>Ga0315282_10008480_pt1 | contig 16623 bp, 15 predicted proteins | sample YL17G07_20_MG_FD_203693 | JGI IMG/M metagenome (GOLD analysis project Ga0315282, IMG submission 203693) | Sediment microbial communities from Yellowstone Lake, YNP, Wyoming, USA - YL17G07_20 | ecosystem: Environmental > Aquatic > Freshwater > Lake > Sediment | place: USA: Wyoming | collected...
ATTTCCACGTCGGCCCAAATCTGGATTGACCCGTGGTCGCCCTGGAAGCGGCGCTCCGTGGTGGGCGGCACCATATTCAGGTCCAAGAGCTTATCGATCCGGTAGGCGGCCACCTCCCATTTCCAGTTGTCCGTGTAGCGCCCCACCATCACATTGATGTTCTTCCACAGGGCATAATGCTGAAGGTCATCCTTTTTCAGGGTCAGCTTCCAGGGGTTGGTCACCGCCCCTTCGCCTTTCAACTGTTCCTGGCCGACGATCTCGGCCGTGGTCAGGAAATCCTCCCACTTGGCCCTTTCGGCTAGCTCTTCGGGCAGGAACTGGGCGGCAGCCGGAAGGCTTAGGCCCACCAGGCCAAGAATGGAAACCAGGATCATGAAGCGTCTGTTCATCCTTCCCCTCCTTCTCAGGCTATCAACATCAGTACAGGACTGCGTTTTCCCCCTGCTCTTTGATCATGAGGGCGATCTCCTCAAGCAGGAGTTTTTGCCGGGCCATGACGGCCTGTATCTCTTCTTCGCTGAGATAAGGGCCGACGGCCCGACGGATCTTGTTTGCGTCGAGAGCTCGGATACTGTCCACCAGGCTCCGCGGGACACGGCGAAAAAGAAGGAGCCGTCCCTCGGCGCTCTTGATGCCGTTTCGACCATAGACCAGCCTGTGGACATACTCTTTGGTGGAGCGGAAGGCCCGGGAATGATCAATGACGATCGTCCGCCAGTCCTCGGTGTACAAGAGGTTCTGTTGGGTTCGGTCGTCGTTGGCGATCAGGCAGTCGAAAACCCGGACGACATATTTCATCTTGTCGACGCCCTCCCGGGCCGCTTCCGGGATGGAGAGGCCCTGCTCCATGATCTTGAGCAAGGAGTACTTGGTCGTGGCCCACAGTTGGAGCGATCCCTTCTTGCCCTGGAATTCCCGCTCCACGGTGGGCGGCACCATATTCAACCCGATGAGCTTGTCGACCTGGTAGGCGGCGATTTCGTACTGCCAACCTTCCAGGGCGCCCAGCTGGATGCCGTACGGATTTTTCCAAACGGCCTTGGCCTCCAGGTCGCCTTTCCGGAGATAGAGCTTCACCGGCTTGGTCACGCCCTCGCCGATATCCTCCCATTTGACGATCTCGGCCGTCTTGAGGAATTCTTCCCATTTCGGCCGTTGGGCGAGCTCGGCGGCGGTGAACTGCCCCCCAGCGCTCTGGCCCCAACCCAGGGCCAGAAAAATGAAAACGGCACATACGGTTGTTCGCCCCTCTTTCATTTATTTTCTCCCCGCTGGCTCGTGCCTCCGCTCCCTGATGATCTTATCTTAACTAAGACGCTGACTAAAATCAAATATTAATAGGGGGGATGTGTCCAGCTGGGGAAAGTTAGGGAGAAAAGAGGACTGCGGCTTCTCCTTTTTCTTTGATGAGCCGGTCGATCTCGTCGAGAATGAGCTGCCGGCGTTTGAACAAGGCTTCCATTTCGGAAGCATTGAGATAGCGGGCCAGCCTCCGCCTGGCCAGCGCTTCGTCCATGTTGCGCAGGGCCTTGACAAACCTTCGTGAGGCGCGCCGGATGAGTCGTTCCGGCTGGAGCTCCCTGGCCGGCATGAAGGCTTCCGCAAAATCAACCCGCCACACCTTCCAGGTGTCGGTCTGGATGAGGATATCCCCCAGGTCCTGCCGGGGAGTGCAGGTCAAGTTTTCCAGCAGGGCGATATCTTCGAGCTGGTCCTGGTAAGCTTGCAGGTCCGGGGGCTGAAGGTTTTTCCGCAGCCTGGACTTTTCCGTCTCAACGCCTTCCAGGAACACCTGCAGGGATCCGGTCCGGCCGTCTAGCTGTCTTTCGACCGTCACCGGCACAAGGCTCAGGCCGAGGAGTCTGTCCAGCTCAGAAGCGGCCAGCTCATAGGTGTAGCTGTCGGGCATCAGGGTCGGCCTCGGCCTCCGGACGGATTTGAATAAAGCCCTCTGCTTTTTTTCCCCGTCATTGAGCGTTACCAGCCAGGCGCCGGAGCGGCCCATCTCGAGGCTTTTATCCACAGCCGTCACGGTCGCCTTTTGCAAGAACCGTTCCAGAAGTTCACGGGCGGGGACAACGACAAGGGAAGGGGAAGGCAGCGGTGCGACCTGCCTTCGGCAGGCCGCGTCCAAGCCGGCTCCGGCCGACAGCAGGACCGCCAGCCAGATGATTTTACTCTTGTCCATTGTTCACCCCCCAAGTTTGAAAATTCTCCCCTTCGATGATCAAAGCGCTCAGGTGGCCGCCGTAGACGGCGGAGATGCCTGTGTCGATGATCCACACTTTTCCCCCGTAGCGCTTCATGGCCTTGGCCGAAGGGGAGTTCAAGAAGGTATGGCCGATGACCAGATGCCGAGCTTTAAGGTTGGCCAGGATAAGGTCCACTTCGTCCTCGAAGACGGCTTGATTCTGCTGAGCTATTTCGCGGTACCACAGCGGGCCGTCCCGGGAGAAAAGGATCAGGGGCCTGAACTCTCTCCGGCTCAGGAGGTTCTGCAGGTCGGAACGCAGCATGTCGTTGATCTCGGACAAAGGCTTCAGGGAATATTTCTCGCTGATGCCGCCGTGAACGAAGACCGTCTCGTTGATCTTAATCACAGCGTTGTGTCGGGCGATCCACTGACCGTAGTGTTGACGAAAAAAATCAAAATAGCGGGCCTGAGCGTCCTGGTCGGAGCGGAGCACGTCTGCCCAGAAGGCCCGGACAGCATCAGGCGGGGGAGAGCTGTCATGGCCCAGGGATGGATTCTGGGCCGGCCATCTTTGTCGGAACTTGATTTCTCTCTGGCGTATGTAATCATCGGGCAGGAAGGACTTAAACTGTTCCACGGTCACATAGTCGGGATAATCGAAGGCGATGCCCGACATGTTGATTTCCTCGTGATTGCCGGTCAGGCAGTGGACATGCCCTCCAGCGGCCTCAGCCTCTCTTTCCAAGCTTATCAAGAGGTCGAAAATTCGCCGGGCTTCGGGCCCCCGGTCCAGGACGTCGCCGATTTGGACCAGATGAGTCCGGCCGGCGGCCCAGTGGAGTTCTCCGTCAACAATCTTCGTTCCTTCCAGGATGGCGACGAAATTGGCGTAGTCGCCGTGCAGGTCGCCCACGGCCACGACCCGCTCGACGCCTGTCCAGACACAGGGGATCTCGGCGCACAGGGGCAGGGCGACAAATAGCAGAGCCAGCAGGAGTGCGGAGCGAATTCCTTTTTTCATGACCCACTCATCGGTCCAACTCCCATATTAAGTGAACATCAGGAACAGTTCAAGGCGTCCCTGGGTCTATATCGAATTCTGAGGCTACCTCTCTATGGTTGCACAGGGCCTGGGGGAGGAGCGAGGCGCCATGAGCGGTTCAGCCCGGAATCGACGGGTTTCGACGGCTTCTGACATATTTTTGTCGGCAGGTGAGCATGTCTGAGCTTCCGCAGGAAGCGAGTTGCGCAACCGCCGAGAAACCCGGAGATTCCGCGGCGTGAAGAACCGCGGCCAGGCGCCGAGCCCTCTTCCAGGCCCTTATCTTTTTCTTATCATACTTTTCGTTATAGAGCGCTTGTTTGATTGACAGGCCGGCCATCTTCTGGTAAAAGCTAGGGTAGCGCCGATCTCATTCCATAGGGCGATCGTTCCCGGCGAAGGGTAGGGACAACCGATGGACATCAAGAAACGCGACAAGGACGATATCGTTATTTTCGATATCGAGGGGGAGATCAGACGCTCCGACATCACCGACCTGACCCTCCATCAACTGGTCAAGGACCAGCTCGAAGCCGGGAAGAAGCACATCCTGCTCAATTTTGAAAAGGTCGAGTTCATCGACAGCTTCGGGGTGGGCGAGATCCTGGCCAGCTACATCTCCACTCACAACCTGGGCGGCAAGCTCAAAATCGCCCGAATTTCCAAGAAGCTCTATCTCATCTTCCAAATCACCATGCTGACCAAGGTGCTGGAGATCTTTGACGAAGAGGAGATGGCCCTGCAGAGTTTTCTCAAGGACTGAGACCCGGGCCGGACCGAACGCCTAAAGGCGAAGGATGCGGATGGATCGGCCCTCAAGGTTCTTCCCGCGCCTGCCGTGGGTCAAGCCCGGCGAGGAGGCGACCGCACTCCTCTTTTTCTTCTATTTCTTCCTCATTACCGCGCCTTTCACCATCTTCAAGAGCATCAGGGACGCGAGCTTCCTCAACCGGCTGGGTTCGGAGAACCTTCCCCTGGCCTACGCCACGACCTTTTTCGTCGCCCTGGTGGCCGCCTTCATGGCCAGGCTCCAGGCCCGGGTCAGGCGGCAATCGCTGCTCGTCGCCACTCTGCTTTTTTTCGCCCTGACCGGCACGGCCTTCTTTTTTCTTTTTCCCCGCAGCGGAAAGTGGCTGGTTCTGGTCTACTATGTGTGGGCCAATGTTCTGGCCGTGGTCCTGATGACCCAGTTCTGGATCGCGGTCAATGATGTGTACAATCCCCGGGAGGCCAAACGGCTCATCGGTTTCATCGTCAGCGGCGGTATTCTGGGCGGCATCCTGGGCGGCCTCCTGACTTATGTATGGGCCGATCGATGGTCCTACAATCTGTTGTGGCTCGGCGGCGGCCTGCTGTGTGCCGCCATCCCGGTCGTGAATCGGGTCTATGGCGAGCAGAGAAAACGGGCGGCTGAGGCTCCCCCCGGCCCGGCCCAGACGGCCGGCCGTTCGGCCGGTCAGGAGAAGGCGGGCTTCAGGGATGGCCTGCAGACCGTCCGGCAGGATCGTTACCTCCGCCTCCTGGCCGGGATCGTCCTGCTCTCCGGCCTGATCGCCACCTTCATCGACTGGCAGTCCAAGCACGTCATCGAGAGGACGGTCAGGGGCAACCTGACCTCCTTTTTCGGCCTGTTTAATTCCGGGCTGCTGATCTTCTCCTTCTTGCTCCAATTCCTGGGCACCAGCCGCTTTGTGGACCGTTATGGAATACGCCGCATTCTCCTTCTTTACCCGGTGATCATCCTGGCCTGCACCCTGGGCCTCACGGCCTGGCCGGTGCTGGCCTTGGCCGTGGCCCTCAAGGGCAGCGAGAAAAGCCTGTCCTATTCGGTCAACCAGTCCGCCCGCGAACTGCTCTATTTTCCGGTGGCTCCCGAGCAGAAATACCGGGCCAAGGTCTTCATCGACATGTTCCTCAATCGTCTTTCCAGGACCCTGGGAGCTCTTCTGCTGCTGGGGGCTTTGGCCCTGCCCTGGCCTCATGATTTGTTGAAAGTCAGCTTCCTGTCGCTCCTCTGTCTGGTGGCCTGGATCGGGCTCAACTTCCGCGCCGGCTCCGATTACGTGCGCCTCATCAAGGAAAAACTGCGCGGCCGCTGGGACCGCGGGGATCGTCTGGTCGAGGTGCAAGTGGATGTCGGTTTCGCCAAAACCGTCTTCGACCTGCTGGAAAGCCGGCGGCGAAGCCCGGTGCTCTACGCCCTGCATGTCTATGAGCTTATCCGGCAGAACAAGCTGACCGCCGAGGTCAGAAAGCTTCTCCTGGCCGAACCCGAGGAGGGGCGGCCCTCGGCCCTGGCCGGCTTGATCGAGTCGGAGTCGGCCGGGCCGCTGGCCCAAGTGTTCGGCGCGCCCGAGGAGGAGGCGCTGAAGCGTGATGTCGAGGAGATCATGGCCCTGGACGTCTATCAGGAGATCATGGAGGGCTACCTGGAGCGGACTCTGGAGGAGCGAAAAGCCACCGACGCCGTGACCCGCATGGAAATCGCCAAGATGCTGGGCCTCCTGCCCGGACAATCCCTCCTGGTGCAGCGGCTGGAGGACCTGCTGGCAGACGATTCGGCCGAGGTCGTCCGCTACGCCATAGACAGCGCCGGACGATCGGGCCGCCGGGAGTTTGTGCCCGAGCTGGTGCGGCGGCTGGGCGACCCCAGGTTCAGGCAGGACGCCGCCGAGGCCCTGGAGAGATACGGGGCCAGGATTGCGGGGACCCTGGCCGACCACTTGGCCGATGTTCATGAGCCTTTGGAGCTGCGGAAAAACATGGCCGCCGCTCTGGGCCGGGTGGGGAACCAGGAGTCCGTTGATTTTTTGCTCCGGCAACTCGGCCGCGGCCAAGGGGACCTGGATGACGAAATCATCGACGCCCTGGACAGGGTCCGGTCCGGCCAGGCCAAGGTCAGTTTTGACCCGGCCCTGGTCCTGAAAAAGCTCGAGCAGGAATTCAAGCGCTACTATCAGGTCTTTCTGGCCGAGGCCAAGGAGGGCTCCGGCGATGGAACGGTCAAGGCCGAAGGGCCGGACCGGCCCAAGACTCTGGAAGCGGTCCTTTTAAACATTTTCAAGCTTGTGGGCCTGGTCTATGCCCATGGAGATATTTTCAAAGCTTACCAGAACTGGCTGTCCGGAACCCGGGAAGCCATGGCCTATGCCCTGGAGCTCCTGGACAGTTTCTTGAACACGAACATCAGGGATGCCCTGTTCCCCATCTTGGAGGACTATCCGCTCCGCGAGCGGGTGCGCCGCTTCCGCTCCCTGTTGAAGGACCTGCCGGAGGCGCGGCCGTGAAGGGGCCGGAGGGCCTGGGCTATCGGTTCCTGAAGCGCCTGACCGACGTCCGGCCCGGTGAATCCCGGCCGGCCTTCGGGCTGTTCCTCTATTTTTTCCTCATCACCTTCGCCGTCTATGTCATCAAGCCCGTCAAGCTGTCGCTCTATCTGGACAGGATGCACATCGACCGGCTGCCCTACGCCTACCTCCTCACCGCCGCGTTGATGATCCTGGCCGTCTCCCTCAACTCCCGGCTGCTGGCCCGGCTCGACCGGCGGGCCTATCTCTCCGCCAGCCTTCTGTTTTTCATCTCCAACCTGTTTCTCTTCTGGTGGCTGTTCCGCTTCCGCTGGCCGTGGCTCTCCATCATATTCTGGTTCTGGTCCGACTTGTTCATCGTCACCTCGGTCATGCAATTCTGGATGATGGTCAACGACATCTACAACCCGCGCCAGGCGCGCAGGCTGGTGACCTTCCTGGTGAGCGGCGGGCTGCTGGGCGGGGTGGCCGGCGCTCTCCTCGCTTGGCGCTTGGCCAAAGTCCTGGGCACCGAAAACCTTCTCCTGATCTGCCCGGCCCTGCTGGCCTTGGCCCTGCTCGTCGTCCGCCGCCTGGGAGCTTTCCGGCGGGAGGAAGGGGAGGCCAAGCCCGAAGCTTCGGCCGGCCGCGAGCGTCAGAAGGTCGGCTACGCGGAGAGCTTCCGAATCGTGCGGCGGAACCGCTACCTCGTCCTGCTGGCCGGGCTCATGGTCTCCGGCATTGTGGTGACCACCTTGCTGGACTACCAATTCAGCGCGATCGTGAATAAAGCTTTTCCCCATAAAGATGCCCTGACCTCCTTTTTGGGCACGTTCTTCCTGGGGCTGCTGGTCTTTTCCACTCTGCTCAACCTTTTGCTGGCCAACCGTATCCTCAAGCGCTTCGGCCTTCTGACCGGCTTGCTGGTGGCGCCGGCCTTGATGGTCCTGGGAGCAGGAGCCATCTTTTTCGTGCCCGTCGCCTCGCTCCTATTCTGGGCCGTCCCGGTCAAGGGTTTGGATAAGAGCTTGAGCCATACCCTGAACCAGTCCATTCGGGAACTGCTCTACATCCCCGTCCCGGCGGACATCAAATACAAGGCCAAAGTCTTCATCGACATGTTCGTCAACAAATTCGCCGACGCCATCGCCGCCATCCTGCTCCTCGTTCTTCCGCTCACGGTGCGGGGGGTGAGCCTGCTGGCGGCCGCCTTCGCCCTGGGCTGGGCGGCCCTGGCCGTGCTCATCACCCGGGAATACGCTTCAGTGGTCAAGAACCACCTCAAGATCAAGTGGGAGGACGCCGACCGCCTGGTCCTGGAGCAGATCGATGTGGACATGACCAAGCTCGTGTTCGATACCCTGGAGAGCCGGAACCGGAGTTCGGTCCTTTATGCCATGAACCTGTACGACCTCATCCACCGCGAGCAGCTTAGCCCCGAACTGAGGCGGATTATCGCCCAGCGGTCGGGGGAGCTGCGGGCCGGAGCTCTGGATTCTCTCCTCGGGGTGGACGGCGAAACGCTGTTCCCGGAATTGGACGACAGCCTGCCCGAGGAGGCGCTCGACGCCGAGGTTCAGAAAATCATGAACCTGAGCATTTATCAGGAAACCATCGGCCGATATTTTGGAAAAGTGATGGCCGGCCGCAGCCGGGAGTCGGAGACGGCCCGCTTGGAGGCGGCCAAAGCTCTGGGCCTGATGGATGCCGGTTCTGCGCTGGGCCGCAACCTGGTCCGTTTGCTGCGGGACGAATCAGCCGAAGTGGCCAATTATGCCCTGGCCAGCGCCGGCCGCTTGAAGCGGCGCGACCTCCTGCCCTACGTCGTGGCCGGCCTGGCCCGGCCGGCGGTGGCTCAGGCGGCCAGCCGGGCCCTGGTCGAATACGGAGAGAAGATCGTCGGTGCGCTCAAGGATTATCTGGCCGACCCCGAAGAGGACCTGCGGCTGCGGCGGGCCATCCCGGACATCCTGGCCCGCATCGGCACCCAGCGGGCGGCCGACATCCTGCAGCAGGAGTTTGGCCGGGACGGGCGGGACGGGGCGGGCCTGGAGGCCGAGCTGATCGAGGCCATGGCCAAAATCAAGTCCGCCCACCCCGACCTCGTTTTCTCTGATTCCATTATCGACGCCGGCGTGCTCCGCCTCCTCAAACGATCCTACATGAGCCTCCAGGAGCTGACCGAATTGAGCCCCGGACAGAAGAAGGATGATCTAGCCCGCGGCCTGGAGCCCTCCCTGTCTCGGTTTCTGAAGAGCATCTTCGCTCTGCTCGGCCTCATCTACCCGGCCGAGGACATCCGCAAAGCCTATCAGAACCTGCTGGCCGGTACCAAGAAGGCCGTTGATTATTCGATCGAGCTGCTGGACAGCCTGCTGGACAAGGACATCAAACCCTATTTATTGCCGCTGGTGGATGACATTCCGCTGGCGGAGAAGGCCAAGAACGCCCGCCGCCTGCTTAAGGCGCTGGATAAAATCAGCGGATAGCCATTGGCAATGAGGGTCTGGGGGAGGCCTCGGCGCCTGGCCGCGGTTTTTAACGCCGCGGATTCTCCGGGTTTCTCAGTCGGCTGCGCGATTCGCTCCCTCCGGGAGCTGTACGCAGCCGGCTGGCAAGGATATGCCAGAATCCTTCGAAACCCATCGATTCCGGGCTAAACCGCTCATGGCGCCTCGCTCCTCCCCCAGGCCCTCCCAGTTCGTTTGCCCAATTTTCGTCGAAGGGCCCTTTCATTCTTGATATTTCATCTGCTTCCCGGATACAATCAGTACAATCGAGCGGCCATGGCTACGCTGTATGTCTATCCGAAAAGGGGAGAGACTCTGACCATTCCCCTGGGCCGGGGCGAGGTGTCCATAGGCCGTTCGGCGGACAATACCCTGGCCCTGCCCGATCCCTTCTGCTCCAGCCGCCACGCGGTCCTGGTCCAGAGCGAAGGTCGATGCCTGATCCGGGACGCCGGCAGCAAGAACGGCATCTTCGTCAACGGCAAGCGGGTGGCCGGCGAAGTCGAGATCCGGCCCGGGGATGAGATCCTCCTGGGCCAAACGCGCCTCAGCTTGGACCGGCAGCTTCTGACCAACGTCGAGGTGTCCGACGGCCCCCAACCCTCCACCAGCTTCAACACCATCATGCGGCTCAACGAAATTCTGATGAAACCGGCCGACCAGCCGGCCACGCGGGCCCTGGCCAAGCCCGAGGACCTGGAGCGCCTCAGGGCCGAGCACAGGATGTACGCGGTCATGACCGAGGTCAGCCAGGCTCTCCTCCTCCACCGCCCGGTGGGCGAGCTACTGGACTACATCATGGACCTCATCTGCCAGTACCTGCCCATGGACCGCGGCGTGCTCCTGCTCAAGGAAGGCAGCCCCGAGCAGCTCATCCCCAAAGTGGTCCGCATCAATGAGCCGAGCCTGAAGAACCAAAAGCTGCTGCTCAGCCAGACGATCGTCAATATGGCCAATGAGCAGCAACTGGCAGTGAGGACTTTGGACGCCTCGACCGACCCCCGCTTCAAGGCTCGGGACAGCATCATCACCTCCCATATCCATTCGGCGGCCTGCGTGCCCCTGTGGAACAACGAGAAGGTCATCGGCATCATCTACGCCGACCGCGTCTCACATCTCGAACAGTTTTCCGAGGAGGACCTGCGGCTGCTGACGCTGCTGTCGAACCTGGCCGCGGTCAAGATCGAGAATTCCCGCAAGGTGGAACAAACCATAGAGAAGGAACGCATGGATAAGGAGCTGGCCCTGGCCGCTCAGATCCAGCGCGACTTCATGCCCAAAAACAGCCCCCTGATGAAGGGGTTCGAGGTGTCCGGCCTCAACCTGCCCTGCTACGAGGTCGGCGGAGACTATTTCGATTTTATCCCCATCGACCACGAACGGATGGGCATAGCGGTGGCCGACGTCTCGGGCAAGGGCGTCAGCGCCGCCCTGCTCATGGCCTCCCTACGGGCTTCCCTCCATACCGAGCTCAACCCCGGCACCAACCTGGCGGCCATGACCGCCCGGCTGAACGACTTTGTCCACCGCTCTTCGGCGGCCAACAGCTTCATCACCTTCGTCTTCTGCGAGCTCAACCTCAGGACGGGCGGGGTGCGCTACGTCAACGCCGGGCACAACCCGCCGGTGGTCCTCAACGGCCGGGGCAAGACCGAGCGCCTGGATCCCTGCGGTCTGTGCCTGGGCATGTTCCCCGGTTCCGCTTACGAGGCCAAGCAGACCAAGGTGGAGAGCGGCGACATCATCCTGATTTTCACCGACGGCCTGACCGAGAGCCGCAACAAATCCGGCCAGGAGTTCGGCGAGGAGCGAATCATCGACTTCCTCCGGCGCAACTTCCACCTGTCGGCGAACGAACTCCTGCAGGAACTTAAGGCGCTGTTTCAGGAATTCACCGCCGGGGTCAATCCTTTCGACGACACCACCCTGGTCATTATCAAACGAACCGCCTGACTCCGGGATGATTTCCTGAGCGTTTTCACTTGGGACAGCATGCGGCAGAATCGGCGCAAGGGCGTTTTTGAGCCGCTCACATACTGACCTCTTTCATTCCGGTGGGAGTGCGAATTTCGGCAGGTCCTGACGATTTCTTCCGGTTTCACTCCAATGGAGAGCTTGACAAAAGCCTTGATCTGAAGTATGAATATATGTTCATATATTAATATAAATGAAAGACGCGCTGAAAATATTCAGGGCCCTGGCCGACCCCACCCGCCTAAGAATTGTGTCCCTTCTTCTCCGAAAAGAACTCTGTGTCTGCGAGCTGATGTTCATCCTGAAGATGGAACAATCGCGGATCTCGCACCAGCTGCGGATTTTGAAAGATGCCGATCTGGTCGAGGATACGCGGGACGGAAGATGGATCATCTACCGCGTTCCCTCCGAATCGCGCAAAGGGCTTGAACTCATCTTGGAAAAATATCTCGGCCCGGGGCTGGAAAAATCGGGCGTCTTGGCTGAGGACTTGGCCGGCTTTGACCAGTGCCTCAAGCAGGATGTCCGGCGGAGACAATCCTCAAGCTCCCCCTGGCTCAGGAGAGAAACATGAAAGAAATAAAGATTTTTTTCATCATGGTTTTGATCTTTTTGGCCGCCGCTTTCATCCCTTTTTCCCGGCCGGCCGTCCAAAACGCGCTCGGGGAAGCCTTCTTCATGATGCAGGAATACGCCCGTCAGCACGTCCTCTTATGTTTGATCCCGGCTTTTTTCATCGCCGGGGCCATTTCGGTTTTTATCCGCAAGGAATCCGTCATCAAATGGCTGGGCCCCCAGGCCAATAAAATTCGGGCTTACGGCATCGCTTCGGTCTCCGGCTCCATTCTGGCCGTCTGCTCCTGCACCGTGCTGCCCCTCTTTTCGGGCATTTACACCCGCGGCGCCGGCATCGGCCCCGCCACGGCCTTCCTTTACTCCGGCCCCGCCATCAACGTCATGGCCATCATCCTGACGGCCAAGGTCCTGGGGGCCAAGATCGGCCTGGCCAGAGCGGTGGGCGCCGTGGCTTTTTCCGTGATCATCGGGCTGTTGATGCAGGTCCTCTTCGGCCGGGGAGAGGAAAAGAACCGGGATCAAAACGAATTCATCTCAGCGGAAGACCATAAGGATGCCAGGCCGCTTTGGAAAACATCCCTGTACATGGCCACCATGATCGGGATCCTGGTGGTCATCAACTGGTCCAAGGCCGATCCTTCTCTCAGAGTCTGGTATTTCATCTACCGGATCAAATGGTATTTAGGCGGAGCCTGGTTCGCCGTCCTGGCCTGGATGCTTGTCCGCTGGTTCAAAAAAGACGAACTCAAGGAATGGACATTTTCGACCTGGATTTTCGCCAAGCAGATTTTCCCGCTTTTGTTGGGGGGCGTCATGGTCGCCGGGTTTCTGCTGGGCAGGCCGGGGCACGAGGGCATCATCCCGAGTTCCTGGGTGGCGGGCCTGGTGGGCGGCAACAGTCTGTGGGCCAACCTGTTCGCTTCGGTCGCCGGAGCGTTCATGTATTTTGCCACACTGACCGAGGTCCCCATCCTCCAGGGGCTCATGGGTTCGGGCATGGGCCAGGGGCCCGCCCTGGCTCTTCTTCTGGCCGGTCCGGCGCTTTCCCTGCCCAGTATGCTGGTGATTCGACGGATGATGGGGACGAAAAAGGCGCTGGTTTATATTCTGCTGGTGGTGGTGATGGCCGCCATCACGGGCCTGATTTTTGGAGCCATCTTTTGAGGATAAGGAACAATGGATAAGCCGGGAGGTGAACATGGAAATCAGAATTTTAGGGCCTGGCTGTCCGCGCTGCCATGAAGTGGAGAAGCGGACGATGAATGCTTTAATTGAGCTGAACGTCGCGGCTGATGTCCAGAACGTGACGGATATCAAGAAAATCATGGAGTACAAAATCCTTTCCACGCCGGGTCTGGTCATCAACGGAAAAGTGAAATGCTCGGGACGGATCCCTTCCCGGGAAGAAATCAAGCGCTGGATACAGGAAGAGAAGTAAAGCCGGTTAAGTCATAGGCTGATGTTTGTAATATCGATCTGGGTACTGGCGGCAGTTTTGTTGATCCTTTCTATAATGAGGGATAGAGAAAAAACAATGGGTTCTCTCCTGGCCGCCTGGAGATTCTTCCGCTCCATGGCCCTGCCTGTTTTCATAACTCTCTGGGCCATAGGCTTTCTTTTATCCTTTCTTTCGCCTCAACTCATCTCCAGAACAGTCGGACAGAACTCGGGATGGCAGGGAATTGTCCTGGCGGCGCTTTTCGGGTCGATCGTATTGATTCAGGCTTTCATTGCTTTCCCTCTGGCTGGGTCGTTACTCCGGCAGGGGGCCAGTGTGGGCGCCATCGCCGCCTTCGTGACCACCCTGGTGATGGTGGGAGTTGTCACCGCGCCTATGGAGATGAAGTTTTTCGGCAAAAAATTCACCTTCTGGAGAAACTTCCTCAGCTTTATTTTCGCCCTGCTCATTGCGCTCATCATGGGAATTTTGCTCGGATGAAAAAGCTTTTTTCCTCAAAAAACTTGCTTTTCCTCTTGGGTCTGGCTACAGTCATCGTTTGCGTTTTTGACCGCCGAAAGGCCTTCTCCATCATCCTCAATTCCAAAGCTTACCTTCTGGAGATGCTTTCCGTACTCCCACCAATCCTCATTCTCATCGGACTTTTTCAGGTCTGGGTGCCCAGAAAGACAGTGGAGAAGGCGATGGGAAGGTCTTCAGGGTTGAAAGGGATTCTGATGGCGATTTTTGTGGGAACGGCGGCCATGGGCCCCCTCTACGTCGCCTTTCCGATAGGAGTATCCCTGCTGGCCAAGGGGGCGAGCCTGTTGAACGTGGCGATTTTCCTCTGTGTCTGGGCCTCGGTCAAGATCCCGATGATTCTCTTCGAGGTGAAATTTCTCGGTGCAGGGTTCGCAGGATTAAGACTGGCCCTGACTCTGCCCAGCATCGTCATCATCAGTTACCTTCTGAACGCTATCCTTAAAGGAAAAATCCCTCATGAAAAAAACGAGCTTTCCTAATCCGCTGTTCATTTTGCTTTTCTTAGAGGCGTTGACGGTATTTTTGCTTGTTGGTCAAGCCTGCCGCACCCAGAGCGAAGAACGAGAGACCCGCAGGCCCGCAACTCAAACAGCCGGCGGGGAAGGCAACGTTCTCGTCACCACCGACCTCAACCTGGATTTTTCCAAGCATAAAGTGACTTTCATCGAGCTGGGAGCGGACCGCTGTATTCCGTGCCAGGCCATGCAGCCGATTATGAGGGAGATCGCCGAAGAATACGCCGGGAGGATCCAGGTCGTTTTTTACGACGTCTGGAAAGATCCTCGGCCGGCCCGCCACTACGGCATCCAGCTCATCCCCACCCAGCTTTTTATCGATCAAAGCGGCAGAGAGATTTTCCGACATGTCGGCCTTTTCCCCAAGGCGGAGATACTGCATATGCTCAAGGCCAAGGGAGTCCTTTAAGCGTTAACAAATATGGGAAACCTTTTCGGTGACATCTCGCAGCTTATCCAGCAAAATCCCTGGCTGGCTGTCCTGGCGGTGTTTGTGGGAGGGGCGACCACGGCCTCAAATCCGTGCGTTCTGGCGATGATACCGCTTTTGATGAGTGTGGTGGCCGGCACCGAGGGGGCAAACATCAAGAAGTCGCTCGGCTTCTCCGCGCTTTTTGTCCTCGGGCTATCGATCACCTTCACCATCCTGGGTTTGATCTCCGCTCTGATGGGCAGGATGCTGGGGGATATCGGCGCCTTCTGGAAATATCTCGTGGCCGGAGTCTGCCTGGTCATGGGACTTCACCTTCTAGGTATTTTAAAATTCAATATCAGCCTTCCCCAGCCCATGAACGTCAGGAAGGGAGGCTCTCTCAGCGCCTTCCTTTTGGGCTTGCTGTTCGGTGTTGTCTCCACTCCCTGCGCCGTGCCCATCCTGGCCGTGCTCCTGGCCTATGTCGCCAGCAAAGGAAACGTCGTCTACGGAGGATTCCTTCTTTTCATCTACGCCTTGGGACATTCCGCCCTCATCCTGGTGGCCGGCGCCTCCATGGGCGCGGCGAAAAGACTCATCGAGTCAAAAGGCCTGCGCAGGACCAGTCTGGCTCTCCGGAGAATCGCCGGACTCATCATTATTCTTGTCGGCGCCTATTTTATTTTCCAGCTATAGGAGGCTTAGGGAAGCTTATGAGATGAGATGAAAAGGTCTTAATAACGAAAGCAATGGGGAAGAAAAACATGGTTGCCCCTGACAACAAGCCCTGACCGCTTCGGGCCTGAAAGGAGACAGGCATGACACCCGGAAACGCGAGACTCAAGTTCCTCGACAGATTCCTGACCCTTTGGATCTTCCTGGCCATGGCCATCGGTGTCGGGCTGGGATACCTCATCCCGGCGGTTGTCGGGTTCATCAACAAGTTCCAGTCGGGGACAACGAATATCCCCATCGCCGTCGGCCTCATCCTGATGATGTACCCGCCGCTGGCCAAGGTGAAATACGAGGAGCTCGCTGATGTCTTCAAGAATACCCGAGTCCTCGCCCTGTCGCTCGTCCAGAACTGGATCATCGGTCCGCTCCTTATGTTCGCTCTGGCCGTCCTATTTCTGCGTGATAGGCCCGAATACATGTATGGCCTGATCATGATCGGCCTGGCCCGCTGCATCGCCATGGTCATCGTCTGGAACGACCTGGCCCAGGGGGACAGGGAATACGCGGCCGGGCTGGTGGCCTTCAATTCGATCTTTCAGGTCCTATTCTTCTCGGTCTACGCCTACATCTTCATTACCGTCTTTCCGACCTGGCTCGGGCTCCAGGGGACCGCCGTCAACATTACGATGCGCCAGATCGCCGAGAGCGTCTTCATCTATCTGGGCATCCCCTTCATCGCCGGTGTCGTGACACGCTTCAGCCTGCTCAAGCTCAAGGGCCGGACTTGGTACGAGACGAAATTCATCCCGCGCATCAGCCCGGTGACGCTCATCGCCCTGCTCTTCACCATCGTCGTCATGTTCTCGCTCAAGGGCGAGTTCATCGTCAAGATCCCGCTCGACGTCCTGCGCATCGCCGTGCCGCTTCTTCTGTATTTTGTGGTCATGTTCCTCGTTTCGTTCTTTCTCAGCCGCAAAGCCGGAGCGGATTATCCCAAGGCGGCGACTCTGTCGTTCACCGCAGCGAGCAACAACTTCGAGCTGGCCATCGCCGTGGCCGTGGCCGTTTTCGGCATCAACTCGGGCGAGGCCTTCGCCGCCGTCATCGGCCCCCTCGTCGAGGTGCCGGTGATGATCGGCCTGGTCAACGTAGCCCTGAAATTTAGAACCAGGTATTTCGCCAATAAAAGCTGAGCTTAAAAAGAACAGCAGATAAATGAAAGAAAGCGACATTGATTTTGAGAATATTCCAAAAAAAGGAGAATGAAATGTTTGAAAAAATATTGATCGCCACGGATCTGTCTCCAGCCTCCGATAGCATTGTCAATTGCGGGGACGCTTTCAGAAAACTGGGAGCTGAAAAGGCGTTTCTTTGTCATGCCTTGGGCCTGAAACACCTCGAAGAGCTGAAATATCAAATGACACCTTTAGTTGAGCCTCGTTTAAAAAAGCAAA
>Ga0315282_10008481_pt1 | contig 16621 bp, 9 predicted proteins | sample YL17G07_20_MG_FD_203693 | JGI IMG/M metagenome (GOLD analysis project Ga0315282, IMG submission 203693) | Sediment microbial communities from Yellowstone Lake, YNP, Wyoming, USA - YL17G07_20 | ecosystem: Environmental > Aquatic > Freshwater > Lake > Sediment | place: USA: Wyoming | collected...
TGGGTGGCTTTGTTCGCTACGCTCACTCCGCCACCCACCGGCCACCCCTTTCCTTCCTATGGTTCATAACTCAACCCAAAACCAAGATACAAGGGGCGAGGCATGCCTCGCCCTCTCCTGACCTCCGCCGGTGTATCGCGGGCGACGCATGCCTCGCCCCTACAGCCCCGCCGCGCGCATAGGCGTCACGCATGGCCGACCAGCGGCCATGGCACCCGATCGTGCGAAAAAGGGGTCAGGAGCCTTTTCCCGAAATCTTATCGGAAATTGGGCAACGGTTGGATCGGATTGCGAGCCAAAGGAACGTGTCCATCTTCTGAAAAAGGCTCCCGACCCCTTTTTCTCAGGCCCAGGTGTACCTATCCCCGCCGATGATCTGTTCCTCGGTCAGAGCGGCGATCTCCTCCTCGGCTAAGCCCAGGAGTTCCCGGAAAACATAGTCGTTGTGCTCGCCCATGAGTGGGGGCGGCAGGCGGCAGAAGAGCGGCGTTTCGGACATCTTCCACAAGAAGCCGGGATAGCGATACGCGCCCACCTCTTCCTGCTGGATGACCTCGAAGAATCCCCGCGCGTTCAGGTGCGGCTCACGGAAAGTGTCCTGCTCGGTCAGGACCGGCCCGGCCGGCACGCCGTGGGCTTGCAGGATGTGGAAGGCCTCGTAGTTGTCGCGCACGCTCGTCCAGGCCTCGATATACCCGTCGATCTCGTCGTGGTATTTTCTCCGGCCGGCCTGGTCGGCGAAGCGCGGGTCATGGCCCCAGTCCGGGTCTCCCATGGCCCGGCACAGGCCTTGCCAATGACGGTCGTTCGAAACGGTCACGTTCACCCAGCGGTCTTCGCCCCGACAGCGGTAGCAGCCCTGGACCGCCACCGGGTGCCGGTTGCCTGTCGTGCGCTGGATGCGGCCGTTCCAGGCATAGTCCATGTAAATCTCGCCGAGCTGCGGCATGAAGCTCTGAATCTGGCCGAAGTCCACGGCCGTCCCCTCGCCGGTCCGCCGCCGCCGGATCAGGCCCATGATGGCCACAATGGCGGCCATGGCCCCGCCGGTCGAGTCCATGTGAAACATGCCCGTGTTGTGCACCGGGTGGGCCTCGTCCTGGTAACCCCGCACCCAGTTGTGCCCGGTCAGGGCCTCGGCGTTGTCGCCCCACCCCACAAAGTTCTTGTACGGGCCGCTGCGGCCGTAGCTGGGCATATTGATGCAGATCAGACGCGGGTTCGCGGCCATGAGCGCCTCGGGCCCCAGCCCCAGACTGTCCATGGCCGTGGCGCTGTTGTTCTCGATGAAGACGTCCGAGACGCGGATGAGGCTTTTAAAAATTTCCTTGCCTCTGGGGTGGCGCAGATCGATGCAACAGCTTTTTTTGTTCCAGCCCACCCGGTTGAAAAAGGCGCCCCGGTTCCACGGCCGCTTGCCGGGATCACCGTTCGGATAGCGGGCCCCGTCGTGGCCATCCAGCATCTCCTGGGTCGGCCACAGGGCAAAGGATCGGCCCATGTCCGGGCGATGGTGGATCGAATCCACCCGGATGACCTCAGCCCCCAAACCGGCCAAAAGCCACGTGGCGAACGGCCCGGCAAAGACAACCGTCAGGTCCACGACCCGTATTCCTTCCAGCGGCAGACGCGACATGATGCTCTCCTTCAGTCAGATGACGCCGTTTTCGATGAGGGCCTGGATTTGCGGCTCCGAGCGGCCCAACTCCCGGCCATAAACCTCGGCGTTGTGCTCGCCCAGGAGCGGCGCGGGCCGGCGCACCTGCCAGGAGCCCTCTCCCACCTGGACCGGCGCGCCGGGATAGGTCTGCCGGCCCGTGACCGGATGCTCGGCCTGAACCCAGAAGCCCCGCCCCAGAAACTGCGGATCCTCCACCGCGTCCGCGGGCGTGTTGACGGCCGTGCCGAACCACTTGACCGCCTGGCAGGCCTCCATGGCCTCGCGCTTGGTCTTGCCGGCCAGCCACTCGTACCAGATGATGTCCATCTCGCCTTTGGTGTCCAAGTCGAACATGTCCTCGGGAAAACGGAGCTTTTCCAGTTCGGGGTGCGCGTCTTTCATCAGGGCCGCGAAGCGGGGCCAGTGGGTCAGGATGGGGAAGGAGGCCAGGAAGCCGTCGGCGCAGGGGAAGATGCCGCTGGGCATGATGTGATTGGCCCGCCAGGTGTCGGCGCCGGGGCGATAGTCGTAGACGATCCGGCCGGAATAGGTCCAGCACACCATGTCCACGGTTTTGCGGTCCACGTCCCCGGCCTGGGTCTCCATCAGGGAGACGTCCAGATACTGGCCCAGCCCCTGCTCCGTGGCGCACCAGTAGGCGGCGAGCGTGGCCAGGGCCGCCACCAGGCCGCCCTGGTGCAGGCAGGCGTACCCGCCCTTTTTCAGGGGGTAGCGATCCGGCTCGCCGCAGTTGATCATCGAATGGAAACCGTTGAGCACCAGCTCGGACAGCTCGTAGTCCCGGTACGGCCCGGTCTGTCCGAAATTCGAGACCGCGGTCACGACCAGCCTGGGATTCACCGCCTTCAGGGTCTCGTAGCCAAGACCCAGCCGCTCCATCACGCCGGGCCTAAAGCTCTCCACCAGGATGTCCGCCTTGTGGGCTAGCTCCAGTAAGAGCTCCCGGCCGGCCTCATTTTTAAGGTTCAAGGTGATCCCGCGCTTGTTCAAATTCAGGTTCGAAAAAAGCAGGCTTTTCTCAGGGTGCGGATCGTCCTGCCAGAAGGGTCCCATGCGCCGGGCCGGGTCCCCCTCGCCGGGCCGCTCCACCTTGATCACGTCGGCCCCATAGTCGGCAAAGACCTTGGTGCAGTACGGACCGGAGATGTGCCAGGTCAGGTCCAAGACCCGGACGCCGGAAAAAATCTGCTCCCCCATGCCGTTCATGGTTCCGCCTCCCTCGTGCCCTTCATTTCTTTGATCAATGAAAGAAGCCATCATACTTGGCTTTGGGGTCAAGGTCCAGAGCCGGCCGGCCTGGCGGAGGCCGGGGGAAGGGCGTCGCGTTCCGATCTTGCCAGCCCCGAGGGGCCGGCGTATGATGGGCCGCACCAAAACCAGACCGACCAGCAGAGGCGTTCGCGGCCCGGCTGTATCCGCCGCGGGCGCCCAGGCGCATCAAGGGGGAGAGGCGACATGGAGCAGGCCCTGTCCGGATTCACGGTCCTGGATTTCGGAAGGTACATCCCCGGCCCCTACGCGGCCATGCTCTTGGCCGAGCAAGGGGCCGAGGTCATCAAGATCGAGCCGCCCGGCGGCGATCCGGCGCGCGGCCATCCGGCCTTCCGGGTGTTCAACCGGAGCAAGCGCGGACTGGTCCTGGACCTCAAGAAACAGGCCGGCCGGGAAGCGGCCCAGGCCCTGGCGGCCAAAGCCGACGTGCTCGTCCAAAATTTCCGCCCGGGCGCGGCCGAGCGGCTGGGTCTGGGCTACGAGGCCCTGCGCGGCCTCAATCCCCGCCTGGTCTATTTGGCCATCACCGGCTTCGGCCCGGCCGGCCCTTACCGAGACATAGCCGGCTGGGAACCCTTGGTGGGGGCCGTATCCGGGGTCCATGTCGAGCAAGGCGGCCGGGGAAGTCTGCCCCCGGCCTACATCGTTCTGCCCCTATCCAGCTACTATGCCGCCTTCATGGCCGCTTACGCCGTGACCATCGCCCTGTACGCGCGCGAAAAGACCGGGCGCGGCCAGCGGGTGGACATCTCGCTGCTCGGCGCCATCCTGGCCGCGTCCAGCGGCCTGATGCTGAACTTCGAGGGACAAATCCGCATCCCCTTCACCGGCAGCCAGGGCGTATCCCCGATCTACCGGCTCTACCAGGGCAGCGACGGCCAATGGTTCTTCCTGGCCCTGGGCAACCTGACCTTCTTCGCCAAGTTCGCCCTGCTCATAGAGCGCGTGGACTGGCTGGACGACCCCCTGTTCGAGGGCGCGCCCTTCCTCATCCTGCCGCCGCGGAACGAACAGGCCACGGCCATGATCCAGGAGATTTTTCTTACGCGCACCCGGGACGAATGGCTGAAAATTCTCAGGGAGGCGGACATCCCCTGCGCGCCGGCCCAGCCGGTCGAGACCTACATGGACGATCCGCAGGTCGAGGCCAACGAGATGGTCCTGTCCATCGAGGAGCCGGACCTGGGCCGGGTCCGCCAGATGGGCGTGCCGGTCCGGCTGGACATGATGCCCGGCCGGGTCCTTGGCCGGGCCCCGCGGCTGGGTGAACACAGCCGGGACATCCTCTCCGGCCTGCTCGGCTGGGGCGACGACCGGATCGAAACCTTGCGAAAGGAAGGGGTCATCTGATGCCTGGGAGAGAAGCGATGCATGCTCTGGACGGCCTCAAGGTGGCGGATTTCACCACCATGATCAACGGTCCCTATGCGGCCTTGATGCTTTCGGACATGGGGGCGGAGGTGGTCAAGGTGGAGCCGCCGGATGGGGACCCGTGGCGCGTCATGGCCGGCGGGTTCATGGCTTACAATCGGGGCAAGCGTTCCCTGGTCGTGGACCTGAAAAAGGAGGCGGGGCGGGAGATCGCCCGCCGGCTGATCTCGCGGGCGGACGTGCTCATCGAAAACGCGCGCTGGGGGGTGTGGCACAAGCTGGGGCTGGACTACGAGTCCATCCGCGAAGCGAATCCAAACCTCGTGTACCTCTCCTCCCTGGGCCACGGCTCGCGCGGCCCGTACCGGTCCCTGCCGGGCTACGACCCGCTCTTCCAGGCGCGGAGCGGACAGATGGTGGGCCAGGGCGGGCGCGGAAAGCCGCCCGTGTTCCACCGCATCGCGCTCAACGACCTGGGCTGTCCCATGCTAGGGGCCTTTGGCGTGGCCTTGGGTCTCCTGGCCCGGGAGCGGACCGGTGGGGGGCAGCGGGTGGAGACCTCACTGACCAACGCCTCGGTCGCGCTCCAGGCGGGCGAGTTTTTGGACTATGAGGGTTTTATCAGGCCGGACCTGGGCGGTCCGGACGTTTTGGGGTTGAACGCCCTCTCACGCTACTACCAAACCGCCGACGACCGCTGGATATTTGTCATGGCCCCCAAGGAAAAACATTTTATCAATCTCTGCCAAACCCTGGGCCTGCAAAGCCTGACGGCCGACGCGCGCTTTGCCACGCCCGAGGCCCGGGCCACAAACGACGCGGACCTGGCCGACCTTTTGGCTGGGGCCATCCGCGGCCGGACCGCGGACGAATCCCTGGCGGCCCTGGCCCGGGCCGACGTGCCCGCGGCCTTGGGCCGGACCCACGACGAACTGTTCGACGACGCCCACATCCGGGTGAACCGCCTGCTGGACGAACGGGACCACCCGGAGCACGGCCGGGTCCGCCTGATCGGGGTCGGCCCCGCCTTCTCGGACATGACCGGCGTCATCCGCCGGCCAGCGCCCATGCTGGGCCAACACACCGAGGAGGTCCTGGCCGAGCTTGCCTATTCGTCCAAAGAGATCGCGCGGCTTCTGACCGACCGGGTGGCGTTCAAGGCCGAACCGCCGGCCGGGAACGCATCCGAGGTCTCTTGAAGCTTGGGTTGACAAATCCGCGAAAATGGATAGGTTAGAAGCGGAATATTCAAGACAATTGGAAGAAGTCGGAAACCGGCCTCAGGCGAAGGACGCCGAAGAGGTGTTTATGCCTCAGCCGGGAAGGACTATCTCACGGCGTCTCGGCCGGCAAAGGAACGGTCATCGCCGGCCAGGCGCCGCGGGAATAAAGGGAGGAAAGGATCATGGCCGTGGCCGAAGTCAGCATCAGGGAACACGAAGAAAAGCAGGAATGGTGGTGGCTGGCGGAAAAGAAGAGGTCCAGCCGCTTGGATTACCTGAGAAAATCGGTCTGGAAAAAGGGCTCGACCGGCGGCCGGCCCATCTCGGAACTCAAGCTCGATCTGGAACCGGCTTCGCTGCGGATCGAACTTCACGAAAAGCACCAGCACAATCCGCCCATGCTGGCCCGGGCCAAGGTCCTGGCGGGTCTCCTGGACGCCAAGCGGATTTACATCACCGACCACGCCCAGCTCGTGGGCAACAACGATTCCACCCCCTCGACCATTCCCTGGAGAGGCGAGGGCGGCATGGCCAACCGGGCCACTTACAACACGCCGGGTATTCTGCCCGAGCCTTTGCAGGAGTCGCTGAAGTTCGTCGCCGAGGTGGGCCAGTACTGGGATAAACACCCCTCCGGCCTGTCCGAGCTCATGATGTATCTCGACCCCGAGGACGCGGCCAAGTACTTCAGCGGCGCCATCGCCTGGGGGGCCCCGATCATGGGCTACTCGGGCAAGAACTACGAATACTTCATGACCGGGAAGCGGGCCTTCGAGGACATCCTCGTCGAGATCGATCAACAGATCGAGGAGGCCGAGGCCAAGACCATCGGCCGCCCGGGCCCGGACATCCTGCCCCTGTATGAACGGCTCCTCAACTGGGAGGCCATGAAAATCATGCTCGAGGCCGCCATCCGCTGGGCCAAACGTTACGCCCGCCTGGCCCGGATCATCGCCGAGCATTTCGAGTCCGATCCGAAGCGGAAGGAGGAGCTGCTGCGGGTGGCCGAGACCTGCGAGCGGGTGCCGGCCCAGCCGCCGCGCAATCTCCAGGAGTCGCTCCAGTACGACCACTTCATCCAGGTCCTGGCGCGGTTCGAGGCTGGCGAGGGCGCCTGGCCGGCCCGGCCGGACTACTACCACGGCCCGTACTACGAGAAAGACGTCGTCGTCGAAAAGAACATCACCGAGGAGGAGGCCCTCGACCTCATCGGCGAGTTCCTCATCCGGGCCTACGACATGCCCCTGGGCCTGAGCGGCGGCGGCTGGGCCAGGGAAGGTCTGCAAGGCATCGCCGGGACCTGGGTCTGGACCCTGGGCGGGGTCAAGCCGGATGGGTCCGACGCCTGCAACGCCATGACCATCGCCCTGATGAAGGCGGCGCGGTTGGTACGGGTCTCCAACCCGACCTTCGCCTTTAGGTGGCATCCCAAGGTCAAAGACGAGGTCATGCGCGAAATCTTCGAGTGCATCCGGCACGGCCTGGGCTATCCCTCCATGCGCAACGACCCCATTCTTATCGCCAACGGCATGCACTGGCACGGCCATCCGCTCGAGGAGATGCGCACCTGGGTGCACCAGGCCTGCATGAGCCCCTGCCCCACCACCAAGCACGGCGCTCAGCCCATGCGCATGGCCTCGGCCACGGGCAATATGGCCAAGGTCGTCGAGTACGTGCTGACCAACGGATACGACCCGGTGGTCAACATGCAGATGGGGCCCAAGACCGGAGATCCGAGGAAATTCACCGATTTCGAGCAAGTCTTCAAAGCCTGGGTCACCCAGCTCGAATGGCTCATGGACCTGCTCGTGCGCGTGGTGAACGTGGGCCGGTACAAGCAGGACGTGATCGCGCCGCGGCCCTTCCTTTCGGGTATCTCGGAACGCAGCGTCGAGTCCGGCCTGGACGTGGTCCGTCCCGAAGGCGAGCGAGGCAACTCTTGGATCACGGCTTTCACCTGGGTGGAGAACGCGGACAGCCTGGCCGCCATCAAGAAACTGGTCTTCGACGACAAGAAATACACCATGGCCCAGCTCATCGACGCGCTCCAGGCCAACTGGGAAGGCCGCGAGGAGATGCGGCTGGACTTCGTCAACCACGCGCCCAAGTGGGGCAACGACGACGACTATGTGGATGACATTATGCTCCGCTGCCTGCGCGAGGCGGCCAGGCATTCGAAAGAAATCCGCGACCCGTGCGGCAATACCTGGCCGATCCTGCCCGAGAACGTGAGCGGCAACATCCATTACGCCAACATCGTGGGCGCCCTGCCCAACGGACGGCGGCGGGGCGACGCCCTATACGACGGCGGCATCTCGCCCGGCCCGGGCCTGGACAAGAAGGGGCCGACCGCGGTGCTCAAATCCTGCGGCAAGATCGACCATATCGCCGATGGCAGGGCCTTCCTTTTGAACCAGAGGTTGTCTCCGACCCAGCTCAAGGGAGAGAAGGGCTACCAGCTCTGGCGGGCCTACATGCGCACCTGGGCCGACCTGGGGCTGGATCACATCCAGTTCAACATGGTTTCGGACGAGACGCTCAGAGCGGCTCAAAAGGACCCGGAAAAGTACCAGGAGGTCATCGTGCGCGTGGCCGGGTACAGCGCGCACTTTGTGGACATCAGCCGCAAGACCCAGGACAATATCATCCAGCGGACCATCCAGGGGATTTAGCCGCAGGCGCGAACGACTTGGGGCGGCTGCGCCCCGAAAAAAGGGGTTAGAAGCCTTTTCCAGTGATTTCATTGGGGAAACCGGCACGCTCTTACCCACGTGGATTCTCGCTCGATTGGAGGCGCTGGTTCTCAAAAAAGGCTCCTAACTCCTTGTTCATTGCCAGGACACTGGCCCGGGCGTCCGCAGGGGTGGGGTCGAAGCCTCTTGAAAAACGGCCTGCTTCTGGTTATTATCCGGCCCATCGTTCCTCACGATGCGTCGGACACAGGTTCGGGCCGGAGGGTCGAACGCGGTCAGGCAGGAGGCGAGAGTGCGTTTATTCGGAGGATCCATCCTAGCCGCCACCAGGCATCGACAGATGCTTTTGTCCAAGGTGGTTTTCTTTTGATGTCTATGCCCAAACAATCCCGCTTTTTCATTCACTTGATCGGAAAATTCAGGCGGGTCTTGCTGGTCCATTTCGGCAAGGAATACGTGGTCGGCCGGCTCCTGGAGCGCGAGGGGGAGTGCCGGCAATGCGGGACCTGCTGCCATCTACTCTTCTCCTGTCCCATGCTCACCAAAGACAAGCGGTGCCTGATTTACAATTCCTGCCGATGGAAAGTGTGCCGGGTCTTCCCCATCGATCAAAGGGACATCGACGAAGTGGCCCTGGACGGGGGGAGATGCGGATACCGCTTCCCTGAAACACCTTTGGAAAATACGGCAAGAGGGGTGAGGGAACACGTTTCAACTTAGCAGCCGACCTGGCGTGCAGATTGCCGTCCCCACCGGTTTAAGCCGAATCCTTCCTCGTTCATCCCCCTGACCAGTCGGATGGCCCCCACCCGACCGGCGAAAACGGTTGCGGTCTTGTTCCAGGCTTTGCTACTCTTCGGCAGGTGGACGCTCGGAGGGAAAGGCCATGCCCCGGCTGAACAATGTCCCCGAAATCTTGAAACTCCTGGACAAGTCCAACTGCGGCGAGTGCGGCGAAAAGACCTGCCTGGCCTTTGCGGCCTCGGTGTTCAAGGGTATGAAACAGCTCTCGGGGTGCCCGCGCCTGGACCCGGAGACGGCCCGACTCGCGGGCGGCGTGGAACCCCGGAAAAGCTCCGCGGAGGACGCGGCCAGCGGCTTGGAAATCCTGAAAAAAAGGGTTTCCGGAATGGACCTGGCCGGGGCTGCCGCCAGGACGGGCGGCCGGTTCGAGAACGGCCGGTTGGCCGTGAAGATGCTGGGCAAGGACGTCTGGGTGGACCGGGACGGGAACCTGTTCACGGACATCCACGTGCACCCGTGGATCATGGTCCCGCTCTTGACCTACCTCCTGAAAAGCAAGGGAACGCCGCCGGCGGGGGAGTGGGTCCCCTTCCGAGACCTCCGGGAGGGGAAGGCGTGGGAGGGGCTTTTCGGCCAGCGGTGCGAAAAGCCCATGAAAAAGGTCGCCGACGACAACCCGGACCTTTTCGAAGACATGGTCCAGGTGTTCAGCGGAAAAAAGGTGGAGGGACATTTCGATTCGGACATCGGATGCGTTCTCCATCCTTTGCCCAAGGTGCCTCTCCTGGTCTGCTATTGGAAGCCGGAGGACGGGCTGGAATCCGACCTGCACATGTTCTTCGACTCCACGGCGGCGGACAACCTTCCCCTGGAGACCCTCTACGCGCTCGCCACCGGGTTTTCGCGGATGTTGGAGAAGCTCGCCCAGCGCCACGCGTTCGCCTCTACAACGGCCTAACCGACAATACCGCCGCGTCCTTCACCCAGCCGGCGAAAATTGTTGCAGTCTTGCTCTAGGTTTTGCTATCCTCCCACCTGACATTCCTTCGGTCGGCCGCACCCGCCCCGGGACAAATACCCGGTCGGCGACAAGAGCAGTAGGCCGGACCGGCCGACGAGACCGGCCCGCGAATCGGCCTGGCAAGGGCAACCCATGTCCCATCACCTCAAACTGGTGGACAACGCCATGCAGCGGCCCCCGACCATCATCTCCATTGCCAGCGGCAAGGGCGGAGTGGGCAAGACCAACCTGGCCCTGAACCTGGCGCTGGGTTTTTCCGACGGGAAACGGGAGGTCTGCCTTTTGGACGCGGACTTGGGGCTGGCCAACGTGGACGTCCTGCTCGGCCTTTCGTCGGAATATTCCCTCCTGGACTGCCTCGAAGGCCGGCGCACCCTGGACGAGATCATCATCGAGGGCCCGCGGTCGCTCAAGATCATCCCGGGCGGCACGGCCATGGAACGCCTGCCCCGCCTGGGCAAAGAGGAACGGCGGCGGTTGCACGGGCTCCTGCGCCGGCTCGAAGGCCTGGACGTGCTGGTCATCGATTGCGCGGCCGGTCTTTCCGAAGAGGTACTCCATTTCCTGAAATCCGCCAGCATCCCCCTGCTGGTCATCACCCCGGAACCCACCTCCCTCACCGACGCCTTCGCCCTGCTAAAACTCCTCAAGCGCCAAAAAAAGGAAGGCCCGGTCTACATCCTGGTCAACCAGGTCCGGTCCGTAGCCCAGGCCCAGCTCGTCTTCAAGAGGTTCCGGGAGGCGGTCATCCGCTATCTCGACCTTCCCTTGCGGCCCGTGGGGTACGTCCTCATCGATCCCAAGATCCCCGAGGCCGTCTCCAGGCAAACGGCCTTTCTGGAGCTGTTCCCGGACGCGCCGGCCAGCCGGTGCCTCAAGCGCATCATCGCCCACCTGGACATCGAGGCCCACCGGCCGACCGGGAAAGGCGATCTCGAGACCCTCTTCTTTGCCACGGAAGAGGAAGCCGCTCTGCCGGCCGAGCCGATTCCGCCGGCCGCGACTCCGGCCAGGCATCCGCCCGCGGCGCCGGCCCCGGCCGCCGCCGAGCGGGCCGAAGACATCCTGCGCCTGCTGGTTGAGCAGGGCCTGCTCACGCCCTCCCAGGTGGAGCGGGCCCGTCGGGTGCAAAAAAAACTGGAAAAGCCTCGCCGGCTGCTCACGGTGCTCAAGGCCCTCAAGTACGTCACCGACCAGCAGGTCCAGGAGGCGCTGCGCCAGACGCGGGGATCGGTGCGGCTGGGTTCCCTGTTGGTCGAGCTGGGATACGTCACCGAGCAACAGCTCGCGGAGGCTTTGAACCGGCAGAAAAAGCACGGGGACCCCAGGCCCCTGGGCGAACTCCTGGTCGAAGACCAGGCCATTTCGGCCTACACCCTGCCCCAGGTGCTGGCCCTGCATCTGGGCTATCCGTATCTCGAACCCGACCCTGCCCGGCTGGACGGTCCGCTCCTGGAAAAGGGCTCCCGGGACCTTTTCCTCGGACACGGCTTTCTGCCGCTGGGGAGGGCGGACTCCGGCGCGGTTCGCGTGGCCATGGCCGACCCCTTGAGCGAGGAGGACCTGGCCGCTGCGCGCCAAGTCTATGGACAGAACCTCGACCTGGCCGTCACCATGCGCCGGCTTATCAAAGAGGCGCTCGACGGGTTCGAATCGGTGAAGAAATCCGAGCCGCAGCTCCGGCCTGACCAGGAGGAGATGGTGGGCGTGGTGGAACGTCTGGTGCAGGAGGCCCTCAAGCGCCGGGCCACCCACATTCATCTCGAACCCCTCCGGCAGCGGCAACGGGTGCGGTTCCGCCAGGACGGGTCCCTGGTCCATCACCAGGACCTTCCCCAAGACCAGGGAGCGGCCCTGCTCGCGCGGCTGAAGACCATGGCTTCGCTGGACCCGGCCAAAAAGGCCGGCTTTATGGATGGGCGCATCCGCATGGCCTCGTCGCAGCTCGGCGGCGAGGTCCAGATAGAGGTGTCGTTTCTGGCCACGCCGCTGGGGGAAAAGGCCGTGCTCCGGCTCGGGTCCCGGGAGTTCGTCTGGCGAAGGCCGGACAGCCTGGGCCTGGCCTCGAGGATGCGCGAACGCTTCCTCGAGGAGGTGCTGGACGCGCCCGCGGGCCTGGTCCTGATCGCCGGGCCGGCCGGATCGGGCCGGACCACCACGCTTTACTCGGCCATTCATCACGGACGCGTCATCGAATCCCAGATCGTTACCGCCGAATTCCCTCCAGCCTACGTGGTGGAAGGCATCACCCAGGTGGCCGTCTCTCCGGAAAACGGCCCCGGCTACGAAACCGTGTTCGAACACCTCCTGAAGCAGGACCCGGATATCATCGTCCTCGGAGTGCTCGACACCAAGGGCTTGGCCGAACGTTCGGCCCGGGCCGCCCTGGACGGGCGCAGGGTTTGGGCGACCATGACCGCGGAGGATGGCGTTGACGCGCTATTCGGCCTGAGGGGCCTGGGGGTCGATCTTGATCTCCTGGCCTTTGCTGTGGCCGGGGCCTTGGGCCAGCGTCTGGTGCGGACCCTCTGCCCCCACTGCCGGGAAGACTACACCCCCACGGCCAGAGACCTGAGGCACCTCAAGCTCAGGGCCGAGGACCTGAAAAACGTACGGTTTACCGTGGGGCGCGGGTGTGAGCGCTGCGATTTCACCGGCTATCAAGGACAGACGGGCGTGTTCGAGCTGTTGGTCATGACCGAAGCCGTGCGGGAGGCCTTGGTGGCGGGCGCCTCGCCCGCCGCGGTCCGGCGCGCCGCCCTGGCCTCGGCCCAGTGGGTCAGCCTGGCCGAAGACGGCCTGGCCAAGGCCGCGGCCGGCCTGACCAGCCTTCCGGAGATCTGCCGGAGACTCCCTGTCCCGGTCCCTCCCCGCCCCCTCGAGGAGATCGCCGCGCTGATTGGGAATCCTTAGCGCGGAGCCTGAGCCGACCACCCTCACCCTGCCCTCTCCCAGGAGGAGAGGGTAAATCTCCGCGGGCGCGGGAAGGGAAGCCCTCTCCCTCCGGGAGAGGGTTAGGGTGAGGGCGAGGCGCACGCACGCGCTGGGGTCGGAGACGTAGAGGAGGGGCGGATTTTATCCCTCCCGCCCGTACATCCTCCCCACGTCGCATACACGTCATTCTGGCGAAAGCCGGAATCCAGGCGTAAAGGCTTCCGGTTCCGTTATCCTGCCTATCGTCGAGACCCCGCCCTCGCCGTCCTTCCGCTGCAATCGGACCCCGGAACTCGAACGGCCGTGAAAAAAAAGAAGACTGGATTCTGGCTTTCGCCAGAATGACGAGCGGGGCTATAGGCGCGGGTACGCCCCAAACATGAGGGCGGGTTTCATCAGCCCCGCCCCAACGGTCTAGATTCCCTACACCTCAGGGTTTGCGGGCAGGCATCTCGCCTTGGCGTGACCCTATGAATCCGCGGCCCGGGCACGAGGACATGATTCCGTAGGGGCAGGTCTGTGACCTGCCCAACATCTCGGGCCTCTCCACGTGTGGATTGGATCAAAGATAAGGGGGGAACCCTCGGGAAGACTTTCGCCTCCCTGGCTCAGGGGATGGCCAGGAGGCGGTTCTCTTTGAGCAGCCGGGTGCACTCCTCGGGAGCCAGCGGCGGGCTGTAGAGATAGCCCTGGATCTCGTCGCAGCCGTGAGAGCGCATGAAGCGGTACTGCTGCACGCTCTCGACCCCCTCGGCCACCACCCTCAGATTCAGGCTGTGCGCCAGGGAGAGGATGGCCTTGACGATGGTCACGTCGTCCGGGTGGTCCGGCAGGTCCCGGATGAAGGACTTGTCGATTTTGAGTTCCACCAGGGGGAACCGTTTCAGATATCGCAGGGAGGAATAGCCGGTGCCGAAATCGTCGATGGAGATATTGACGCCCATTTTCTTCAGCTCGGCCATGATCCGGCCGGAAATCTGGGTGTCGACCATGACGATGTGCTCAGTGATCTCGAGATTCAGGTCCTTCGCCGGCAGGCCGCTCTCTTTCAGGGAACGCTTCACCAGCAGGATCAGATTTTCGTCCTGGAATTGCTTGGCCGACAGGTTCACGGAGATGGACAGGTTCGGAAAGCCTTGGTCATGCCAGAGCCGGGCCTGGCGGCAGGCGGTCCTCAGCACCCATTCGCCCAAGAGGAAGATGAGGCCGGTCTCTTCGGCCACCGGGATGAACTCGCCCGGCAGCACCAGGTCATTTTCGCTGCGCTGCCACCGCACCAAGGCTTCCATGCCTGAAATCGCGCCGGTCTGAATATTGACCTTGGGCTGGTAGTACACCCGGAACTCCTCGCGTTCCAAGGCCTGGCGGAGGCTCGTCTCCAGGGCCAGCCGGCGCACGACATCCCGGTTCATGGTCTCGGTGTACATGACGTAGCTGTTGCGGCCCAGCTCCTTGGCCTTGTACATGGCCATGTCGGCGTTCTTGACCAGCGTGGCCACGTCCGCGCCGTCCGAAGGAAACATCGTGATGCCGATGCTGGCGGAGGGGAAGAGGTCGTGTCCGCCGAGATGGATCGGTTTCAGAAAGGACTGGACGATGCGCTGGGCCATGTGCACTGTGCCCTGCTCGTTTTTCACCTCGGGCAGGATGATGATGAATTCGTCCCCCCCCAGCCGGGCCACGGTGTCTTCCGCCCGGCAACAGACCTTCAGCCGCTGGGCCACTTCCTGGAGAAAGATGTCCCCCATGTGATGGCCCAGGCTGTCGTTGATGCTCTTGAAATTGTCCAGGTCCAGGAAGAGCAAGGCCAGCTTCAGACGGTAACGACGGGCATGAGCCAGGGCCCATTCGAGGCGGTCGTTGAAGAGTTGGCGGTTGGGCAGGCCGGTCAGGGCGTCGTGATTGGCCTGGTGCTTAAGCTGTTCCTCGCCGTGCTTGATCTCGGTGATGTCATGGAAGATGGCCAGGAAATGGGTCGTCCGATCCTGGGGGTCCTTGATGGCCGTGATGGACAACCAGACGGGATAGGCCTCGCCGCTTTTGCGCCGGTCCCAGATTTCGCCCTGCCACCGTCCCCGCTCGCGAACGGTGGCCCACATCTCCTGGTAAAAGGCCTTGTCGTGTCGGCCGGACTTGAACAGGCGGGGGTTCCGTCCGATAACCTCCTCCGCCGTGTATCCGGTGATGGTGGTGAAGGCCGGGTTCACTCGCTCGATGTTGCCTTCCGGCGAGGTGATGTAAATGCCCTGGATGCTGTTCGCGAAAACGCTGGCCAAGAGGAGAAGCTGCTCCTCATGCCGCTTCTGCTCCGTGATGTCCCGGCCGAAGACGTACAGCGAGTCCGAATCGGAGACCGGGACCAGCATGAACATGTAAATGCGTTCGCCGACCTGGAGTTCCACCTGGCCGCCCTGGCCGCCTGGGGGGCCGCTCCGGGGCGTTTCCAGCATGGTAAGCGACAGCATCTGCCCCACGTCCGTCCGCCAGATTCGGGTCAGCCTGGAGGCGGCCGGGTTGGCATAGAGAATCACCCCATCCAGGGAAAGCCGCAGAATGGGGTTGGGGTTCTCGTCCGCGAACCTGGCCAGGATGGACACCTGCTCCTCGGCCCGCAGATGCTCGGTCACGTCGAAAACGATGGCCAGAACGAGCTGCTTCCCCTCGGTCTCGAGGGATCCGACGTACATCCTCACCACCCGGACCTCGCCGGCCGCCGTCTTCTGCTCCACCTGGACAAAGGGCTGCCGACCGTCCTGGGTCCCGGTCAAAAGCTCCAACAACACCTCCGGATGATCGGGAATGAAGTCCGTGACCTTCCGCGTCAGCAGCTCGCCCCGCGAAAGCCCGTAAAAAGTCCCGGCCGCCCGGTTGGCGTCCACGATGGCCGCCGTTTCCGGGTCGATGAGCAGCTTGATGGCTTGACTGGCCTCGAGAAGCTGCCGGTAGGGGTCCCCGCTTTCCTCCTGGGCCTGCTGGCTTTGTTTATGCGCCGTGGTATCCCTGGCGATGCAGTGAATCACGGCCGGCCGGCCGGCTGCGCCCAGGATGGGGCGGTTGGTGACCGAGTACCATCCGTACCGACCGTCCTTTTTTCGCGCTCGGAATTCGAATTCGACGGATTCCCCGTTCAAGGTCCGGGCCAGAATCTCCCGCACCCGGTCCTTATCCTCGGGATGCAGCATGGTCTCGAAGTTCTGGCCGATCACGTTCGCCCGCGCGTACCCGCTCGCGCGCAGGAAAGCCTCGTTCACCTGCTCGAATCTTCCCCGGCTGTCCAGGGTGTAGATGAGGTCCGCCGCGTGTTCGATCAGGTCCAGGCAGCGCGCTTCGCTCTGCCGGAGCGCATCGCTCACCCGCTCCAGTTCCGCCTGGGACGCCTCGAGTTCGACGACCCGCTGCCTGAGCAGATTCAGCTCGGCCTGGATGGAATCCTTGGCCGGCCCTTGTTGCTGCACCGACTTCACGCGCTGACGAACCCCCTTTCCCAGGACCGGTGGTCAACCCGCATTGTATCTAAGGAATGGCCATAAAGATTATACAGGCATTTGGACGGCGAGGCAAGCAGGCCCGATCCGGGGTGATGTAACGATTCTTGTGTCAGGGCAGGGAAAGGGGTACCCCTTAGGGTTGAGAAGGCCCAAAAATAATAAGGAGGTACCCCGATGCCGCGAGAAGCTGCGAC
>Ga0315282_10008483_pt1 | contig 16620 bp, 13 predicted proteins | sample YL17G07_20_MG_FD_203693 | JGI IMG/M metagenome (GOLD analysis project Ga0315282, IMG submission 203693) | Sediment microbial communities from Yellowstone Lake, YNP, Wyoming, USA - YL17G07_20 | ecosystem: Environmental > Aquatic > Freshwater > Lake > Sediment | place: USA: Wyoming | collected...
GAACGGACATTGCCTGGTGGTGCGAAACGGACACGGCCAAGAGCGCGGGATCACGACGCCGATGGGCGAGTTGCGGGTGCGCGCGCCGCGGGTCAACGACAAGCGCCGGGACGCGGAGGGCCGGCGGTGCCGATTCACGAGCGCGATCCTTCCCCCCTACTTGCGCAAGACCCGAAGTGTTGAGGAGTTGATTCCGTGGCTCTATCTGAAAGGGATTTCGACGGGCGATTTCAGTGAAGCTCTGGCGGCGCTGTTGGGGCCGGCCGCCCCGGGACTGTCGGCCACGACGGTGGTGCGGTTGAAGGAGGTGTGGCGGCGCGAGTATGACACGTGGTGCCGGCGAGACCTCTCGGGCGAGCGCTATGTGTATCTGTGGGCCGACGGCATTTACTGCAACGTGCGGCTGGGCGATGAGCGGCAATGCTTCCTGGTGATCATCGGAGCGACGGCCGAGGGAGAGAAACATCTGCTGGCCGTGGCCGACGGATTTCGCGAGAGCGAGTTGTCGTGGATGGACGTGTTGCAGGATTTGAAAAAACGCGGGATGAGGGAGGACCCGAAACTGGCCGTGGCCGACGGGGGACTTGGCTTCTGGGCCGCGCTGCCGAAAGTGTTTCCGACCACGCGCGAGCAACGCTGCTGGGTGCACAAGACGGCGAACGTGCTCGACAAGATGCCGAAGAGCTCGCAGGGCAAGGCCAAGAAAATGTTGCACGACATCTACCTGGCCGAGACAAAAGAAGCCGCCGAAAAAGCCTTCGATCTGTTTGGCGATCAGTATCGCGTAAAACTGCCGAAGGCCGTCGAGTGTCTGGAAAAAGATCGCGAGGTCCTGCGGGCCTTCTATGATTTTCCAGCGGAGCATTGGGCGCATCTTCGCACGACCAATCCGATCGAGTCCACGTTCGCCAGCGTGCGCCTACGTCATCGGCGAACGAAAGGGTGCGGCAGTCGCGAGGCGTCGCTCACGATGGTCTTCATGCTCGCGCGCCAAGCCGAGCGACACTGGCGACGACTCAAGGCAGCACACATGATCGTTCACCTGATAGAAGGCAAGTCGTTCAAAGATGGCATCATGGTCCAGGAGAACGCCGCTTGAAACTTTTCGCAAAAAGGGGCTTGACACCACGCTCATCCCATACACAACATTTGACAATATCTCCACTGAGCGCGGTGGCAAGCTGTTGATACGCGAAACCCGGGAGGACTTTCCGCTCGAAGCGTACTTCGGTGCTCAGGAGTACTACGGTGGCTCCGCCTAACAACGCGCTGCACCCGACGGCCGCCAGCGCTGACGCACCGCGGCCGCGGGTGAGCGCAAGGCGTTCGCCGAAGGCGGAAGGACACAAGTCGCTGACTCGTGGTATGCTGCTGCGGGGGAGGGTGGAAACACCTCTCAGAGGAGACGACCATGCCGGAGATCAGCAGGTTCTTGGGCATCGTTGTTGCCATGTACTTCAAGGAACATGCTCCGCCCCATTTCCATGCCAAGTATGGGGGCCAAAGAGCCGCTTTCTCCATTGACGATCTCCGCTTGATCGAAGGGAAACTACCTCCCCGGATCGTTGCCTTTGTGCTTGAATGGGCTTTTCAACATAGGGAAGAATTGATGGAGAACTGGAGGCGAGTGGAACGGAGAGAAGAGTTGCAGAGAATCGAACCGCTTGTCTGAGAGGTGGAATATGCACTACGTCATAGACGCGTCGTATCTATGTGGGTACAAACTGAAGATCAGGTTTGAGAATGATGAAGTCCGGATTGTTGATCTGGCGGACCATTTAGACGGTCCCGTTTTCGAGCCCCTGAGAGACTTGTCCTACTTCAAACAGTTCAAAGTGAACCCAGATATAGACACTGTTGTATGGCCCAATGATGCCGATTTCTCTCCCGATTTTCTCTATGAAATCGGAGAAACTGTCGGCGAACCACTGCATCCAGCCGACGCCGCAGAGCAGCACGGCTGACGCATGCGTTCGACGACGGATAGCGACCATGAGTTTTGCGCTGAACAAGGTTGTCCCTTGGGGCAGATCGTTCGATGAGTATGTGGCGATCTTTGCCCTGACAGGGACCGATCTTCGGAGTCGGATATTACTAGGCAGCGGCCTTGGGATACACCTCGCGGATGGCCGCGATGATCCGCTCGACCGTTCGATCGGTGTACTTCGGCCCGAGGCGAATCTGAACAAACCGGTCGTAGATCGCGAGCGTCTGCGGGCAACACTCCGCCCCATATTGGATCGCCCGCCCTTCCGCTGAGGTGAACGACGGCCAGTTGGGATGGCGCGTCTGCTTGTTGACGACGGCGGGCTCGGTGGGCAGCATGACGGAGCCCGACAGAGTCCCGGCCGGGATCCCCTTTTCTCTCAACCCGCTGATGCAGCGATTGCGGGCCTCTTTGTTGGCCATCTCCAGATAGACCGCATAGCCCAGGTCTCCGTTGGGGTCGGGCTGCTTGCGAAACCGAACGCCGGGAAGATCCTTGATGCCGTCGGCGACCGCCTTGGCCGCGCGCTGCAAGCCTGCGATCATCGTGTCCAGTTTCGGCAGCTGTGCCCCCAGCACGGCGCCCGTGAACTCATTCATGCGGAAGTTCTCGCCCGCGAAGGTGCCGACCTGGCCCTTGCCCAGCCGTTCGGCGAAGACGCCCGCCAAGCCACCCATGTTATGGAATCGAACGGCGCGCTCATAGATCAACGGGTTGTCGGTTACCACCGCGCCGCCCTCGCCCGAGCTGATCATCTTGTTCAACTGGAAGCTGTAAATGCCGACGTCGCCGATTGCGCCGAGTTTTCGGCCCTTATAAGAGCCGCCCACGCATTGAGCCGCGTCCTCCAGGACGGCCACCTTGTGCTTGCGCGCCGTTTCGATGATGGGATCCATGTCGCAAGGGCCGCCCAGCAGATGAACCGCAATGACGGCTTTCGTTCGCGGCGTGATCTTGCGGGCGAAATCCTCGGGATCCAAACCGAACGATCGGTCTATCTCGGCGAACACGGGAAGTGCGGCGGCGTGAACCACGCACGTATAGTCGGACCACCAGGTATAGGCGGGGACAATGACCTCGTCGCCCGGCCCGATGCCCAGGCCGGCGACGGCGCAATCGAGCGCCGCGGTGCCCGAGGTCACTCCGAGCGCGTATTTGGCGCCCATGTACTTCGCGAATTCTTCCTCGAACGCTTTCACTTTCCGGGGCTGTGTCGGGCCCCAGAAACGGAAGGATGAACCCGTCTCCAGAACGTCGTGGAGAGCCGCCTCTTCGCGATTGTCATAGAATTGCGAAGCAAAGTAACCCGGATCAATCGGTGCATCGGCAGCCGCGCCCGCCTTTGCGAAGGCGCTGTGCGTCCGCGTCGAAAGCGCAAGAGACGCGCACGACGCAACGCCCACGCCGCGCGTCAGGAATCCACGCCGCGATATCTTTCGACCGATTTCACGTTCTTCGTTGCGAGAAGCAGACATGTGTCACCTCCGGATGCCGTGATTTTCACCCAACCTCAACAATGCTGCGGCAAAGTTTTGTTGACGGCGAAAGCCTCCGCTCCAACCATTGAGCGAGCTCCGACGCACGGCGGCGGTTTTCCGCAATCCCAGCGGCGCTGCCCATTGTTGGGGACTCCGATGCAACCCGCATCTTGCCGGAGGACCGCTATGCGAATCAAACGATTTCTTTGCGGTGTGCTCATCGAAATCGTCGTGCTCCAGCTCGGCCCGCCGGCTCGAGCACGGGCCGCCGAAGAGGCCGATCTGCTCGACCAGTACAATGTCGTCTGGCAAACGCCCAGCCGCGATTCCTCTGGCTCGATGCCCATCGGCAACGGCGACATTGGCCTGAATGTGTGGGTCGAGGAGGACGGCGACCTGCGGTTCTACGTCAGCAAGACCGACGCGTGGAACGAGAACGTGCGCTTGCTCAAGCTGGGCGGCGTTCGAATCGCGCTTTCGCCCACTCCCTTTCGGAAAGGCAAGCCCTTCGTTCAGACGTTGCGGCTCCGGCAGGGCGAAATCGAAATCCTTGCGGGCGAAAAGGGCGCCGAAGTCGTTCTGAACATCTGGGTTGATGCGAATCAGCCGGTGATCCGCGTCGAGGCCGCCGGCGAGAAGAACTTTGATCTTCGCGCCACGCTCGACATGTGGCGCACGAAGCAACGAACCCTCGAGGGCAAGGAACTCTTCAGCGCCTATGGGATGAACGGCGCGCCGGCGCCGGTGGTCGAGTCTCCCGACACCGTTCTGCCAAGCGAGAAAGACCGCATCGTGTGGTTCCATCGCAACGAGAAAACCGTCTGGGCGATGACCATGAAATTGCAGGGGCTGGAAAGCCTGATGGAGCGATTTCCCGATCCGTTGCTCCATCGAACGTTTGGCGCCGCCATCAAGGGCGAGGGACTGGTGAGAGTTGACTCGTTCACGTTGAAGCCGGAAAAGCCGCGTCGTCAGTATCTTGTCTCGATCTATCCTCTGACCCGGCAAACCGAAACCGCCGAGCAATGGGTTCGCGAACTTGACCGAGAGATTGCCCGCGTTGACGGCGTCCCCATCGGGCAAGCACGTGCTCAGCACCGGCAATGGTGGCGGGAGTTTTGGGATCGAAGTTGGATTCGCGTCTCGGGAACATCGCCCGCTGCCGAAATCACGACCAACGCACTCCCGCTTCGCATTGGCGCCGACAGCGATGGCCACAATCAGTTCCTCGGCATGATTCGTCGGGCGCGCGTCTTCGGTCGAGCCTTGAAACCTGCCGAAATCGCCGCTCTGGCACTCGGCGGGGGAGAGGAGCGGGGCGGCGACCTGGCGCGGATCGGCGACTGGCGATTCGATAATCCGCAGAACGGCGTTTTCGCCAATGCAGCCGGCGAGGACCTGCCCGCGAAGATCGTCGGCCAGGTTGAGGTGGTTGGGACGAGCGAGGGGAAAGCGGCTCGCTTGTCGGGACGCGGTTGGATCGAGGTCTCTCACGATCCGCGGCTCGCTCTGGCCAAAGCTTGCACGCTCGAAGCGTGGGTCTGTCCCGAACGCCTTCCCCAGGGCGGCGGACGCATTATTGACAAATCGCGCGCGGGATCGTCGAACGGCTATCTCTTGGACACCTACCCCGGAAATTCGCTCCGCATGATCATCGAGCCCAACACACTTGTACACAGCGCCGCCCTTCCGGCGGGGAAGTGGTCACACGTTGCCGCAACATACGATTCGGATAATGGAGAGCAGAGATTATATGTAGATGGCAAGGTGGTTGCATCCGAGAATCTTGGAGGACATCTGTCGCCAGTGTCCCAGGGGTATGCGCTCCAGCGCTTCATCAGCGCCTGTGCAGGGCGAGGAGCGTTTCCCATCAAATTCAACGGCTCGATTTTCACGGTTGATTCGCGGGAGAAGGATGAAGTGTATGATGCGGACTATCGGCGCTGGGGAGGACCGTATTGGTTCCAGAACACGCGCCTGCCCTATTGGCCGATGCTGGCGTCGGGCGATTATGACACGCTGCGGCCACTATTCCGTATGTACCTCGACGATCTGCCTCTGGCCAAAGCGCGCACGCCCCTGTATTTCGGACACGAAGGCGCGTTCTTTCCCGAAACAATATACTTCTGGGGCGTCTATGCGAACGAGAATTATGGATGGAATCGAAAAGGGAAGCCGTCGTCGCATGTGGATAATACATATATCCGATATTACTGGTCCGGCGCGCTGGAGCTCACCGCGATCATGCTCGATTATTATACATATACGAAGGATGAGGAGTTTCTGAAAACCACTGCGCTGCCGTTCGCCGAAGCGATTCTGGAGTTCTACGATTTACACTATTCTCGCGACGCGGACGGGAAGATGTTGATCAAACCATCGCAAGCTCTGGAAACGTGGCAGAAGGCGACCAATCCATTGCCGCCAATCGCGGGTCTGCGATTTGTGTTGGATCAACTCTTGTCTTTGCCCACGGGCCAGATCAGTCCGGCGGAGCGCGCACATTGGCGACGGGTGCGGAAGGAGATTCCCGAGATCCCCATGAAACGTCAGGACGGGAAGACCGTGTTGTTGCCTGCCGAGGAGTATGGCGAGTTGAGGAACATGGAGAATCCCGAGCTCTACGCGGTTTTCCCCTATCGCTTCTACGGCACGGGAAAGCCGGACATTGAGATCGGCCGGGCTACGTTCGCCATTCGCAAAAACCGGGGAACGGGCGGTTGGCAGCAGAACGCCATTCAGGCAGCTTATCTTGGACTCACTGACATTGCCGCGCAAATGACCGCGCAGAACTTTGCCAATCATCATCGCGGCAGCCGATTCCCCGCATTCTGGGGACCGAATTTCGACTGGGTTCCCGATCAGGACCACGGGAGCGTTTCTCGGATGGCCCTGCAAACCATGCTGATGCAATGCGAGGGCCGGACGATACTGCTATTTCCCGCCTGGCCGAAACAATGGGATGTTGAATTCAAGCTTCGCGCGCCGATGAATACGACAGTGGAAGGTGTATATCGCAGCGGAAAGCTTGAGCGCTTAACGGTTGTGCCGGAAAGCAGGGCGAAGGACATCGTCAATCTGGTCAAGCTGTGAGCGCGAATGTGGCTATAGAATAAAATCGGTCGAAAGAAAAGTCGATTTTCGTTCTCGGACGATCCGCGTGATAATACCTTTGTTGAGATCGCTGTCCTTGGCCGCAACGAGGGTACGTATGGAGAACACGCGCAGCGCATCCGAAACGGAGAGCGTTCCTTCGGCGGAATCCTTTCTGCCGGTAAAGGGAAGGATGTCCGGCCCGCGCTGACATTGGCTGTTGATATTCACGCGGCACACCTGATTGACCAACGGATCAATGAGCTCGGCGATCGTATCCGCATCGCTTCCAAAAATGCTCACCTGTTGTCCATAATTGCAGTTCAGAAGATATTGGATGGGTGTTTCCACGCAATCAAAGGGCAGGACGGGTATCACGGGCCCCCACTGCTCCTCACTGTATATCTTCATCTGAGCGTTCACAGGGTAGAGGACTGCGGGATATAGGAAAGAATGGTTCTCTGTTCCCCCTGCCTCATTGATCACTTGCGCTCCGTTCGCCAGTGCATCATCAATCAGTGCGCGCTGGCGTTTTACCTGATTCACGTCGGGCAAAGGAGTAATATTCACATCCTGCTCCCACGGCATCCCGCATTTCACATTGCGCAGCGCAGCGGTGAATCGCTCCAGAAACGAATCAACGATATCGGAATGGACAAACAGGATCTTCAACGCGGTGCAACGCTGACCGTTGTATGACAGAGTCCCGAGAAGGCATTCCTTTACGGTCAGATCGAGATCCGCATCGCTCAGAACGATGGCGGCGTTCTTGGCCTCCAAACCCAACACGCAGCGCAGGCGATGAGGCTTTGGATGTTGCTTCTTTAACGAATCGGCCGCGCCGGACGATCCAATAAATGCGAGAACGTTGATTTGTCCCGATGCCATAATCGGAGGCGCGACGACTCGCCCCTGGCCGTAGACCGTATTGACGACTCCTTTGGGAAAGGAATCTCGCATCGCCTGAAGGAGTGGATAATGAAGAAGAGTTCCGGGGCGCGGCGGCTTCAGGATCACCGTATTGCCCATGATTAAAGCGGGAATGAATGTGGTGAAGGTTTCATTCAGTGGATAATTCGATGGCCCCATGCACAACACGACGCCCATTGGCGCGCGGCGAATTTGCCCGATCACGCCCTGGCTGATCACGAATCGTGATGACACGCGGTCGAGATCTTTGAGCGCATCAATGGTGCCGCGGATGTAATCTATCGTACGGTCGAATTCCTTTTCGGAGTCCTGACAGGACTTGCCAATTTCCCACATCAGGAGATTGACCACTTCGGACCGCGCCGTTTTCATCTGCCGCGCAAATTCCTGAACATGTTCAATTCGCTCGGCAACGGACATGGTCGGCCACGGCGCGCGTCCGTTGTTGTAGGCGCACACGGCCGCATGGACTGCTTCGAGCGATTCTTTCTCTGTGAACAGGGGATAGCGGCCGATGAGCTTGGGCGAAAGGCCCGACGGCGTTTTCACATGGACCGGGGAGTAAGCCTCTTCCATCGGGCCATCCCAACGCCGAATCTCGCCATGAACAAGATACTCATTTTGTTCAACCGGCTTGGCCAGGCGAAACTGTGCGGGAATATCTTCTTCCGCGGGAAAGATGGATATGATACTATCTCGCAGTTCCATAAACTGGACCCTCCCCTGAAGGCATCACATTGTTTGATGCGTTCGCGCGCCAGAGTAGCGCGGATTTGTTGGTTTGCAAATCAAAAGCCCACAGCTCATATCCCACGTCGGCGTACACAAGCGTTTGCTCATCGAGAAAGCAAAGCCCGCAACGGAGCAAGGGACGAGCACCCCATTGATTTCCGCGATAGAGCGTGGTGAAGCTCAGCGGCAAGGTTCGGGGTGGCTGCCCAACCGTGTACAATGTCAGGCTTGTGGGCAGCACCGCGAAACGCTGCGTCGTCGCGATCACGGGCGGCATCGGAACCAGGATGGAATCCAACGACGGCGAAAAGAGAGGCGTGCCGTTGTATGCCGAGTAGGCTGTTCCGCGCGGCAAATCCATCACGCGTTTGAGCTCGCCCGTTTCGAGATCCAGGTCCCAGACGCTCGACACGCTGTCACTCAAAGTGTAGAGCGTCGCCGTCGTGCAAAAGGTTACGGCGAAGCGAGCCCGGCGTCCCTGCTCCACAAACCCCACCAGATCGAAAAGACCAAGCTCGCCTTCCGCCGATCCCAGCCCACCTTTTTTGCGAAGCCGTTCGAACGGCTCGGCGACCGGCACCTTTCGCAGCCCGGCGTCCCCGGCGACATCGAGGAGATAGAGGTTATCCGCGCGCGTGATTCTCGTTTGCGGCGACCGCGAAGGGCCGCTCCGTTTGCTGACCTGGCAGAAAACCAGCGTGCGTTCGTCGGGCATCCATCCCCACAGCTGCGCGGGCAGCAGGTTCCCGCTCAGCTCGAAGTGGTCCGCCGGGATATCGTACTGCCGGCCGGTCGCGCGATCGTACACGCGATAGTCGTTCAACGGGTCGCTGTCATAGCTCATGTCGTACTTGTCGTGCGTGACGGAGCAGCAGATAAGGGTGAGGGTCTTGTTGGGGCAGACTTCCCAGTCGTTGAACTCCTGCGGTGGCTGTGTCGCCTCTCCGAAAATCAGGCGCATCCGGCGCGCCCGAACGTCCAACTCGTAAAAGGATTCATATCGGGTTGTTCTGGTGGGACGGAACAGATCGCGCAGGCGCTGGGAAAAGGGAGGCGCCTGAAGCTCATCGGCTGGCTCGCCGATTTCTTCGCCGCCCTCTGCCTGCTCGACGATGAAGCGTTCGGAGGTCCAGCCGGGAGCAAGAATCGGCTCAATCCCTTCGTGACTCAGGATGAACTGCCCGCGCCGCACGTCGGTCCGCCACGAGCCGTCGAGGCCCCACTTCTCCCAGCCCGCCACAATTCGCCGCTGCTGGAGGTCGAAGAAGTATTTCGCTCCCTGCCCGCTGGGCCCGAGCAGGCACAGCCACTTGCGGTCGGCCGAAACACTCTTGATGGAAAGCGCGGGTAGGAGAATATCCGCGGGCAGATCGGGGATTGCCGGCTCCTTGTCGTAAATCGTCAGCGGAAATGTCGGCGCCGACGGCCTGGGCTTGTTTGTCCATGTTCGAACGAAAAAGAGACCCGCGATGATGAGGATCGCCAAGGCGGTCGAAACGAACACGACGCGCCTTCCGTAAGCAGGCGGGCCCACCTCGCGATTCGGCGGCGGCAGCTGTTGTTCCACGACTTCTCGGCCTCTCGCGGTTTGGCGATGTCGCAATCCCTTGTGAGAACCGATACGTCGAAAGCATTGGCAGTTCCATCCCGCGTGTCAACCCCAACGCGGCGTCTGACCTTTGATGTGGAATGGACGTAGCGCGCACTGTGCATTTTCCGCTGGCCGCATTCGGGCCGCCCTGATACCTGTCCGCGAAAGGTCGTGAACGCAGAACAGGCCTGGATTTCCCGTCGGCCTTGGCGCTGTTCGGCTTTTCAGCGCAGAGACACAGGCGACGCAGAGAGTTCACCGGACTATGCAGATCATTCTCGGCGAATCCGACGAAGACCGCGCCCGCACCCGCGCACTGTTTCTCGAATACGCGGCGTCACTGTCGTTTAACCTGTGTTTTCAGAATTTCGAAAAGGAGCTGGCGGAACTTCCCGGCGAGTACGGTCCACCCGACGGCCGATTGCTTTTGGCTTTGCACGAAACCGACGCGGCCGGCTGTGTGGCCCTGCGAAAGATCGGCGATGGCGTCTGCGAGATGAAACGGATGTACGTGCGGCCCCAATTCCGCGGAAAAGGAATCGGCCGCGCGCTGGCCCTCGCCGTCATCGAAGAGGCTCGCGCGATCGGCTATCGCCTCATGCGCCTGGACACCGTCCGGGAGATGAAAGAAGCCATCGCCCTCTACCACTCCTTGGGCTTCCAGGACATCGCGCCCTATCGCCACAACCCCATCCCCGGCGCGACGTTTATGGAATTGGCTCTGGTGTGAGAGTACCGCGCCCGCCAAGAACGCTGCGGCTCGTCCTTGCCGAGAGTCTTGTTAGCCAAAAACGAAGCAGGCTGTCAGCTGGAGAATATCACGGGCTGACAGCCTGCGCCACCTTAACAAGGGTTTTTCTTGCCTCTGACTTCTTGCCTCTCACTTCTCTTGAGACAGGATGACAACCTGTCCTACTCGCCGAACTTGACGATGGCCGCGAAGGAGTCCACCTTGAGGCTCGCGCCACCGACCAGCGCGCCGTCAATGTCCGGCTGATCCATGAGCGTCTTGATATTGTCGGGCTTGACGCTGCCGCCATACTGAATCCGCACGGCCTCGGCGAGCTTCTTGCCGAACAGTGTGACCAGCTCGGCGCGGATCAGCGCATGAACCTCCTGCGCCTGTTCGGGCGTGGCGGTCTTGCCCGTCCCGATGGCCCAGACCGGCTCGTAGGCGATGGTGGTTTCGGCCATCTTCTCGGGCGGCAGATTGGCGAGCGCTTCGCGCATCTGCGTCAGGACAACCTCTTTGGTCTGGCCGTCTTCGCGCTGGTTGAGAGTCTCGCCGATGCAAACGATCGGCAGGATTTCGTGCTTATAGAGAGCGAGGATTTTCTTGCGCACCGTCTCGTTGGTCTCGTCGAAATACTGCCGGCGCTCGCTGTGGCCGACGATGCAGTACTGGCAGCCGACCTCTTTGAGCAGGACCGGCGAGACCTCGCCCGTGAAGGCGCCCTTGTCCTCCCAATAGCAATTCTGCCCGCCCAGCGCGATGTTGTGGTTGGCGACCAGGCGCGCAACGGTCTCCAGCGCCGTAAACGGCGGGCAGACCGCCACCTCGACGTCGCGCACATTGGCCAGCGCGGTCAGGAGGCCCTCGACCAGGTCGGTGGCTTCCGGCCGCGTCATGAACATTTTCCAGTTACCGGCGATAAAGGGGATTCTCATTTTGGTTGTCCGATTCTCCAAAGGGGGGCGCAGCGTACTGCGACCCCACAGGGTTTGTCCGCATCTCCATCCATGGAGTGATGTGTCAGAGGGACTTGGCGATCATGGCCGCCAGATCAATGGTCCGACAGGAGTAGCCCCACTCGTTGTCGTACCAGGCCATCAGTTTGACCAGGGTGTCGCCGATGATATAGATGCACTCGGCGTCGAGAATCGAAGAGATGGGGCAGTGGTTGAAGTCCGACGAAACGAGCGGCTCCCTCGAGACGGCCAGGATGCCTTTGAGAGGTCCGGCGGCCGCCTTATCCATGGCCGCGAGGATCGCTTCCTTGGTGACGGGTTTTTCGGTTTCCGCGACCAGGTCCACCAAGCTGACGTTGGCGGTGGGGACGCGGATCGCCAGGCCGTGGAATTTTCCTTTGAGTTCGGGGATCACCAAGCCGATCGCCTTGGCTGCGCCGGTGCTGGTGGGGATCATATTGAGCGCGGCGGCCCGGGCACGCCGGAGGTCTTTCTTGTGGGCGAAGTCAATCACGACCTGGTCGTTGGTATAGGAGTGGATGGTGGTCATCAGGCCGCGCTTCACACCGAAGTTGTCCATCAACACCTTCGCGATGGGGGCCAGGCAGTTGGTGGTGCACGAGGCGTTGGAGATGATGTTGTGCTTGACCGGGTCATACTTCTTGTCGTTCACGCCCATGACGATGGTGATGTCCTCGTCGGTGGCGGGGGCGGAGATGATGACCTTTTTGGCCCCGGCGGTGAGGTGCAGCTGGGCGCCTTCGCGTTTGGTGAAAGCGCCGGTGGACTCGACAACGAGGGCAACGCCTTGCTGCTTGTGGGGCAATTGGGCGGGGTCCTTGATGGCGGTGACGGTGACTTTCTTGCCGTTGACTACCAAATTGTCACCTTCCACCGAGACTTCGGCCTCCAGCTTGCCGTGGATCGTGTCATGCTTGAGCAGATGAGCGAGCGTGGCGGGTGGAAACAGGTCGTTGACGCTGACGACCTCGATGTCCTTGTTGCCGAGAGCGGCTCGATACACCAACCGGCCGATCCGACCGAACCCATTGATTTGGACCTTAGCGGCCATTAGAAGCATCCTCCTGGCTTGAAGTGGGTAGTTATGTCGGAACGCCCCCCTCAGCGCGGGCAAAATCCACGACCCGAGCCGTGCGTTCCCTCACTCCGAATTCGGGGCTAGTTAGTCGCGTGCTCCCGGAACGTTGTCAATCGAGAAATTCACCTTGCGCAGTGGCCGGTAGGTCTGCGGCGCACCGCCGTTCTGGCAGGGGTCGTCTGTGCCGCAACGGTTACGCTGGGAAGGCGATAAAAGGCATCGTCTTGGGTCGTAATGATTTGATTTTGCGAGACTTGTTGAATAAGAGTGGCGTAGGCTGTCAGCCTGCGAGAATCGGCGGACCGGACAGTCCACGCCGCTCTTCTCACCGACCTTCACCGTCGAACCCGGCCTTTCGCAAGTCCCGCCTCATGGACAGCGTTCACGGCGTTCCCGGACATAGAATGCGATGAAAGATGGTCGGGCGCGGCCCGCTTTCTGCAAGCAGGTAGGCGATCACGAAAGCCAAAAGGTAAACGATCACGGTGATCCAAAGAGCGACAAACGCACGCTTCCGTTCTTCCGGCGAAAGATCTTTTCGGCGCCTGAAGGGCAGCTGCCCCGTTGCCGCGCCTATGACCACAAGCGCCGGTACCAACAGAATCGCCAGCCCTCCGATCCCGTACCGCTTTGCCAGAAGGCCTGACAGCATTCCGACGATCAGCACCAACGCGACCGCGACATACTCCCACCAGCGTGGATGTCGCCGCCTCTCGCCCGATGCGACCTTCTGAGGCTCTCGCGGAGCCCGACTCAACCCGGCTTTGCTGCACATGGAACCCGCTCCTGACCGGCCTGGAAGCTTCTGTTGTTTCCGTAACGCTCTGGCAAGACTGCTCGGAGTAGAGATCGGGGCGACCTAACCAGCGGGGCTCGGCGACTGTGTCCGAAAGCTGGGTTCTTCATGGAGTCACGGTCACGAGCGTCCAGGCGCTCCGACTTTCTTCTCCGGGGGGCGGAGGATGGTGATGGTGGGGGGCTGGAGGAAGTATTTGCGGGCGACGGCGCGGACCTGGTCGGCGGTGACCTGCTTGACCAGTTCGGGATACTTCTCGTCGAATTGCGCGCCGAGGCCGATCATCTCGAACAGACCCAGGAAGTGCGCCTGGTTGCTGTTGCGCTGGTGGGCGATGCGGAACTGGCCGATGAGATGATTCTTCGCGCGCTCGAGCTCTTCGGGCGGGATCGGTTCGGTGGCCAGGCCGCGCACGACTTCGAGCAGGCCGTCGCGCGCCTCCTCGACCGATTCGGGCTTGGTTCCGATGTAGGCAAAGAAATGGCTTTTGTCCCAGAGACCCGGCATGGCCGCGCCGACGGCATAGGCCAGTCCGCGGCGGTCGCGAAGCCGCACGAACAGCCGCGAGGAGACCGAGGCCCCCGTGCCGAGAATCGAGGTGGCGACCTTCAGCGGCACATAGTCTTCGGACCGCGCGCGGTCGGTCACAAAGCCAAGGATGAGGAAAGCCTGCTCGATCTCCTTGTGATAGGTCTTGGAGCGGAAGCGGGGGCGGAATTTCTTGCTGGCCGTAAGTTTTTCGGGTCCGGCAGCGGGCATATCGGCGAAGGCCGCGGCGATCTTGCGTTCGAGCTTGTCGGGGTCCACGTTGCCGGCCACGAGGACCAGGATGTTGTTGGCCGTGAAGTTGTCGCGATGGAGCTTAACGATCTGTTCGCGGGTGATGGCCCGCACCGTTTCGGAGGTTCCGCTGATCGGAAGTGCGTAAGTATGACCCTCGTAGAGCAGCCCGCGAAACAGGCGGTAGGTGTATTGGAACGAATCGTCTTCCTGCTGGCGGATGGCGGCCAGAACGACCTCGCGTTCCTTTTCCACTTCTGCGGGCGGAAACGTGGGGTTCTTGATCACGTCGCTGAGGACGTCGAGGGCGGTGTCGAGATCCTCGACCGTGCTGATCGTCGAGACGTTGGCAAAATCTTCGGAGGCCGAAGCATCAATCTCGCCGCCGATGGACTCCATGGTTTCGGCAATTTCGAGGGCCGACCGCTTCCGGGTTCCCTTGAGCAGGGTTTCGCAGGTGAGGTTGGTCACGCCGTTTTCCTCGTTCGGCTCATAGTAGGAACCGATGCGGAAGAAGCACTGCATGGCCAGGATGTTGTTCGAGGGGTTGCGTTTGACGATCAACCCCGCGCCGTTGGGAAGTCGTTTCATCACAATTTCTCCATGGGCAAACGACACGAGTAAGAGGAAAACAGAGGTGAGAGGCAAGAGGCAAGAGGTCAGAAAAAAGCGAAGGCGGAATAAGGGAACCCTGGCCGTGCGTTCTTTCTGACGGTTGACCGTTGACTCTTGATTTTTCACTTCTGGCCTCTGAGTTCTCATTTCCCGCTTCTGACCTCGCCCGTCGTTTTCGGGCGCAACGTAACCAAGACCAGCTTATCGGGATCGAGATACTTGCCGGCAACACGGAGAATGTCGCCAGCGGTAACCCCGGCCATCACTTTGAGATACTCCTGTTCGTATTTCTCGCTGCCCGAGAGCGTGTAGTAGAGACCGAGCGTGTCGGCCTGGCCGTTGGTGGTTTCGTTGGCGAAGTAAGACTCATTGGTGGCCATCTTCTTGACCTTGGCCAGTTCGGCCCGGCCGACGCGTGAGGTGCGAATGCGGCGGACTTCATCGAGAGCCGCCGGGCGCAGTTTGTCGAGGTTTTTGGCCTCCAGCGTGGCGAAGATCATGAACATGCCCGGTTTCTTCGGCGTGCCATAGCCGGCGCTGACGCCCGAGACCAGTTGCTTTTTCTCGCGCAGGCTCTGATAGAGGCGCGAGGAACGTCCTTGGCCGAGAATCCCGAGGATGAGATCCATGACGATCGTATCGCGCGGGGTGGCGATGCTGGGGGCGGGGAAAGCCATCACCAGATAGGTGTCGCTCACGTCTTTGTCAATGGATCGTGCCGCCGGGCCGCCCCAGCGCGTCGGCCGGTCCGCGTTTTCGAAGGGGCGCGCTTTGCGGCGGCAGGAGCCGAATAAGCGCTGGACTTCCTTCATGATGGCGTCGGTTTTCAGGTCGCCGACCACCACGAGCACCATGTTGTCGGGCGTATAGTAGCGCTGATAGCAGTCCATCAATTGAGCACGGGTCAGGCTGGTCAGGGTTTCGGTGGTGCCGATGACGGGCTGCTTGTAGGGGCCCGAGCGATAGGCGGCCTCGCAGATTTCGTCATAGACAAAGCCGAAGGGCGAATCCTGCTTGCGGCGGTACTCTTCGAGGATGACCTGTCGCTCGCGTTCGACCTCCTTGGGATCGAGCGTCGAATTCATGATCACGTCGGAAAGAACATCGAGGCCGGTGGTGACGTAGTCCGAGGCCACGGTGACGTAGTAGTGGGTGAAATCCTTCGAGGTGGCCGCGTTGGTCTCGCCGCCGACACTCTCGATATCGAGGTCCACTTTGCCGGGAGGGCGGTTCTTGGTGCCTTTGAACATCATGTGTTCGAGAAAGTGGGAAACGCCGTTGATTTCCGGCGGCTCATTCATCGAGCCGATGTTGACCCAGACATCGAGCGTCACGATGGGATTGGCGTGATTTTCCTTTATCAAGACGGTCAGACCGTTATCGAGTTTCCTGATTTCCACGGCGGATTCTCCTCGGGCGAGGCTGGGAATGCGGATGGCGTTCCAACGGATGACGTCGAGGCGACCGCAGGCGACCGCGAGCAGCAACAGACCGGCAACCGCAAGAGCGTATCGCGCGCGCCGCAGGAGAGGCCCGTGCGGGATGTGCTTGTGGACGGGGGGATGCACTAGCTTCGAGACTCCAATTTCCTGTACAATGATCGCCTCACTGCGATGGGGTGACTTAACCCAACGAGACGGCCTTTTCCAGTGTAAAATGTGATGTACCTGGTTGGAGGCACTTGCGAAATAGAGTAGCACGGGCGTCCCACCTGTGAAGGGCAATGGTTTTGCAGCCAAATTGCCCGAATCTCACAGGCAAAACGCCTATTTTACCCTCGAAAACCCGCATTTCGCAAGTGCCCCGGTTGGAACGCCGGCGGCCTCGCCG
>Ga0315282_10008484_pt1 | contig 16620 bp, 17 predicted proteins | sample YL17G07_20_MG_FD_203693 | JGI IMG/M metagenome (GOLD analysis project Ga0315282, IMG submission 203693) | Sediment microbial communities from Yellowstone Lake, YNP, Wyoming, USA - YL17G07_20 | ecosystem: Environmental > Aquatic > Freshwater > Lake > Sediment | place: USA: Wyoming | collected...
TGATCTCGGCATCATCTCGACATGCGGACTCGATAGGCCCCTGAAATATGGTTATTTTATCCGGCACTACCAGACCGTAGTGAGCGCCTCGCTTTGTCAGGGGCACCCCCTCATAGAGGCCGAACAGAGTCTGGCCACGCTTGAGCCTCGCCTTGACCAATTGACGAGGGGTTGGCTGATCCTCTACGACCACGGTAATATTTTCCAGCCTGACGACAAACTCCTTAGGCAAAGCTTGAACTGTCCTTGCCACAAGCCACTCAAACCTTTCTCTATTCATCGCCTGACCCTTTGATTCAGCCGGTCCTCATTATTCTAGCACCGTATTCAAGTCTTTACTACGCAGGTTGCTTATCGGCCCTGATCATAAGCTTATCCCCAGCCTCATATTGACAAAGTCACCTATCAGAAACTAGGATTGATACTCAGAGTATATCTGCCGAAATTGAGCATAGAGAAGCAAGATTATGGCTCTTCTAGACTTAATAAAACACAGAAAAAGCGTTAGGGATTTCCTGGATAGGCCTGTTGAGCGAGAGAAGATAACGATGTGTCTTGAGGCAGCAAGGCTGGCTCCCTCGGAAAGCAATTCACAGCCGTGGAGATTCATAGTAGTGGATGATAAACAGTTAAAGGATAAGCTGTGCGATGCTGCTTTCAGCGGTATATACTGGATAAATTCCTTTTGCAAAACGGCCCCGGTCATAGTAGTTGTCATATCCGAAAAGTCCAAGTTTTTAGCCAGAATCGGAGGGATGTTTCGAGGCACAAAATATTACCTCATCGATATAGGAATAGCTGGTGAGCATTTTGTACTTGAGGCCGAGGACCTGGGACTCGGAACTTGCTGGATAGGCTGGTTCAACGAAAGGGCAGTAAAATCAATACTAAGCATCCCGCAGCATAAAAAGATAGACATCCTGATAGCTTTGGGCTATTACAATAGGGAAAAGCTAGGGCCAGAACATGGTCGTGAGCCGATGGGAAAAATCGCATCCTTTAATTCCTATTGAGTGGTGTGACCTTATCAAGGTTACATCTGGTACAAAGTCCCAATTTACACTTAAAGTTCGTATTACGGGAGCAGGGGGGGGATAGATGGCCGTCAAATCAAACTTTGTAGTAATCTCTACGGTTCAGGGTGAGCTCGTTGCTAATGTTATAAAGTCACACTTAGAGAACGAGGGCATTCCTGTTCTGCTGGAATATGAGAGTGCGGGAAGAGTCTACAGCTTAACTGTGGACGGTTTAGCACAAGTAAGGATATTGGTACCACAGGAACTTGCCGAGGAGGCGATGCAGATAATCGAGCCCAGAGAGCCTGGCCAAGCTGGAGAATAGATGTCTATTTCCTTGTTCTGCTGCATTGCCTGACCGATCTCGGCTCCCTCTCCAAAATTGTAACTACATTCCGCACGGACATGAGTTACTCTTGGTAAAGGCAAAGGTTTGACGTTTCCCAATTGATATTAAACGATTTGGCTAACTGTTCAATTTTCATTGAACACATAACATCTAAGGTCCGTCTTTTCGTCTCTTTCCCTTGTGCTACTTATTAAGACATGTTTTCCCAGACATGATCATCGACTTTAATCATTGGTAGATTATGACGGAATGGAAATTGTTTCCGATTGCTTGGTTGCCGCAGGGACAGCGTAGTGTGGATCTTGACTTATTGCCCGTTGTAGGCAGGTTTGCACACAGGTAGCACAATAAATACATTTGAAAGGATCATATCTTATCTGTTTATTCTTCTCATCGACTTCTATTGCTTTGGCGGGACATACTCTCTCACAGTCACCACATAAGTCACACTTTTTATTATCAAAAGAGATCTTGCCTCTATATCCTGAAAAAGGCTCTCTAATATCCTTAAAGGGGTAGCGCCTAGTAACCGGTCGAGAAAACAAGTTTTTCAAAATCGCTGGTAACATCCATATCATATACTATTACCTCTCCGTGCATGAAATACAAGGGTCTATAGACAAAGTAATCACTGGTACATCAGCCAACTCACAACCGGGTAACATAACCAACAAGGTAGGTATATTGGCAAAGGTTGGTGTCCTTATCTTCAACCTTTCGAGATTCCATGTTCCATTTCCCCTTAAATAGTAAATAAGTTCTCCTCTGGGCTGTTCACTTCTGGAGACAGTTTCGCCTTCAGGATAGCCATCGACCTTGACCAATATCTCACCCTCGGGCATCATTGCTAAGGCTTTATGCATAAGCTCCAAACATTGGTAAGTCTCTCTAATCCGGACCACAGTCCTAGCATAGCTATCACCAGTTGTTTCTACTATTGGCTCGAAGCCTACTTCCTTATAAGCAGCGTAACCTGTTTGCCTTATATCGATGGCAACGCCGCTTCCTCTAGCTGTGGGGCCAACGGCTCCCAAGAGTTCCGCTTGTCCTTTAGTTAATATTCCTTTACCTGCAGTGCGGCGCTTAAGAGTAGGGTCATGGAGGAACACCGGAGCAATAGTATTATCCATCATTTCCTTCACTTTAAGGAGCTTTTTCTCCACTTCCTTGGACATCTCATTATCTATATCTCTTCTCACTCCACCAATAGAAGCGGTAGAAGTTATTACTCTATGTCCTGCAGTCATCTCAAGAATGTCTAGGGCTATCTCTCTGATTCGCCAACACTGCATAAACAAGCTTTCAAAACCCATTGCGTCAGCAAAAAGCCCTAGCCAGAGTAAATGGCTATGTGTTCTGGAGAGCTCGCTCCAAAATACACGGAGAAACCTTGCTCTTGGTGGAATTTCAACACCCATCAGAGCCTCAATTCCTTGGCAATAGGTTAGAGCATGAATGAAACTACAAATACCGCAAATCCTCTCGCAGAGAAAAACGTTTTGGCGAAAGCTATTAAGCTCCGCAGCTTTTTCAATCCCACGATGAACATAACCAATTATGGGTGTTACCCCTACTACCTTCTCATCATCCAACTCTAGTTTAAGGTGAACCGGCTCGGGTAATACTGGATGTTGAGGACCAAAGGGAACTACTGTTCTTGCCATTTCACTCCTCCAAATCGCATCGCCAGCAGCGTTGCCCTTCTGCTACAGCCATCTCTTTGGTTAGTCCGAGCTCCACTTCATCAAAACCCCGTAGCCTGGCTTCAATGGAGAGCGTTGGCATCTTCACTCTCCGGCTCTCTTTTGCTAACCTCTCAATGAAGGTGTAGCGCGAAGTTGGTTCTTTTACTTTTATTTCCTCCACAGGCAAAATACCTTTGCCCCCGATATATTTGTCTATTGATATAGCTGCCTTCTTCGCCTGCGCGATTGCCTCTATTACCGAGGCTGGTCCAGTAGCTGCATCCCCAGCGACAAAGACCCCACCCCTGGAAGTAGCCAGAGTCTCAGGATCCGCCACTATAATATTTCCTCTCCCAAGCCTAAGCCCCAACTGTTCTAGAGCTTCAGGACGTTGCCCAACGGCAGCAATAATTAAATCAAGCTCCACTGTAAACTCGCTACCCTCTATTGGCTCAGGTCGAGGTCTACCACTAGCATCCAGAGCTCCGAGTTTCATACGGATATTTTGTAATGCTACCGCTCCATTCCTACTGAATACCTTTTGTCGTGCTACCAGGAACTCTATCTTTACCCCTTCCCTGAGTGCTTCTTCAACTTCAGAGGGGCTAGCTGGCATCTCAGCTCTACTACGACGGTAGAATATCGTCACCTGTTTTGCCCCAAGACGAAGAGCAGTGCGAGCAGCATCAATAGCAGCATTGCCACCGCCAATCACTGCCACCCGATTACCCAAATTAACCTCCTTGCCCAAATTCACATCCCTTAACAAATCAATGCATTCCACTACTTTGGGGTGGTCTTCTCCTTCGACTCCCAGCTTCATCCCTTGGTGGGCACCAGTGGCAACAAGGATTGCCCGGTAACCATCCTTGAATAGGACATCCAGAGATTCCACTCTGGTATTAGTCTTTATTACTACACCCAGCTTCTTAACCATGTTGATTTCGTCATCCAATACCTTTTGGGGGAGCCGGTAGGTTGGGATTCCTATCCGCATCATCCCCCCAGCCTGAGGCAAAGCCTCAAAGATGGTAACTTCATGCCCCATGTTAGCCAGATAGTAACCTGCGGTAAGTCCTGCCGGACCTGAGCCGATAATAGCTACGTGTTTACCCGTCGCTTTGACAGCTATCTTATCATCATAGTAAGTTGCGTGGTCATAAGCAAATCTCTTCAGCATTTTATTAGCAATCGGTTCCCATTGCTTCCCCTGACGGCAGTTATCTTCGCAAGGGGCAAAACATACTCGCCCCAAAATTCCCGGGAACGGCATAGCTTGCTTTATCACTGCCAATGACTCGGCGAATTTACGTTCGCCAATCAGCCGAACGTAGCGCGGAATATCAATGCCAGCGGGACAAGCTTGCTGGCATCTTGCCTGAATGCGAGGTGATGGCTTGGGTGCATAGTCGGTAGGTTTAAGAAGCTCGGACTCAGGACTTTCCTTGGTACGGATAAATTTGCTCTGGAAATCAAAGGCAGAACCACTTATTTTGATATTAAATAGATCCTTTATCTCGTTTTCAATTAGGGTAGCTGAAAGGTAGATACTGGATATACTAGGCAGAGTATCTCCCTTAGGTATTTTGACTCTAATATGTGTTAAAGGCTCTGGCTTCTCTTGGGGTTCAAAGTGGTAAATAATTTCAAATTTATCCCCAAGGTCAAGGCAAGTAGCCGTCCCAAACCTAGCCTTTTCAGCTAACATTTTCTGTACCACTGGAATAAGGTTAGCCTTCTCTACTAAGACTTCATTTTCCATAATCTTTCAGCTTCCCTAGTGCTAATACTATGGCATCGATGATAGCTTCAGGTCTCACCGCACAACCAGGAACATAGATATCTACGGGTATAATTTTATCTACGCCGCCCAAAATATTGGGGCAGTTATGAAATACTCCACCAGTACACCCACAGGTTCCTACTGCAATCACTAGCTTGGGGTCAGGCATCTGCTCGTAGAGATTCCGCAGTACCCGCTGATTACGGTGGTTTGCTGGGCCGGTGACCAAAAGGATATCAGCATGCTTAGGATTACCCATATTGACAATGCCAAATCTTTCTACGTCATAAAGTGGGGTGAGAGCAGCCAGTATCTCTATGTCGCAGCCGTTGCAGCTACCACAATCAAAGTGTAATAACCAGGGTGATTTTCTTCTGGCTGTAGTTAGGATCCCCATTTTTACATCCAGCCTAACTTAACGAGTAATATATTTAAAGCTACCAGGCTTATTCCGACACCCCAGGCGAATTTTACCATCCAAGACCAGGTGAGACGAGCATTGATATTATCTATAATTAGCATGATGAACCAACTGGCTAAGGCTATTACAATGGATAGCCACCATAAGTTCCCTCCCACCCAGAAAAGCCCTAAGATGGCTAAAAGCAGAACAAGCTCATACCAATGGCCTAGCTCTATTATGGCTAAATAAGGGCCAGAGTATTCAGTAATTACCCCACTGACTATCTCTTGATGGGCATGCTCCGAACCAGCGATATCAAAAGGAGATTTTCTCATTACTATAGCTAAGACAATGAGCAAAGCGATGAAAGTCAACCATAAACTCGGGAGTAATGCTTGCCCGTGCCCAAATATGCTAGCTATAGGAAAAGCACCGGTCTTTAATGCTATAGGTATTACCGCTAGGAGCAAGATTGGTTCATAAGCTAGAAACTGTAACAATTGCCGATGTCCGCCGAACTGGCTATAGGGTGATTTTACGCTTAGAGCTCCAAGAGCAAGGCAGAGGGTACCGAAGGAAAGGATGAATAGTAGCATTAATAAGTCCTGCTGGAGAGCAAAAAGCACTACTGCGGTGATGATTAAAGCAAGGTAAACATGGGCGAAGACTAGCTGAGCGTTGCCGGCAACCATCGGTTTTTTACCGAAAAGCTTAATGATGTCATAGAACGGCTGTATTATCGGTGGCCCAATTCTCCCCTGCATACGAGCCGTTAGCTTACGGTCAATACCCGCAAGCAGGCCTCCGATAAAGGGAGCTACTATTACCGCAATTACGGCACTTATTACTAACCAAGCTGTGCTCATAGCGTCACCAGAACAAATAGAACAATAAGGAAAGCGATACCAATAGGTTCAATAAACCTATTGAGTTTCTTCTCTCCTAAAATATTCTCAACATAGAATCCGCCAGTCTTAAGCTGCGTTCTTTCATCACCTACAGCAAGAAATTCGTCGGCTCCTATTTCCACATTCTCTCCACACATATAGGCAGCGCGGCTTGTCTCTGGCCTTGCCTTAGCAGCAAAGGAAGCAATCACTAAGGCTAAAGCTATTACTACAAAAATTGGCCAGGCAGCAAAAATACCTATCGAGGATTTTAAGAACCAATTGTTGGTGGTAAATGCCGCAACATAGCCAGCTTCAGCTAGGCTTGGGGCGATAATACCGTTATAGACCGGAACAATAAGTATACTAAATACTACGGCAAAGGTAATTAGTATCAGTAAGATGCCATGATAAAACGGAATCATTGGCTCTCTCTTGGCTCCCCCGGCTACCGGGGCATGACATAAGAGGCGACCCACCCACTTAGCCCAAAAAACAGTAGTGGCACCTGAACCAATCATGACTAGTATGAGCACAAGGGTTGACCATACCCCGATCTCGGAAGCTGCTTCCATCGCCCCCCATTTACTGACAAGGACACCGAAAGGAGCTACCAGCATGGAAAGCACCCCGACAACGGTTATGCCACCCAGAATGGGTAGCTTCCTAACTATCCCCTCCATATCCTCTATGTTTCGGCTCCAGATGTAGTGCTCAATAGTGCCGGCACACAAAAAGAGTAAACCTTTGGATATGGCATGAAAAATCAGGAGCATAATGCCGGCAGTTAGGGATAACGGAGTGTTTACGCCGGCACAAAGTATAATTAGTCCTAAATTGCCAATGGTGGAGTAAGCTAAAACTTTCTTGCTTTCACTCTGGCTTATAGCTAGCAGAGAGGTAACCAGGAAAACCATCGCACCATATACAGCGATAAATGTGGAGAGGGAAGTCCCTCGGAAAGCTGGAGCGATGCGAAGTAAAAGATAGACCCCAGCGTTAACCATGGTGCTGGAATGGAGTAGGGCAGAGACGGGGGTGGGAGCAACCATAGCTCCAACTAACCAGCTTTGAAAGGGAACCTGAGCTGCCTTGGTAAAGCCAGCTAGACAAAGTAAGGCGAAAGGCAGAAGCAGAGCAGGATAAGCCACAGCACCACTATTCACCAACTCTCTCAGTGAAATGCTGTTAACAGGGCTATTACAGAAGAGGATGATAGCTAGGGCAAAACCAACCGCACCAATGAGGCACATCCACAGGGCACGGAAGGCATTGGTTATTGCTATATCCGTCTCATCATGACGAATCAGCCCCCAGCAGCACAGCGCAGTCATGTCCCAGAAAAACACCAGCCACAGGAGGCTATTGGCAAAGACTAGGCCATTCATCGCTCCGAGAAAGATAAGCATAAAGAAGAAGAACCTCGGCTGTTTGGTTACCTTGAACTCTCCCAAACGCATCAGATGCTCTTCATGGTCTTTCATGTACCTGATGGCATAGATACAGGTAAGCGAGCCAATAATAGAAATGATAAGACACATCACTACCGACAGATGATCTACGAAGAGAGTAGGGGCGACTACCAGTGGTGCGTATGGCGCGTGAGAAAACTCAAAGATTGCCATGGGGATACCCGAAGCAAGAGCGAACGCTATGGTAAGGACATTATGTCGAGATATGCCTCTTCGGGCGAGGTCTCTGATAGCCACCAAAAGAAAGTATGCCGTGAGAACATGTTCACAAACTAGAATAATCCAATCCCAAACAGGAGCTGGCGAGTATTCTACCGGGAAAGAACCTTGTCCTAAGAAAAGGAGGCAACTAATTATGAGAACTGCCGCGGTGAGAATGATAATACTTGCTCTGAGTTTGTAGTTTTTAACTGCTAAACAAATAGAACCGGTAATGATTGGGAAAAGTATGAGTAACCCAACTAATGCATCTATCATTGGTTTTACCTTGACAAACCTCCCCAGCATAAACTGTTGTTTAACAGGATGTCAATGGTCGTTAAAGGTTCTTCCTTCTCACCATCCCCCCATAGAATAGAGCTAAGCCTGGCGTCATGAGCATAGCCAGCGCTGACGATATCAAGAGCCAAGTGGTGTCACCTGAACTAACGGGCATCAATAACCTCCTTACTTTTTCCTTCAGTCTAGCCCGTTATTGTTTCCAGCATATTACAAACGTGTTAAATTCCCGTTACACAAGAGAGGCGGCAGCTACCTATCCTTCATAAATCTGTAGCCAATGTTTCTCACCGTCTCTTGGCTCGATTTGGCTCGATGTAGAATAATACCTTAATCTACAAGCACCTTTAAGTATGTGCCTCCAGTCTTAGAAAAAGCACGGGTAGCCCTGACCGACATTTTGCAGCTATTATGCTTGGAGGGATGAGTAGGTAATATCTTCTTAACTATTGACAAAGTCAGCGTTTTCAGGATGCCTTTTTGTTTCGGTTAACTTATCGGTTAAGTAGCTTTCGTAAGAGTAAATCCAATTTATCCATTCGTGCCCACATTGCGGCGCTGACCTCTTTGCACATTCTCGATCACAAATCCGGGGCATGCCGTTGGAAGTACACTGCACACTATCTGAATTCCATGCTCTGACGGCGTCTCAGCTGCTGACCATACCCTTTCAACACACAGAAAAAGCAATATCTCCTTGCATATTCAAGAAGATGTCAAACGAGAGCACGGTTAAGGTTGCAAATGCCAAAGCTCTCGCTGGCAGACGTCATGTGCTTTCTTGAGGGACTCGTACATGCCGGAGTTCTCGATGGCAATAGCACTAAGGTTGGCAACGGCAGTCAGCAACTTAATCATATCTCTAGGAAAAGCATCTTGCTTATGTGAGAAGTATACCCTTATCTCTCCTATGACTACATCCCTTGCAGCCAGAGGGAGACTAATGATGCTCGCTATGCCTTCTTTCACTTTCTCCGTCGGATACTGGACCCTCGGATCATTGGACGCATCGGAGACTACGACTGTCTCACCTCTCAGTGTATCGGCAAGGCTCAGATTCGCCATGAGCTCCCCTTTGTGCAAGTATTTATCACTCAGTCCAAAATCAGCCTTGTGTACTAGGTGCTTCTTCTCGTCATCAAGAAGAAGCAACGAGCAGCCCTTGGCTTCGGTTGCCATCGCAGTAGCTCTAACAATTGTCGAAAGAACCTCGTCGGCTTTCAACGTAGAGTTTATCGCCTTCGCTGCTTCATAGAGAGCATCAAAATAACGAACTTCCAACTTTTCCATTAGCTACCTCCAAAGCACTACAATAAGCTACAAGAATCCTTGCCATTTATTGTAGCAATACTCGCTTTGGGCTGTCAAAGCGCGTCACGAATTCTTCCCAACTGGCTTCCTTAACAAGATCACAGGGCAGGATTAATTTGTCCAGTTCCAGCTCCGCAATGTTAAGATCTACCAAACGCAGGTTTTTCCTTCTACCTTGAAACATATACTTGCCTACCTTTCCTGTAAACTGTCCGGCAGACAAGTAAGAGGAGTGGTACGGAGCGAGGCCAGACCGTACAGTTCATCGAACGGAAGGAATCCTATAGAGTCTAATGTAACGGCTACTGGACTCTAATCGGTGTTGATACTAATAACTAGGAAAGATCATCGTGACATTCAGTTTAATTGTGGTCTTACTGCTGGTACTTGCGGCAGAGTTCATGAACGGCCTGACCGATGCCGCCAGTGCCATCGCCACGGTGATCGGCACGAGGGTTCTTTCCCCGGCTAAGGCAGTCCTCATGGCGACGGTACTTAACATGGTCGGTGTGTTGATTACCGGCACGGCTGTAGCTACTACCATTGGCAAGGACATCGTTCGGCCTGAAGTCATCACTCTGGAAACCGTAGCGGCGGCTATGTTGACTGTGGTGGTGTGGACCACCGCCGCTTGGTTCTTCGGTATCCCCATTAGCGAAACACACGAACTACTGGTGGGGCTGGCTGGGGTGGGGTTAGCCACCATCGGGCCCTCGGTGCTGCTCTGGGAAGGCTGGCGCAAGGTGCTGCTAGGCCTGGTATGTCCACCATTGTGGGCTTTGGCCTTGCCTTTATCATAATGATAATTATCTACTGGCTGTTCCGCTATGCCCACCGCTCCAGCGCCGGACGCCTATTCGGCAGGTTGCAAATCGTATCCGCCGGCTTCATGGCGTTCAGCCACGGCAGGCAACGATGGGCAGAAGTTCATGGGGGTCTTCACGCTGGCTCTGTTGCTGGGCGGCATATTGTCTACATTCCAGGTTCCCCTGTGGGTGATAATGCTATGCGTATGCGGTGTGGTCATGGCCATCGGCACAGGTCTAGGCGGCTGGCGCATCATAATGGGCCTTGGGATCACGCGTCTGGAGCCGATTAACGGTTTTGCCGCCGAAACCGCTGCCAGCATTGCCATACTGGTGGCCTCGCGTTTCGGCATCACCCTGAGCGCCACACACACCATCGGGACCGCAATTATGGGGGTCGGCGCAACCCGCCGCATATCGGCAGTCAATTGGGATGTCAGCCGCCAGATTGTGATGACTTAGGTGCTGACCTTCAGGTACCTTTCCCTTAATGTCCTCAGATATTGATTTCTCGACTGCATGTCCATTCTTTCCATATAGCCTAGCTTTAACCTCCTTTAAATTACTAACCAGACTACATCTTAGATGATTTAACAAAGAACCTTTCGGTTACATATTAGATGATTTAAAAGGATGTGTTCGGATTTTGGGGGAAAAGAGGAGCCGAAGCGATAGCGGAGGCAATAGTGGAGGCTATAAAATAGGCTCACCCCGACGCAAAACTAGAGAAGGAGGAGGAGTGAGCCTATGTAGAGACTAGCAAGAGAAATTTGGAAGCCGTCAGCCGATGGAATAGCGGGTGTCAATCGTCTAATTTCTGATCTTGACCTAAGAGGACTTAATTCCGCTGCCATCTATCTGAGGAACGCCAGAGATGAGCTTTTCACGGTGAGGAAGCTAAAAGAGGAAGGAATAGCTCCGGAGCTTGTCATGGTAGCTACTGGCCCCGTAGAGAGGGAATTTAGGGAGATAAACCGGCGCACTGAGATCAGGGCCAGGTGGGGAGATGAAGGCGTGGAGAGTGTTACGCCAGGCTTTTGGAGGAAGTGAGACTCAATGGAATGAAGCTTGAATTCTGAGGCAGGTGTGGTGACAAACTCTGAAAAAGCAACTATACTAAGAGCCAAGGATGCTCTCAGTGAGATAATCCCTGGGGAAATGTGAGCCCTTTGACATGCTACCAAAATTTTGGGGAAATTAATAAGAAGAACGGCTGTTTTCTTGAAGGGATATTCTTTACTGAGGGCAGATGGGACCGTAGGAGAATATGTGAGATGGCAAGGACGCGCCAGGATTCAGGTCAAGCGAAGCTTGACCTGTAAAGTGCCACGGGTATGCCAGTGGGTGTCTACCATGGAGGTAGCTTGTCTCGTCAGAGGTTTGAGCGTCTGATGAGAAGAGCATTGGCAGCCTTGCCAGAGGAATTCCAGAGCAGGCTGGAGAATGTATTTGTGAGACTAGACACTAGGGTGGTCAATTAACTTGAGAAACGACAATGGAGGATCAAATGCGACAGGAGATGGAAAATAAAACCGTTTATTATGAAAGAAAGGAGGATGTGGGGATTATCACGTTAAATAGACCAGAGGTGCTGAATGCAGAGAGCCTCGCTCTGGGAAAGGATTTGCAGCAAGCACTTATTGTGGCGCGAGCTGACCGGGAGGCAAAGGTAATTATCCTCAGAGGGGAAGGGCGAGCATTCTGCGCCGGCGCAGATATAAAAGCACCCCCACCGAAAGATGTAGAAGAATTCAGAGAGCTTATGGGGGCTTTACAGGATGCTGCGCGCCAGTTTATAAACTTGGGCAAGCCAATAATAGCAGCAGTGCAAGGTTATGCAGTGGGCGGAGGTTGTGAGTTGGCTATGAACTGTGATATAAGGATTGCGGCAGAGAACGCACAATTCGGATTCGCAGAGGGAAGAGTGGGAGGAATAATAACCAATGGAGGTACGCAGTTAATGCCCCGATTAGTGGGTCTCGGAAGGGCTTTGGAGCTAATGTTTACCACTGATTTCATAGATGCACAGGAAGCCTTGAGAATAGGCTTAGTAAATAAAGTAGTCCTTCTTGAAGACCTAGAGAAAGCAACTTGGGAGATGGCGAAGAAAATCGCCCGCCATTACTTCAGTGCAGCGCAGATACATCGGGCTCTCGTCTATACCGGAATGGAGGCCAGTTTTGAAACAGCACTCGTACATGAACTCAATGCAGCTTGCGCCAATTGGGCCACTGGAGCAAGAGAAGCAGGTCATGAAGCATGGAGACAGCAAAAGAGAAAGGACTGAAAGTCAAAACGAGGTTTTAGGTGAGGACGAGGCTAACTAAATTGCTAGGTATAGAATGCCCCATTATCCAGTCCAGGGTTGGTTACCGATACTAGTTTGGTATCTGCCACCCGCAATGCGGGAGGGTTGGAACCCTTGCCACCTGATAGTTTCCGGGCTCCTGGGATATAACATAGAAAGTGCTGTTTACACCTCCGGTCAGGTAACGGGCTGCATCAGGGAAGGAACAAATAATATTCTCAAACTGAGGATCTTGTTGATATAATCAGCCTGACTGGGAGGAAGTTTGGCACAGACAACTACGGTTGGGGTGAGCTTTCTCTCCAACCAATTAATATAAACCACCTGATACGGCATTTTGATGATCTGGCTTGAGCTTGCTAGACTATTAGCTAGGAACGGCCGATGGGCTGAGCGGTCTGATTCCCGGGGAAATATCAGCTCTTTGACACGCTACCAAATAATAAAGAGGAGGTTGTTAGATGGATTTTGAGCTAAGCGAGGAAGAAAAGATGTTTCAGCAAGCGATAAGAGACTTTTGTCAAAAGGAGATAGCTCCTGTAGTTGATGAGGCTGAAGAAAAGGAAGAATTCCCAGTGGAGATCGCCCGCAAATTGGGCAAGTTTGGTTATCTGTGGCCCAGTGCTCCCATAGAGTATGGCGGGGGTGGCATGTCTAAGGTGTGCGATGCTATTGTCAAGGAGGAGACGGCTTACGTTTGCGCTGGGATTTCTCAGTGTTTGGGACCCGATATTGCCCCCGACATTATCAGGAGGCATGGCACCCATGAGCAAAAACTAAAATGGCTCGCCCCGGTTATTGCCGGGGAGAAGATAGGAGCCTATGGGCTTACCGAGCCTGATGCTGGTTCAGATGCTGCATCTATTAAAACCAGAGCTGTCAGGAAGGGTGATTATTACATTGTAAATGGTGACAAATGCTTTATTACGCGAGGAAATATTTGCGACTATGTTACCCTTATGGCTTCCACTGACCCAAGTAAGGGAGGCCGGGGGATAACCGTCCTGATTGTTGAGAGGAGCACCCCCGGTTTTAGTAACGCCAAGATGAAGAAAATGGGCATACACTCGGCTGACACCGCCATGCTGGCTTTTCAAGACAGCCCGGTTCCTGTAGAGAACCTAATTGGTGAAGAGGGAAGAGGATTCCACTATACCTTAGAGGCTCTTGACTATAATAGGCTTGACTACGCTGCAATGACCGTTGGCTTGGCTCAAGCCGCTTATGAGGCTGCTCTGGACTATGCCAAGAGGAGGGAACAGTTTGGCCAGCCTCTAGGCAAACAGGAGCGCATCAGCTTTGCTATAGCTGATATGGCTACCATGATAAAGGCGGCTCGGTGGCAAGTTTACTACGCTTGCTGGCTAAGCGACCACGTGGAATCAAACTTAGAGTTTAGCGCAGATGCGGCTATGGCCAAGCTTTTCGCTGGCAATGTATGCATGTGGGTTACTCAGGAATCCCTGCAGATTCATGGTGGCCATGGTCTAATGATGGACTCTCCCGTTCAACGCTATGCCCGCGATGCCAGATTCTATGGACTGATGGCTGGCTCTCTAGAGATGTGCCAGTTGGTTATCGCAAGAAGGCTCGGGCTTTAGTCCTTCCCTCCGACCGCATATTTTGTTGCCAGAGGTAAGGCTGTGATACTTTTAAAAGGGGTATAGTAATGACTAAAGGGTTGGCTGAGAAAATGAGGCAGTTGGATCAAGCGTATCATTTCAGAACGCTCCCTATAGCGGTTAAACTTCTGGAAAAGGCTGAGGCGTTGGATAAAATACGAGGGCTAAGAAGGCCTCGTGTTGAGCAGACTGTTTGCTAACTGATAGAGATGACACGCATGTTTGGTTTCACCACATCGGTCACCGCAAAGGACGTTCCCCCCTGGTGTTCCTATATTTTTGGCTTATCTAAGATAGAACCGGATATTGAAACTGGTTGGCTTACTCATGAAGTGTGGTGTGAAACACAGGAAGATGCCAAGAGGCGCCAGGATTACTTTCCCATGATTACCCCAAAATTCGAGGCTGTGGTTTTCTCACCCGTGGAGCAGGAAGCGATTAAACCTGATGTCATTCTGATTTACGGGGATTCCTCTTCAGATGACGATGATGTTGAGTGCTCTGTGTTATAAAGATTATGAGCGCCTCGAGTTCATCTTCGCAGGTGGTTCCTCGTGCGTGGTGGCGATTGCCCGCACTTATCTGACAGATAAACCTCAGCTATCTCCCTGCCAGATTTCGGCGAAAGGAGATATGGGCATGTTCATGCCAATGAGTTAACGCTAGGGCTTCCGCCTCGCTACATTGATAAGATGCTAGTGCCTACTTTCTCCGTACTGTAGGGGGCATATTTTATCCTGCCCCCTTCTCAGGGACGCAATACGCAACCTATCCGGCCTGGCCCCGTAAGTATCGAGACTTTTGGGATAGGGTGAGCGATTCAGTGTGCATCCTGAGCAGCGTTGGCACAAGTCAGCATTAGCAATCAGGCTATCCCGCTTGAATTATGAGACGTTCAATATTCAGGAGCTGACTAGCTTTGTCTCCCATACGGGTCATTCCAATTTGAAGACCTTTTTCCAATTTTCATGGAGGATGTTGTGAGTAATCTGCTCTGGAATTTGGGGTAAATTATATCGCTTCAGCTCCTCGTTGATGTTAAGTATCTGAGGCAGGGAATCCCTGGGGCTGGCGGCGGGCCAATCGCTTGCCCAGATGAGCTTATCTGTTACGCCAACGATTGTCTGTGAGAGAAAATAAAGTATGGGATACAGAAAGTGGGGATAAATAAACTCCACTTGGGGGAGAAAGCGCGGTATTGCACGTCTATCGCGACCAACAACAAAAGTCAGAGAGGAGATATCGGCGAAGACATTTTCACGTGTCTGGACTATGTATGAGGCATCCTCATAATAGTAATAGCCCAGGTGAAGTATCACGATCTTCAACTTAGGGAAAGCCATTGCTACCTCATCAACTAACCTTACATCGCCATGAATGAGGCGTGCCTTCGGCAGTGTATCCTGAACCGGTCCGGCATGAACTAAGACGGGTATACCCAATTCTTCAGCCTTTGCCCATACGGGGTAACATCGAGGGTCATTAATAAAATATCCACCATAGGTGGGGCTTACCTCACTAATCCCGACCGCCCCCATCTTAGCGCATCTTTCAACTTCTTCTGCCGCACCAGCAGCAGTGGGGTCAACCGTACAACACCAGAGAAGTTTATCCCGGTAGCGATTTGCTGTCTGGTAAAGGTATTCATTGGGCTGGTCTATAGCCCGGGTGTTGGGGAAACTGAAACCGGCAAGAATGGCTTTGTCAACACCATCAGCCACTTCAAAATACTGTTCTATTGGTCTATCCCACATTTCCTTCCACCGTTCTTCAGGCCAACCCTTTCGCCGTTCTGGCTGGCTGGCGAGCATCGCCTCTTTATTAAAATGCTCAGGGTAACGGTATGTGTGCACCATACAATCAACTATCATAGCCTTCCTCCCTCCAAATTTGATTATCGAGCCATGAACTTGATTGACAACTTTGACCTATTCAAAACAGTAACTGGATTTTTATGTAATAAGGGCATAGATTATGGCTTCTCTTATCCCTATCCTATGACGTCAATCCACATATTACCGTAGGTCGTTTATCAACCTATCCTTTTTATCCCCTTTCGCGTTAGCCCCTTCGGCCGTCGGCTGGAGATTCGGGATGATGCTGTGAGCCTTGGACCGCTACCCAGACTTCACTCTCTTACTACCTTATCCTGGCTAGTGTCGTGTCAGGTTATTAAATGAACTAATAATGGCCTCCGCGGTCTTTGTCCAGCGGAAAGTGCGTCCTTCTTGGTTGAATTTCTGGAGATAGTTCATGATGGCTGCCACCAAAGCTTGCTTGGAGGTGAATACTCCCCTCCGAAGCGCTTTAGCTTGGAGCAGGTTGAACAGTACTTCAGCCAGGTTGAGCCAGGAAGAGTAGGTGGGGATGAAATGAAAGACCACCCTCTTGCGGCGCGGTTGCTTGTGCCACTCCTTTACCTCTTTGGAGTCATGGCTCTTGACGTTGTCCAGAATGACGTGGATCTCACCGGACGGGTA
>Ga0315282_10008485_pt1 | contig 16617 bp, 16 predicted proteins | sample YL17G07_20_MG_FD_203693 | JGI IMG/M metagenome (GOLD analysis project Ga0315282, IMG submission 203693) | Sediment microbial communities from Yellowstone Lake, YNP, Wyoming, USA - YL17G07_20 | ecosystem: Environmental > Aquatic > Freshwater > Lake > Sediment | place: USA: Wyoming | collected...
TAAAGTCAGGATGATGCTGATGAGGATGGGGTGGTGAATGATCCATTAATTTGCTGTTCAAATGCTTCACACCCCCATCACAGTTGTGCCAAATTCTCGGGCCGTGAAAGAAACCCTTCTGCCGGCAGGGCTGTGACCCCCTGTCCAAGGGACATGCATGGTGTCAGGCCTTGGGGACATGCATGGTGTCAGGCCTTGAAAATTGACAAATCGCTGACCACTATAAAATCCTACTTTCTTTGTCAATAGCCATCGGATTGTTTAGCTGGACTTCGGGGAAAAGGAGGAGGCTTGATGGATATTAGAGTTGCACCGGAACTCGCAACTTCCGAAACAGCACGGCTCACGAGCACCGTCAATCCGCACACGCAGGAACCCCTCGCCGCAAGTGGTTGTCAGACCAAGTCGGCGGCGGGTGTAGTCATCAGCGGCAATAGTCACGTCCAGTTTCCGTCCCAGCATGTTCAGCATTGTGTAGACGTCGGACAGTTCGACAGTGGAAGGCCTGAATTCGGGTCGGGCGCCCTTATAGCCGATGAGCAGAAGGCGTTTGGCGCCGCGGCGCACTGCCGTCGCTGCCTGGCGGATCGTTTCGTTCACAGAGTTTCGCAACAACAGCAGGTTGACGACAGCTCGGGGATGAGAGACCAGGCGCAACCACTCCCCTTTTCCCGCAGAGACACCAAAACTCTCCAGCAACCCCTGGTCTGCCAATTGCAAAACCAAACGAGGATTGAAGGCGTTGGTGGTGAGTCCAGCGCAAAGCCCTCGTTGACGAACAGCTCCGAGTATATCGGGCAGCGCCGGATGGAGCGTCGGCTCGCCGCCTCCCAGAGCCACGGCCTCAGTTCCATTGGTCGCCAGTTCGTCGAGCAGGTTGCTGAATTGCGCCACTGGCATGAAAAGTTCGGACTTCGGCTGATCGCAGTAGGGGCAGTGATTGTTGCACTGTTCGGTGATCTCTATTGAAACCAGGCGAAGCCGGTCATTCCTCATCTCCGGCATTTCCTATCCCCAAGGCGGTTTGCGCAGATCCTTGTAAACCAACCGCAATGCCTCTCGACCATCCTCGGTATACACATTCTCAGCTTCTTCAATAAGAGACTTCAGTCGGTCTTCCAAGAAAGGGCAGGCTCTGCCCATTTCTCGAATGTCAGTCCACAGGACATCGATCAGAGCGACACGTTGATAAAGGTACTCAAGTTGCTCCTCAGCAGCCGCATACCACTTTTCCACCTCTTTCCCCAGACGAACTGCCAGGGCAGCCCAGCGAGTGCAATCGTCTGGTTTCAATTGCGCAGGATTCAACCGAGTCAACTCATATTCCATGACCGCTTCGGCTCGGGTGTTCACCTCCTGCAGCGCCTTCTCTACCTGATGCATCGTGCCTTGAATCCAGGGGTGCCCCACGGACGGGTACCGACCCCGCGCGCGCAGCACTGGCGCGACCTGTTCCTCGACGAGTTGGAGCCGATGGGTTTCCAGAGAGGGCGGCAAGTCAAGCGGACGGCGCAGGAGAGACACATCATCCAGGTAGGCGTAACGGATGGCATCTGCGAGGTCCCTTACATATTGCTCCCGGGTCTCTGGCGCTGGGCCGCCCTGAGGCAGCAAAAGAGTATTCCGCACCCCGAACTTCCCGATCCCTCGCTCCTCTGCCTGGCTAAGAAGTTGCTTGAGTTTCTCCTCGTCCACCGGATCGCGATTGCCAAAAGACAGCGGGGCCCCGCCGTCATTGGGGACCTCGAGCCGAAAGCCTCGCCACGCCTCCTCAAACTCAGTCCCCAGTTCACGAGCCAGGTCGTTCAGTCGACCTTGAAGGGATTTGGCACGCTCAAAATCAACGTGGCGTAGCACATTCTCAAACTCCTCCGTCAGTGTCACGACCAGTCCCGGATCACTGCATTCAACAAGTAGTTGGCGCATCATTCACCTCCAAATCTGATTTCGGATTGCCCAATTCGGATTGCGGATCGGGCGTGCGAGGAGTTCGGTCGCAGGTCATGCGTCGCCTTTCGTTTTGGCCTCGCTCCTGAACTCCTCCACCATGAGCGATTCATGATCGAACTTCACCTTAAACAACCCTGACGCCTCTCCACACAGTTGGCTGCAAATGTCTTCACACGCCTTCCGGTTACCATCCACAGATCGGGCTTCGACAGTGATGCAGGGAAGCCAGTGACTCGCGCGAGAGACGTATCTCGCCTCCAGACCGACAGACAACTCATCCACCGGATGCCATTTCTTGCTTTCCCAGGCGTGAGTTTCAATGTTGTCGTAGAAATGTTTCACATTGTGAATTGATAGTCGATTGCGAAAGCGGGGTTTGAGGATAGCATCGATTTCAGCGACCTTCTCCGCAAAAGGCGTTTCCCAGTTACGGCGAGAGAGGGTGTCCACGGCGAAGTACTCCCGATGCCAACGCCAAGTGCTAGGTTGAGATACCGTGTCAGTCGTCTCTCGCTCGTCCAAAAGCTCCAATCCGCAATAATGTCCAACGAGGTCCACGTCGCCATTGAAATAAGACACCATGGATTTCACGAGAGGAATCATCTTGGCCGCGTAATCCTTTGGGAAGATGCGATGATGGCTCAAGACGCCTCTCCGTTTCAAGACGATGTTCCGGAAAGCCCTGTCGGCGCTCCGCAGGCTGAGTTCGAGAGCACTGTCTGCTGGCAGCGAGCGTAGTCTTCGGTATTCGCCTTCGGTGAGTCGCAAGTTCAACTCGTAGTAGGTGGGCGGCAAGAGGACAAGGGTCCCGCCTGCAACCGGGGTCTTCGCCTTCAGACGACAGGTCTGCTGTTCCCACTTGTCAGGCCGGATTGAGGAGCATCTGTATTGGAGATCGTTGGACCGGGAGAGAGAAGTGATCAGAACGGTATCGGGTGTGTGGCATTCTCGTGAATAAGAGACCGCCTTGAGGGTCAACTCCAGCGTGGCGCCTGTAAGTTCCTCCCGTGGGTCGAGACCAAACCGAATCACGTCCTGGGCTGTCAGAGTAAAGCGACTTTTCTCGTCTAACGATGTTGCGGTGTCCCACAACTCGAACACGTACTTCCCCTCTGTCCTATCACGAATTTCGAGAGAGGTAACAGTGAGGTGTTTGGTGATAGGTTTCACGGATCACCTTCTTCTGCGGTCTCGCTCCTTCAACAATATCATACTTGGCAGGAATCTGCGTGTCAACACCCTCTGAACTGTCTCCCCTCTGAACTGTGGCTTGATATGATGAAATCGGCACTACCGTCCAATCCACATTCAAGAAAAATATTATCGGTGGGGGTCAGGGAGCACTGAGGAGCATGATAAGTTGCCCATGGCGTACCAAGTCATAAATCTTTCTTGGGTTTCCCTCCCAGAACAGGGCAGAAATGGTTACGTTCGTATCGATGACAACCATCTTCACCGAATATCCCGTGATTCGTGGATAATCCTTTCAACGTCTTCTTCGGTAAGGTTTATGAAACCCTTCTCCCTCGCCAGAGATTCAGCAAAGCTGTAAATTTCAGGTTCCTCTACCGGCATAAGAACAACATCAAAGACACTTCCGACCTTTTTCGCTGTGTCGTCAGGTAAGGAAAGATGCCCATCCGGCAGAACTTTGCCTATGAATCGTTTTACTGCAGTCTTCATGTACGCATTGCCTCCTTCATTTCATTTCGCTTAACTTTAGGGACTGCCTCCGGTAAAGCGCCAGCTATCTTTGAAATTATATACCTTGTCTCATTATGGTCCACATTTTCCATTTTTAGAAGAAGTCCTTATTCTAACCGACCCTATCCTACCCCCAGACGGGAATGACTTACTATATCAAAAATCGAGTGCGAATGTCTACCAAGTCTTTGATCATTACTGTATTCTCTCGTAATCAAGAAAATTCTTCTGTTTTTATGTGACAATTCTCTTGAAGACCGGAAAGCGGAGGTGGCCCCCTTCGGTCTCCTCAAAGTAGTTCACCCGTTCGGCTGCGCGAAGACCCGTCTCTAAAGATTGAGTAACAAAGCGCGGCCCAAGCTGAGCCTTGAGCCCTTCGGCCTGAGGCTTCGGCGAGCGCAGTCGAGCGCTCGGATCAAAGTCAATCCCGGCCTTTAGTCACAGGAGTCGAAAGGTTCACTTCAATCTGGAGGCTCGGATCAACCCAGATCACAGGGCGAAAGGACCGTTCCCGTATCACTTCCGTAGAATCCAAAACAATAAAGTCAGGATAATGCTGATGAGGATGGGGTGGTGAATGATCCATTAATTTGCTGTTCAAATGCTTCACACCCCCATCGCAGTTGTGCCAAATTCTCGGGCCGTGAAAGAAACTCCTCTGCGGCCAGGACCGTGATTTCCTGCCCAGGCGAGTAGGACTCCTTTCCCGGGTAGATTAGAAGTTAGACTTCTAAATTGCAAGATATTTTTTGATATTTGCTAAACTTACTGAATTATTTTTAATGCGAATACACAAGCTCGGGATTTATTTTCGAAATATCCAAAAGAACAAGGTCAGGAGGACGCTGATGATAATCGAGGTGGTGATGGGAAAATAGAAACTGAATTTTTCTTTTCTAATGATGATATCCCCTGGGAGTTTGCCGATCCATGGAATCTTCTCTCCAATCAATAGAAGAAACCCTATGACAATAATCAAGACGCCTAAAAGAATAAGCATCTTTCCTAAAGCACCCAAGCCAAACACCTAATTCACCTCAATAACGTGCCCGTGTCCGTGTCACGTGTCCGTGATTTTTTTTACTTTTCGCCTTTCACCTTTTGCAAATATCTTTCCTTTTCACTATAGATACAGCCACAGTATTGCTGACGATATAATCCCATAGCCTTGGAGACTTCCATCCCTTTCTTCCATCCCTGTCGAAAATCTTCATAATAGAATGGAATTCCGACCTCTTGAGCAACACGTTCCCCGGTTTCTTTGATCAGAGCATGGTTTTGATGAGTACTTTGGAGAAGGGTGGTTGAAAATCCATCGAAGGCGTTTTTCTTCGCTTCGCAGGCCGTGGATTCAAGCCGAAGCGAGTAGCAATATTGACACCTTTCCTCTACTCGATGTGACACATTTCTTAAAAATTCCTCAAGGAGATATTCATCCCGATAGATTACATTTACCCCAACCCTCTCTGAGTATTTCTTCAATGCATCCAGTCTTTTCTGATATTCCTGGAAAGGGTGAATGTTTGGATTGAAAAAGTATCCAGTGACGTCATCCCCCTTTTCTTTCATTCGTTCAAGGGGATAAATGGCGCAGTTGGCACAACAGATGTGGAGGAGGATTCTCATTTCTTCGAATCTTAAGTTCAAATTTCAAAATCCCTGCCTGCGGCAGGCAGGCAAATGTCAAATGAATGTCAAAGCTGGTAACTCAAGGCTTTAGCCTTGATTTGGATCAACCCTGAAGGGTTGAGTTACACTTTGGACTTGATTTGGCATTTGAAATTTTAGGATTCAAAACTTAACTTGCAGCCAATAACTCTTTCGCAGGCTCTTTTCTTCGGGGGATTCCCAACTCTCTCTCCATCTGTAATATCCTATCAGTAGTCTTGATGACCGTATCCGGATTAAGGGAGATGCTATCGATGCCGCAATGGACCAGAAACTCGGCGAATTCTGGATAGTCACTGGGAGCCTGGCCACAGATGCCAATCTTCCTTCCATTCTTTTTAGCCCTCTCAATGACCAATTGAACCATCTTTTTCACAGCCGGATCCCGCTCATCGAAGATATGAGAAACTTTCTCTGAATCACGATCCAGACCCAATACCAACTGGGTGAGATCATTGGAGCCGATGGAGAACCCATCAAAAATCTCACTAAATTCATCCACCATGATCACATTGCTTGGAATCTCGCACATCATATAGATTTCGAGGCCATTCTCCCCCTGGATCAGACCGTGCTTCCTCATCTCCGCAATTACCAACCCCCCCTCCTTCACCGTCCTGCAAAAGGGGACCATCAATTTCACATTGTTCAGTCCCATTTCATCCCGGACTTTCTTCATGGCGAGGCATTCGAGGCCAAACCCTTCCTGGTAATCCTCGTCATAATAGCGGCAGGCCCCGCGGAAGCCGATCATAGGGTTATCTTCAATCGGTTCGAATTGGCTCCCTCCAATGAGATTGGCATACTCATTTGTCTTAAAATCACTCATCCTGACGATCACATCTTTGGGATAAAAGGCCGCGGCAATCTTTGCCACTCCTTGGGCAATCCGATCGATGAAGAAGAGCTTTTTATCTTCATACCCGGCCGTTAACTGTTCGATCTCCTTTTTTGCATGATCATCACTCATTGCATCAAAATGGACTAATGCCATCGGATGAATTCGAATAAAATTGTTAATGATAAATTCCAGTCTGGCCAGACCCACTCCATCGTTGGGAATAAAGGAAAGGTGGAAGGCATTGTCTGGATTTCCTACATTCATCATAATTTTTGTTTGAGGCTTCTCCAGATGTGCCATATCAAAGTGCCTCACTTCATAATCGAGGATCCCTTCGAAAACCAACCCCGTCTCCCCTTCTGCACAACAAACTGTGGCACTTCGATAATCTTTCAGAATTTCGCTTCCATTCCCTGTCCCCACCACACAGGGAACCCCAAGCTCCCGGCTGATGATAGCAGCATGGCAGGTCCTTCCTCCTCGATCGGTCACGATTCCAGAAGCAATCTTCATGATGGGTTCCCAGTCAGGGTCCGTCATCTGGGTCACCAATATCTCACCCTTCTTAAACCTCTCTATCTCCCTCGCGCTGGAAATGACATTGATAGGCCCTGCTCCAATCTTTTCACCGACGCTCTTCCCCTGAACCAAAACCCTTCCCTTCTCCTTCAAAACGTAGGTCTCCAAAACATTCATTTCTCGCTGCGATTTTACCGTCTCCGGCCTTGCTTGAAGGACAAAGAGTTGGTGGGTGATACCATCCTTTGCCCACTCAATATCCATAGGCATGTAAGAACCTGCCCTTTTCGAATAATGGTCTTCGATTTTCACCCCCCATTGAGCAAGGAGGATAAGTTCTTCATCACTTAGGATAAAATTTGATCTATCATGTGCGGCGACAGGGATATTCTTGGTCGAACTTTCCCCTTCCACTGCATAGATCATCTTGATCTCTTTGGTTCCGAGGGTTTTCTGAATGATGGGTTTATGATTTTTCTGGAGACAGGGCTTGAATACATAAAACTCGTCAGGATTGATCACCCCCTGAACAATATTCTCCCCTAATCCATAAGAACCAGTGATATACACGACATCCGGAAAACCTGATTCCGTGTCAATCGTAAACATGACACCGGAACAGGCCTTGTCTGACCGAACCATCTTCTGGATTCCAATGGAAAGGGCCACCTGAAAATGGTCGAACCCTTTATGGGCTCTGTAAGAGATGGCCCGGTTGGTAAAAAGGGAAGCGAAACATCGCTTGCAAGCCTGAATCAGGGCATATTCCCCGCGGATGTTCAGAAAAGTCTCCTGCTGGCCAGCGAAACTCGCGGTTGGAAGATCCTCGGCAGTGGCACTGCTACGGACTGCAACATCTGTATCCTCCCCATACTCCTTGCACAATTTCCTATAGGCCTTAACGATCTCCTCGACAACCTCTCTGGGAAATTCAAGGCTATAGAGAAGCCTTCGGATTCGACTTCCTCTCTCTGAAAGGTTCTCCATATCTTCAACATCGAGACTGGAGAGGATCTCCCGAATATTTTCTTTGACCTTTGGCTTGCTTTTGGTTTCATGCCATTCTTGAATGATCCCTTCATCTAAAAAGGCGTGATAGGCATTTACTGTCACTGCAAATCCATTGGGAATGCTTACCCCGTATTTCGTCAGTTCTCTTCTCATCTCTCCCAGGGAGGCATTCTTCCCACCCACCAATGGAAGATCATCCAACCCAATTTCATCAAACCAGAGAATATAAGGTTTTTCCCCCATGACTTTCTCCTTGGGAATTTTTATCATTTTATATTAAATCTATCCGAACCCAACTGTCTTGTCAAGGTTAAGCCCAATTGGAAGGTTCAAATGGAGATTGATTTCTTAGTGAATTACAATTAAACTAAATCCAAATGATGTGTTAATTCCCCTCACCCTCCCCTCTCCCCACTTTGGGGAGAGGGGAGGGTGAGGGGGGAGAAAGGAGCATCATGAAAAGTACGAAATATGCCTATCTCTTTGAAGAGGCAGATGGAACAAATAAGAAACTCTTTGGAGGGAAAGGGGCTGGGCTGGCTGAGATGACCCATATGGGTCTTCCAGTTCCACCAGGATTTATTGTCACGACCGAGACCTGCCTCCAATATTTTGGGAACAAAAAGAGACTTCCCAAAGGCCTGATGGAAGAGGTACAAGCAAACCTGAAGAAGGTTGAAGAGAAAACGGGCAAAGTCTTTGGAAATCCCCAAAACCCACTTTTCTTTTCTGTCCGATCGGGTGCAGCTCTCTCCATGCCTGGAATGATGGACACCATCCTTAATCTGGGTTTGAACGACGAGACCATCGAGGGATTGATCCAGATCACCTCGGATGGAAGATTCGCTTACGACGCCTACCGCAGATTTATTCAACTCTCTGGAAAAATTGCCTTGGGCATAGAGGAAAAGGAATTTGATCACATTCTTAACAAAATGAAAGAAAAAGTTGGAGCCGTTGATGATACCGATCTCGATGCCGACAGTCTTAAGGACATCTGTAAACAATATCTGAGATTGGTTAAAAAGAGAACAGGAACTCCCTTTCCAGAAGATCCCATGATTCAATTGAAATTTGCCATTGAAGCGGTCTTCAGATCCTGGATGGGAAAGAGGGCAGTCGATTACCGGAAGGAATTTAATATCACCTCTGAAATGGCCAATGGGACAGCTGTCAATGTATGCACCATGGTTTTCGGAAATATGGGCTTTGACTCTGCCACCGGTGTGGCGTTCACGCGAGACCCCGGCACCGGAGAGAACGTTCTTTATGGCGAATATCTGGTAAATGCTCAGGGCGAAGATGTGGTGGCTGGGATCAGAACACCCAAACCGATTCAAGAGATGAAGAGGGAGATGCCAAAGATCTATCGGGAGTTGGAGCGGGTCAGGAAGGTCTTAGAAGAACATTTTCATGAAGTTCAGGACTTTGAATTTACTGTGGAGAAGGAAACCCTCTACATCCTCCAAACTCGAAATGGGAAGATGAACGCCCAAGCGATCGTCCGGACCTCCAAAGAGATGATCGCTGAGAGATTGATCGACAAAGAAAAAGCTGTCCTGAGATTGAAACCTCAAGAGTTGGAACAACTCTTACACAACCGGATCGATCCAAATTTCAAGGGAAAACCGATCGCCATCGGACTTCCTGCTTCCCCGGGAGCGGCCTCCGGCAAAGCGGTCTTGGATGCTGATGAAGCCGAAAGGGTGGGAAAACTTGGCCACAAAGTGATACTGGTACGGGAAGAGACGAAACCCGAAGATATTCATGGTTTCTTCGCTGCTCAAGGAATTTTGACGAGCCGGGGAGGGAAAACCTCTCATGCAGCAGTTGTGGCCAGAGGCATGGGCAAACCCTGCGTTTGTGGATGCGAAGAGCTGCATATCGACCCAAAAGGGAGAGAGGCAATCATCAGAAACATCCATATCAAAGAAGGAGACTTTATCACCATCGATGGATCCAGAGGAGAGGTCTACTTGGGGGAGGTTCCCACTGTTGACCCTGAAATCAGTGAGGACCTTCTCACCCTCTTGAGCTGGGCCGATGAGATAAGAACAATGGGGGTTCGAGCCAATGCCGATACACCTGAAGATGCGATCAAAGCCAGGCAGCTTGGAGCAGAAGGCATCGGTCTCTGTCGGACAGAGAGGATGTTCAATGCGGTAGACCGGCTCCCCATTGTGCGAGAGATGATTTTGGCCGGATCGAAGGAGAAGAGAGCAGAGGCCATTACAAAACTCCTCCCCCTGCAGAAGAGCGATTTTAAGAAGATCTTCAAGGCAATGGTAGGGCTGCCTGTGACAGTCCGTTTACTCGATCCGCCGCTCCACGAATTTCTCCCATCGGCTGAAGAATTGGCCTCTGAACTCAGAAAGCTGGAGGAGATGGAGCGGGCTTTCTCCTCTATGGAGGATATTTCCGAAGCGATGAAGTTCCTGGACCCTTCTTTCCGGGAATCTCTCAGACCTCTCGACCACATGGTGGCCGATATTGCCGAGATTAAAGAGAAGAAACTCGGCAGGAAACTGATCCGGAAACAGAAGGAGACCTTCAGGAAAGTGAAAGAGATGATGGAGGTCAATCCCATGCTCGGCCACCGGGGGGTGAGGTTGGGAATCACCTATCCAGAGATCTATCGAATGCAGATTCAGGCGGTTCTCGAAGCTGCAGCAGAGTTGATCAAAGAAGGCCTTGATATCCAACCTGAAATCATGGTTCCTCAAGTCTGTACGGCTCAGGAATTAAAATGGGTCTACCAGCTAGTCAAAAAGATTCAAAAGGAAGTGGAGAATCAGTATGGGATTCAGATCCAATTTAAATTTGGGACAATGATCGAGGTGGTCAGGGCGTGTATGAGGGCAGGAAGACTGGCAGAAGTGGCAGATTTCTTCTCCTTTGGGACGAACGACCTCACTCAAGCCACCTTCTCCTTTTCGAGAGAGGATGCGGAGAATAAATTTCTACCTCTTTACAATCAACGGAAGATTCTCCAGGATAATCCCTTTGAAGTACTGGATGTAAAAGGCGTGGGAAGGTTGATGATGATCACCATTGAATGGGGAAGAAGGACCAAGCCCGATCTGAAGATTGGAATCTGTGGTGAACATGGTGGCCATCCAGAATCAGTCGAATTCTGTCATAGCATCAGACTCTCCTACGTGAGTTGCTCTGTTCCACGACTCCCGATTGCACGCTTGGCTGCCGCCCATGCCCTATTGAAAGAAAAGGATAGGGAGAAGAAACCTCCCGAGAAATACGACCCCGATTTCCCGTTTAGTATCTTCTTTTAAATCACCCCCCTCTCTTTCCCCCTTGCGGGGGAGGATTAAGGTGTGGGGATTTCCCGCTTCCCAATTCTCATTTTCTATTGATGACATATGAAGATGTGCCCCCGGAGATTTTTAGAAAAAGGGTTGTAAAGCTATGCTTGAGCCATTACTTCATCTTGTATTGGTAAGTGTCTGGACTTGGTTTCACTTTCAGCCATCTCAAAGCAGCAAGATTACGGATTGTGTAGGCTACCTCGCTGTTGTTGAGTGGCGGACGACGCTTTTGTTTCCATTGTATCACTTCAGTTAAAACTTCCTTTTCAGAGGGTTGCTCTTTTTTTCTATTTGCCAATATGTTGGCAGCAAAAATAACTGTTGCTACAACCTCTGATTGCCTCGTTTGCATACGCATGAATAAGTCTGTTGTTTTCTCAATAATTGATTCCTACTGGGCCAATTCATGCATGTAGGCTCTATGCGCATCTGCAAAGGTTGGCCTAATCTTAACCGCAAACATTCGTCCAAGCTGCTCTTCTCTTATTAAACCATTGTTGACTAACCGGGTGATAACACCCTTTAACTCTGGTGAGAAGGGACCGAAACTTGATTTTTGATAATGTCGCCCCGTGGGCAAGCCTTCCTGGGTGGATATGTACGCAATTTTTTGAAATGTGGTTCGACCTACAGGCCAGTGATAGAGTTCTTGTTCCAACCGGCTTAGAATTTCGACTAAGGCAACCCATGCAGGTTTAACCCTTTCCGGACTTTGTTTTACTTTTTCGCTTTGATTATCAATTGGTTCTTGATTTACGTACTCCTGTAATGGACGCCCCCCAGGAACATTCTTCTTTTCTCTTCGCTCCTGTATTACTTCCATAGCAACAGAATTGTGGCTTATCTTCTTTGCACGTTTGTGTGAGAGTATTCCTTTAGACATAATCGAAGGAACATTTCTAATGGTCGTGATGGAATGGAGCTGAAGTCCTGAAAAAATCCACTGAATGTTCCCTAACACACTTGAAAAATTCAACCAAATCGATGTTGGCAATTAACTCAGAATCTCTTCCCCAGGGGTCATGCCCGGTCCTGACCTTCATCTCATTAATTGCTTCTCTGATTAACTTGTCTTCTCCAAGTTACTCAAGCCCTAAACTTTCTAAAGCATGTGGTCCGCTATCAAAATTACGACGAGCCATGTCTACATATTCATCAGCAACTTTCGAGGCCCACTCGTGGCGCCGACGATCCCGCTCCATTTCCCAATCATGCTCACGCCTTTCCCTCTCTTGCTTTCGACCTTGCCGAACACCTGCCAAATAGGTCCCAATGGCCACGAGAATACCAATTATCCCTATGATCACTTCCATGCTATAACCTCATTTTTCCATGATCAAAGCCCTTCATCAAATCTAAGAATGGAAAGGAAATTACTATGTCCCTCAACGATTTTGATTTCTGCTTCGGTTAAGCCATAAAGTCTATAAACAATTTGGTCGATGAGCCAGTCGGTTTTGCAGAGTTTTTCCTTCAAGAGGAAATTGGAACCCGTCCCCAATTCATTCTGTTCAAACGCTAATCTACTTTAGAACTTGACTGAAAAATGGAAGCACCCCAAAAAATTGTGCTCCCCGTAGAGGTAAATATCATCTCATTTTGTGCGCTCGACAGCGCCCATTGCCGGCCAGTCAGAAGGGTTGGAGTTCTTGACTACAAAATTTAGTCAGAAATGACTGCCTTGCTGCGAGGTTCGTAACTCAATAACCCAATGGACCCAATGACTCAATCACTTATGGAGTTATGCCCTTGGCGCTCTGCTTCAGGGCAGGGCCAACTTTTTTATGGATGACCCCGAGCCTTTTCCCCTCAATTAAATTGCTTTCCTTCAATACTTATTTATTTAAGCCTGACCCCAAGGTTTCTTATAGGGGATCTCGAACTCCTGTTAGACCAATTTCGCAGCTTGCTCTTCCTTTATGCTTTCACTGCTTCGCACGTTTCAAAGCAGTTTCTAACCGATGGAGTGCCCCTTTCACCTGTTGTGTCAACTGCCAAAGGTTATCTTCATCCATCCGTTTCAGCGCTGCTTCCCCCACTTTTACACTCGCCCCAAGCAATCTGAGCGCTGCACTCTGAACAGCAGGTCCTCCGTGCATTCGTTCAATTGCCTTTGCAATCTCCTCAACTGTCTCGATCCACTCTTGGCTGGATTTTTCTGTTCTCTCGACCCCTGGGACTACAGTGGTGCCTGGCTCGAGTGTTGTAATGATCCGACCGTTTTGTTTGGCTACCATATACATTTCATTGAGGTCAGACCGGATACCACTACCAAAAAAGATGTTATGGGGTTTTAGCAGACCATCATAAATGATCTGCCCCTTGAACGGTAAAAGCACGGCCTCCACCAAAATCGGTAACGGCCGTCCAATGAAAAGGTCCGCTAAGTTGCTGTTCAAGCCCACGACACCATAGACCTGTGAGTGCTTACCTACAAAAATGGTATAATTCTTTAGAAAACGAAAAATATGGAAAGTATCAGCGATAAACTGTTCCCACTGGCGAATTATTTCTTGCTCTTCGGCGGACAAATGATCCGGGTTCAGATCAAGATAAGCATCTATCAGTTTCGGGTTTTTCCACAAGGCATCCCGCACTGCGGCCTTGTCCGACATAGGCAAAGAAGCATATTCTTGAGCAGAGTGAATATTAGGCCGGACTTGGAGCTGTTGATTGAGGTAAAATTGCATCCCCCACATCAGCTTGTAAAATAAGTTGGTGTCTTCCTGTGATAATTTCATTGTCCCACACCACCAGAGTTATAAGAATGTCGATAAAACAGTCACATGTGGTCCTTCTTTTGTCATTGTCACCTGGTAATTCAGGATCATCCTTTTATTGTGTGCAAAATGCGTTTCTTTTCTTTGTATCATCTCCTCGATGATTGCCTTCATATCTTGACGGATTTCAGGCGGTGCGACTTTTACTGCATTTTCAATGATCTCTTTCCGTTCATTACCTGGCAGAAGGGCTCCATTCCAAGCTATGACCGCTACACCTAACAATTTATTTAACTCTTCCTTTGTCTTCCAGTATGGAGAGTAAGGCTCTATAAATTCCAGCAATACCTCAGACATCTTTGTTTCGCCGCTTGGCTGAACGACAATTTTACAACCATCAAGGGGGACATCCTTTGTAAGTTCCGTCTTTAGGGACTCGTACAGGTTTCTTTGCTTTCTCTTCTTTCTCTTGGTCATTTGGTTATTCTTACCCCAAAGTATTTATCTTGATATCGATATCATTCTTTTTCCTAAATAGTCTTAGCGCGGATGCTCTCCATGTTCGTAGATATAATCAAAGTAATATTGGGCTAATTGAGATTCTTTCTCCAAATCGAATTGCTCTTCATCTTCTTTTGCATGTTTAATCCAAATATTCTGATACATTTGACGGTTGAACGTTCTGAGCTTTTCAGCTAACTCATCACAATTCGGCTTCCCCAACCCCAAAGATTTCATTTCTTCAGTTATCCCTTCAATGATTACTCTGACAGTAGGAATGTATTCCGAATCGTCTATTGTCTGCTTTGTCCTGTAATCGAAGTATCTCCGCAAAATCGATCTCTCGATCTTAAGATAAATTTGGCATCTTGAGTCGGTCATTTTATCGTGATCGGCTGAGTACCCAAGTGATTCCAATGCATCATTCAATTGATTGATACTCTTTCTACCGATGTTTCGCCATGTTATAAAGATATCGGCTCCCATTGATGCGAGTTTGTCCGGATTCTTGAATATTTCCTCATTTCCAAAGACTTTTATCAGGACATTTTGGATCCTTACGGGAAGCTTTTTTCTCAAGGGAGGCCATTTGTCATCATTTTCTATTTTGTCCTCTCTTTGGCGGTAAATCTGTTGAGCTCTACCGGGACTAATGTCGAAACGCTCGGCAATTTGAGAAAATGTAGCCCCTTCTTTTCTCAATCTCCAAATCTGTTGATCTCTTTGGTCCATGTTCATATCTTTCTCAGTCTACATCAAGAAAGAAACACCGTTCTCTCAATACGACTGGTAGGCTTCCGAAGTGCCTCTTGCAGCCTCTTGAAATTTTCGGGACTTTTGTAGTCCTTCTCACGTTCGTACACCGCCTGAATTGCTTCCAAATTCTGTTCCACCTTTTTCCTCAAATGTTTAGCAGCCTGGTCGCGGCCACGAATTCCCCAACCCGCTCCTGACTTCCCTATCATGCCCCGCTTGATCTTTCTTAGTCCTATTATGAATTATGAAACCGAATCATCCAAACGCTTTCCTATGATTCCCTCAATCAAACCGGTTTGTTACATCGTATTTCATGCTTCAAAAATCAGGTGATTGGCTCAGTAATCTTCATGGTCCCCTTCTTCTTTCCTTTTGAGGGCGCGTAAGGTTTCGCCGGAGAATTGAAATTTAGGCCATGTAACCCATTGTTATCCCGAAACTTTTTAGACACCATTTTTTCCTTGACATTATTTTTAAAAAAATGTTAACTTTTAGTTAATCCAAGTAATTGGAGGTGGATGGCCCGTGAAGGGCTAGCGTGAGAGACCGGGATAAAACCCGGTTTTTCATTTTAGGAACACCTTCCCATACCCATAAATCCTCCCATCATATAAGTGCCTGTTATATTTCTTCTTAACAATCTCACAAATCCTTTTCCCAAAAAGTTCATCCGGTATATCAGGGATTCTGCCAGTTTCTATGAGGATTTCTTGTTTTAAAGGATGGGCAAGAAGGTCTGCCAACTGGATTCCAGCAATGTTAGCGCGTTTGGATTTAAGCTTGATTTCCTTACTTGTCAATACGCTATGAAAAAATTCCGGTCGTCTGAATTGTGTTCCACTATCATAAATGCAATTATATGCATCTTTTAACTGCCTGTCTTCTGTACCTCCTCTGCTTTCTCCCAAAACATCTCCCTTAGCATTGTAGAAATGTAAAAAACCACAATACCGTTCAAGGAGTGCGCTTAAGCAATAATGGTAAGGATGATAGGCAGATTCCTCATAACGCTCAATATGAACTTTTTTATCGATAACGACTGTGATAACTCTATAATTCATTTCTTCAAGGAACGATAGCGCATCTTCATTAAATAACTTCTCTTTCTCAGGGTCTCTCAATCGCCAAAATGCTCCACGCTTGTTAATAATTTCCTTTCTATGAAGTATTATAGGTTCATCTGGATTATGAGGGAAATGTCTTTGTTTCAATTCCTCAAGTCTGGGATGAAAAGTGGATCTGTATTTCTCTGTTTCAATAATGCAGCCGGTTAATCCAAGATACCTCTTGTCTTCCTTTTCTAACTCAGGATAATGATCCATTGGGACATCAATAGTTTTATCCTTAAATTTCAAGCGAAGACTTCTTAGCTCTTTTTTCCCATATGAGTGATCTCCGGATTCATCGATATAGAGTCTATAGATCCGTGGCATGAAACGGTTTTATCCTTAATAAAATCCTAATCACGAATGGTCATTTAGCTTCCAGTTTATCCCAGGCTTCCAAAACCAAACGGCGGGTGCGGTATTCGCCGAATTCCTTCTCTTCTTTTTCTTTGAGGACGCGAAAGGTTTCGCCAGGGAAGTCGGGACCCCGAGGACATAGCAGATTCTTCGCCGATGAG
>Ga0315282_10008486_pt1 | contig 16615 bp, 15 predicted proteins | sample YL17G07_20_MG_FD_203693 | JGI IMG/M metagenome (GOLD analysis project Ga0315282, IMG submission 203693) | Sediment microbial communities from Yellowstone Lake, YNP, Wyoming, USA - YL17G07_20 | ecosystem: Environmental > Aquatic > Freshwater > Lake > Sediment | place: USA: Wyoming | collected...
ACTTAAGTTGACCTATGATCTTCTCAAATCTTACGGACTCCTCGACCTCCCTTCCGTTCAATCTATTCCGACCATCAAAGCTGAGGAAGAGGATTTGGCAGCTTTTCACAGTGAGGAATACCTGAATATATTGAGGCAGGCGGACGAAGGACATGTATCGGGGAATGCTTATTCCTATGGACTGGGACCGGGAGATAACCCCATCTTCCGTGGTCTTTATAACTGGTCACTTCTGGTGACGGGGGCGACACTTCAGGCAGTTGATTTTGTGGCAGAGGGAAAAGGGGAGATTGCCTTTAACATCGCGGGAGGTCTTCACCATGCGATGAGGGCGCGGGCCTCCGGATTCTGTTATATCAACGATCCTGTCATTGGAATTATGAGACTCTTAAGGCTGGGAAAGAGAGTGGCCTATATTGATATCGATGCGCATCACGGGGATGGAGTTCAGAAGGCATTCTATGAGACAAACCGGGTTTTGACAATTTCACTCCACGAGACCGGATACACGCTCTTTCCAGGAACCGGTTTTGAGCATGAGGTTGGAAAAGGGGAGGGGGAGGGGTATTCCGTCAACCTTCCTTTCCCTCCGGGTACCGATGATGAAGTCTACTCTTGGGCCTTCGAAGAAGTTGTTCCAGGACTTGTCCAGGCATTCAAACCCGACGTGGTGGTGACCCAATTAGGAGTCGATACGTTTTATAATGACCCTTTAACAAATCTTCACCTATCCCTGTCCGGCTATGAAAGAGTTCTTAGGAGGATTAAAGACCTGGCTCCGAGATGGGTGGCATTAGGGGGAGGAGGGTATAACATTTCTAACGTGGCACGGGCCTGGACACTGGCATGGGCGGTCATGAACGGGGTGGAGCTGAATGAGGAACTTCCGGAATCTTTTTTGAGAGAGGCAGTGAAAATCGGATTTAAGACAGGAGAGTTTGGGGGGCCTCTGAGACCCCCTCCGCATAGCCAGAATGAGGAGACCCGAACGGAGATGGAAAGAGTGGTCCATTATATAAAAGAGACGATCCTTCCAAAAGTCAAAGGTAAACCCCCCAACCCTCCCTAAAATTTGGCATGCCTTTTGCTTTCGTTTTTTGCTTTTCATTTGACATTTGTAAGTTTTTGGTATATTTAGAGGTTTTGAGGATGTCAGGAAATGCCTGAAAAGGTGAAGCATGTTATTATCGTTGGCGATGGGATGGCGGACTACCCGGTTGAGAGCTTGGGAGGAAAGACTCCACTGATGGCAGCCGAGACACCTCACATGGATTGGATGGCGAACCACGGGGAGATCGGTTTGGTCAGGACAATTCCTGATGGTTTTAACCCGGGCAGCGAGATCGCTAACCTTTCTATCTTTGGATACGATCCTGTCCGTTATTATACCGGAAGAGGTCCTTTAGAAGCCGCTAGTCTGAAGGTCAAACTTGGGGCGGATGATATTGCCTTCCGATGTAATCTGGTCACCCTAAAATTCCAGGGGAACAAAATCGTCATGGATGATTTCTCCGCCGGTCACATCACGAATGAGGAAGCGGGGAAGGTCATCATTGATTTGGACAAAGAGATCGGAACGAATGAGATTCGATTCTATGCAGGGGTAAGCTATCGGCATCTGATGGTCCTGAAGAACGGAGCGGCGAAGTTCTCAAACCTGGAGGAACTGAAAATCCCCCCTCCCCATGACATCATCGGTAAGGAAATATCTTCCTGCCTTCCTCAGGCGGAAGGACCTGTCCTTTCCCTGATGAAAGAGTCTCAGCGGCTTCTCAAGAATCATCCTGTTAATCAGGCCCGTGAGGCGAGGGGACTCCCTCCTGCCAACTCCATCTGGCTCTGGGGGCAAGGGCGTTCGCCGCAGATGATTCCGCTGAAGGAACGGTTCTCCATAGATGGCTACGTGATCTCAGCGGTCCACCTGATCAAGGGGATTGGAATCTTAGCAGGCTTAGAAGTGATGGACGTCCCAGGGATTACAGGATACTTTGACACGAATTACGACGGGAAGGCCCAGTATACCCTGAAGGGTTTGAGGGAAAAGGATTTTGTATATGTCCATGTCGAGGCCCCTGATGAAGCGAGCCACATGGGAAATCTTCGATTGAAGATCGAAGCTATCGAGGCCTTTGACGATAAGATCGTGGGGACGATTTTGGACGGGATGAAGGAATTCAAACGGTACAAGGTTCTGATTATCCCCGATCACCCCACTCCTCTTTCCGTCAGGACGCACACGGCCGATCCGGTTCCCTTTGTCATTTATTCCAATGAGGGCGGGGGTGGATCCGGCCATGGGAGAACATTTGATGAGGTTTCCGCGGGTCAGTCCGGAATCTTTATTGAGAAAGGGTTTGAGTTAATCGAAAGATTTTTGGCTCCCCGTTGTTCGTGTTGACGGAAAGGGAGGATGTTTTGGCGAATTCGAGAACCAAATATATATTTATGACCGGGGGCGTGGTCTCCTCTCTGGGAAAAGGACTGGCGTCGTCATCAATTGGATCCCTCCTGGAGCTGAGGGGATTGAAAGTCAATTTCCTCAAGTTCGACCCCTACATCAACGTGGACCCGGGAACCATGAATCCTTTCCAACACGGAGAGGTCTACGTGACCGATGACGGCGCAGAGGCGGACCTCGATTTAGGACATTACGAGCGCTACACCAGTGTCAGGACGTCGAAGAAAAATAATTTCACCACCGGACAGATCTATGATTCGGTCATCTCCAAAGAGAGAAGGGGGGACTATCTGGGCAGCACCGTCCAGGTGATTCCCCACATCACCGATGAGATCAAATCCAAGATCTTCGACTTGGCCCAGGATGTGGATATTGTCATCATCGAGGTGGGTGGAACCGTCGGCGATATCGAGAGCCTCCCTTTTTTGGAGGCGATCCGGCAAATTCGAGGAGATGTGGGTAGGGAAAATACGCTCTACATTCACCTCACCCTGGTGCCTTATATCCAAACAGCAGGGGAGCTAAAGACCAAGCCGACCCAGCACAGCGTGAAGGAGCTTCGAGAAATAGGTATCCAGCCCGACATTCTCCTCTGCCGGACCGATCGATTGCTCTCCCCTGATGTGAAAGCGAAAATCGCCCTCTTTTGCAATGTGGACAAAGATGCGGTGATCACGGCCAAGAATGTGGAGACGGTTTATGAAGTTCCGGTTGTTTTTCATCAGGAGGGGCTGGACGAGAAGATTGTCGAGAAACTCAATATCTGGACCGGGCGGCCGAATCTAAAAGGATGGGAGCGTGTGGTCAGAAAGGTTAAACATCCCCGTTTCGAAACCACCATCGCGGTGGTGGGAAAATATGTCGGTTTGGTCGAATCCTATAAAAGTTTAACGGAAGCATTGATTCACGGAGGCGTTGCCAATGATGCCCGGGTGAATCTAAAGTATATCGATTCGGAGCAGGTCGAGAAAGAGGGGCCGGAGCATTTTCTCAAGGAAGCCAACGGAATTCTCGTCCCGGGAGGGTTTGGGACGAGGGGGATTGAAGGGAAGATCAAAGCGATTCAATACGCCAGGGAAAAACGAATCCCCTATTTTGGAATCTGCTTGGGGATGCAGTGCGCGGTGATTGAAATAGCCAGGCACTGCGCCGGCCTTAAAGGGGCTAACAGTGAAGAATTCGACGCCCACACTCCACACCCTGTGATCTATCTCATCGAGGAGTGGGTGGATCGCAATCAGGTCGTTCAGAAACGGACGTGTGATTCGGAAAAGGGTGGTTCGATGAGGCTGGGGTCTTACCCCTGCCGGCTTGAAGAAGGAAGTTTGGCTCTTGAGGCCTATAATAAGAAATTGATTAATGAGCGGCACCGGCATCGTTACGAATTTAATAATGCTTATATGGATATTTTAGGAAAGTCAGGGATGGTATTCAGTGGCGTCTCTCCCGACAAAGAGCTTGTTGAAATTATAGAACTGAAAGGCCACCCCTGGTTTCTCGGATGCCAGTTCCACCCGGAATTTAAATCGAAGCCCATGGATCCTCATCCTCTTTTCAGGGAGTTTATCAAGGCCTCCGTTCGGCGAGGGAAAAGCTCCAGGAGAAGGACAAGAGGCTCAAAGCCAAATCCAGGCCGCAAAGCGCATAGCGCATAGCGCTTGGTGCTTACACCCTTTCCACCCTGCCCCATTGAGAGGAAGGTCGGTACGACTCGCAACCGAGGGGAGGGTGGGAGAAAGGAGACAATGGTCGTTGGATATTGTAAAGGAAGCCAAGCGGGTATTGAGGGTAGAGGCCCAATCCATTCTCGATTTGGCAGAACGAATGGATGAGAGTCTCTCGCGGGCGGTCGAGTTGCTCTATCATTGTAAAGGGAAAGTGGTACTCATGGGCATGGGGAAATCGGGACTGGTAGGCCGAAAGATCTCCTCCACATTTGCCAGCACGGGGACCCCCTCTTTTTTCCTTCACCCCGCAGAAGGGCTCAACGGAGATTTTGGGATGTTGGCGAAGGAGGATGTGATCATAGCCATCTCCAATAGCGGAGAGACCCGAGAGCTTTTGGAAGCCCTGCCTCTTATCAAACGATACGGAAATCGGTTGATCACCTTCACCGGAAATTTAAGCTCCACTCTGGCAAAGGCCGGGGACGTGAACCTTAATGTCCATGTGAAAGAGGAGGCCTGCCCATTTGGTTTGGCCCCCACCGCCAGCACCACCGCCACCCTCGCGCTGGGAGATGCCTTAGCCATCGCTCTCATGGGGAAGAGGGATTTCAAAAAAGAAGATTTTGCCATCCTCCACCCGGGTGGTGCATTGGGGAAGAGGCTTCTCCTGAAGGTAGAGGATCTGATGCATGTGGGAAAGGCCTTTCCGATGGTATCGGAGAAGACTTTGATGAAAGATGCGATTTTTGAGATTACGTCAAAACGATTAGGGGTGACCGGAGTCTGCAGCACAGAGGGGCATCTGGTCGGCGTGATTACCGACGGGGATTTGAGGCGGGCGTTGGAAAAATTCAGCGATCTTTTGAATCGAGAGGCCTCCGAAGTCATGACGAAAAACCCAAAGGGGATTGAAAAGGATGCCTTGGCGGCGAAAGCCGTACAGAAGATGGAGGAGCATTCGATTACTTCCCTGTTTGTTTTCAACAAAACGGGAGATAAAGCCCCCGCGGGGATTATTCATCTTCATGACCTGTTGAAAGCGGGCGTGGTCTAAGAAGCTTAAAGCTGAAGGCTCATGGCTCAAGGTCGAAAGGTATTACCTTTGAGGTTTCAACTTTGAACCTTGAGCAAGATAGTGAATATGAAAAAAGCGAAAATCATCATTTTATTATCGATTGTGTTGATTGGTGGGATTGTCCTCGCCAGTCTTTGGGCCAACCTCAGGGAGAGAAGGGCTTCGGAGGCCGTGGAGAAGGTTCCGAAGGTCTCCACCGGAGGGGCTGACATGAGACTGGAAAAGGTTCGATTTGTGGAGGACAAAGACGGTCAAAAGACGTGGGAGCTGGAGGCGAAATCTGTTCGTCAATACCAAGAACAAAACATCATGGTCTTAGAAGATGTGAAGCTGACCTTTTATGCGAAAGAAGGGCGGATCTTCTATCTCACGAGCAAGGAGGGGAAAGTTTATCAGGACTCGAAGAACGTGGACTTGATAGGCGATGTGGTGCTTACCTCGAACGATGGATATCAGCTAAAAACCCCTTCCGCTTCCTATCGTCATGTGGAGAAGATCATAAGCACCCCAGATCCCGTAGAGATCGAAGGGGAACAAATTCGAATGACTGGCAAAGGGATGCTGGTAAGTATGGAAGCCAAGACCTTTAAAATTCTCAGCCGGGTGAAGACTCAACTGAGAGGGAAAAAGAAGGTATGAAACCAAGCAGGGCGGTCAATCTTCTTATCATTCTGGTCTCCCTTCTTCTCTTTTTCGCCTCCGGGGAGGCCCAGGAAAAGAAGGGGAGCGGAAAAGGCGGCGAGAGAGCCATCAAGACCGATAAGGGCTTTGGATTTACTACCAGTCGCGCCCCTATCGATATCACTTCCGACACGGTGGAGGCGGATCAGAAGCAGAACAAGGTCACTTTTGAGGGAAATGTGGTAGCGAAACAGGAGGACGTGACGCTCTATGCCAATACGCTGGTCATGATTTATGATCCCGACACGAAAAAGCTGAAGGAGATTATAGCGATCGGCAATGTGAAGGTCGTCCAATTGGATCGCCGGGCTACCGGCCAGAAGGCTACTTTTGATCAGGACAAGAATAAGGTGGTTCTGGACGGGGATGCGGTGGTTCGTGAGGGAACGAATGTCATCAGGGGGGAGCGGATCACGTTCTACGTCGAGGAGGAGAGAAGTGTCGTGGAACCGGTAAGCGGAGGGCGTGTCAGCACCAGCATTACTCCACCCCCAAAAGAGCAAGGAGAGGGCAAAAAAAAATAGTTTTGAGTTATGAGTTGAGAATTAAGAGTTAAAGTTGATAATCGACTAAACCGTGAATTCTAACGAAGAGATTTGGAATGATTACTCTGGATTCCCGTTTTTACGGGAATGACACCCTATCGCTTGCTTTGTCATTCCTGCCCCTATTTTCATCGGGATAAAGTCCAGCAGGAATCCAGGACAAGGCGAATGAAATGTTAGAGATAAATTGTCAGACGCCTATATTTGAGAATCTAAACTCATAATTCATAACTCTTAATTGAGTGGAGAACGATGTCGCACATTTTATGCGAGAGCTTGACCAAGTCATTTCGTCGTAAGAAGGTTGTGGATTCGGTAAGTATTGAGATCCGGGGCGGAGAGGTGGTGGGATTGCTCGGACCGAACGGTGCAGGAAAGACCACCATTTTTTATATGATCGTCGGACTGTATCAACCCAACGGCGGGAAGATCTACCTTAACGATGAAGAGATTAGTCGCCTTCCTATGTATTTGAGAGCGAGAAAAGGAATCGGGTATCTTCCTCAGGAGCCGTCGGTATTTAGAAAGCTGACGACCGAAGAGAATCTGACGGCGATTTTGGAGACCCTCCCACTCTCCAAAGAGGAGAGGAAAGACCGACTGGAAAAGCTCTTAAACGAGTTGGGGCTCTCCTCGCTGCGTAAGCAGAAAGCCTACATTCTCTCGGGAGGAGAGCGCAGGCGGGTGGAGATTACACGGGCCTTAGTGCTCTCACCTTCTTTCATCCTTTTAGATGAACCCTTTTCAGGGATCGACCCCATCGCCGTTTTGGATATCCAGGCCATCATCCGTCAATTGAAATCAAAGGGGATTGGAATTATAATTACAGATCATAATGTTCGAGAAACATTGGGAGTTTGCGACCGGGCGTATATCCTCAACGAGGGGCGAATCCTGGAGGAAGGAACCCCCGAAAAGATTGCTCAAAGTGAGAAGGCGAGAAAGATCTATTTGGGAGATGGGTTCGAGTTGGGGAGTCGGCGCGTTAGTCAAGAGGAAGAAAAGAAGGGCATAGGTTCCCCTGCCCAGGGGAGATTATGGGAGTGAGATGGTCTTAGAGCTCAAACAATCAGCCAAGCTTGTTCAACAGCTGGTGATCACCCCCCAGCTCCAGCAGGCAATCAAGCTTCTCCAGTTAACACGCCTTGAACTGGTAGACCTGATCAGCCAGGAGATGAAGGAGAACCCCCTCCTGGAGGAGGCGGAGGAGGGGAAGGAACTGGCAGAGGGCGAAGCCCCGGCGATCGACCAGGAGGAAGCCGAACCCCCCGCCGAACCCGAGGTGACCCCAGAAGTGAAAGGAAATGGAGAAGGGGCAGATCAGTTTGACTGGGAGAACTATTTGGAAAATTCAAACCTCATCCCGTTTGAGAAGAGTTCTCGGAGCTCTCAGGATGGGGAAGAAAGACCCTCCTTTGAAAATTTTCTGACCAAGAGAACAACCCTGACGGATCATCTTCGGTGGCAGCTTCAACTCTCGTATTTCACGGAGGAAGAGCACGAGGCCGGAACGTGGATCATCGGAAATCTGGATGAAGATGGATATCTGAAGATCTCCCTGGAAGACATCAGCTCGGAAACCCATCTTCCGATGGAGGGGGTGGAGAGAGTCCTGAGAAGGATCCAGCAATTCGATCCGGTAGGAGTGGCAGCGAGAGATTTGAAGGAATGTCTTCTCATCCAACTGGAGCAGATGAGTCCTCGAGATCCCTTGGCGGAGCGAATCGTTTCCGAACATCTCTCTCTTTTGAAGAATCGAAATTACCCGGCGATCGCCAAACGGTTAGGGGTGTCTTTGGATCGAGTGAATCGGGCTGCCTCTCTCATCTCCAAATTGGATCCAAAACCGGGCAGGGCCTTTGGAGGAGAGGTGATCCAGGAGATCATCCCCGACGTCTATATTCACAAGGTGGAGGGGGATTACGTCATCTATCTGAACGATGATGGAATTCCGAGGCTCAAGATCAATTCTCTTTATCGGAATATCCTCAGCGGCAGCCGTCTCGCTCCGGAAGGGGACCGAAAATATATCCAGGACAAACTCCGGTCTGCCCTCTGGCTGATCCGCAGCATCCACCAACGACAAAGGACGATTTATAAGGTGGCAAAAAGCATCGTGAAATTCCAGAGGGAATTTTTGGACAAAGGGATCCAATCCCTCAAACCCCTTGTGCTGCGAGATGTGGCGGAAGATATCCAGATGCATGAATCCACGATTAGCCGGGTCACCCACAACAAATACGCTCATACCCCCCAGGGAATTTATGAATTAAAATTCTTCTTTAACGCCGGGATCACCTCCACACAGGGGGAGACGATGGCTTCGGAAAGCGTCAAGAATCTTGTTCGGGAGATCATCGCTAAAGAAGATCCGAGGAAACCTTACAGCGATGAGAAATTGGTTCAGATTCTCCAGGAAATGAATATCCATATCGCTCGAAGGACCGTCTCGAAATATCGAGAGATGATGAAGATCCTTTCCTCCAACGAGCGGAGGAAGATTGTTTAGTACAGTAGATGGTTACCGTGTTGCCGTTCGGTGTGAATCCGACGAACTTTGATAAAGATGAGGGGCTGGCCAATGCAGGTTGCGGTGACATTTCGACATATGGAGACGGACGAAGCCGTCAAGGCCTATGTAAGAGAGAAGGTCCAGAAGCTTCAAAAATATATTGTGAATCCCAGGGAGATTCATGTCGTTTTGGCGGTAGAAAAATTTCGGCATATTGCCGAAATCACTATTGTCGGGAATGGGGGGGTTTTCAATAGCCAGGGAAGGGACAACGATCTCTATGCCGCCATCGATCAGATGGTGGATAAGATGGAGCGACAGATTCGTGAGCGAAGGGGGAAGGTAAGACGAAAAAGAGCTATCTCCTCTTCCTCAAAGGCCTCCTTCCCGGGGGGCGGAGAGGCTGGAGAGGGGAAAGAAGAGGAAGAGGTCCCTGTTCTCCTCCATAGGAAACGTACGATCGCCAAGCCCATGTCTCTTGAGGAAGCGCTTTCTCAATTGTACCTTTCAAAAAAGGATTTTTTGGTATTTATCAATTCGGATTCCGGGCAGATGAACGTTGTGTATCGGTCAAAAAACGGGGGTTACGGGTGGGTGGAGCCTCATCCCAAATAGCGAGGCGCTCAAGAGGGAATGATGAAAATCATGGATTATCTGAATGAAGAATGGGTCATCCCGGACTTGAAGGGAACGGACAAGCCATCCATTCTCAAGGAGCTGTCAAGCGTCTTGGTATTGCCTTGCCAAGTCACCTCTGTTGAAGAGCTGCTTCAAGTGCTCCTCGATCGGGAAAAACTGGGATCGACGGGAATCGGAGAAGGGATTGCCATCCCCCATGGTCGATTAAAAAAGTTGAAAAGATTCTTCATCTCTTTCGGTCGCTCCCTGAAGGGCGTGGATTTTGATTCCATCGATCGAAAGCCCAGCCAGCTCTTCTTTTTAGTACTGGCCCCGGAGAATTCGGCTGTGGAGAATTTAAAGCTTCTGGGTCGTATCGTCACCCTGCTCAAAGAGCCTTCCTTTAAAAAGAGATTGACGGAGGCGCCTTCCCAGAAAGAGCTTTTCCGTGTCATCTCCGAAGAGGACGAGAAATATTAGTCGATGAACAGTGTTGTCGTACAAGAATTGGAGCAGAATCGGGAACATCATTTGGAACTGACCCTGATGGCCGGGCGAAAAGGGCTTAAGAAGACGATCACCCATTCGCAAGTCCAGAAGATGGGATTAGCCTTGACGGGTTTTATCCAGTTCACCAACCCCGAACGTCTTCAGATCATCGGAAATACGGAAATGGCGTATTTTAAGACGCTGACTCCCGAGATGCAGGAGAAGGTGATCCATCAGATCTGCAGCCTGCCGCTGTCCTGTTTGGTCATCACCCGGGGCTTGGAGATTCCTGAACTCCTCCTCCGGGAAGCCGATGAAAAAGGGATCCCCGTATTTCGGACCGATATCCGCTCATTGGATTTCATTGAGCGGATTACCCAATACTTAGAAGAGAAACTTTCCGCCACGACCAGCCTCCACGGTGTGCTCATGGATGTCTTTGGGGTGGGCCTCCTCCTCCTGGGTAAGAGTGGGATCGGGAAGAGCGAATGTGCGCTGGACCTGATTCTTCGAGGACACCGGCTGGTGGCGGACGACATGGTTCATATTCAGAAGCGGTCTTCGACCTCTGTGATTGGAAGTGGTTTTGAAGTGATCCAGCACCACATGGAGATCCGGGGACTGGGGATCCTGAACATTCGGAGCCTTTTTGGTGTGGAGGCCATCCGCGAGAAGAAGAAGATCGAGCTCGTCCTGGAGCTGATGGAGTGGGATGCCCATAGGGAGTACGACCGCTTGGGGTTTGAAGAAGAAAAATTTTCCATCTTAGGCGTTGAGCTCCCGATGTTGAGAATCCCCATCACGCCCGCTCGGAATTTGACGACCATCATCGAAGTGGCTGTCCGCAATCATCTCTTGAAGGTGATGGGATACGATTCGGCGTTGGAGTTTGAGAAGAAACTCCTACGCAAGATGGAAGAAAGAGAGGGGGATGGGTTTGAGGTTGAGGGCGAAGTGGAGTGAAGAACATACGGGTGATTCTCATCAGCGGTCTTTCCGGGTCGGGCAAAACTACGGCGATTAAGGCCTTAGAAGATATCGGTTTTTATTGCGTCGATAACCTTCCCATCCTCCTTTTACCTAAGTTCATAGAACTCTGTCAGCAGTCGGGTGGAAAGATCTCCAAGGTGGCCGTGGTGGAGGATATTCGTGGAGAAGCATCCTATCCTCTTTCCCAGCAGGCCCCGAATCCCGCCAGCGGCGGGACTGGTTCAGGGCAGTTGGGGGGTGCGACAGGGGAGATAAATTTTTTAGAAGATTCGAGAAGGATCATCCAGGACTTGAAGAGGGAAGGGTACCCGATTGAAATCCTCTTTTTGGAGTCTTCCGACCCCACTCTGATGAGGCGATTCAGCGAGACCCGTCGTCAGCATCCATTGGCGGTAGGCGGGTCTATCCGAGAGGGGCTCCGATTGGAACGAGAACGACTTCAAGCCATCAGGGATATGGCTAATCAGGTTATTGATACGTCACAATTAAATGTGCATCAGCTGAAAGAAAGAGTCCAACAGTATGCCGAGGCGGGGAGAAGCCCAAGCCAGATGACGATCGTCCTTCTTTCCTTTGGATATAGTTTTGGGATTCCTTTTGAAACGGATCTCCTGATGGATGTTCGTTTCTTACCCAATCCTTATTTTGTTGAAGAGCTAAAACGATTAAGGGGGGATCATCCAAAGGTATCCGAATATGTCCTCCAGTGGGAAGAGACAAAAGAATTTTTGCGGCACCTTGAAGCTCTGATCCGGTTTCTTCTTCCCCTTTACGAAAAGGAGATGAAGACCCATTTGACCATTGCCGTAGGATGCACCGGTGGGAGACATCGGTCTATCGTCATCGTCAACCGATTGGCAGAGATGCTCCGGGATGAATTGGCGGAGCGGGGAGTGTTTCTGTCCGTACAACACCGCGATGCGGAGAAGGGATGAGGAAAGAGATGGTTGGGGTGGTTGTCGTGACCCATTGTCGCCTGGCTGAAGAGATGATCTGCGCTGCCCGTTTGGTAGTGGGGGAGGAGTTAAGACAGTTTCAACCCGTTTCGATCGACCCGAAGGAGGGATGCGAGGAGATCCGGGAAAAGATCATCGCCGCCATCCGGAAAGTGGATGTCGGACAAGGGGTACTCATCCTGACGGACATGTATGGAGGGACCCCTTCCAATATCAGCCTCTCTTTCCTGGAAGAGAAGAAGATAGAAGTGATCACCGGAGTCAACCTTCCCATGTTGCTAAAATTGGCGACTTATCAGAACAATATGGATCTTGAAGCCTTGGCCACTTTTATCGCCGATTATGGTCAGAGAAATATCAATCTGGCCAGCGAGGTGCTTAAGAAAAGGGTGGATAAGAAGAAAAGTTAAGAATTAAGAAAGACCCCATCATAAGGAGAGTATAGAGCAAGTCAGATGAGGAGAAAAGGAGGTGAGGCGGCCAGGAGCAATACTCGTCACTCCCTTATCTCCTGACCAGCTTAGCGCTTTGCGCAGAATTCTTAGAAGACGGGATGGAAGTTCAGACCTTTACGATTCGGAATCGCTTAGGGCTTCATGCGCGGGTAGCTGCTCTTTTGGTTAAAACGGCCAATCACTTCGCTTCAGAGATTACCCTCGAGAAGGACGGGCTGGAGGTCAATGGGAAGTCGATCATGGGCATCCTGATGTTAGCCGCTTCGAAGGGCTCGAAGATTACGCTGAAGGCAGAAGGGAAAGATGCTGCTCAAGCGATCAAAACCCTGGGCGCGTTGATTGAGAATAGATTCGGCGAGGAATAGGAATGGCCGTTCAGCAACAAATCAACAAATTTGTCCAAGGAATCGGAGCTTCTCCCGGGATCATCGTCGGGAAGGCTTATCTGATTGAACGGCTTAAGGTGCGTCTTCCTCAGAAGCAGATCGATCCATCTCGGGTAGAAGAGGAAGTCAAGCGGTTCCTCGATGCAATTCAAGAATCACAGAATCAGTTAACCGAGATTAAAGAAAAGATTCTCGACCCGGAAGTGCGCAAACATTCCTTTATCCTGGATGTCCACTCGATGATCCTGAACGATGAGATGCTGCTTCAGGATACCATCGACGCGATCCAGAAGAAAAAAGTGAATGCGGAATGGGCTCTAGATCTCACTTTGGAGAAGCTGGATACGGCCTTCAAGGCCATCGAAGACGAGTATCTGAGGGAACGGCGCAGCGACCTTCATTATGTGGCCGCGAGGATCTTTCGAAACCTGTTGGGGAAGAAACATGATGATATCACCCGGATCAAGGGGAAAGTGATTGTCGTCGCCCATGACCTCTCTCCGGCGGATACCCTTCAGATGAACCTGGAGCATGTGGCAGGGTTCATCACGGATATCGGTGGCAAGGTTTCCCACACGGCCATCCTTTCCCGGTCTCTAGGCATCCCGGCAGTGGTCGGACTCCAGGTGGCGACCTCCCTGATCAACGGGGGAGACCTCTTGATCATCGATGGAGAGACAGGAGAAGTGGTCATCAACCCCACGGAGGAGGTCTCCAAGTCCTTTGTCGAACGGAAACGCCGGACCAGGTTGATCGAGCGTGAGATTCTTAAATATGCCTCTCTGCCGGCAGAGACCCGCGATGGAGTTCGTGTGCGCCTCCAGGCCAACATTGAGATGGTAGAAGAGATCTCTTCCGCCAAGATGCATGGCGCGGAGGGGATCGGGCTTTATCGTACGGAGATCGTCTATCTCAACCGGAAAGACCTCCCCACGGAGGAAGAGCATTTCCAAACCTACCGGCGTCTGGTTGAAGACATTTACCCTGCCACCGCGACCATCCGCACCTTGGACATCGGCGGCGATAAATTTCTTCCGAATTATTCGAAGAACAACGAGTTGAACCCGGCCTTGGGGTTAAGGGCGATCCGGTTCAGCCTCAAGGAGCCTGAAATCTTTAGAACCCAGCTGAGGGGAATCTTACGAGCCAGCGCCCACGGAAAGCTGAGAATCCTTTTCCCCATGATTTCGGGAATTGATGAAATCCGGCAGGCGAAAGCCATCTTGGAAGAGGTGAAGAAGGGTTTGGTCAGAGCAAAAATTCCTTTCGACGAAAAAATAGGGATCGGGGCCATGATCGAGATCCCCTCTGCCTCGGACATTGCTGACATTTTAGCCAGAGAGGTGGATTTCTTCAGCATCGGAACCAACGACCTGATCCAGTATGCGTTGGCGGTCGATCGGATCAATGAGCATGTCTCCTATCTGTATCAACCCCTTCATCCGGCCGTTCTGAGAATTGTCCGAGGGGTGGTTCAGGCAGGTCATCAGGCCGGGATTCCGGTAGCCATTTGTGGAGAGATGGCGGCAGAGCCAATTTATGCCGTCGTCCTTTTAGGATTGGGCCTGGATGAATTCAGTATGAACCCGGTTTCCATTCCCAAAGTGAAGAAGGTGCTCCGGATGTCGAGATTTGAGGAGACCCGGTCGTTGGTCGAACAATTGTTCCAATTCCCAACGGCCTCAGAGATTGAGTGTTTTGTACGAAACTGGATGGCCAAGCGATTTCCCGAAGACGTTATCGAATGCTATCCGGAGGAGATAGAAGCCTAAAACGGTACGAAAAGGAGGAACTATTCCATGGCAATGACAGACTTTTTGTTCACCTCAGAATCGGTCACCGAGGGTCATCCCGATAAGGTGGCTGATCAGATTTCAGATTCGATCCTGGACGCGATCATTGCTCAAGATACCAGGGCTCGAGTGGCCTGCGAGACGATGGTCACCACGGGAATGGCCATTATTGCGGGAGAGATTACCACGTCCTGCTATGTCCATATGCCGTCCATCGTCCGCGAAACGATTAAAGAGATCGGTTACAACAACTCGGGAATGGGCTTCGACTGGGAGACCTGCGCGGTGATCACCTCCATTGATGAGCAGTCGTTCGATATCAAGCAAGGGGTGGATGAATCCGGCGATCACGAACAGGGGGCTGGGGATCAAGGGTTGATGTTCGGCTATGCCTGCGATGAAACGCCGGAGTTGATGCCCATGCCGATCATCTTCGCCCACCGCCTGACGCGACGATTGGCCGAGGTGCGGAAGAAGAAGGTCCTCGACTTTCTGAGGCCTGATGGAAAGTCTCAGGTGACCATCCAATACGTCAAGGGAAAACCAACCCGCGTCGATTCGGTCGTCATTGCTGCTCAGCACTCAGAAAACGTTGCCTACGAGAAGCTGAGGGAAGGAATCATCGAAGAGGTTATCTTCAAAATCATTCCTGAGAACCTTCGCGATAAGAACACGAAATATTATGTCAATACCACCGGACGCTTTGTGGTGGGAGGGCCGAAAGCCGATTGCGGCCTGACGGGAAGAAAAATCATTGTCGATACCTATGGGGGAGTAGGGAGTCATGGGGGAGGTTGTTTCTCGGGGAAAGACCCGTCGAAGATGGACCGAACCGCATCTTATATGGCCAGGCATATCGCCAAGAATGTGGTGGCAGGTGGCCTGGCGGAAAAATGCGAAGTTCAAATTGCCTACACCATCGGAAAGGCGGAACCAGTCTCCTTGATGATCGATACGTCCAGAACCTCAAAGATATCTCCCGACAAGATTGCAAAGATCATTCGTGAACATTTCGACATGAGGCCGAAGGCGATCATCAAGTATCTCGACCTTCTCAAGCCGATCTACAAGAACACGGCCTGCTACGGCCATTTCGGTCGAAATGAACCTGGGTTTCCATGGGAGAGGACCGATCGAGCAGAAGAGTTGAGGAAGGCCGCTGGACTTTAGAATAAAAAGGGGAAAGGGGTCCAGGATCCGAGGGGTCAAGTTAAAGGTTTTAACTATTTGAAAGGTGGATTTTTCCTCGAACCCTTGAACCCTCGAATCCACGAACCCTTAAATTGAATCGTTAGGAGCAAACATGGACTACGACATCAAGGATATTTCATTAGCCAAGAAGGGGCGGCTCCGGATGGAATGGGCGGAGATGGCCATGCCTGTCTCGAAACTTATCCGGGACCGTTTTGAGAAGGAGAGGCCTTTGAAGGGAGTGCGTCTCTCTGCTTGTCTCCATGTGACCACTGAGACGGCGGTATTAATGAGGACTCTCTTGGCTGGAGGAGCGAAACTTGCCCTTTGTGCCTCCAACCCGTTGAGCACCCAGGATGATGTGGCAGCTTACCTGGTTAAAGAATTAAATATTCCGGTCTTTGCCATCAAAGGAGAGGATAGCAAGACTTATTATACTCACATCCGGATGGCGTTGACCCACTTCCCCAATCTCACTATGGACGATGGAGCGGATTTGGTCTCCTCGCTCCACTTCATCGCTCTGAGAAAATGGAAAGAGCTTTCACCTTCGGTTCGAAAGTGGGCAGAGGGTCTCCCCCCATCAAAAAGGGAGGGGATGATAAAAGGGGTGATCGGTGGGACGGAGGAGACAACGACCGGTGTGATCCGGCTCCGTTCGATGGAGAAGACAGGGGTATTACATTTCCCAATCATCGCCGTCAACGACGCCGAGACCAAACACTTTTTTGATAATCGATATGGCACAGGGCAGTCCACGATCGACGGAATCATCCGGGCCACCAATCGTTTGATGGCC
>Ga0315282_10008487_pt1 | contig 16615 bp, 11 predicted proteins | sample YL17G07_20_MG_FD_203693 | JGI IMG/M metagenome (GOLD analysis project Ga0315282, IMG submission 203693) | Sediment microbial communities from Yellowstone Lake, YNP, Wyoming, USA - YL17G07_20 | ecosystem: Environmental > Aquatic > Freshwater > Lake > Sediment | place: USA: Wyoming | collected...
CTTCCGTCGCGCGCGCTGCTGGCGGCCCAATGCACGAGCTCGTCGAAATGCGGCTCGCGCGGCTCGTCGCCGTCGGCGGCGAGGGCCTGGCACGGCGCGAACGCCGGAGCCAGAACGGCTGCCAGGGTCAGTGCCAGCAAACGGCGGATGTGAGGCGCCATCGCGGATACCCCCTCGGCCGGACGCAAGATCGGCCTTGTCTTGCTCGTGGAGAGGCCCGGCGCGCCTCCGGTGTTACGGAAGCAGTGGCGTCCGCCGGCCTAGAACTTCGGCGGTGTGATGACGTAGCTCTTCAGGCTGCCGCCGGTGACCGTCACGAGCCCATCCAGTGTCGCGCCGAACTTGTACTCATTCGGCGGGACCTCCATCGGATCGACGATCCAGAGCTCCTGGATCGCCTCTTGCCCGGTCGGAAGCACGGTCTTGTCGCGCCTGATGAGGGAGCCCTGCTCGGCGATCGACTGCGCCGGCTGGCCAGTGATCTGCAGCGCCTTGCCGGACACGTCGGTGTAGCGGAACGCCGCATAGGCGACCGGCCCCGACGACTCGCCGCAGCCGGCCGCGATCGCAGCCACTAGCCCGATCAAGCTCAGCAAGCACAGGACCCGCATCGCGGATGCACTCCTAGCGGCCGCACATGGGGCGCCCACAGCTTCATTATACTACACGCCCGCCTGCTACTTGCCCTTCACCTGGTACGCCGGGTCCGGGCCCATCAGCGTCGGCGGGGAGCAGTCCGGGCCGGCCTTGGACGCAAGCTCGAGGTAGTGCGTTCCCTCGCGGAACTCGTCCTCGTACCGCTCGGCGAATCGCCATGTCAGGTCGTCGAGCTGCTTGCGGAGGAGGTCATTGCCGGTGTCGTCCACCAGGTTCCGGAGCTGGTACGGGTCCTCACGGTTGTCGTAGAGCACCCACCCGCGTTCGCGACTACGCGCGTATGTGTAGCGCTTCGTCCTGACTCCTCGCCACTCGGCGATGCCCGCGACGAGCGCCTCGCCCGCGGCGCACACGTCCATGATGTAGGTTGCATCGGGCTCATCGCACTCCACTCCGAGCAGCGCACCGGAAAGGTCGATGCCGTCCATGCCGTCGGAGCCCGCGACGCCGGTCAGGCCGAGCACTGTTGGCAGCACATCGACCGTCGACAGGAGCGTGTCCGTGATCGTGCCGGGCGGAATCCCCGGCCCGCGCGCCACGAAGGGCACGAGGACCGACTCCTCCCACGGTTGCTGCTTCTTCGTCCGTCCCTGAGAGAGCAGCATGTCGCCGTGGTCGGATGTGAACACAACCAGCGTGGAGTCGGCGATTCCGAGCTTGTCGAGCTCCGCGAGGAGCCGCCCCACGTTGTGGTCGAGCCCCGTGGTGGCCGCCCAGTAGGCCGCGATGCGTTCGCGCGGGTCGCCCTGCACGTTCGCGCGCAACGGCACGGTCGCCGCGTCGTATCGTTCCATCCACTCAGGAGGCGCAACGTAGGGGTCATGCGGCGGGGCATATGACAGGAACAGGCAGAACGGGTCCTCTGCGCGCTCCCGCAGGAAGCTCGTCGCCAGGTCGGTGTAGCCCTCCGGCTCCCAGCCTTCGATGGGGATGGGCTCCGGGCTGTCGCGGTAGTAGAAGGCGTGGAAGTAGTCGTGCGCACAGTTGCACGCCGCCCAGTAGTCGAAGCCGCGCCTCCGCCACCCTTGTGGCGTGAAGCCGAGGCGGTTCTGGCCGTCGAGGTGCCACTTGCCGATGTAGCCCGTCGCGTAGCCCGCGTCGGCGTAGATGGCGCCCGCGCAGAGGTTATGTTCGGGCATGCGGACGTCGTTGAAGTACATGCCGTTCCGGAACACGTGGTTCCCAGTCAGCAGCGACGCTCGGTACGGCGAGCACACGGGGTAGGACGAGACCGCGTTCCTAACGCGCACGCCCTCACGCGCGATGCGGTCGATGTTGGGCGTCGCGACGGCCGCGTTCCCGGCGCAGCCGACATCCTGCCCGCGAAGCTGATCGGCGAAGATGAAGAGAAGGTTGGTGGGCCTGGGCACGCCTTGCCACCTCACCCGCCCAGGCTCCACCACTCCTCAGTTACGTTCTCACCCGCCCGGCCGGGGCCTGCCGGCGAAGGGCCCGGCGGCGCCCGCGGCGAAAGCCCGTGCTGGAGCAGGGCGCCATCCGGCCCGGGGAGGCTAAGCACAGTGCGACAGGTCACCATCGAGAACCCCGTCATCAACTCGCCCTTCGAGGAGCCGAAGCACCACTTCAGGTTCGCGGAGGACGGCATCACGAGCGAGGTAGTGCCTGAGCGTCGAACCAGCCAGTACTTCGTGCCGATCGCGCCTCCGAAGAAGCGGGGCACCCAGGCGGCCATGGCCACCGAGTGGACTCTGGATCGGGTCGAGGAGAACCACTTCATCAACCGCGTCCGCCACGCTGTGGCGACGTGGCGCCGGGGTGGGTATCTAAGCGTCACCAAGACCACCCGCGACCTGCTGCGTTACTGGACGAACCCGGACCGAGAGCGAAAGCTCTTCTTCTGCCAGGTGGAGGCCCTCGAGACCGCCATCTATGCCGCGGAGGTGGCGCACCGGCACGGCGACACGTGGATAGAGAACGACTTGCGCCAGGGCAATGCCGAGGCCAACCCCGACCTCTTCCGCATTGCGTTCAAGATGGCGACCGGCAGCGGTAAGACGGTCGTCATGGCGATGCTCATCTCCTGGCAGGCTTTCAACAAGCTCGCCAACCCGAGGGACGCCCGGTTTTCAGACTCCTTCCTGATCGTGACACCGGGCATCACCATTCGGGACCGCCTCCGAGTGCTGCTGCCCACCGACCCCGGCAACTACTACCGCGAGCGAGACGTCGTGTCGCCAGAGCAGCTCGACGAGCTTCAGAGGGCCAAGATCGTCATCACGAACTACCACGGGTTCCTCCAGCGCGAGCGCGGCGATGCCGGCAAGCTCACGAAGCGGATACTGGCTGCCGGAGCAGAGGGTAACGCGTTCCGGGAAACACCCGAAGAGATGGTCCGCCGGGTCTCCGGCGACTTGCGTGGCAAGAGGAACATCGTCGTCTTCAACGACGAGGCGCACCACTGCTACCGCCACAAGGTGGACGGCCATGAGAAGCTCACGGGCGATGACCGGGTGGAGGCCAAGAAGCGCGAGGAGGCCGCGCGCGTCTGGATCTCGGGGCTTGAGGCGGTGAAGCGGAAGCTGGGCGTCCGCGTGGTCTACGACCTCTCCGCGACACCCTTCTTCCTGAGGGGCTCAGGCTACGGCGAGGGCACGCTGTTCCCCTGGGTGGTCTCGGACTTCTCACTCATCGACGCCATCGAGTCCGGCATCGTCAAGGTGCCGAGGGTACCTGTGTCGGATGACAGCATGACGGGCGACCTGCCGACCTACCGCAGTATCTGGCCTCGCATCCGCGACGACCTCCCAAAGAAGGGCCGAGGCACCGAGGCTCTGCCGTGCGACCCCCGGCTCCCTGCAGAGCTCGAGGGTGCCCTGCACAGTCTATACGCGAACTACGAGAAGTACCACGCGCAGTGGCAGGCGGCCGCCACGGAGAACGGGCAACAGCAGACCCCGCCGGTCTTCATCGTCGTCTGCAACAACACCAACGTCTCGAAGCTCGTCTTCGACTATGTCGCAGGCTACGCGAAGCCCCTGCGCCCTGAGGGTGAGGAAGACCGCACGGTCCTGGTTCCAGGTCAGCTCCCCCTCTTCAGCAACGTCGCCGACGGCCGGTGGGCACTACCGCCCAACACGCTCCTCATAGACAGCGAGCAGCTTGAGAGCGGAGATGCGCTCACGCCTGAGTTCCGGAAGACGCTAGCGCCGCAGATCGACGAGTTCAAGCGCGAGCACAGACTGCGCTTTCCTGAGCGCGATGCGGACGCCCTGACCGATGAGGACATCCTGCGGGAGGTCATGAACACTGTCGGGAAGCCAGGGCGCTTGGGCGAAACCGTCCGCTGCGTTGTCTCAGTATCGATGCTCACCGAGGGCTGGGACGCCAACACAGTGACGCACATCCTCGGCGTCCGGGCGTTCGCCACGCAGCTCCTCTGCGAGCAGGTGGTGGGCCGTGGCCTGCGCCGGATGAGCTATGCCACAGAGCCGCGGTCGCTGGAGGTGGCCGGCCGGTCAGTCACGATCGACGCGCTCCCGCCCGAGTACGCCGAGGTCTACGGCGTTCCGTTCTCGTTCATCCCGTGCTCGGGCAGTCAGGCCGACCCGCCGCCAGTCCGTCAGCCCACGCGCGTGCGGGCGCTCCCGGAGCGGACTGAATGCAGGATCGAGTTCCCTCGGGTCGTCGGTTACCGCTACGAGCCCGCCGGCGACCGGTTGACGGCCGACTTCGGCGAGGACTCTCACATGGCGCTCAGCACCGAGCATGTCCCCACCACCACCCAGATGTCCCCGATCGTCGGGGAGTCCCAGGTTCACACTCTCGACGACCTGAAGCAGCGCCGTCCGCAGGAGGTCGCCTTCCTCCTGGCCAAGGTGGTGCTTGAGACGTACTTCCGGGATGACCAAGGGCACGGGAGGCCGTGGCTCTTCGCTGACATCCTCCGCATAGCGAAGGAGTGGTTGGTGCGATGCGTGTACTGCAAGGACAACGCCTTCCCCCAGCTTCTTCTCTTGCGCGAGCTCGCGCATGCGGCGGCAGGCAAGATCCACCGGGCCCTGGTTGAGGCGCAGAAGGGCGACGCGACGCTCAAGCCCATCGTGGCGGCGTACAACACCGTGGGCTCGACGGACTACGTGGACTTCGACACAACCAGGTCCGTCTACCAGACCGATCAGGCCAAGTGCCACGTCAGCCACGTAGTGGCCGACACCGACTCCTGGGAGCAGAAGGTGGCCCAGACGCTCGAGTCCATGCCAGAGGTGCTGCGCTACGTCAAGAACCACAACCTCGGCTTCACAATCCCCTACACCCATGAAGGCGAGGTGAGGTCGTACATTCCCGACTTCATCGCCCATATTGACGACGGACGCCCGGACCCCCTGGGCCTCATCATCGAGGTGACGGGACAGAAGCGGCCGGACAAGGAGACCAAGGTCGACACCGCCCGGACCCTCTGGGTGCCCGCCATCAACAACCACGGCGGCTTCGGGCGGTGGGCGTTCGTTGAGGTGAGGGACCCGTGGAACGCGCAGAACGAGATCCGCGAGTTCCTTTCCTCCCCCCGCTTGCGGGGGGACTGAGGGGGGTACTGATACCCCTCCCCACCCTCCCCGCAAGCGGGGAGGGAGTCATGGGAGTGTTGGGCTGATGGCTGGCAGGAAAACGAAGAGCGCGCACACCCCGGTCGAGAGTATCAAGCACCGGGACCGGAGGCCCAACATCCCGACCGAGGAGCTTCGCGACTTTGTCGCGGACGACGAAGAGACGCCCCCCAAGGTGCTTTACCCGCGAGACCCGTCGCTCGATCCGCAGCTTGTCTGGAAGGGTAAGGAGGAGCAGGACGCTGAGGACCTGGCCGTCCCCGTGGTGCCGATCTACATCCAGGAGAAGATCCACCCGCAGGCCCTGGTGGAGAACCTGCGCGACACGGCCCGGCGGGGCGAGCCGGAACCCGAGGTCACACTCTTCGACGACTTCAACGGCCTCGGCTTCGAGGACATGATCGAGTTCTACCGGCACGACCAGAACTGGACCAACCGGATGATCCTCGGCGACTCGCTCATGGTGATGACGTCGCTGGCCGAGAAGGAGGGCCTGAAGGGCAAGGTCCAGATGATCTACATCGACCCGCCCTATGGCATCAAGTTCGGCTCCAACTGGCAGGTCTCGACGCGCAAGCGCGACGTGAAGGACGGCAGCGAAGCGGACCTGACCCGCCAGCCGGAGCAGATCCGCGCCTTTCGCGACACATGGCAGCTCGGCATACACTCCTACCTGCCGTACCTCCGCGACCGGTTCGCCGTCGCCCGCGAGCTCCTGACCGAGACCGGCTCTATCTTCGTCCAGATCGGCGACGAGAACGTCCACCTCGTCCGGTGCGTGATGGATGAGGTGTTTGGGAGCGGCCAGTTCATCGCGGTCGTGGTGGTGCAGAAGACCGGTGGACTGACGCAGAACCTGCTGCCAGGGACCACGGACTTCCTGCTGTGGTATGCACGGTGCGCCGACACCGTCAAGTACCGCGCGCTGTTCCTACAGAAGGGCTTCGGCGAGGGGACGCAGTACCAGCTCATACAGACGGCCACCGGCGAGTGCCGGCGAGCGACCGCCGAGGAGCGCGCCGAACCATCGCTGCTGCCTGCAGGTGCTCGGTATCTGCAGTACACCTCTGTTGAGTCGGAGAACCCGCGTTCGGCATTTGAGTTCCAAGGGCAGGTGTACCACCACCGGTGGAAGACGAGCCCCGACGGCCGCCGAAGACTGGCAAGGGCGAGTAGGCTTTACTCGACGGGACTGACCCTGCGGTACTGCCGCTACCACGATGACTACCCAGTCGCGTTCCTATCCAACAACTGGACTGACACCGGCTCAGGGAGCTTCCTAGACCCGCAGATCTACGTGGTCCAGACTGTCACGAAGGCCGTCCAGCGCTGCCTCCTGATGACCACTGATCCCGGCGATCTGGTGCTAGATCCGACGTGTGTGCGGGAAGGGACGCTTGTGTTGACCCCCCCTGTGTCCCCCCCGCAAGCGGGGGGGAAAGAAGCGGGGCGTCGAACAACCGCTCCCTCCCCGCTTGCGGGGAGGGCCGGGGAGGGGTCACCTTCCGACCTCGCACGCGTCCCGATCGAGCACCTGCGCCCCGGGGACCTCGTCATCGCACATGACGCGCAGCCGCACGCGGTGCTCCGCGTCATCAGGCGGCGCCATGAGGGCCGCATGATCGGTGTGCGCCGCCAAGGCATGAGTGAGCCGCTTTGGCTCACGGAGGACCACCTCGTACTGGCGAACCGGCGCGTGCGCGCTCTTTCGGCGGAAGGTGAATGGAGCTCTGTGCCGCCGGCCCATTTCGGACGGGCTCGTGAACTGAGGAGGGAGATGTCCCCTCCTGAACGCACGCTCTGGGCCCACCTGCGCAGACCGAGCTCGGGCGTTCGCTTCCGCCGCCAGCATCCCATCGGGCCGTACATCGCGGACTTCTACTCGCGGGAGGCGGGCTTGGTGGTCGAGGTCGATGGCGAGAGCCACTATGAGGGGGCGGACTCGGCCGCGCGCGACGCACGGCGCGATGACTACATGGAGACCTTGGGCCTGCGTGTGCTTCGCGTCTCAGCCACGGACGTGTGCAGCGATCCGGCCGCTGTGGCCGAGGCCGTCGGCGAGGCGGCGCGCGAGGTGGTGCTGCTCGGGGACCCCGCCAAGCAGTGGCGCTTCGCGGGCAACCTGCGAGTAGGCGACACGGTCTATCACGGGCCGGGTCTCGCACCCGCGCGCATCGTGTCGACCGAGACCCAGGAGACGATCGAGTACGTGTACGACCTGGAGGTCGAGGGCGCTCACTCGTTCCTCACCGACGTGTGCGCAGTGCACAACTGCGGCTCGGGCACGACGGCGTTCGTCGCGGAGCAGTGGGGCAGACGGTGGATCACTGTCGACACGAGCCGCGTGGCCCTCGCGCTCGCCAGGACGCGGCTCATGACGGCCAAGTACCCGTACTACCTGCTGGCTGACACACAGGAGGGCTTCGAGAAGCTGCGCGAGGTAGACGGTGGACCACTCGGGACGCCGCCAGACCAGTATCACGGGGATATCCGCCGGGGTTTCGCCTATAGGCGCGTTCCGCACATCACGCTGAAGTCCATCGCCAACAACGAGGAGATCGACGAGATCCACGAGCGCTGGCAAGTCGAGCTTGAGCCCCTGCGCGCGCAGCTCAACGAAGCCGCGGGGCAGTCGTGGGAGGAGTGGGAGATGCCGCGTGCCGACGCGGCCGACGGTCTCCCGGCGAAGGCGCGCGAGCTGCTCGATCGGTGGTGGGAGTTGCGGCGAAAGCGACAGCGGGAGATCGACGACTCGATCAGTCGCCACGCCGACTTCGAGCTGCTCTACGACCAGCCCTACGAAGACTCGAAGCGCGTGCGGGTGTCCGGGCCGTTCACGGTGGAGAGCCTGTCCCCCCACCGGGTGCTGGAGACCGACGACGTGCCTGCCGCGGTCGCGGAGGGCAAGCGCGACGACCCGGACGGGCAGTTCGAGACCCTGATTCTGGAGAACCTGCGCAAGGCCGGGGTCGAGAACAGGGTCAAGGCCGAGCGCCTGAAGTTCGACTCCCTCGAGGCGCATCCCGGGGCGTACATCCACGCGACCGGCGAATACACGGACGCCGAGGGCGCGACCCGGCGAGCCGCCCTGACGATAGGCCCGGAGCACGGTACGGTCGGACCCCAGCTCGTGAAGGAGGCGGCCAAGGAGGCGGTCCGCGGCATCGGCTTCGACGTGTTGGTGGTCTGCGGCTTCGCCTTCGACCCCCACGTCACGGAGGAGGCCAAGCGTTACGGCAACCTCACCGTCCTCCCCGCCAAGATCAACCCCGACCTGGCGATGGGAGGCCTGCTGAAGCCCACAGGCACGGGAAACCTCTTCATGGTGTTCGGGGAGCCGGACCTGAGCGTTGCTGAGACGCCCGAGGGCAAGCTCACGGTGGAGATCCGCGGGGTGGATGTCTACGACCCCACCACCGGCGAGATACGCTCCAACAGCACGGACGACATCGCGTGCTGGTTCATCGACACGAACTACAACGGCGAGAGCTTCTTCGTGAGGCACGCCTACTTCACCGGCGCCGACGAGCCGTACGACAAGCTCAAGTGCGCCCTTCGTGCAGACATCAGCGAGGAGGCCTGGTCCACTCTCTATTCCACTGTCAGTCGCGCATTCGCCAAGCCGCAGACCGGCAAGATCGCCGTGAAGGTCATCAACCACTATGGCGACGAGGTGCTCAAGGTATACCACGTGGGTGGCCGGGCGTAGCGGGCTGAACATACGGCGGGCCGCCGGTGACGGCCCTCACCCCCGGCCCTCTCCCGAGGGGAGAGGGAGCAGGCCAGCCGCCGTCACATGAGCCGCTCGTACATGCGAGCCATGCCGTGACCGCCGGCGGCGCAGCCGGCGCACATGCGGAACACGTAGTGGAGGAGAGCGGACGCGACTGACAGCACGAGCGCGGCGCCGGAGAACCTGCGCTCCCCGAGCGACCTCGCCACCCACGCGAGGGCGAGGGCCACCACGGAGAACAGCGGCCCCGCCAGGAGAGCCAGCATGGAGGCGGCAGCGGACAGAATCACCAGGGCGCGGCAGACGCTCGGGTCGATCCGCTCGGTGTGCTCGGTCGGGTGGAAGAGCTCCGGCCGCTCCGGCTTGTTGCGCCGCTCGTCGACATCGGCCCCGCCATCGCCGTAGAACGTCGGCTCGAGGTCGTCCCCGCTGTCGCGCTCCTCGTCCTCGGTCACACGATCACATCCGGCTCAGGTCGTGCAGCGCCGCGATGCGCGTCACCGCCAGATAGATGCGATAGAGCATCGCGAGCCTGTTCGCCCGGATCGCGGCGTCGTCCGCGATCACCATCGCGACCGCGAAGAACTCGTCCACAATGGGCGCGTCCGCGGCCAGCGCACGCAGAGCGGCACTCGCGGCTCGCTCGACCGTAGTGAACCGGTCGTAGACCGGAGCCGCGGCGATCTGAGAGTCGAACCGCTCCGCAACCGCCTCGATCCGGCAGGCCGCCTCGAGCAGCGCCCGTTCGGCATCGTACTCGCAGAGACCGGGGTCGACGGAGGTGGAGTCCGACTCCCGCTTCGAGATGATGTTGCTGGGACGGGTGGCGGTTCGCCACGCCGCAGTCAGCGTCTCGGGCTCGTCCGCATCCAGCGCCTCGATGGCCCGGGCGACCGCCAACGCCTGTCCGAGCCGTGACACACCGGTATTGAGCACCGCGCTCCGCAGCTCGAGGCCTACTCCCTCGAGTTCGAGGACGGCCTCGGAACGCTGTCGCAGCAGGTCACCAAGCTGGTCGAGCGTCTCCGGAGCCCCGCCGCCGTAGAGGTCGAGCGCTCGGCGCGCCAGTGGCTCGAGATCGACCGGCAGCGCGCGGTGCATCAGGATCGATGCGATGCCCTGCAGCCTGCGCCGCAGCCCGTGCGGGTCCGCGGTGCCTGTGGGCGCCGCGCCGATCGAGAGCACGCCGACCACGTGGTCGAGCTTGTCGGCGACGGACAGGACCTGCCCGAGCAGCGTCTCCGGCAGCGAGTCATCCGCGGAGACCGGCCGGTAGTGCTCGCCTATCGCGCGCGCAACGGGCTCCGGCTCTCCGCTCAGCTCCGCGTAGACGCCTCCCAGGATCCCCTGAAGGCTTGTGAACTCGATCACCAGGCTGGTCGTCAGGTCGGCCTTGCACAGCTCGGCGGCGCGCAGCGCGTGAGCCCGGTCATCGCCGCCCAGTCCGAGCTGGTCGCACGCGGCGTCGGCGAGGGCGCGCATCCGCTCAGTTTTCCGGCGCAAGGTGCCGAGCCCGTGGATGAACGTGACCCGGTCGAGGTCGGCCACGCGGTCCGCGAGTGGGCGCTTCACATCGTTGCGGAAGAAGAACACGCCGTCCTCCAGGCGGCCCCGCACAACGATCTCGTTCCCCGCGACAACGTTCTCGATGTTGTCGGCGCCGCCATTTCGCACGCCGATGAAGGCCGGAAGGAGGTTGCCCTGGATGTCGGCGACGGGGAACAGCTTCTGATGCTTCCGCAGCACGGTAGTGGGGACCACCGGCGGCAGGGACAGGAACCCCTCGTCGAAGCCGCCGACGAAGGCCGTCGGCCACTCCACGAGGTACAGGTTCTCCTCGAGCATCTCGTCGAGGCCGATCGGCTCGCCCCCGGCCTCGCGCGCGGCCGCCAGGACCTGGCGGCGGATCTCTTCCCTACGCTCCCCTTGATCGACGAGCACGTACTCGCGCCGCAGGGCCTCAACGTACGCGTCCGCGGACGCGAGCTCGGCGCGGCCGGAGCCGAGGAACCGATGCCCGCGCGTGGCCCGGCCGCTCACGATGTCCTCGATGAAGAAGGGCACTACATCCTCGCCCAGCAACGCCACCAGCCAGCGGATCGGCCGACCGTAGCGGAGCTTCCGGTGGGCCCAGCGCATCGTCTTGGGGAAGGCGGCGGACATGACCACGCGCGGGAGTGCGTCGGCCAGCACCTGAGCCGCGGGCTTGCCCGGTTCGTCTACAACCAGCGTCGCGCGCTCGCCCTTATCGGTCTGCTCGAATGTGACCGCCGACGGCTCCGCGCGCTGGGCGCGGGCGAATCCCTCGAGAGCCTTGGTCGGCCTGCCCTCGGAGTCAAAGCAAGCCTGCCTAGGGGGCCCCTGCACCGTGACGGTTCGGTCGGGCTGACTGAAGGCTACGTCGGCCACCAGCACGGCCAGCCTCCTCGGCGTTCCCATGGCGCGGATCTCCCCGCAGGAGATGCGCGCCGCCGCCAGGGTGGATGCGAGCTCGTCCCGTAGCTGCTCCAGCGCGGGCGGGACGAAGCGCGACGGCAGCTCCTCCGTGCCGATCTCCAGCAGGAACGGCTTGCCGGCCATCACGCATCGCCACCCTTCGCGTGCGTGGCCCCGCGCGCGGCGATCCGCTCCTCTAGGCCCGGCAGAAGCGGCCACAGTGCCTCCTCGCGCTGCCTCATCCACGCGCGCGCGCACCTGGCGGCCAGTTTCCTGACGCGGCCGATGACAGCCACCCGCTCGCTGACCGAGACGGCGCCCCGGGCGTCGAGCATGTTGAACGTGTGACTGCACTTCAGTGTCAGCTCATAGGCGGGCCAGACGAGCCCGGCATCGAGGCACCGCTCGGCCTCGGCCTCGTGGTCGTCGAAGTGGCGGGATAGCATCGCGGTGTCCGCGATCTCGAAGCCGTAGGTTGAGGTCTCCCACTCCTCGCGCTTGCGCATCGCGCCGTAGGTGACATCCCCCGACCACAGCAGATCGATGTAGCTGTCGACGCCCTGGATGTACATGCAGAGCCGCTCGGGTCCGTAGGTGATCTCCGCGCATACCGGATCGACGTCCACGCCGCCGACCTGCTGAAAGTAGGTGAACTGCGTGATCTCCATTCCGTCGATCCAGACCTCCCAGCCCACGCCGCTGGCGCCGAGGCTGGGCGACTCCCAGTCGTCTTCCACGAACCGTATGTCATGCGCCAGCGGGTCGAGGCCAAGCGCGGCGAGCGACTCGATATACAGCTCTTGGACGTTGTCGGGCGAGGGCTTGAGGACCACCTGATACTGGAAGTAACGCCCCATCCTGTAGGGGTTCTCGCCATAGCGAGCGTCCGCGGGCCTGCGCGACGGCTGGACGTAGGCAACGTTGTACGGCTCCGGTCCGAGTGCTCGGAAGAAGGTGGCCGGCGCCATCGTGCCGGCGCCCATCTCCATGTCGTACGGCTGCTCGATCACGCAGCCTCGGTCACCCCAGAAGCGATGGAGCGTGAGGAACATCCCCTGGAAGGTCATCGGTCGGTCCCCTCGCGACGCTATCGCGTACGGCCTGGGCCCCGGTCCCATGTGGGCACCGGGGGGGTGAGTCCACGGCATGTACAACAACCGCGCCGCACGAGTCAACCTCGCGCGGCGCTTGCGGAGCCGATCTGTCCTCGGCGTTCTTGTCCCGACGTCAGCCTGCCTGTTGCTGGGCGCGTGAGGAGGTCAGGACGAGCGCCGGCGGCCCCGCGAGACGCCGGTCGCCGTTCCTACCTCGAGTCTCGCTCAGGACGATCACCTTAGCGAGCTTGCGCCTGATGCGGGTCAGGGCGTTGTCTATCGATTTGACCTTGCAGTTCAGCTTGTCGGCTACCTCGCTGTACGACATGCCGTCCAGATACGCACGGAACACCCGCCACTCGAATGGCGAGAGCCGCTGGCGGATCGAGCGCTTCAGCCAAGTCGCCGACTCGGAGTCGGTCCAGAGGTCTTCGGGGTCGCGATTGCGAGTGCAAGGGAGCAGGTCGGAGAGGCATTTCTCGGGCGAGTCGTCATAGACGCAGGCGTCGAGCGATAGCGACGAGTTCAGCGGCAACTGACGCTGCCGGGTCGCGGCCTTGATGGCGGTTATGAGCTCGCGCTGGACGCACATCTGCGCGAAGCATCGGAAGCTGACTTCCTTGTCGCAACGGAAGTCCATAACCGCTTCCCACAGGCCCAGCATCCCGACCTGGTGCAGGTCTTCCTTCTCGGCACCCAGCAGGAAGTAAGACTTCAGCTTAGCACGCACCAAGCCCGAGTACTTGTGCAGCAGATACTCGGTGGCCTCCTGATCTCCAGTCTGCGCGAGCTCAACGACCTCGTTGTCCACCATCTCCAAAAAGCGCAACCTCCGGGTCGCAGCCGCATCTCTGAAGAACTCAGAGGCATTCACCATGTCGACACCTCTCCCGTTGACACAATGGACGCTGACCGTAGCTACCGCTAGCCTCGTGCCCCGGGGCCGAACACCCCGGATACAGCGTGAGCGCCGAGACGAAAAAGGGCCGAGCCCCCGGCGGGGCTCAGCCCTAGTCGTATTGTCCCAGTCGGCCCATGAAGCTCAGGAACCTCTTCCACCAATCGTAGTGGTAGAAGGAGCTCGCCAGCCTGGAGTCCAGTATCCAGAGCGGCGTCTCTCCGCCGGCTCTTGCGCCGTCCCCCGCCCAGTACAGTACATGCATCACGACGCAAGCCAGGACGAAGCCGAACAGTCCACCCAGGAGCGGGTCGTAGGCCTCTATCGTGAAGCTGAATAGGCCGTAGACGAAGTAGCTGCCGACAAGCAGGACGGCGAAGATGCCGAGGAAGATCGCGATCGGGGCACCCATCCCGGGCATGTTGCCCGCGATGCCACGGGTCAGAGTGTAGGCGAGCAGACCGGCAAGGAAGTCCAGGAAGCTCTGGAGGAAGCCCCGCCTGCTCTGTACGGCTATCAGAACGATGGCGACCACGAAGAAAGCGAAGTCGATCCAAGTCATCCTCTGCCTCCGGGAGGCTGGTGACCGACCGGCGCGGGGAACCGGGCCCTTAGCCCGGGCCGTTACCCTTCCCCTAACCAAGTGGCCGCAGTATACAATGGGGTCCACCAAAGATCAAGGGGTGATTGGCAGAAGCGTGGCGACACGGCTATACGCCTCCAAAGCCCCTCTTCGGCTCGCGTTCGCCCCTATTCGGCGATGGCGCTGGCGTAGGCGACAACGTCGCCCTTGTCGCCGGTGACATCCCCGGATGTGCTGTACTTCAGGACCCGGCAGGCGGTCACGCCGAGCCGTTTGGCGGCCTCGATCGCTGCCGCCGTTGCGTAGCCGCCGCACATGCTGATCCGGTTCATTGTCACCACCCGCGCGAGGCTCTCGCCGTCCAGCGCGCCCACCGCCTCCAGCGCCGGCGCGTCTCTTCGGCGCGCCTCGTCCGCGGACTCGAAGTGGGTCATGTCGGTGGAAGCGATGATCGCGGTCGATCCCGGGACACCGTCGGCGATGGCCTTACCAATGTCCGCGAGAGCGGCGAAGTCGTGAGTGCTGACCATGATGGGCAGGATGGGTAGGTCCGGGCCGTAGAGGAACTGCAGGAACGGAAGCTGTACCTCCAGCGAGTGCTCCAGCATTCCGCCGCGCGTGTCGCCCACCAGCCATCGGCAGGCGCCCTTGATTTTCTGGCCGATACCTTCGGCCACCGGCGACTCGCCGAGCGGTGTCTCCCACGAGCCTGAGGTGTCGATCGTATTGGCCGCGGTGAGTCCCCGATGGTTGGGGCCCAGTATGACCGCCAGCTCGGGACGACCGAGTTTCGCCAGCTCCGAGTACGCCCAAGCAGCCGTCCCGCCGGAGTACACGTACCCGGCATGGGGAACCATGAGGAACACCGGGCCCTGGAGCGGATCCGTTCCAGGCTGGGGGAGCGATCCGGGCCCGAAGCGGGAGGTGAAGCACTCGCCGAGGGCCTGCTCGAGCCGAGCCTTCGACCCCGGGTAGAACGTGCCCGCCACAGCGGGCTTGCGAACCGCCGCCATCTCTGCCACCTCCGTCGTGCTCTATGCACGCTCATACGTCGCGTGCGGCTCAGGTCCTTCCGCCGACGGCGACAGGAGGCAATGCGGGGGGGCCGAAGACGTATACTGCCCAGCGAGGGACGAGCGGTGGTGGCGGGGAGGTAGCGCATGAAGATCGCGCGAGCGCGAATCCAGGGGTTCCGGTACATCAAGGATCTCGAGCTCGACTTCACGGACGAGCTGGGCAACGTGCGTGACATCACGGTCATCGTGGCGCCGAACGGGGAAGGGAAGACGTCTGCCCTACTGGCACTCGAGTCCGCTCTCGGCACCGTATCACAACTGTTCCTGAGGCCCCGCCGCATCGGGCGAGGGGACGTCCACCACACCCGTCTGTCAGCGAGGGTAGACTGCGAGGTGCGCTTCTCGGGCGACGAGGTCGCGGCGGCCCAGCAGCTCTGGGAACTGGCCGGCAAGCACGCCTACGTGCCACAGGTGGAGGTCGTCCAGCTCCACTGGGAGTACCCCGACCCCGCAGGCAAGCACGAATGGGGCGTGGCCGAGTGCGACCCGGCCCCGGCTTGGAGACTCTTCCAAGGCCGGGTCACGGCGCTAAGAATGTCACAGGGCACCAGGATTGACCTCACGTGGCTTCACCGCTGCGGGGTGTTCTTCCTATTCGACCAGTCCCGCAGCGGAGCGCGCGTGAGGATCCCCCGCGAGGCCTGGGAGGCGATGTTCCCCTTGACCGACCAGGACCGGCCTTCAGACGCCGGGGATCCCGACAGGTACGCGACAGATCCCGGGGTGATCCTCAAGAGCCTCGGCGTGCAGGCTCAGTTCCGACCGGCTTCAGACCAGGTTGAGGCGTCTCCGTTCGACCGGGTGCGGGCCGGTTTCGACCTCCTGTGCGCTCCCCACAGGCTCCTGGGGGTAGTGCGCGGCCGCGATGAGGGTCTCGACGTGCAGTTCTTCGACGGCAAGAATACCTATGAGTACGATGGGCTTAGCAGCGGCCAGCAGATGCTCCTCCGGTACCTGATCGTGCACGAGGTACAGCGCCTTGACAGGTCCATTGTGTGCGTGGATGAGGCGGAGCTGCACCTGCACCCCGCCTGGCAGGTCAGAACCCTCTTCGCGATCCCGAAGATGGGCGAGGACAACCAGGTCATTGCCACCACGGACTCAGAGCACATCAGGGACGCGATGCCGTCATCTCACGTCATCGACATCGGCCAGCATGGCCTCGTGGATGAGCCTGCCGGCGGGGAGAAGGCCTGGTGCGGGCCACTTACCTAGTCTGCGAGGGACCAACCGACGCGGCCGTGCTCGCGCGCGTGCTGGTCGGCGGCAGCATCGGTGTACCGGACCTCGTCGTGACCCCGGCCCGAGGCTCCGGGCTGGTCCGCCAGGTCGCGGCTTACCTGTCCCGCGGGACGCAGAACACCGTGGCGTCGGTTCAGGACCGCGACTTCAGGCCGATTGAGGCTGTCGAGGAGTCCTGGGCGCCGGGTAGCAGACGGTTCATCTGGCGCCGGCACATGATCGAGAACTACCTTCTCGAGCCCGCCGTGGTCGCGTCGGCGCTAGAGCGGATCAGGCGGTCCCCTCGCACGAAGTGGCCGGACGGACTGTCGGACGACGTCGCGACTGCCGA
>Ga0315282_10008488_pt1 | contig 16611 bp, 13 predicted proteins | sample YL17G07_20_MG_FD_203693 | JGI IMG/M metagenome (GOLD analysis project Ga0315282, IMG submission 203693) | Sediment microbial communities from Yellowstone Lake, YNP, Wyoming, USA - YL17G07_20 | ecosystem: Environmental > Aquatic > Freshwater > Lake > Sediment | place: USA: Wyoming | collected...
CTACCCACCGCAGCGTGCCCCCTTCTCATTCCCACCGATGAGAACCGCTGCCGGCGCCGGGGCGTCCCCGCCGAGGCACCGATGTTCCCAAAGCTCCAGCCTACCACTGGGGCGCGGCCCCTGCTAGGTCCTGCGGCCAGATTCCTCACTATATGTCGATGCTTCTGCCTCCCCCCCGGTAGTTGACCGCGAGTGGGTCTGGACGGGTTGTCGACACGCGGTGACGCTACTCCCCGTACTCCTCGTAGAGCCCCCCGATCTCGGCGCGCAGCTCGTCGTATTCCGCGGTGAGGCCCCGAGCCGTGTCCGCGTCGCGGTAGGTGTCGGGCTCAGCGAGGAGGTCGGTCACCTCCGCGAGCCGTCCCTCGGCCGCGACGATCAGCCTCTCAAGCTCCTCGACGGGCCTGCCGCGGTCGGCCGCGGCGGGCTTGGGTCGCGGCATCGCGGGGCGCGGCGCCCGGGCCCGGGCGGCCGCCTTCCGAGCGGCTTCCTCCCGTTCCAGCAGGTCGCGCTCGGCAGCCTCGATGCCCGCCCTATGCGAGACCCACGCGGAGTAGTTCCCCGGGAATAGCGCCGGCGTGCCCCCAGCCATGACGAGGAGGCGGTTCACCGTCCTATCAAGGAAGTACCTGTCGTGCGACGCCATGATGATGGTGCCCTGGTAGTCGACCAGCGCGTCCTCGAAGACCTCGCGCGAGGGGATGTCGAGGTGGTTCGTCGGCTCATCCAGGAGCAGCAGGTCGGGCTGCCCCAGAATGAGCATCGCCAGCGCGACACGGCTGCGCTCTCCGCCGGAGAGCACGCTTGTCTGCAGGAACACATCGTCGCCGGTGAACAGGAACCTGCCGAGGTACTTCCGCAACTGCTCCGGGATGAGGTCGGGCCTGACCGTTGCGACGCTGTCGAGCACCGTCTTCGACGAGTCCACGTCCTCGCGTTCCTGGCAGTAGTAGCCCACTCTTATGTTCCGCCCCCTTCGGATCGTGCCCGACGTGGGTTCAAGTTCGCCCATCACGATGCGCAGCAGCGTCGTCTTGCCTGTCCCGTTAGGCCCCACGATCCCGATCCGGTTGCCCCTCGTGACCATCATGCCGAGGTCGGCGAACAGGTGCCGCTCGCCGAACGACTTCCCGAGGCCCTTCATCTCCACCACGTCGTTGCTTGCCGATCGGGGCTGCGCGAACCGCAGCGTCGGCCGTGGGCGCTGGAGGGTGGGTCGTTCGAGACGTTCCATCCGGGCGAGCATCCGCTCGCGGACCTTCGCCATGCGCATCGCCTTCGGCGTAGCCTGGGCGCGGCGCCACCTGATGACCTCCTCCTGGCGCCTGATCTCCTTCTGCTGCAACCGCCACGCCTTCAGGTCCGCCTCGGCCCGCTCTTCCTTCTGCTGGCGGTAGGACGTGTACGACCCCTGGTACTCGGTGAGCGCCAGGTCCTCCAGCTCGGCGATCCGGTCGCACACCGCGTCGAGAAAGTAGCGGTCGTGCGAGATCGCGATGAACGCCCCGGAGTAGCCGACCAGGAACCCCTGCAGCCACTCGATGGCCTCTATGTCGAGATGGTTCGTCGGCTCGTCGAGGAGAAGCAGATCGACGTCGTCAAGCAGCACCTTGGCGAGTGCGACGCGCCTCCGCTGTCCGCCCGAGAGCTTGCCAAGCGGAAGGCAGTGGTGGTCCGTCGGGAGTCCGAGGCCTGACAGCGTGCGTGCGACCCTGGCGGCGAAGTCGTGCCCGCCCGCGTGGTCGTACTCCTCCAGTGCGCGCGAATGAAGCTCGAGCAGCCTGTCGACGGTGCGGCCGCGCGTGTCGGCTTGCGGATCGGCGATCAGCCCCGCGAGATGCTCGATGGTGTCTTCGAGCTCACGCAGATCGGGCCGTGCGGACATCACTTCCTCGACGGCGCTGATGCCCGGCTCGACATCGGGAGCCTGCTCGAGGAGGCTGATGCGCGCGGAGCGGTGGACCGTCACCTCGCCTTCGTCCGGCGCGTACTCGCCGGTGATGAGGCGAATGATCGTCGTTTTGCCGGCGCCGTTCTCGCCAACCATCCCGATGGACTGGCCGGAATCAACCTGCCAGGTCACGCCATGCAGGACGTCGACCCCGCCGAAGTGCTTGCCCACATTGTCGAACCTGACGAGAACCAACGCACGCGCACCTCCGGGCGGCCGCGGGACGGACCCCCCCCTCATCATTGTCGCTCCGGCGGGAACGGGGCTTAAGGTGTCCCACGAGACGATGGCTTTGAGCCCTTTGTCTGGGGTTGCGCCGCGCCCTACGCGCATCCCTCGCCGGCGGCTTGCCCTGTCTGCACGCTCTCGAGGAAGACGAGCCAGCGACGCTCCAGCTCCGCCGGGGTCCGGCCGTAGGTGAGGTGAAGCGCGACGGATGGCGAGTGGGAATCAGCGTGGCGGAGAAGCCGCAGGTACGCGGGCCAGCCGTAGCGCCCGATGAGGAACGCGGTGAAGCTGCGAGCCAACGCCTCGCGGCCGCGGATGGTCGCCAGTGCCTTCCCACTGCCACTACCCCGCGTTCCGACGACCTCACCCCCGGTCCCTGGCTGCGCCAGTGACCACCCCCTCTCCGCCAGCGGAGAGGGGGAAGGGCCCCGAGATTGGCGAAGGGCCGGGGGGTGAGGTTGGCACGGCCAATCGGCGCGACGATGACATGGCTCGCGCCCGCCGTCGCGTCGCGCGATCTCCCTGACCAGCAAGCCGTCGGCTCGCCCCGGTCGGCCCGCGATCGAGAGCCATGCTTCGCGGTGGAAGCTCTGGCTCCGTCGCGGCCCACGGGGAGTGCGAGCGCACGCGAGGAAGTACCCGTGCAGGCCCGAGCGCAGAAACGCCCCGGCCCGCGACCTGATGCACCCCGCGGCGTTGAGCGCCATGTCGCGCGAGATCGCCTCCAGGGCCGCGACCTCATCGGCCGCTTCACCCTCTCGCACAGCGCAGATCGGCGCGCCCACCAGGCCGACGCCCACCCGGCTCGCGCGAAGCAGCATTGCCACCTCGCTCGCCCGCGGCACGACCCATACTTCGCAGGGGCCGCATTCCACGCCCGGCGCGGCAGCCCATAGACGGCCCTTCACCAGGTCGACGAGGCGGAACAGCTCCCACTCGACGCTCTCAGGAAGCATGCGGCGCGACCGCAGAAGGGTGGTGCCCAGGATCGCGGGCGTCGTCCGTGCCGCGAGCCCGATGACGGGCAACGCGTGGATGAGCAGGTAAGCTCCGGCGAAGCCCGCCGGAGCCGCTATCAAGGCTCCCCACGGCCCGAGAGCGGCCACGGCCAGCCCGGCGCAGAGCACGGCCAGGATGCCGACCAGGCTGACGAGGGCCGCGATTGCCAGGGCCGTTTCCTCCTACCCGGACGTCTCGGTCAGATACTGCGTGATCGCCGAGTCGTAGTGCGACGTATGGGCGTAGACCTTCGTCGCAAGGCGCCGTCTCGTCGTGGGCAGCGTGTCTCCGTGCTCGCGAAGCTCTGAGAGCACCGCGCCATAGTCCGACGGGTCCACGATCACGGTGACGGACGCGCTGTTCTTGGCCGCCGCTCGAATCATGGTCGGCCCGCCGATGTCGATGTTCTCGACCGCTTCCTCCTCGGTGACGCCTTCCTTCGCTATCGTCTTCTCAAACGGGTACAGGTTCACCGCGACGAGGTCGATCGTCTCGATGCCGTGCTCGGACAGGACGCGCATGTGCTCCGGATTGGAGCGCAGCGCCAGGAGCCCGCCGTGGATGCGCGGGTGCAGCGTCTTAACCCGACCGTCGAGGATCTCCGGAAAGCCCGTGATCTCGGAGACGTCAGTAACCGCGACACCGGCGTCTCGGAGTGCCCGAGCGGTGCCGCCGGTCGAGAGTATCCGAAAGCCCAAGCCGGACAGCGCGGCGCAGAACTCGGTGACGCCGGTCTTGTCGTAGACACTCACAAGCGCAGTGCGCTGCGTCGCCATCCGTCCTATCCTCCCTCGTCTCATCGGCGGGCCCGGCTCGCCCAGGCGGCTGGTCGAGCCGCCCTCACCCCGCCCTCCCCTTCGGCGGGCTCAGGGTCGGGGACCCCTCTCCCTACGGAGAGGGGCCGGGAGAGGGCCGCACAGACTCATCACGGCCCCTTGGTTACCGCCTGTGGGGGGAGGGGCGGGGCTCGGGGCCGCTGAGCCCGCCCAACGCCCGGTGTGTTACTGCCAATGCTCCCTCGTCGATCCCCACCGTCTCGAGGCGATGGGCTCAAGCCCATCGCCCGACGAGCACAAGCCTCCGGCGGCTTACCGTCCGGGCTGCCGAAACACAACGTAGAGCTTCTCGCCCACCGGGGCCAGTCCCAACCGAACCCCGAGCCGCCGTGAGACCTCGTCGACCGCGGTCCACACAGGCTGCCACCGCCTGCGCATGACCTCCCGAAGACAGGCCGCCGCGGCAGCCGTTCCGTGGCCCTGGCGGCGGAACTCCGGCCTAGTGTAGACTCCGACCTCACACGCGAAGTCTATCTGAGCGTATATCACACAGATCGACACGATCTCGCCATCGACCACGCTCGCGGCGCCCCGGCTTGGGCCCCCGAGGAACTCCTCGAGTGTGTCGTAGCATTCGAGGAAGCCGAGCCCTTCGTCCGGCACTCGCGCGAGCATGTCAGCGTGCTCGGGGCGGAGCAACACCCGCTGACCGGGGGGATTGCCGCCCACGTCCGGCCTGACCCTGGTCCCCGACAGCACCCGCATTCGGAGAACCGACGGAGCCCGCGACGCCGCCAGGACCTGGGGCTCGAGGTCGGGCGGCACGATGAAGCCGACCCCTTCGCTCACGACCCGCAGGTACTCGCGCACGGCCACTGAACCGCCACGGCCGTACAGCGCCAGCGTCACCTTGGGCGCCGTAGGCTCCAGCAGCAGCGCGGGCGGGTTCTCGGTCTCCGCCAGCGCCATCCTGCAGCGGCCCCGACGCAGAAGATGCCGCTCAGGCACGACGCAGAGCCAGCCTTGCTGCAAGAGACGACTTTCCACCACATCGGCCCGCTCGAAGCCCACCTCCACGAACGGTGCCGGACAGACCCCTCCCGCAGTCCCGAACATACGCCTCCGCTCCCACCCGTTCACTTCAGGCGGCCTCTGCCAACTCCTCCGCCCGGTGTTGCCCCCAGCGCTGCGTTCGGGCACAACCCCTGTGCCACCGGTATAACGTTTGCGCGGGCCGGTTCGTTCGGGGCTTGTGACAGCGTCTACCGGGGCGACGCGACGAACGGGGCGCCCCTGATCTCGTCGATCTGGCGCAGGCTGCGGCTGATGTAGTCGCGCAGCTCCTCCATGCCGTACTCGCGCGCCAGCTCGCGCGCGCTCACCCCGGAGCGCTTGGCGCGCAGAAGAAACCACCCTTCCCTGTCGAGCGTCCTCTCGACCTCCACGTCGTCCCCGTGGTCGGCCAGGAGGCGCTCCAGCTTCGGCGGGTTGAAGTCGAGATGGAACAGACACCGGTCGAGATCAAGCGTTGCCCGCGTCACGTTGATGCCCTCGCCGCGCTCATACAGCATCTCCTCCCCGGTGATGTCGCAGATGATGCAGTCGCAACGCTGGGTGCACGTGACGATGTAGTAGTGGTACATCAGGGAGTGGGCGTACAGTGACATCCCCGCCGAGTACGCGCTGGGCCAGATCACCAGCTCGCAGCCCTTTGCCGACATCTCTTCCCAGAGCTCGGGGAAGTTCACGTCGAAGCAGATGGCCATCGCCACCCGGCCGAAGTCGGCCTGGTAGACAGGCATCTCGCCGCCCGGGCTCGCGGCCGGGCTGATGTCGGTGAGTTCGCCCCAGTACGGGTAGATCTTGTCGTATACGCAGGCCACTCGCCCGTCGCGCTCGACAAGCACGGCGGAGTTGAGGCGACGCGCACCATCGAGGCGGTCGATGGGGCACACGATGTACGTGCCGTGCTTCCGCGCAAGCCCGGACATCGCTGACACGGTCGGCCCCTCCAGGGGCTCGGGGTCCCAGCCTCGGCACAGCTCCGGAAGCGCTATCAGGTCGGTGCCCCGGGCGCCCTCACGGTCGACGACGGAGACGATGTCGTCCAGCGGCAATTGGGGGAAGCCGATGCTGGTCACTCTGACGGGCCTGCCGACTGCCGATGTCATCCTGCGCACCTCCGGCACCGATGTTCCGCGGTCGCCTCCGGGCCGCCTGCGCCCGGGCCGCCGTATAATGGGCCCCAAGGAGGCGATGCCCGGTGCCGTGGCGATTCGGCGCTTGTTGCCTGCTCACGGCTGTCTGCGTCGTCGGGTGCTCATCAGACACGAGGCCCGGCGCGGCTCTCACAGTGGCTGAGATGCTTGCCGCAGCCCGAACCTGGGCCTGCCAACTACAACGCATAGAGGAGCCAGGCACGATCGATGCCCTCGCCTCCTCCTCCTATGACCTGCTGATCGTCGAGCCGACACGCTCGAGCAGAGACCTGGCCGAGTTCGACACGGCGGGCATGGTTCTGAGGCTCAAGGCCTCCACCGGGTCGACCGGCAACCGGAAGCTCGTGATCGCGTATGTCAACATCGGCCAGGCAGAGGAGTGGCGCTGGTACTGGGGCGAAGACTGGGTGGCCCCGACGGCGGACGCAGCCGGGACACCGGACTTCCTCCTCACCGTCGACCCCGAGGGCTGGGCCGGCGACTATCCGGTCGCCTTCTGGGACCCTCGGTGGCGCGAGATCGCGTTCTCGGGCGAGGGCAGCGCTCTGAGCCAGGTGGTGGACGACGGCTTCGACGGGGTCCTCATGGACTGGGTCGAGGCCTATGACGACCCGCACGTACAGGAAGCCGCCCAGGCTGCCGGGCTCGACCCCTTTCGGGAGATGGTGAGCTTTGTCCGCGACTTACGCGCGTCGACCAGGGCGCGCAACCCGGAGTTCATCGTGGTGCAGAACAATGGCACGACGCTCTCAGATGGCCGGCCCGAGGCCTATGGGGCGATCGACGCCATACTGCACGAAGGCGTCTGGTACCGTGGGCGTGCGGGAGTCGGATGGGATGACCCCATGGCGGGGGACGAAGCGACACCAACCGGTGGCGAACGCTACACCACAGAGTGGTACGTCGCCCAGCTCCAGGACTACCAGCGGGCGGGCAAGGTCGTGTTCACGCTCGACTATGCCCGACAGCCCGGACACGTGGCCCGCGCGTACCGCGAGTCACGGGCTCTCGACTTCGTGCCGTTCGTGTCTCTGTCGCCACTCGACAGACTGCCCTAGGCGGGCTCGCTAGAGCCGGCAGGGGAGGTGGACCTGGAATGTGTCGGCGCATCGTCGTGTGCTGTCTGCTTGCAGCGGCCTGTTCGTCCGGCTGCTCTCCCTTGCCGCTCGACGGGCACCCCACGCCTGGTGACCTGCTGAGCTCCGTCACTACCTGGGCGTACCAGATCCAGAGCATCGCTGAGGCGGGATCGGTGGACGCGCTCGCCAACTCGACCTACGACATGCTGGTGGTGGAGCCGACACGCTCCGACCGGGACCAGGCCGACTTTGACACGGCGGCCATGGTTTGGAGGCTGAAGGCCACCCCGGGGGCGAACGGCAACCGGAAGCTCGTGATAGCCTACGTGGACATCGGGGAGGCCGAGGACTGGCGCTCCTACTGGGCGGCCGACTGGGTGGCCCCGACGGCCGACGAGCCGGGGAACCCAGACTTCCTGCTGACAGTCGACCCGGACGGCTGGGCAGGCAACTACCCCGTCGCCTACTGGGACCCGCGGTGGCACGACGTCGTCATCTCCGCCGAAGGCAGCGCCCTCCAGCAGGTGCTCGACGACGGCTTCGATGGGATCTACCTGGATTGGGTGGAGGCCTATGACGACGAGCACGTCGTCAGTGCCGCCGACGCGGCCGGGCTCGATCCGGCCGATGAGATGATCCGGTTCATCGCCGACCTGCGATCCGCGGCGCGAGCCCGCAATCCCGCGTTCCTTGTCATCCAACAGAACGCCCCGGCCCTGGCCGAGGGACGCCCCGAAGCACTCGACGTAGTGGACGCGATAGGTCAAGAGGACGTGTGGTTCGCGGGGGATGCCGACGTGGACTGGACCGACCCCGCGGCCGGCGATGTGCCGACACCCACCGGCGGCGACCCGTACACCACCGAGTGGTACGTGCAGCGACTTCAGCAGTACCGGCAGGCCGGGAAACCCGTCTTCACGATCGACTACGCGCTTGACCAAGGCCACTCCGCGAACGTCTACCGCGACTCACGGGCCCTCGGTTTCGTGCCGTTCGTGTCCCGGACGCCGCTCGATCGTCTACCATAGGCGCCCCTACTCCCTCGCCCCGCACCGCGGGGAGAGGGCGGGGCTGAGGGAGCCCGGCCAAGAGGACGGCCACATTGGGCCTCCCCTACTGAAGGTCAATGCGGATGTTGCCGGGCCCTTCCTGACCCATGTACATGCCGTCGTCTGAGATGATGAGCTCGCAGCCCGCAAGCGGGAAGCTGAGCGTACCGCAGGCCACGTCCCGCCCGTCCACACTCCGAGTGACCATCTTCCCCGCGTCGCCGAAGCTGAGACCGAGCATCATCATGGTCTCGACCTGGAAGAACGGGTAGCTGACCATCTCCCCAACCGGGCACTGCAGCCGCGCGGCCGCGACGACGATCGCCAGCACCGAGTTGTTCTCGACCACCATGTAGTCATCGGGCACGGCCGCGTCGCGCTCGACGGGCTCGGCTCCGGGGCGTTCGATGCGCGCGTGCGCCTTGCCGGGCGAGAACGCGATGTCGACGACCGCCTTTTGCCCGCCGGCGGTCGTCTCGCTCCGCCAGGTAAGGGCCCTCAGCTCGGCGTCCAGAGTCACGGTCAAGACCTTCTCGACGGCCCCGGCGCCCTCGCCGAGGTCCAGCGAGGAAGTCGCCACGTACGCAGCGTCGCCCTGGCCCGCTCCGAACTTGACCACATCGGTGCCGATCTGCTTGTCACCCTGGCGGTAGACCCACGTGTACTCCCGGCCAAGCTCCCACGGAATGGGCCGCCCGGTGATGTACCGGCCAAGCTTGGCGGCGCCCCCGCCCTCATGCTCAACGATGTGCAGCTTCTTTGGGAGCACCTCGCCCAGTCCCTCGTACACCTTGATATGTACCGCACTCAGACTGTCGAGCTCACCGGTGGTAGGATCGAACGACCTCCACTGCCCGCCGACGTACGCCTCGACCCAGGCGTGCTGCCCGAACGAGCCGCCGTACTGCGGCGCGTAAGTGAGGCCCACGATGAGCTTCGCCGGGATGCCGAGCGCCCTGAGCATCGCGATGGCGAGCATCGCGTGAGGGCCGCAGTCGCCCTTCATGTTCTCGAGCGTGCGCTTCGCCGATGGGGTGTCCCCGACGATGGCGCCGCCAATGTTCTCGGCCACCCAGGTGCCGATCTTCTTGGTCGCCTGCCAGGTGTCGGCCGCGCCGTCGGTGATCTCCTTGGCCTTGGCGGCTATGCCCGCATCGTCGGACTCGATGAACACCCCGGGCTTCAGGTACTGAGCGAACTCTTCGGGAGCGGCGCCCGTGACGGGGAGGGGCCCCGCGCCCTCGCCCGCGTACGGCATGGACTCAATGGTCACGGTCCCTGAGAGCGACTTCTCGCCCACGGTGCCCACGAACTTCTGCATCGGGCTTTCGGGGGTGAGGTCGCCGCCAAGCATGGCGCTGCCCTCGAACTCGACTTCGGCGACCAGTCTTGTGACCTTAGTGAAGTCGCTGAACTGGACTTCGGCGGGGACGAAGTGCGTTGTGAGGATGTCGGCTCCGGCGTCCGCCTTGGCCCGCTCCACGATCGATGCATCGGTCAGCTCGATGAGCCCGTCCCCCGAGGCGGTCTCGATGCGCAGCAGCTCGCCGGTCTCCGGGTCGAGGCACAACACGACCAGGTCGCCCATCCCCACGCGCCGCACTTCGCGCTCAGCGCCCTGGATGGTGCGCTTGGCGGGCTCCAGGCCCTTCAGCGGCACCGGCTCCTCGGTGTCGGGGGCGACGACCTTGATGTCATGTGTCTCGCCCGGGGCAAGCTTGAACCGAGCCGTCATCAGCTCGAGGCCGGCCAGGTCGTTTTCGCCGAGCACACACGTGTCCGGGCCGAGGTCGACCGTGGTAGTGGTTGGATCCCCGGTGCCCGATGAGCGTGTGACGGTAGCCTTGCCGTCCGCGACCTGGCACTCAAGCCTCCGCGTTGCCTCGCCCCGCGTGAACTCCCACGAGTAAGAGATCAGCGCCCCGGTCGCGGTGTCCACGACCGTGGTGGCGGTGGAGGACATCACGAGTCGCTGGCCCAGCGCGGCCGTGTCGACGTGAAGCGTCGCCTTCGCGACCGTCACGTTGCGGCCGTCGCGCTCCGCGGTGTCCGCGGGCAGAACCGCGATGTAGCCTATCGCCTTGCCCTCGCGGTCCAGGCCGAAGAAGCGGGTACCGTCCGGGAACGCGGGCTGTGGCCGGGCGGCGGGCGCGAGCAGAACCGTCACCAACACCAGAGCGGCAACAAACGCGCGGATCGAGCGGATCGTCGGAGGCATCGTGTTTCACCTTCTCCGGGCTTCGGCCGGGGTCCGCCGCGCCCCTGGTTGTCTAGCCGTGTTCCAGACGCTCCGGGCGCCCGGGGGTCGCGGCAGGACACCTATGCTCACTGCTGCGCGGCGCTATGGCGCTTCGCCTCGGACTCCTCGGACCAGCCGCGGCTGACGTCGACGTAGTGGACGCCGACCGTCGTCCCGTCCCGTTCGACCCATGCCTCGAGCCGGCCGGGGCCGCGCTCGAGCCGGAGGCCGTCGAACGTGTGCTGCGCGGAACCGGCCTGCACAGGCGCCGCGACCGTCACATCGCCGAGGCTGAACGCGACCGACGAGTCGCCCCGAGCGGCCGCGAAGCGCAGGGCGACGTTGTACGGGCCGGTGGAGCGTACGTCCACCTCCCAGTAGCCGAGCGAGTCGTCCGCCCAGCCGGCGCGCGGGCCTCGCCAGTCCTGGCGCGTGAGCGTCACGGGGTCTTCGGAGGGCGTGCCGAGGTAGATGCGGGGCGGGTCGTAGCCGCGGGTCGCGGATACATCCTCAAACCACGCCTCGTACTCGGCGCGCAACCGCCCCACGACCTCCGGGTGCTCGACGGCTATGTCGGCCCGCTCTCCCCGATCATCGAGCAAGTCGTACAGCTCGCGGCCGTTCACGAGCTTGTGGCGGCGCGTGGTGGCGGCGCAGTCGCGGTAGAGCTCCGGCCGATCCCCTCGGTGCCACTGGAAGAAGAGGGTCCTGTCCGGCAGCTCCTCGGCCTCTCCTCGCAAGAGCGTTACGAGGCTGCGCCCATCGAGGCTGACACCCTCGGGCGGCATGGCTTCGCAGAGCTCGAGCACCGTCGGCACCAGGTCGATGTGAGCGGACGGGTCACCCACCTTGCGGCCGGGCTCCAGCGTGCCGGGCCACCGGATGAAGAACGGCACACGGATGCCGCCCTCACAGACAGACCCCTTGAGCCCCCGCAGCCCGCAGCGATACCTGTCCTGTTGAGGACCGTTGTCGCCCAGGAAGATGACCAGCGTGCTCTCCGATAGGCTCATGTCGTCGAGCGCGCCGAGCAGCCGGCCGACGTTCGTGTCAATGTTCGTCACCATCGCGAGGACGCCCGCGTTCTCCGCATCCCAGCCGGCGTCGAGGTACGGGCGCATCAGCTCCGGCGCCACCTCGACAGGCGTGTGCGGCGCGTTCGTAGCGAGATACGCGAAAAAGGGCCTCTCCCGGTTCTCGGCGATGAAGTCGATAGCGGCGGATGTGAACACATCCGTGCAGTACCCCTGGCGACGCTCCTCCACGCCGTTGTGCAGGAGGATGGGGTCGAAGTAGGACGCGCCGGGTGGGTCCGCGGCCTGGCCGATGCCGCCGCCGCGGTGCACCAGCACCTCGTCGAACCCGTGGTCCTGCGGACGCAGAGGATGGTTGTCGCCGAGGTGCCATTTGCCGAAGATGCCGGCCCGGTAGCCGACCGGCGAGAGCATCGCGTTGAGCGTCACCTCCGCCGGGTCCATCATCGCCCGCCCGATGTAGGTGTCGATCGCGCGCGTGCGCTGGTTGTAGCGGCCCGTGAGGAGAGTCGCTCGCGTAGGCGTGCAGACGGGGCAGGTGTAGAACCGGGTGAACTCCACTCCCTCGGCGCACACGCGGTCGAGGTACGGCGTGACGGCCGGCCCGGGGTCGGTGGGCTTCGCGAGCGCCCGGTCCCAGTGGCAGCCAACGTCGCCGTAGCCCTGGTCGTCCGTGAGTATGAGGATCACGTTCGGACGCCGTGCCGGCATCGCGAGCCCACCTTGGGCGTACTGGATCTACTAGCCGCGTCTGTGTACGAGGCCGCGGGCGAGGGCGGCGAGCGCATCGCTCGCGGGAGACGCCGCGAGGGGAGCCAGGGCGTCGACGGCCTGCTCGACCGCGGCCGCTGCGATGCCGGTGCACTCCTCGATCACGCCCGTGGCATCCGCTGTGGCGGTCAGCCACTGGATGTCGTCATCGGAGAGGTGACTCCCACGTGCGGTGACGGCATGGAATCTCCCCAGATCATCGCCCGACAGACGGTCTCGCAGGCGTATTAGTGGGAGCGTGAAGTAGCCGCTCCTGACGTCCGAGCCGGGGGCCTTCCCCACCTCGGAGGCCGCGCCGGTGAGATCGAGGAGGTCGTCGGTCATCTGGAAGGCCAGACCGAAGCTGCGACCGTAGGTGGCGAGCGCATCAGCCTTCGCCTCGTCGGCGCCTCCCAGCAGAGCCCCGATGCGGCAGGCTGCCGACATGAGCGCCGCCGTCTTTCCCTCGATGATGCGCAGATACCGGTCCTCGCCCGCGCTCGCGTCATGTGACGAGCTTGCCTGGAGCGCCTCGGCCTCACACATCTCCGCCACGGCGGCGGACAGGTACTTAAGCAGCTCCACGTTCCCCGGTGACGCCAGTTCGGAGAACACGGCGGCGAACAAGTAGTCCGCCGCGAAGATGGACATCGCGTCGCCCCAGGCAGCGTTCGCGCTCACCCGGCCGCGGCGTAGGGCCGCCCCGTCGACGACGTCATCGTGGAGGAGGGACGCCACGTGAACAGCCTCGACAGCGGCGCCGAGCAGCGTCACCGCGCCGTCCGGCTCATGGCCCGCCCCTCTCACCGCGCGTGACGCAAGCGCCAGCAGCGCCGGGCGAATCCGCTTGCCTCCGCCTGCAAGCACCTCGCGGCACACGGTGCGCAACGGCTCGACAGCGGCGGCGGCCACGGACAGCAGCGTGCGGTCGATCTTGGCGAGATCGCCCTTCACCAGCTCGTAGCCCTCGGCACACCAGGTGTTCATGCGCAAGCTCCGGCAGAATGACGGGGCAGGCTATTCGACACCTGCGGCGAGGCCCCCTTGGCCTTGGGCAACTGCGCGTGTGTTGCGGTCGTCGCGCTGATGCGCGGCTTCTGCGGAACCATCGGCCCGGATTGTAGACAACGGACCCAGGATAGGCAATGGGCTTTGGCCTATTGCGGACCCACAATGGGCTGAAGCCCATTGTCCGGGCTCGCCCCTCACCCCGTCCGCAACAGCCGGGCCGCGATGTCATGCCTGAAGCCCGCCAGCTTGAGCCTCGTCTCGGAGCCGCCGGACACCGTGACCTCAGGCGAGAAGAGCCCGGTCTCAGGTGAGAACAGAGCCGCGCGGTACTCCCCTGCCGGCAGGCTCAGCCCGAGCTCCCCGTGCATCGGCTCACCCGCTCCGGGCACGTCGAGCTCGCGCTCGTCGGCAAGGTACACCCGGTAGTCCTCCCCCGGCACCGCCAGAACGCTCTCGAGCGTGTGCGGCGGGCGATGTGTGACAGCTCCGGGCACCGGGCACGCCGATGCGAGGTCGATCGAGTGGGCGAACCGCGACAGGTGCCCGAACCACGCCCTGACGTGCCGTCGCGACTCGGTCGTTCCCGTCTCCAGATGGGGCCAGACCGAGAAGTCGATGTAGTCATAGTGACAGCCGCACATGAGCGTGGTCCACGCGCGCTTGCGGTGTATCGTCCAGCCGTCGGGGTCGCGGAAGCGACTGGCGACGTTGTCCTCGTCCATGTTAAGCGGCTTTCGCTCGTGGTGGGTCGCCAGGCAGTAGTCTCTCAGCGCGCGCAGGCAGAGCTGCTTCGACATGAAAGCGCCCATGTCGTAAGCGTTTCCGTCGTAGACGGTACTGGGCAGCGGGTGGATGGTCACTACGTCCATGCTCATCGCGTCGAACGCCTTGTCGCTTAGCTGGGTGAATGGCTCGTAGTCGAACGCCTCTTGGCCGGCGATGAGGTGGTTGCCTGGCGGGCGGCTATCGGCCTTCCTGGCGACGGCGGCCAGCTCCTCGAGCCATTCGTTAACCTCACTGGGCCCCGGGTGTCCCTCTCCCGGAAACCCGCCGCCCGGCTCGTTGCAGACTTCGTAGATGACGTTGTCGAAGCGTTTGGTCGCCTCCACGATCGACCGTACGTGCGTGGCTTGCCGCTTTAAGAGCCGTGCGTGGCGCCGGCACATGGACTCCGGCCATCGGATCTCCTCCAGGTCGTTCACGTTGTTGAGGTGATGGAGCGGGTTGAGCGCCCAGACCTCGGGGCCGTAGGTGTTGCTGAGCAGCACCACCTCGACGACGATCCCCGCGTCCGACGCCAGCGATACGAACCGCTCCAGTCGGTCAAAGAACTCCGGATTCGGCCGGTCGAGGTCGTACCTTGGCAGACCGTCCAGCGCGTTGCCCGGGCCGGTGCGCTCGAAGGGCGCGATGTAGTCGGTCGACTCGGGCTTGCACGTGGAGTAGGGGTTGTGCGCCGACTGGAGCTCCCGGAACAGCGTGAACAGGCGCGTGAGCGTCATGCCCTCTTCGGCCGCCTGCGCGACGTAGCGCGCGAAGTCGAACGGGCGGTTCATCACCGCGCCGTAGTGCTCGGTCGCCGTGAGCAGCATGCGCGGCTTGCCTCTGAACAGGAAGACTTTGGGGTTGTCCGGGTGGATGCTGATAGGGCGGGACAAGGCGGCTCAACTCCCCTGCCGGGCTCGGTGGCCGCGTGGCGGCTGCGGAACAGTTCGGCCGGGCGGCGCTTCGCCCCTTGCCGACGCAGGGGACGGGTCCCCGTAGGGGGAACTCGCGCTCCGCGCTACACCCGCAACGCTGAACAGGAGAGGCCGCAATGAAGCCCATCGCAATCCAGCTCTACACCGTGCGCGACCTGTGCGCTCAGGACTTCAAGGGCACGATCAAGAGGATCGCCGACATCGGCTATAGGGGCATCGAGATCGGCGGTACGGGCGGCATGACGACGAAGGAGCTGCGCGCCTTCACCGACGACCTGGGGATCGCGATCTGCTGCGGCCACGGCGGCCTGCCGACCCCGGAGACGGTCGATCAGATCGTGGATGACTGCAACGTCCTGGGGGCCAAGTTCGTCGTCAGCGGCGTCGGTCCGGGCGACGTCAACACCATGGACGGCGTCAAGGCGACCGCGGGGAAGTTCCAGACATCCGCCGAGCTGCTCAAGCCCTCAGGCCTGAAGTTCGTTTTCCACAACCACTGGTGGGAGTTCCTCAAGGTCGACGGCAAGGTCCCCTATGAGATCATCCTCGACCTGGCTCCGGACGCGTTCTCCGAGCTCGACGTGTACTGGTGCGCATTCGGCGGAGACGACCCGGCGAAGGTGCTCAAGGAGCACGGCAAGCGCGTCCCGCTGCTCCACGTCAAGGACGGCCCGCTCACAGGCGACCCGCCGGACCCGCACACCGCGGTCGGCAAGGGCAAGGTCGACATGCCTGCCGTGTTCTCCGCCGCCGACCCGAACGTGGCGGAGTGGGCCATCGTGGAGCTGGACTTCTGCAAGACCGACATGATGCAGGCCGTCGTCGACAGCTACACGTACCTCACGTCGAACGGCCTGGCGGCGGGGAGCAAGTAGGGCCCCACCCGCAGGTCCCGAGAGAGCCGCGCGTTGCGGCGTGCGGCTCTCTTCTCGTCACAGTTCGACAGGCGTCGCTCCGGCGTCCTTCGCCGAGACCAGGCGCCCGCCGTAGGGCTCCACGTAGTAGCAGTCGCCCGAGGACCCGGCGTAGCTGCCCGAGGTGTCGAACTGCCACCTGTAGTGTGTGTCGTAGTCCACCTCGAGCTCGACGATGTACCGCGTGTAGGCCGACAGGTTGGAGTCAGGGCAGAAGAGGTACTCGTTCGAGAACTCGCGCCTGGACGCCGCGCACGCGGTCTCGTAGTACCGCCCGTCCCACACCTCATAGAGCGTGAAGCTCGTCACCTGGGCGAACGACGGGCGCACCTCGACCCACACTGCCGCGTTGCGGGCGACGGTCTGGTAGTTCTCGGGCCAGACGCGCAGCTTCGCCGCGCCGGCGCCGCCGCCTGTGACCTCGTAAGCGCCATAGCAGCCCGCGATGATGAGCAGCGACACTACCCCCGCAACGGTGAGCAGCGCTCTGCCTCGGAAGCACCGGCTGTTCATATCAGACACCTCCCTGCTCCCTCTCCCCCCGGAGAGGGCCGGGGTGAGGGCCCCGGCCTTCATATGACGCGCGCGAAGGGGCCGCGTTCCCTGAGCACCCAGACGCTCCCTGTTCGGCCGCCGGCTCGAGGGAGGCGTGGACGTAGGCG
>Ga0315282_10008489_pt1 | contig 16610 bp, 13 predicted proteins | sample YL17G07_20_MG_FD_203693 | JGI IMG/M metagenome (GOLD analysis project Ga0315282, IMG submission 203693) | Sediment microbial communities from Yellowstone Lake, YNP, Wyoming, USA - YL17G07_20 | ecosystem: Environmental > Aquatic > Freshwater > Lake > Sediment | place: USA: Wyoming | collected...
TATTATTATTACTGCGATTGCAGCGACAGTGATTTTTGTGCTAGCCAATTTTCATCGAATTCAGTAGTGATGAATTGACTATTTCTCTTTTTTGGCTATATTTACTATATTCCCAGCCCGCGTTTCTTTCTCTGCTCTTCAATCAAAGAGAGATGTTCGGCGTTGACTTCGGGGATAATCAGTGGGACGTCTTCCTCCATCCGGTGGTCGCTTGCTTTGCTGATTATGAAGAACCCTTTTCTTTGCGAGGTCGAGTTCGATTTTCCCTGCAATTCCACCTGGCAATGCTGAGAAGACGACGTCGATTTCATTCCTGGAGAATGAGTCTCCAGCGGCGATTTTCATATCCTTGACTTTGGATGGCATGCGAATCCCCAGCCGCCACTTCGTGGCATCCTCATACCGTTTACCGACCATCACATCAGCCAATGCAACTATCTCGAAGGTCGGATGATTCTCCAGCCTGTCTATGAATCGCTGCCCGAGGACGCCAGCGGCGCCGAGTATTGCGACATTGATTCTCTTCTTCACGATGTGTGCACCTCACGCGCTCCTCTCGTTCTCTTTCACGGCTTCGGCGAAAATGTTTAACCCTTTGTCCGCCAACTCTTCGGTTAGGATTAGCGGTGGCAGGAATCGTATTACGTTGTTGTAGTGCCCTCCGAGTTCGACGATTAGGCCTTTGGTGAAGCAGCGTTTTCGGATATTACGTGCCATTTCATCTGCGGGTTTCTTTGTCTTCTTGTCTTTGACGAATTCGATTCCTATCATCAGTCCTCTGCCGCGTACGTCTCCGATGTACTTGCTTTGTTCGCCGATTTCCCGGAGGCGCTTGAGCATGTGTTCTCCGAGCTGAGCTGCGTATTCAGGTAGGTTGTTTTTCTCCATGAAGTTCAGGGCTGCGAACCCTGCGGCCATTGCGACCGCTTGCCCCCTGAAGGTTCCGATGTGTGCTCCACTCGACCATTTGTCTAATTCAGTGCGAGCGACACAAGCTGACAGTGGGTATCCAATCCCCCCTAACCCTTTTGACAGTGTCATTATGTCGGGGGTCGTGTTGGAGTGTTGGCAGGCGAACATCTTGCCTGTCCTTCCTAGGCCTGCTTGGATTTCATCGATTATGAGAGGGATTGCGTATTCGTCCGCGATCTTGCGAAGTTCACTGACGTACTCATCGGGCGGTACTATGGACCCTCCTTCGCCTTGGATTGCCTCGACAAGTATTGCCGCCGGATTTACCACTCCTGAATGCGGATCGTCCAAGATGTGCCGAACGAATTCAGCGCATTCCATGCAGCATTCCTCTGGTGAGCCATCCTTCTTACCGAAGGGACAACGATAGCAGTAGGCATATGGCACGAAGTGGACTTCAGCCAGAAGTGGGACGAAGTTCTCTTTGAATTTCTTCCCGCTGCTAAATGAGAGTGCGCCCGATGTCATGCCATGGTACCCGCCTTCGAAAGCCAAGACGCCTTTCCGCCCGGTGTTGAATTTCGCGAGCTTCACTGCGGCTTCAACAGCATCCGACCCTGTGGGACCACCGAAGAAAACTTTCGAGTTGTTGCGCATTCCCCCGGGAGCAATTTCCACGAGTTTCTGTATGAGGTCGAGTCTCGGTTTGGTTGCAAAGTCGAGCGCGTGTATCAGCTTCTTCTCTTGTTCAGTTGCGGCTTTCAATACTTCTGGGTTGCAGTGGCCGACGTTCAGTACGCCTGCTCCACCGAAGAAATCGATGTAGATGTTGCCATCTACGTCCTTAATGGTGGCGCCCTTCCCTTCATCGAAACAGATTGGCATCGCCTTGCCGTAGGATACTACGTTACTCTCGAATTTCTGCTGAATCACGGTAGCCTCTCTGGACTTAGGCCCAGGTGGAGGTGTGACAATCTTAGGTGCCTCAAGAAAACTCAATTCTGCAAATCGCATTTCATTTCACCTAATAATAGACCGTCGAACCCATACTTTCCGTTTTAAGCCATTAGCGTAATTACCAGTTTTTTCCCTAATGCAATCTCCCGCCATGAATTTAGATCCTCATATGCAAAGGCCGCGTTCTCTATGGTCGGCATATTCATAGTGTGCGTATTCGAATCGATGGACTTCCCCAAATGGACACAACGGGTCGAAGGGCCTTCTTTGAACGGCATGTTGATAATGTCACCAATGACTGAGAAGATTACGTGAACACGACTGGCAAAAGGATTTGGGAACTACAAATAATGGAAGCATTTACAATCACTAGCGTCGCCAGTGACCTATGCAGGCTTACTTTAGTTCCTCTACCAGTTCGTCGATTCGTTTGAGCCCGGCCGTCAAGTAGTCTTCTGGGGGCCCGTATCCAATTCGGAGGTATCCGTCCATACCAAAATGGTCGCCGGGCACTACTAGAGTACTCTTCTCCTTTAAAAGTCGCTCCGCAAACTCGCTTGAGTTAATCTTGAGATTGTATTTCACGTAGGCTATTGCGCCTGCTCGCGGAGGTGTAAAGGAGAAATTATTGCGGTCCCTGTCAACCCAAGCTTTAACGACAGGCAGGTTCTTCTGGAGAATCCCCCGGGTCCTTCCTAGTATTCTTGCTCGCATCTCAGGTTTCAAGACTCTCCTAGCCAAGTAATCGCTGAGTGCTGACGGACCTATCGTGGTGTAGTCGTGATACGACCAGAGCTTGGCCGCTAGTTCCTTGGTTGTTGCTATCCATCCGATCCTTAGCCCGGGAAGCCCGTAGGCTTTCGAGAGTCCGCTATTTACGATAACTTTGTCATATTTGCCCCAGAAGCTTGGTGTCGTTCTTCCGTCGAGTTCCGCTCCTTGGTAGACTTCGTCTGATAGAATCCATGCGCCAACTTTTTTGGTTGTTTCGCAGATCTCGTCAATCGTGTCCTCTTGCATTGTTGCGCCTGTGGGGTTGTTGGGATTGCAGACTGCAATTAGCTTAGTCTTTCTGCTAACCGCCTTTTTCAATGCGCGAATGTCTGGCCTCCATTCACTTTGTGCTTCGTGCAGTTTGAAGGGTTTCACTTTGGCTTGGAAGGTCTTCACTAGACCCCATATCTGCATGTAGTTCGGAAGCATAATCACGAACTCAGCGCCTCTTTCTAGGAATGACCACATCGTCACGAAGTTTGCTTCCGCACTTCCATTTGTGATCAGAATATTGCCCGCTTCCGCGCCTGGATAGATAGCTGCTACTGTTCTTCGCAACTCTTCCGTACCATTCGTCTGCCCATAACCCAAATACTGGCCTAGAAACTCGTCATAGTCGCCACCCAACAACTCGTTAACCTTGAGCGCGTGCACGCCACTTTCCGAAAGATTGTATTGGACACGGTTTTCCCATGTCGATTCCCAACGTTCCATATCGAAGGTTCGAAGCCTCACCATGATACACCAAGCGCTGAATACGGAAACAACAATAATAGTTTTTGGAAGAGCAACCACGGAAAACAGAGAAGAAATTTTCGGCGGCTTTCTTCAGAGTATTCGGAGCACGTTCTCGAGAAGAAGGTCATAGCTGCTTTAGAATGAAGTCTTTCAATTATGTAGATCAATTCTGCAATTTCGGGCCGGGGTCCCGTATTAAGGGTGCGGTCGCGCAGTGAGGGCCTCCGCCGGCTTTAATGAATTCATTCATTTCAACCGGAACAACATCTACGCCTGCCTTCTCCAGCTTCTTCCGGGAGTTTTCGAAACCCTGTAACATTAGGACCTTGCCTGGCTCGAGGGCCAGAGTGTTACAGGCGTAGTCCCTCCCCTCTTCCGGGGAAACCTCAATGATATTGATTCCTATTTGCATCAAATATTCCAGAAAGTCGAATGGTAATCCAGGCGGATAGGCCAAAGCAAGTCCCGAGTCAACATAACCGAAGACGCAGTCTAAGTGTGCGAATCCGCCTGCGGGCCAATCGATGTTTTCCAACCATCCTGGCAACGGAACAACTCTGATGTCTTCAACTCCCACCGATCTGAGGATGGTCGACGTTTGGTCAATTCCGTCTTGATTGGTTCTTATGCTTCTTCCGATGCACACGTGGGTTGGGTCTAGCCAGATTACGTTTCCTCCTTCAATTGTGCCTGATCCATGTACGGTGTACAGGACAGGGCAACCAAGTTCCATGACTCTCTTCGCCCAATAGACTTCAGCGCCTCGGTCCCATGCTAACGATGTGCGATTGACGATTGCCCCACCATTTACTACGAAACCGTAATCTCTGGTCCCCCAGAGTCCTACAAGTTGACTATAGGGGCCCATTGCACCAGCGGGGGCGTTCATGTATTCGACCGTGACTCCCTCATTTTCTAGAGTCTCAACAAATCTTTTGTGCTCCTTCACAGCTTTCTCCAAATCTATCTCGCGCGTGAAACCGTACCATTTCATGCGCTTCTTTGCTGGTAACATCTCAGGCCCGGGCTTCTGGACCAGTACTTCTCTTAATCTTCCAATCTCACTCTGCGCGCCCCAGTTCTTACCCCAAATCAGTTTCAGCTCATCAGAATAGCTAAGTGACGTTGGAAGTGCAGGCTTTGTCTTGTCGATATCGCGCGAAACTCTACTGGTTTTCTTCAATCGTTTCGCCGTACCTGCGAAGCAAAGGAGGGCGGGAATTAACCGTTTTGTTAAGTTAGGACCTGCAATTGAAGACTCAGGCCATAGCTATTCGTGGTTACCCGCCTATCATCAGCTGATGATCCACTTTGTCTGGAGTAAGTTTCACCAAGCAACCATGCATTATCCCTTCGACGTACTCAGACCCGGGATTGATGCATACCGTCCTCTTGATATTACATACTCCGGCTGACTCATGGATATGTCCATGCAAGGCTAGCTTTGGTTGAAATTCCTCCAAGATCTTTCTAACCGCGGTGCTGCCGACATGGTCCGTGACAGGCTGACCCATGAAGAATTTGGGGCGCATGTCCTTTCCTAGTTTCGGGGCTAGGTCCAAGGTAGTGTTGTATGCAGGCGCGTGAAAGTCGCAGACTAGGTTTTCTGTTGAGGAAGCTCTCTGAATTTCGGCCCGCAACCGCTTCTCCAGTTCACGTTCCTCGCATTCGCGAGGTGAATTCCAAGGAGTCGGGTTAACCCACTCGCAACTTACCACAGTGTGCTTGTCGTCCAAGTTAGCGCAGCTTCCGAGCGTGTATTCTACACGTTTTGAACTCTTCAGCACCTCATCAATAGCAAAAGTGTCGTCGTTGCCAGGGTTCATTATAACTCGCATGTCGTTGGGTAGAATCTCCTCAATCTTGCGAATCCAAGTTTGGACTGTCTGCTGCATCAGCTTATCGAAAAGTTCAGTGATTCGCTCTGGCTTGGCCCGGAACTCCTCATACTCGGCACGGTTGCAGTGATAGTAATAATAGCCAACCTTTCGAATGTCATTGTGCAACTTAGGAAGCTCGTCTTCCTTCATGCGATAATCAACTCCGAAAAAGGTCGTGACATAGAGGTTTTCATCGAGTTTGACTATTGGGACTATGGCTTTTCCTGTGAGGTCACCGCATAGCATCAGTACGTTGACCTTGAGGCTGTTGGCTAAGGAAAGCGCCTTCAGGAAGTATGTGTCGCCGCCGTGAAGATCGGTGGCGAATAGAATTTTCGTTTCGGGCAACTGAGGTCGATCTCCGGACTGTGAGAAGAATCTGTGTTAAATCAATCGGTCATTGTCGCCGAATGTGTCTCTTTAAGCGTAGCGATTGTTGCCGAGAATGTTAATAAGCGTGATTAACCGTGAGCGTTCCTCACTATTCTATATACTATCTTTTCTTCGCGAAGAAGATCACCATAGGTAGTATTATAAACGCTGGACAAAGCACCTAACATTCGGTCAACGTTATTGACCGAAGAACTGAAAGTCGAACTTTTCCTACGAAAATCAACAGGGCTTGTAAAAGAAATCGGGCCTTTCGGTTCATTCATGCTACCTTGGGCATCCATGGCGGGCAGCGGCATCACCCTCTACGCGATCCAAGTGATCTACAACTATCCAGCAGGTAGTGTACCCGGAGCTTTCCTAATCGTTGGCATTCCGACAATTCTGAGCGTCGTCGTCTTTGCTCTGTTAGGAATCACAACGCCAAGATCGGCAGGAGGCTATGTTTGGTGCTCGCGGTTCATCGACCCCTTCGTTGGATGGTTCGGGGCAGGTTGGATCTACTGGATAGCACAGATTTTCTCGATAGGTCTAGTAGCCTACGTCATGGGAAGCGTCTACCCGGTGATATTCGTCATAATGGGTCAAGCTGCTGGAATCCCCGCCCTCACCGCTTTCGGCTCCGCCCTACAAAGCAACATTCCGATGCAGCAGGCCTTCATCATCATAACCATAGTAATCCTCGGTCTGCTGGCTCTCATTGAAATCAAGCACTACATGAAAATAATGATGGTCGTCTGGGGCCTGAATACTCTAGGCATGATCGTTTCAACAGCCCTCTTTGCAACCCACAACCCCGCAACCGCCGCAGTAACTTGGGACCACATATGGGGCACGGGTTCATTCGAGATGATTACCAACTTAGCAACAAAGTACAACCTGGCGGGTTACGTCTCTAGCACTTCCGCGGGCGCTTGGAATGACACACTCGGAATCGTCGCGTACATCTTCTGGGCACTAACAGGATACGAAGTAAACGCCTACGTCGCAGGAGAGGTAAGGAATCCACGGTCTTCATTCCTGTACTGGTTCACAGGAGGCATGATTGCAACGGTCGCATGGTACACAGTTGTGACATGGTTGGCTTACAATACGTATGGCAATTTCATCCTACAGTACAACTACGTCTACAACCTCTTCACAGCCGGCAAGTTAACCGCTAGCGAAGCCTCGGCCGTTTCATCATACATGTTGCTTCCATCGATGCCTCTCTTCTCAGCGAGCTTGGCGGGCACACCGGTTGTTCAGATTCTTGCAGCATGGTGGTTCTATCCAATAACTTGCATTCTCGTGACCTACCTAGCAGCGACGAGAAGCATGTTCGGCATGTCGTTCGACAGGATGTTTCCATCAGTGTTCGGCAGAGTCAGCGACAGGACGCATACCCCTATTCCAGCCACGATCTTCAGCATGATCGGCGCCGTCATCGTAGCCGCTACGATGTTCACGTCCTACGGCTTTCTTGCAAGCGCATCCAACACATCCTTCTGGTACGCATTCATGTACATGATAGTTGCTTTCTGTGCCATAGTCGTACCTTACAAGCGCAAAGACATCTGGGAGAAAGGCGTCAGAAGACGAATACTTGGAATACCCGAAATGACTCTCATTGGAGGCCTAGCCGCAATAGGTATGTTGTGGATACTGTCCTTAAGCACCATCGGAATCTCGCTACTCGCCTGGAACGTTTCACTCCTATGGATGGCCGTCGGCGTCCTGATCTTCGTATACTTCGTGCGCAAGAACGAAAAACGTGGCATCAACATAACTCAAATATGCGGAGAAATTCCACCGCCTTAAGCAAGCCCTCGAGCAAGTCCTTAAGCACAACCTCCATACCTCCCTTTTTTTGACCAATACGGGTAGCGTGAGGGCGATGACTGAAGACGACATTTTGAAAGAAGCCGACCGAATAATCTCAAGCTTCGAAAGTCAGGGCATCACGCTGCGCTTGCTTGGAGGCACCGCAATTGGCTTTCGATGCCCAAGCGCTAAGCGTCCCAGCGTTTCAAGGAAGTATCCCGACATAGACTTGGCGGGCTTCAAGAAACAGTCCCGCCAGATTCGCGAATTATTCCCTAAGCTGGGCTACAAGCCGAATGAGATGTTCAATGCCTTGCGTGGCGGGAGCCGCCTAATGTTCTTTGATCTAGGAAAAGAGCGAAGGATCGACATATTCCTAGACTACTTCGACATGTGTCACAAAATAGATCTTAGAGACAGGCTGAGAGTCGAACCACTGACACTTCCTGTCGCGGATCTCCTAGCGACAAAACTGCAGATCTTTAAGACGAACGAAAAGGACTTCAAGGATATCATAGCGATGCTCTTGGATTACGACGTAGCCGAATCTGACAAGTCGGACGCCATCAACGGAAAACGTCTAGCAAAGCTTGCTGCGGACGACTGGGGAATCTATAAGACCTTCACAACAGTCATCGACAAAACCCTAGCAATGGTCGACACCTTCGACCTGAGCCCAAGCCTGAAAGAAACCGTAAAGGCCAGATTGAAACGCATCTCCGACCTCATTGAAGCTGAACCAAAAACGATGAGTTGGAAAATGCGATCGAGGGTAGGAGAGAAGAAAGCCTGGTACAAGCTACCCGATGATATGGCTGACTGAAATCACTCAGACGCTTGAATTCGAGAAGAGTTGCATTCAACTGGGGCAGAGAATGACTAGCGGTTTCATTGGGAAGTTAGGTTTTCGATATCAATGGTATAACCGACTACTCGGAAGTCGCCCTGCAATTCACGAGGAGGCCGAGAGAGCTGCCCGCGAGATGGGGCTGGACAAGTTTAACGGGCAACTTGGTCTATCGACTACCAGTTCCTCATGCCCCGCCCCTTTGGCGAAGTATGTTTGGGATGCGCTTGCTGAGGCCCGAAAGAAACGTGTGCTACCCATCCGGATAGTTGAGAACGAGCTGCAAGATATTGTGAAAGAAGCCTTCGGCGATGACTATGACGGCGTGGTCACCAATACTTGCGAATCCGCCCTGCGCATCGCCTTCGAGACACTCGTGGCACCTCCAATAATGGCCCGCGGCTCAACTTACAGGGCCCGCTTCATAGCACCCTATGGCCACGATGACGAATTCATGGCCGGGTACGGTCGACCATTTCCCCCCAAATACAAGAACCTGTGGTCGGATAGGAGTGTTTCAGCAGGGGAAACTGGAGTCGAAGCGAAAACCCTTGCGAACCTAGACGCAATAATCGTGAAGCTTATCGGTGCAAGATACGAGGTTCACGGAATCAACTTCAACACCTGCGCCTTGCTTGCCGACGTGAATCCAGAGAAGTCGGCCGCGAGGATCGAGGAAGTTGCCCTTCGCCATATTGACAACCTCGCCGGTTTCGAAACAATCGGCCACGATATCCCAGGTTTCGGTTACGGCACCAAGGACGAGAAGGGGGTGCCGCGACTTCAGCGGCAGATTGGTAAACTAGCCGAGAAATATGATGCCCCATACATCTTGGATGCGGCTGTGGGTGTTCCGATAATCGGAACCCATCCCCGAGATGTGAATGCGACGGTCATGATGTGGAGCTTCGACAAGGCCGTGCACGCCATTACGAGCGGGCTGATGGTTGGACGGGAGGAGGACATGGTGCCAATCAGAAAAGCATTGGGCTTGCATGGTGAGAGGACAGGCACCCTATCCTCCCATGGTAAAGCCGCCTTCTCCTTCGCCGACCCCGGGCGGGACGCAGTCATCAGCCAAATTGCTGTCCTGAGAACTCTCACTTCACAACCCAAACTGATCACAGACCCCATAGACAGAATGTACTCTATCACGCAGGAGGAATTCTCGCGACTCGAACCATCATGGCTGCGAGAAGTCCTGCTAATAACCAAATCATACCATTGCGGTTCCGTTGAAATAGACTACGAACATACATGGCAGAAGGATAAGTTTGGGATTCCAATCTTCAGCGGGGAAGACATGTTCACGAACACGGACCTGATAATGTCCAGTTTGGGTGAAATGGGCGTATACCCACCGCCCATCTATGACGGAACCATCCTGATCACACCAGGAATGGGCGATACAGATGAGGACGGCAACTTCATCGAGGAAAACATGCGACTCAGCATTAGGGCTCTGGTCCGTAGCATCGAGATTGTCTGCAAGTACGCAGGGCTCACATGAAATACCAGCCTCTACAATTCCGTGCAGTAATGGAACTTAGGCTAACCATATGTCCTCTTTATGGGAACTAGCGATCTTTATTCCTCTCTTGGCAAGTTCTGTGAAGAACTTTTCGTGAGGAACACAAACTTCCGGAGGCATAACCCCTACTCTCCCGATTTCGCCTCGTACAATCATTTGTGCCACAATCGAGCACGGAAACGCCGTTGTCCTAGACATCGCCATCAATCCATTTCGCTCATCGTACCGGTCAATCATTTCGAAGGTTAGCGCCTCTCTTCTTCCAGACCTGTATCCGTTGACATCAACAGGCATTACCACCAAGTCTCCTTCACCCTCCCAATATTGGAGAAGACGGGAGAGATGGGAGACGACAAACTTTCGAGGGGAAATCTCAACACCGTCGATCTTTTCTGGCTGGGTGCTTGTTAGCCCGACTTCAATCAGCGTCTTGAACTTTTCAAAATGATCTGGCCAACGCACGGTCTTAGAGTAGCATTCTTTCACGTTCTTCAAACTCAGGTTCGCAATGACATCAAGCGGAGCATGTATGTATACGCCCTCACATTCGCCCACCGGTTCGGGAAAGTGTAACCTCTCTAGGCCTGACAGCTTTTCCACGGAGACCTTCTTGCCATCCTTGATTATTGTGACACGCCCCATCCCAGTAGGAGGTTCGAAAAGGTCGTCCCAGTCGACGTAGCTAGCGATGACCCCCTCAAATGACCAAGTAATCTTGTGATCCAGAGGACAGGGCAACAGGTTCTTCTGCGGGAAGCCCCCGCACCTTACCGTCACTTCCTCAACCGTGCCAAGCTTCGATACTCCATACGAGATAAGGATCCGATCGATGCCAGGGTCCAGCCCGCAGTGAGGAATGATGGTTATGCCGGCGGATTTCGCAGCCTGATCAAGTCTGTTGATTGAAGATGGTGAGCCCAAATCGACTACACTCACCCGAGCCTCAACCGCGGCTTCAGTCACTCCATAATTCAGGTCCCATACCAATGCGTTGGCAACGACGTCAACTGATTTCATAACCCGCAAGAGAGACTCACGATCTCTTACATCCAGTTCCACAGTGCGTAGCTTTTCGTTCGCGAGTTTGCCTGCATCCTGGCCAAGTCGCGTCCTGCTAACATCGGCAAGATCGACCTCGTCAATATCCCGCGCCCGGAGAAGGTCCCATGCTATGCCAACTCCTTGCTTTCCGGCGCCAAGAACAAGAGCTTTCGTAGCGTTACACCCCAGAAGAATACCCAAGGCGAATGCGCTGCGTAGCGAATTTGAGACTTATGGTGCCGCGAGGTGGTCGCTACGATTTTTTTGCTGGGGAAAAGTCGCGTTGCTTTGAGCGTCGCATCGAAGCGGCTTCACGCGCCCGTCTACCGAGATTTGCTGATCTTATTCTGGAAGTATGACGCGCAACGGCTTGCATCTTCCAGCGTTCGTAAAACTCACGTCGACTGCACAGGCGGATATTCCTACGAGACAATTTATTGTGGCCTTTAGTTCGACATAATCGCCCGCTTTTGAAACAGGAGCTTGAATCTTGAGTTTGCCAGTCGCGTCGATAGTGCTGTTTTCGAATATGTTGAACGGGTCGGGTATGTCAGACTTTGTGATCTTCCACCTTGACAGCGCCTTTTCGAGGTTCTCTTCGCAGCCGTCATGTGGCGGGATTTTGTATCTGTTCTGGAAAACCCACCTGTTGCACGGTGGATATAGCAGGTCGTGTACGCCGCAAGTATCCTGGGTGATCTCAAACATTACGTTGCATAGGTTTGAGAACAACCTGTCCCCGACACTGATCTTCACTTTTCCATTCTCTGATCTTGTTCGGCCGGAAGAAAATCTTTCAGCAAGATTCGCCTTGTTGAACGCCACAAAGTCTCCGACCTGTTGGCCTTCCACGGAAACAACTCGCAGTGACTTGCCCTCATCAATCTCAAACGCTATTGCCGACGCAGGAGCGATCTCGATTACTCTGCTCGCAGGCGCAGATGCCATTGCTCGTTACCAGAAGGCGATTAGTATCAACCCGGTAGATTAAACGTGACCGTCTCTCTCTTGTGACTCGCTAACAGGTCCATGTCTTGGCTTCATGTTGGCGCGAAAACAAGCTCCCTGGTTTCGAGAGTCCTTACCACACGACTGACTACTTACACAAACGATATAGCGGTTATAGTGAATCTACGCGCACAGGTTAGAGAAAATGACGCAGAAAGAAGTCCAAGCATCAGAATCGACTAGGCAAACGATGAGTGAGATGCACCAGGCCATCCGAAGGGAATTTCCTAGAGCTGATGCTGATGCGAACGGGAGACGAAGGATATTCTTCGAGAATGGGGCTGGCTCCCTAGTTCTACAACGTGCTGTTGAAGCGGAGGCGAAGGCACGTCTAGACTACTCCGCGAACGTCGACGGACCGTTCTGGGAGTCGAAGATGAACGAGGAAGTGATCCTAGACGGCCGGAAAGCCGTGAGAGATTTTCTCAACGCACCCTCCGAAGACTGCATAATCTCAGGCGAGTCGGCCACTAGCATCCTCTTTGGTCTCAGCTATGCGCTTTCGAGAGAGATGTCGGGAACCGAGAACATCGTCACCACGGAGTATGAGCATTACGCCAATGCCAGCCCATGGCTGGAACTCGAACAACGCGGCGTGGTTAAGGAAGTAAGATTTGCAAGGTTCAATCCGAACGACGGCCAGTTGGACGTATCCCACTTGGCAAGCCTCCTCGACAAGAATACACGAGTGGTTTCCGTCGCCGGCGTTTCCAATGTACTAGGTTCTAAGACACCCGCGGCCCCAGTCTTCAAGCTTGCAAAAGAAGTCGGAGCCTACGCTGTTCTGGATGCTGTGCACACGGTTCCGCACATTCCGGTCGATGTCGTCAAACTTGGCTGCGACTTCGCCGTCTTCTCCGCGTACAAACTATTCAGTCGGCGCGGGAGTTTCGCATACGGCCGAAGAGAGTTACTGGAAACCCTCAAACCATACAAAGTGAAACCCGCACCCGACAAACCGCCTGGAAAGTGGGAGATGGGGACACGAGACCAAGCGCTCTTTTCCTCAATCAGCGCTGTCATGGATTATCTGAATTGGTTAGGTTCCCAAGTTGAATCCGAGGTCAGAGACAAGATCGGCAATTATACTGGAAGAAGACGCACCCTCAAGGCTGCTCTTTCATGGATTGAGCAATATGAGCAAACGCTCTCAAATGCGATGCTAGGCGGAACAAACGGAGTACGGGGAATGCAGGCCATGAGAGGCGTGGAGGTTTACGGCGTGAAGGATCCTTCCAAGACACACTTGCGAGTGCCAACGTTCACCTTCAACATCGTGGGCGCTGACCCCTTTCATGTTGCCCAATACCTCTGGGACAAGCACTCAGTAGCTGTCCTAGCCGAAGATGGCGGAGGCTTCTACTCTAGAACACTCCAAACCTATGGGAAATCTGTAGGGGTTCGCGCGAGCCTGGTACACTTCAATACTGTTCAAGAAGTCGAGACCTTCCTGCGCGCTCTTGATGACACTGTTAAGCACTTCAACGCCCCATAGTCCCATCTCTTTCAACGCCTCAAAGAACGATTGACGCCAGCCTCAAAAGCCTAGGTTTCGAAGAACGCCTCTTGAATCAGGGGACGCGTTATCAAATTCAGCTAGGACTCGATAATCCCCCGGATGCCAGTATGTTTTGGAAAACTGCCTCGTCTATGTTTCCACCACTTATTACAGCGACCGTTCTTTTTCGAGCAAACCGTTCGGGGCTTTTGATAATAGGCGCAATAGAGATGGCCCCTGATCCTTCGGCAACTTGCCGCTCTTTGTCCCAGAGTAGACATATCGCTTTCCTTATGGTTTCCTCATCAAACAACATGACCTCATCCACGTATTTTCGGATTATCTCGAATGTTACCGCACCGTGCTCGATGTTTCCGTCAAGACCATCGGCTATGGTATGTCTCATTTCTACGTCAGTGATTTTGCCTGCCTTCAAAGAATAGTACATGGCAGGGGTGTTCTCAGGTTGCACTCCTAGGATTTCTATGTTGGGTCTCGTGCTTTTTGCGGCAGTGGCAATTCCCGAAAGCAAGCTTCCCCCGCTCACAGGGACGATGATCAAATCCACGTTCGGTAGATCCTCAAGAATTTCCAGTCCGACGGTTCCCTGCCCAGCAACAACGTATGGATCATTATAAGCGGATATGAAAGTAAGACCCTCTTTCCTAGCTAGCTCTCGAGCATACTGTTCGGCAAGGTCGTACATTTCGCCGTGCAGAATCAGTTCGACCTTGTGTTTTCTGATCTTCTCAATTTTTATCTTGGGTGTAGTCTCGGGGACGACCACCGTTGCCGCCATATTCAGTTTCTCTGCGCAAATCGCTACAGCTTGGGCGTGATTTCCTGAAGAGGCCGCGACGATCCCACGGCGCATTTCCTCGGGCTTAAGATGCATCATCCTGTTGAGTGCTCCCCTGATCTTGAAGGAGTTGGTTATCTGCAGATTCTCTAGTTTGAGATAGACCTCTCCACCGCACAAATCGGACAGGAAACGCGAACGCACTAAGGGGGTCTTGTTGACTTCGCCTCGTATCGATTGCCTTGCGTCTTCTATGTCCCGCAGAGTTATCATGATGTAACCACCAAGAGCTTTAGTTTTAGCTCGATTCGAGAAGCGTGACCGATTTGCCCATTCCAGTCTTTTTCGCAAACTGGTAGACGATGTTCGCCGCGGCTATGTCTTGAGCAGCAATACCGGTTGAATCAAAGAGAGTAATCTCATCATCGGACTCCCTGCCGCTCTTCTTTCCAGTTAGGATCTCGCCGATCTCAGCGTGTATGTCACTATCCCTGATTAGCCCCTGGGCGAGTGCGTGTTGGATTTCACCTATGACTCTGCATTGCTTGAGGCTGTCGACTACGATCTTCGCCCGTTTCATTATCTTTGGATCAAGCTCTTGCTTCCCCGGCCCATCCGCGCCGATTGCATTTATGTGCATTCCGGGTTGGATCCAGTCATCCATGACGATGGCAGTTCTTGATGGCGTGGCCGTGACGATTATGTCGGCATCTGCTACCGCTTCCCTGGGATTGGCTGTGGCCTGAACCTCTATGCCTAGTCTCTTGGCCACCTCAGTGGAGTATTTTCCTGCATTGCTCGCGGTTTTGCTCCACACTTTCACCTTTTCAATAGCGAATAGTTCATGCAACGCCAACACCTGCTCGCGCCCCTGGGTTCCGGCCCCTATGACTCCCACCGTTTTGGAGTTCTTTCGGGCGAGGACGCTTGCGGCTACCGCACCTGCAGCTCCCGTTCTAACCGCAGTCAAGTAGGTCCCATCCATTATCGCCAAGGGCAGGCCAGTTTTCAGGTCCATGAGAATCACGATCGCAACACCTGACGGTAAACCAATCTTGGGGTTATCATAGAAACCTGACGCAATCTTCGTTGAGATGAGTTGAAAATCCTCCACATAACCAGTCTTGACATCGATTTCGCCATTATACTTCTCAACACCCAAATGAACGACAGGCGGCATCGCTACCCTACCCTCCGCGAAAGCCACGTAAGCTTGCCTAACCGCGTTAATCGCGTCTTTCATTGGAAGGCATGATTTGACTTCCTTTTCTGAGAGGATGAGGACTCCGTCAGATTCGTGCATCTTCGAGTATCAGCAATCACTTCAATGTGCCGTCCTCTTACTTAGCTGTTCTATTGTCTATTGAAGAAGCGCAGTCCCGGGTTTTGAGAGATCTTCGTTAGGATCTCGCGCATAACGTGATCTCCAAACCAAATCGCATCGAATCCACCCTTTTCCGCCTCGACAGCAATCAGGAGCGAATCTGCCGCATTTGCCTCAATCGTTTCTCGAGCAGAAGGAAACCGACCAGTGAAATTGCCTCTCTCATTTAATCCAACATGAGTTGATCGTGCATCGTCTTATTGTCTCCTAATCTGGGAGCTAACAATCTTGACAAACTCACTGAAGCTTTAAGTCAACTACCTCACTTGTTTGCCGCACGATGCTAAATGCAGAGTGAACGATTCGAAGTAGCAGGCAAATCCTTGACTGCCGAGGAGACCCAACAGTCCAAGTTGAAGTTTTGACGAAAGGCGGCGTTCTAGGTCGAGCCGACGTTCCCCAGGGTAGGTCTACGGGGATGTACGAAACTCACGTGCTTCGGGACGGCGGCACTGAATACTTCGGGAGAGGAGTTCGCAAAGCGATCAGAAACGTTAACGAAACCATCGCGCCTTCTCTGAAGGGAGTAGATGTAAGAAATCAGAAAGAGATAGACGCTCACCTCATTGAATTGGACGGCACTGAAAACAAGTCGAAACTCGGGGCAAACGCCATAGTCGGCGTCTCTCTTGCAGTTGCAAGAACAGCCGCTAATTCTCTCGACGTCCCCCTCTACGCTTACGTCGGAGGTCCTGCGGCGTGCGTGCTGCCAGCGCCATTGTTGAATTACATCAATGGTGGGAAACTTGCCGCGACCGACCTCGACTTTCAGGAACACATCATAATTCCCGTCGGAGCGAAATCCTTCTCTGAGGCAATGCGAAAAGGAGTTGAGGTTTACTATTGCCTCGGTCAGATGCTCGCAAAGAAATACACAAAATACGTGCTTAACACGGCGGACGAAGGTGGATACACGCCACCCAACCAAATCGGCACTATAACGGAAGCCGTAGAGGCGGGCCGGTATGCGATAGATAACGGCTATGCAGTAATGGTATCCGAACGTTCCGGAGAGCCAGAAGACGACTCAATCGCCGACATCGCCGTT
>Ga0315282_10008491_pt1 | contig 16608 bp, 8 predicted proteins | sample YL17G07_20_MG_FD_203693 | JGI IMG/M metagenome (GOLD analysis project Ga0315282, IMG submission 203693) | Sediment microbial communities from Yellowstone Lake, YNP, Wyoming, USA - YL17G07_20 | ecosystem: Environmental > Aquatic > Freshwater > Lake > Sediment | place: USA: Wyoming | collected...
ATAGCCGAACGTGCAGCGCACGCCATTCGAGAAGTCGATGAGCAACCCGGCGTTGTCGATGGTCTCGCGGTCCTTGAACACGTTGTTGCCCCCGTTGGCCTGAATGCGGGTGGGGGGCGCGCCCACCAGCCAGTGAATCACGTCCAGTTCGTGAATGCCGTCTTCCAGCAGGGCGCTGCCTGCCGTCTTGGTGAGGAACCGCCAATTCGTTTCCTTGCCCGTGGCCGGATCCTTGTAGCGCCAGCTCGCCGGATTCCAGTCGCCGCGGAACAGCGCGGCATAAACGTATTCCAGCTCGCCAATCGCGCCCTCGCGGATCAACTTGGCCATGCGCTCATACAGCAGGCTGTAGCGCGACTGCTGCCCCACCGCCAGAACGCGCCGGTTCTTCTCCGCGGCCTGGATCATGCGGTCGGCCTCGGCCAGGTGGATGGCCATCGGCTTTTCCACCAGCACGTGCTTGCCGGCCTGCAGGGCCGCCACCGTAACATCGGCATGGAGGAAATTGGGGACGACCACGATGACCGCGTCCAGGCCCGGCTCTGACGCAAGCATCTTCTTGTAGTCCTCGTAGCCCTTCGCACCGGGGGCGGCCTCCAGGGCCGGCTTCAGGTTCTCCTTGGTAGTATCGCAGAGCGCTATGACCTCGGCTTCGGGGACGTACCTTCTCACGATGCGCAGGTGAGCGTTGCGTCCCCTGTTCCCGGTGCCCACTATTCCGTACCGGACCTTCTTGCCGGCCGGTCCGCCCTGCGCCTGCCCGCTCAGGGCGTAGCCGGCGACGCCGGCCACGCCGCCTGCGAGAAAGTTGCGGCGGTCGATCGTATCGTTACGAGGCATTTTGAAACTCCTTTTCTGAGACTCCGGACGGGAACAGCCGCCGGCCCGGGTCTCGCCTGGTTTTTGAAACCCCGCTGTCGCACTGCGTTGTTTCCGCGGCGCGCCTGCCGCAGTGGCAAGCGCGCCCGGCAGATCGCGTTTAAAAATCCAGCTTCATGCCGAACTGCATGATTCGCGGAAGGGTGTTCGCCGCCACGCCCGTGATCCTCGACTCCGCCGTTCATGCGCAGCAAATCCGCCCCCGAGAGTGTCACGGTGAAAGGCAGGCCGCTGCGCTGGGTACGGTTGCTTTTCACTCAGGCGCTTTCGTATAGCCGGGTGAGCACGAACTCGCGGTGGCCGAGGACTTCGGCGCTGGTGAGGCGGCCGTTCGCCGTCTTCAACATCATGTCCAGCAACAGGTCCCCGGCCTGGTCGAGATTGATGTCGCGCCGCAGCAATCCCGAGACGTCCAGGTCGATGTGTTCGCTCATGGTCCGCACCGTCCGCGGGTTGGCGCAGAGCTTGATCACCGGCAAGATCGGATTGCCGATCACGTTCCCCTGGCCGGTCGGGAAAAAGTGAACGACGAATCCGGCCGCGGCAACCAACGTCACCATTTCGGCGGCCGCCGAAGAGGAATCCATGAACCACAGGCCCGGCCCCGTCGGCGCTTCCGCCTTGTCGAGCACACCATCCACCAGGCACTTCTTGCCGATCTTCTGGATGTTGCCCAGCGCTTTCTCTTCGATGGTGGTGAGGCCGCCGGCGATGTTGCCCTTGGTGGGCTGCGACTCCGACAAGTCGCCCACTTTGTGGCCATCGATCACCTGCTGATAGCGATTGAACATGGCCATGAACTGCGCGGCGATTTCGGGGGTGCGGCAGCGCTTGGCCACCAGGTGTTCGCCGCCGGTGATCTCCGTGGTCTCGCCGAACACCAGGGTCACGCCCCGCTCGTACAACTTGTCGAAGGCGTTGCCCGCGGTGGGGTTCGCGGCGCTGCCCGAAGTTGTGTCCGATTCTCCGCACTTGGTGGACACCCAGAGGTCGCGGAGCGGGCTTTCCTCGCGGGCCAGCGTCGAGGCCCATTGCACGTACTGTTTCGCCTGCCGCGAGGCCCGCATGATGGTGTCATGGTCGCCGTGCAGTTCGATTCCGAAGCCCGCCGCCGGCTTGCCGGTTTTCGCTATGCCGTCTACCACGCGCTGCGTCCAGCCTTCCTCAATGCCGATGACCACCACGGCGGCGACATTCGGGCTGGAGCCGGTGCCGATCAGGGTGCGGAAATGCAGCTCCAGATCGGCCCCGAACTGCAGGCGCCCGTAGGGATGTGGCAGAGCCATGCAACCCTTGATGTTGTGAGCCACAGCCTGGGCCGCCGCGTTCGAAAGATCGTCCAGGGGCAGAATAATGACGTGATTCCGCACTCCCACGCGGCCGTTCTCTCGCCGGTAGCCCCGGAATGTCGCGCTGCTTAAGTCGATAGCCAAGGTGTCGTCCCTCCGTTCTACCACCGCTTGGTTTTCACGTTATGAACATGCAGGTGCGCACCCGCCGGAATCGGCGCGGTCGCGCGGCCGACATCGGCCCCGTACTTGATCACCGTGTCGTTCTCCGCCAACGGCTTGATTGCCAGTTTGTGGCCGATGGGGACATCGTCCAGGACCTTCACGCTGATCATCCGGTCCTTGTCCATGATCCAGCCGGTGAGCGTATCCCCCGCCTTGACGCCTTCGACGACGACGACCCCCACTGAATCCGCTTCGTCGTGAACCACGAAATGTACGGTCATTCGCTATTCTCCTTCCAGCCAACGCCCGGTTCGGCGATCCATCCGGTTGGCGGCCCGGATCGCGCGGGAAACGCCATCGCCGACGGGACGCGCGCCGGAATGCAACCGTTGCTGCGGAGCGGGATGAAACCGTAATATACGGTATCTGATGTGGCTCCGTCTACATCACTCTCCGCAGATATCACCTTGCATGTTTGAGCTATTCCCAGAGTGGATGGCAGGGCGCCGCCAGGCATGACGCGTGGCGAATGGAGCGCGCACCTGCCCATGATCGCCATGCTTCGCGCAGGCATCCCTCCGGCGGCATCGGCAGGCCCTTCCGCGTCATCGGCGGCTCACGGCCTTTGCCCGCTTATTTGGGTTCCTTTAGCTCCGGGGTAATGCTGGCCGTGCGGGCGTCCCAATCGACGGTAACCGCGGTGCCGTCGGCGAAGGTGGTGCGCTCCTTGCGGTAGTTGCTGTCCAGGAACTCGTGCCTGGTCATTTCGCTCAAGCCCACCCTGGCGTGCAAAGCAGCCATGCGGCGCACCATGCGGAGGGCGTCGTCGGTGAGTTTCTCCGCCTGCCAGAGCTGCGGCACGCCCCCGCAAAGCAGGCCGACCAGGTTCTCATCGTTGTCGCGGCCGCCGTAGGGCAACACAATCGCGTCGTGGTACACCAACTCGTAGAGCGGTACTGGTATCGCTTTCCCGCGGCCGGGATTCGCCGACCCATAGTCCACGTAGGGAATCACCCAGTCGGCGGCCGCTTCCGTTCCCACTAATCCGAGGTTGGCCCGGACCCACCGGAAGCACGCGGCGCGCGACCTCATGGAATCGGCCCGCGTGGCCGGATGTTCGGGGTTGAAGTCCTGATCCGGAGGCACGTAGCCGAATACATCCAGGTACGCTCCCTGCGGCTTGATGCCGTGGGTGAACATCAGCCGGTAGTTCTTCACCAGGTGCCCCAGCATGAAGCGGGGGTTAAGCGACGTTTGTTTTCCGCCGTCCCAGTAGTCCATGAACGGAATGGAGCCTTCCTTCCACTGCCCGAAACGCGAACCAGGGAAAGCCGTCGGCGGCTTTACCGCATCCTCCTCGTGTACCGCAAACTGCTCCTGGTAGGAGGCGGCGTCGGTGTAGTAATCCCGGTATTGGTCGTGCAGGACGAACAGGTAGCCGAGTTCCTTGGCGACTTCGCCGTATCGCCGCATCCCTTCCCACCCGCCGGCCTGAGGCGCGGGCGGCAGCTCGTCCGGGTGCTGGCGATCGTAGCCCAGGCGCGGCCAGCCCGCCAGGCAGACGTAGAGCCGGTCGATTCCCTTGGCCTTCAGTTGGCGGAGCTCGCCGGCCCGCTGATCGAAGGTAACCAAGTTGTAGTTCTTCTTCGGGTCCTTGGGGTCGTAGCGGTAGGCGCCCTCCCGGTAGTTCCTGAGAATGTGCTGGCGCAAGTGCGGCGTGCCAATGAGCCGGGCCACGGCTGGCTCCCGCGCGATCTTCTCCTTGAGCGAGACGAACTGGCCGTTGTCAATCACGTGCCGGCGGTAGCGCTTGGCCAGGTCCACGTAGTTCCCCTTCTCGAAGAAGACCATGCGCGCGGACCGAGGGTAACCGAACTTGCCCAGCATGGCGCTCCAGCGCGGGCCGATCACGGTGGGGCCGCCGGCGGGGTGGTGGAACTTGTAGCCGGCGTCGTCGGGAGTCTCCACGATGATCATCATGGCCGACGGGCCCTTCTGGAAGCCCCACCAGGACATCGACCAGCACTCGACCAGGTTGCTTTGAATGACGCTGGTGTCCTTGGGGTCGATTGTGCCGTCGGGTTTCCCGGGGCGGATCGGGTTGTATTCCTTCGGCCAGTTGCGGGGCAGCAGCGTTCCACGGCGGTTGCTGAAGACCGTGTAGTCCACGGCCCGGGCATCCAAATCCTTCGGCCAGTCCAACTGCCGCACCAGCGCCTCGCGCTCCTGCGCGGCCAGGTCGAAGACCAGTTCTTCATCCGGTCCCTCGAGGCAGACGGTCAGGTACAACGCCAGGTCCAGTTCCCCGGCGCCGGTGAGCGGGCCCGCGCCGCGGAACCGCGAGAGGCTGATTTTCACGCCGGTCTTGTAGCCGGTGTCGTAGGGAACGATGTCGATCTTTCCGGCATCGGCCAGGCGCACGCAAAACTCCTCTTGTACCGCTGGCGTCCCGCCGGCTACCGCGCGGCTGTTGGGAGCGTGCCGGCGGGACGCCAGCGGTACAACCAGCATGTCGTCTTTGGCGGAAGGCGCCATGGCCCACGTCACGGGGCCGGCTTCCACTTTGAGCGCCAGGTCGGACGCGCCCAGCGTCACCTTGTGGCGCTTGCCGGCAATGGTCCACTGGCCGTTGGCGTGCGTCACGGTGACGGCCGGCGCCCCCCACTGCTCCCGCGGGAGTTACTGGGCGGCCGCCATCAGAGGAAAAGCCAGCAGAAGCGTGAACAGAATGGTTATCGCTCGCAGTCGCATGACCTTATCGCTCCGGTTGTACCGCTGGCGTCGTCGCCGCGGCGCCCCGGCCCTGCATGTCGCGCCGGTACGCCGGGGTGAACCCGCAGGGGGTCGCCGCGGCGACCGGAGCGCTAGCGGTACAACGTGGTGGGCTGCTTCTACTTCAACATTGCGATAAACCCACCGCCTGCTTGCAGCTCGATTTGAACCGAATCCGCGGAAGTCAAAACCGCTTTCTCTACCTTTACCGCCGTCGGTCCTTCCTTGCTATCGCGGACCAGAATTGCCTGGCGTTTGCCCTTCATAAACGACAGCGGCACGTTCACGGTTCGAGCCGTTGGGCCGTTCACGACAGCCAGGAACCAAACCTCGCCCTTGCGGCGCGCCAAGGCCGCCACTTCGCCGATCTCGGACACCGGCAAGGCGATGGTTTCATCCCAAACGCTCGGGATGGCCTTGATCACGTCCACGGCGGGATTCTCGAGAAAGCTTTTCGGGTGTCCGCCATAGACCAGCAACGGTGAAGTAAGGACGGCGGCTGTGGCGATCTGGTGCGCCCAGGTGGTGTCGTTGCGCCGGGCGCTGAATACCGTCGGCGTGTAATCGGCGTGGCCGGCGAGCATTCGCGTGAACGGCCAGGTGGCGTCGTGCCGGGCCCGCAGGCTCTTGCTGGATTCCATGCCGCGGATGGCTTCGCGCGTCAGCTCGTTCGGCCAAGTGCGCGACAGGCCGGTGGGCTTGTTAGCGCCGTGGAAATCCACGATCATGTGGAACTCGGCCGCGTCCCTCAGACAGGCCTCGTAGTGATCGACGACTTCTTTGGCCTCGTGATCGAAGAAGTCGATCTTGGCGCCCACCGCGCCGGCCCGGCGGGCCATCTCAAAAAACTTGCGGCGGGCTGCCGGGTCACGCAGGTCCCTGCTGTGCTTCCAAAGCACGATGCCGACGCCACGCTGGCGCGAGTAATCAACCAGCTCTTTCAGTTGCTCCTCGCTCCACTTGGCCCAGAAGCCTTCGATCACGTTGTATTCGAAGCCCAGTTCGTGCGCGTAATCGGCAAACTGCTTCATGCCCTCCAGGCCCGTCTCGCCGCCGTCCAGGTATCTCCACACCGCGCGGCCGGGCTTGATCCACTCGCTTTTCAGGCCCTTGGGAAAAACCTTCGGATCGGGAGGCGCCGAGACGCTGTTGACGATGTCGCAGTTGACCAGCGCGTTCAGATCTGCGCCGATCATGACTACGCGCCAGGGTGTGGTGATGGTTCCGGCGATGGCCGCCGGTTTGGTCATCCGTTCGACGTCATCCTTGTAGCGCAGGCGGAACGGGTAGGAAGCCGGGTGCGTGTGGCCCAGGCGCGCGGCGAAGCCTTGCTTGCCGTCGGCCTGCAAGCCCATGCCAGCGTAGTTCACCAGGGCACCCTCGGTGATCGAGGCGTAGCCCGCCGCGGCGGGCAGCTTAAACGTCACTGGGGGCGCCGCCCAGTCGCCGGCGGCAACTTCTTCAACCGCCTTCTTCACATGAAGGGCTTCGTAATGGCCTTCGAAGTCGTGGTACCAGACGGTGCTGCCGGCGGGAAGGCGGAAGGCGGTGGCTTCGTCCGGCACCCGCTCGGTGCCCGCCGCGCCGGGCACAATGAAGCGGAAGGCGATGCCGTCGTTGTAGGCGCGTGCTTCGATGGTGTACGCCGTCCCCGTTTTCGCGTGCTTCACCTGGAATTTCGCGCCGTTCGAGCGATCGACGGCGGTGGAGTGCACGCCATACCACGGGTAGGTTTCATTGGTGCGGTAGCGCTCCGCTTTGCCGAGCTGGGCGCCCTCGGCCAGGCTCACGCCATCGACCACGATGCCCAGCGCCGAGGCCTCGATCACCGGCTTGCCCTTGAAAGCGATGGTGTAGCTGAGCCGCGCGTCCTGGAGCGCCAGCCTGAATTCCATCTGTCCGTTCGGGCTGGCAACAACATTCGCTTCGGCGGCCACAGCAGGCAGCGAACCGAGCACCAAAAGAGCAGCGACAACAGCAAAAGAGCGGTAATGGTGTTGCATAGTAGAGACCAACCACAGAGGAACACAGAGGGCCACAGAGGAACGGACTCTGTGGCCCTCTGTGGCCTCTGTGGTTCGAAAAACCCGTTAGAAGTTCAGCCGCAAGGCGAACTGCATGACGCGCGGATTCCGTGCCGAAGTCAACGTGCCCGCCGCGGCGTTGCTGTTCACCCGGGCCGCGTTGAACGTGATGGTCGTGTTCACGCCCGAGAACTGCGTATGGTTGAACGCGTTGTAGGCCTCGGCGCGCAGTTGGAACCTCAGGCGCTCCTTGATGATGAAGTTCTTGAACAGCGACGTGTTCCAATTGTTGGTGCCGGGTCCCCGCAGCACATGACGCGGCATGTTGCCGAAATTCAGCCACGTCGCGGTCTGACCGGGTTGAAGCTGATAGGGCTCGGCGAATGCCGAAACGTCAAAGAACCGGTCGAAGGTGCGCTTGTCCTTGGGCAGGTTTGGGTTGCCCACCATGATGGACCGCTCGGTATCCCCTCCGTAGGCAAAGTTTATGCTGGGCGACGTGCCCATGCTGGCCGCCAACATCGGACCGCTGATGAAGCTCGTAATATTCGAGACCTGCCAGCCGTCGAACACGGCTTTCACCACTGGGTTCGGCGTATAGCGGCTGAGCTTCGGGACATCCCACAGGAAATGGAACGTGAGGATGTTGGGCCGGTCGTACGAGGAGAGCGCGTAATTGTATACCTTCCGATTCTGGTAGACGGCTACGGCAGAGGAGTAGCTGGCCGAGCCGGTCGGCGCACCTGGCTGTGTTGTGCTGTCGCCTTCGGCATAGCACATGGCCTTGGAGAAGGTGTAGGTGGCGCCGAATTGCAGCCCCTTGGCGAAGCGGCGATTCGCCTGGACCTGAAGCGAGTGGTAGCTGGAGTTCCCCTCGAAAATCTGCCGCGGGATGCTCCCGTAGCCCGGGTACGGCCGGAAATAATTGTCGTTCAGGGGCGTGGCTGTCGCGTTCTGCGGGTTCTGGTTCTGCGGCAGGAGCTGTGAGCCATACGGTACGGTGTTGATATCCAGGTTCTCGCCGAGGTGCCGGCCGAAACTGCCCACGTAGGAAACGTCCACCATGGTGCCCCATTCGATTTGCCGCTGGATGCCAAAGTGCGCGTGGTAGGCCGTGACCACTTTGCCGTGCATATCCAGGGTCCGGGAGAAACTGCTCGGTGAAAGCAGGCCGCTGGCGTTGTAGGCTTGAGCCACGTACCCGTAGTAGGCGGTGGGGTTGAAGATCAGGGGTGGATTGAACGAGAGATTGCCCAAAGCGCCGGCATCGGCGCGCGGGTTGTAGAAGACACCGCCGCCGAGGCGGATGGCGGTCTTGCCGTTGCCGAACGGATCCCACGCCAGGCCGAACCGGGGCGCGAAGAGAACGCCGTTGCTGTACACCACCGCATCCGGATAGCCCTTCGTCCCGCTGACCAACACACCATTGACCGGATCCCCGGAGCCGGGAACGAGGAGCCCGGAGTAAGCGTTGAGCACGGTGACGCCCGTGATCGGATTAATGATGACGTTCGCACCATTAATCTTCGCCGGTGTGTAAAGTCTAGGCGCCTTTTTCGGGTCCCACAACTCCGGAACGAAGTTCGCCGCCTGGTGGTTCGCCGGCGTTTGCGGCAAAGCCCAGGTGAAGCGGAGACCGAGATCCATGGTCAGCCGCCGCGTCGCCCTCCACGAATCCTGCACGTACCACTCCCGAAGGCGCGTGATCGGGGCGTAGTCCACGCGATTCGTCCGCTCCTGGTAGGTCTGGTAGATTCCGAGAAACGCGTTGGCGTAGGCGTAACCGGCGTCCAGCGGATTACTGGAACTCGAAGCGAAGTTGAAGCTCCCCGGGAACTGGTTGCCGCCGGCCTGGTGGTACTGGTTGTATTGAACCTGTTGCACCAAGCCCCCCACCTTGAACTGGTGCTTGCTCCGGATGATGGTCAGGCCGTCGCTGAAGCTGAGCGCGGTGGAATCGTCCACCATCGGGAACCGGCCGTCGTAACTGATGTTGGCCGAGGTGCCGTTCACGCCGCCGAACGACATTGCCGGCAACAGCCCCAGCGGATTGTCCTTCGGGTACGTCTGCTGGATGTTGATTCCATAGGTCGCGCGCTGATACGCCTTAAGCCCATCGCTCGTCAGCTTCTGATTCTCGGTCCACAGGTTCATTCCCACGGTCGCTTCGTTGACCAGGGTGGGCGAGAAGATGTAGGTGAACGTGCCGCCCATCTGAGGCATGGTTTGCGCGTAACCGACGGGCGCCGGTCCCCACTGGTTGGAGATGGCCGCGCTGGTAAGCCCCCTGTTCTCGCTGCTGAACCCGGAAGCCTTCACCCAGAGCCGCGCCTTCTCGGAGATGTTGTAATCCACGCGCAGCATTTCCTGCATCACCGGCAGATCTTCGCTCCCGGCGATCTGGAAGTTGTACGCGTACTTCGTGATGGCGACGTTGGTGGCGTTGGGAAGCGGGAAAACACTCATCAGCTTGGCCGAATTCGCGTCCATCCGGGCGGCGGGGACGATGTTGTTGGCGAAGCACGCGGTCTTGTCGGTTGTGGTGCAATTCCCCGTCACCAGCGAATCCTTGACCAGGTACAACTGGCCCGTGTTTCTCAGGCTCTGCGAAAAATCGCCCTTGCGCTCCAGGTCCGTGGGGACGGTGTAGGTGCGCAGCGAGTTGGGACTCTGGTTCGGCAGGATTTCCTGCGAGAAGAAGAAGAACAGCTTCTGTTTGCTGGTATTGAAGTGGCCCGGCCAGTAAATGGGGCCGCCCAGGTTATAGCCCGTGGTGTTGTACCGGTACCGCTGCCGGGCGATGCCCTGCCGGTTGTTGAAGAAGGTGTTGGCGTTAAAATCCTCGTTGCGGTTGTAGTAGTAGGCGCTGCCTCGGAACTGCCGCGTGCCGCCCTTTGTGGCGATGTTAATCACCATCCCCGAAGCGGTTCCGTACTCAGCCGGATACGAGTTGGTGAGCACCTTCACTTCCTGGATGGCGTCCATGTTGATGGGCGATTCGGCTGTCCGGCCACGCGCCGTGTTCCCCGAAATGCCGTCGATGTTGACCGCATTGTAATACTGCCGGATTCCGCCGACGGTGGGCGTAACGAATTGGCCGAGCGTCTCGGAGCCTGTCGCATCGTCCACCACGCCGGGCAGAAGCTGCAACAAGGCCATCACGTCGCGCCCTTTGACCATGAGCTCGGTCATCTGTTTGGAGTCGATGAGAGCGGACCGCTCGCTGCTGGCTGTTTCGATGACAGCGCCCTGGGCCATCACTTCCACCGTTTCCGCCACGCTGCCTACCTCCAGCCGTAGCTCGCCGACGCTCAGCCGGTCGGTGGCCGAGACGTTCAGATTGCTTTTCTCAAGCTGCTTGAAGCCGCTGGATTTGATTGCGATCGTGAACGTCCCCGGGTGGACGTCGGAGAAGATGAAATCGTCTTCGGCGCTGGTGACCAGCCGGCGGGCGTCCTTGGTCGCCTGGTTGATGAGCGTCACTTCGGCCCCGACAACAGCAGCCCCCGACGGATCGACCACTCGGCCCGTCAAGGTACCGGTAGCGGTTTGGCCGCACAACATGCCCGCGCAAACGACCAACAGGGCAAGGCAGAGCAGAAGACGATGCGGCAGGTACATATTCCCTCCAAGCGATGTTAACGTTAAAGTAATGGTGCGCAAATGCTACCCCACGGAAATCTTCGTGTCAAGGGCGCTCGCGAATTACCGCCGGGCGAGCGCCTTGCCGATGGCCCCCAACTGCTTCAGAAACGGCTCGGCGATCAACCCGCCGGGCTGAATGGGCGCGTCCCAGGTGACGGCCGCTCCCTTGCCAACCAGGTTGCGCGTCCATTCGATCACTTGGTCGTCGGTGAACCGCGGCGGGCCTTTGCCCCAGGTGCTGCCCAAAAGACTGCGCATGTGCGGGTAGGCGCCGTCGATCCTGCCGTTGGCAAAGCGGTTTCCGCCCAGCCTCACCAGCGCCGGGTCGTTGGTCTCACCGGCGGTAAAATCCTCGTGCTCGCTCAGCGAGATGAATGAATAGATCATGCCGTTGTTGAAGGCGATGATCCTCTCGGGGTTGTCTGAAGATCCAACGTCAGCACAGCCTCTTCGGTCTACCTGCGTCGGCAACATGCTCGCTAGGAAACCTCCCATTCTCCGCACAGACGTTGGCTGGCTGCTTCGTAACGCCCTGCCATGCGGCGGATCCGGTATTGACTCTACACACAACTAACGCCAACATGGCCCCGCGGCAAGAATGTGGCGGAAGATCAGGTCACGCGTTGCACCCAAGCTAGTGACCTGACGGAACCTCAAGAGTCATCCTCCGATATCCGCGGACAACAATGATCCGGCGTGGGACCCGTGTACACAAACGGAGTAACTGCTCGACATCTTCGACTTTCTTGCCATCGCATTCGACAATCACATCGGATCCCCTCAGCCCCCAACTGGCGGGCTCAGATCCGAGGGGTACATTGTCCAGAAAGACGCCGTAGTCCTGGCCGCCCGTAGCGTCAATCAGTTCGGGATCGTTGCGCAGATCCCGGACGGTGGTGCGGAACCACTGGTGCGTGGTCGGGCCGGGACCGCTCATTTTGGTGGCTTCGGCATCGCCGGATCGCAGGAGTTCCGTCAGCCAGGACGGGCGGACCACCTTCTGGACTTTCGTGAACGTAGCGGCCTCTTCGGCGCCCACCGGAAGACCGTTCTTGAACGTGCAGGCACGAATGGTTGTGGTGTTGCTGATAAGGATGGGGCGCGTGTATAGCGTGCTTGTGTGGGTCGGCGCCCTGCCGTCGGCCGTATAGCGGACTTCCCCGCCGCGGGCATCGGGTTTCATGGTCACAGCCGGGGACTGTTCAAACTCGCCGCCGAACGGGATGATTCGGGTCATGCGGTGGCCGAACTGATCGATGGGAAAGTTCTCGAATCCGATTTTGAGCGCGGGCGAGCCTTCCTTGACCCGAAAGTCGCCATGGAGCGGATCGACAAACAGCGGGTCCGCGAAAACCGAGTAACGATCGTGCCCCACCGTGCGCCACTGTTCCCAATCGAGATCTGCGGCGAGAAACCGGCGCGTGTTGACGTTCCAATACAGATTTCGGTCGATGAGCTTGCCCCATGGATATTTTTCGGGCATCCGGACCGGCCGGATGAGGCTGGTTGTCGGCTCCTCCTGACCTGGCCTGGCGCCGCTGACAACCGTGATGTTGTGATAAAACTCGTCCTCGGAGTCCGGCGGCCACACGTGCCATCCGATCTCTACCGGACTGACATGGATGTTGTTCCAGACCTTCCGGTGGAAGCCGTCCCGCAGCTTCAGAGTGGAACCAAGCGACAGGTTGTTGTAGATCGCGTAGTTTGACGACCCGTCGTCGAGATCGATGGTCCAGTTGCCGGCGGAGATTGTTTTCCGGTAGTTAGCGATGCGGTTGTTTCGAATGTGGGTGGTATCGACCGCATCGAGGAAGACCAGTTTCTTGTCCATGCCCTTGGTGCCACCGCTCTCGGTCAGCCATTGCCGCTCGCGTCCCCAAGAATTGAAAGGGCCGTGCTCGCCGGTCTCGCGCACCGTTTCCCAGATGTCGCAGTGCTCGATCACATGCCCGCCCCAGGTCCCATCATTGATGCAGATGCCCGCCCGCGGGGTGTTGTAAATCGTGCAATAGCTGACGTTGATCCTGTGGCTCATGGAAATGAGCACGCCCGCGGTCTGCTTCCCGAACTCTCCGATCTCGGACATTACCGAATCCTGCACCGAGCAATCCTCCGGATAGTCGGATGTCTTCGGTCCGGGCTGCAGGTCCATCCCCTGGCGCATCTGCTCCCAAGACTGCCCCAGCATCTCTTCGTCATCCCAGGTGAGGTACATCCGTACGGCTTTCGGTAACCCGGCAAACGCCACGCCGCTGTCGCCGATGCGGAAGAAGCGGCAATGAGTGACCGTGTTGCGCCGGTTGCAGCCGCTGAAAAAAATGGCGTTGCCGCCCAGGTACTGGAACCCGCAATCCTCAATACGGCAGTTCTCCGCGCCCTCGAAGTACACCGCGCCGCCGCGATGAATTGCCCAGTCGCCGCGCGCCAGCGGCTCGTATCGGTCCAGGAACGTGAGCCCGCTCTCGGTAAACGTGAGCCCCCGCAAAATGATGTTGCGCACGGGCCGCTCGGGCGTGCCCACGAAGCGGATCAGGTCTTTCACGACCACCGCTTCAATCTCCGCCTTATTCGGATTGACGCCGGATGGGGGCAGGAAGTAGAGCGTGCTGGAACCGGTGTCGAGGAACCATTCGCCAGGCGCGTCCAGTTCCTCGAAGATGTTCTCGATGAAGAACGGGGAGGAAGATCCGCGCCCTGTTCCGATGCCGCCGGAGCGTTGTAGTTGCCAGCCGCCTTCGCCGAGCAGCACGCGGTGCTTCTCCCAGTCCACACCCTTGATGCGGTACTGCAAGTTGCCCCAGTTCTTGCTCTGGAACGCGTGGACAATCCCGGTGGTTGGGTTGGCCCACCGCTTTTGCGTGAAGATCTTCGGATCGAAGCCAAACCACGTGTCGTAACGCCGGTTGGAGCCATCCGTAACAAGCTGGTACCCCTTGCCGCTGCGCAGCGGGTCGGCCGCATCGTAATTCGGAAAACGGGCACGGACCTGGCGCTTGCCATCCACGAACAACTGGTCAAAATCCAGGCCCGCGGGTACGCTCGCTTTGAGAATTCCGCCCCGGTACGCGGACCACTTGAGATCGAGCTTCCGGCTACCCACGATTGTGACTTGTTCGCCCGGAACGGCGGTCCAGATGACGGGAGCGCCGTCACCACCCGAGTCTTCGGGTGCGAAGACGAGCGGCTCAAAGAGCCGGTACTTGCCGCGCCGTAAATACACGTGGATGGGTGCGGTCTTCTTCGCCTCGCGCACCGCTTGCCGCGCCCGCTGCAACGTGCGGAACGGCTGGGCCGTCGAACCGGGGTTCCGGTCATCGCCCCCCGGTGACACATAGACGTCGGTGGCCGCGCACATGGCAGCCGCAAGCAGGATAAGAAGAAGGGCATATCTGATCATCGGCGTTCCGGGAGTGCCTTACTTCTTCTTCCTCTCTTTTGCTTTGTCTTTTGCCGCGGGCTGCGGAAGCTGTTTGAAGAACTCGAGGTCGACGTCGCCCGGCTTGGGATTCTCCGAAGTCAACGGCGCTGTGTCGCCGTAGAGTTTCTGCTGCCCTTCCATTGCCTCCATCAGCCCCCGAATTCTGCCGGAATTGGCCGGGTCGCCGGACAGATCCTTGGTTTCATACGGGTCCTGATCGAGATTGAAGAGCTGCGTCCGATTGATTTCGGGGTAGCGAATCAGCTTCCACGGCCCACGCCGCACGGCGCGCTGCACGTCTCGATAAGCGAGAAAAATCGTGTCGCGCACGCTACTCGCTTGGCCGCGGAGGATGGGCGCCAGGCTCTTGCCCTCCAGCGATCCGGGAATCTGGGCCCCGACCAGGTCGCAGACCGTAGGATAAATGTCGAAGTGATAGCAAAACGCATCCAGAGTCTTGCCCTTGGGAATGCCGAGGCCGGAGAATATCAGCGGCGCCCCCATGCTGTGCTCGTAGAGATTCTGCTTGCCCATCAGACCGTGGCTGCCGATGGCGATGCCCTGGTCGGAGGAAAAGATAATGATGGTGTTGCCGTACTCCCCGATCTCCTTAAGTGTGCGGAAGATTCTTCCGAACTGCTCGTCCTGATAGGTGATCACCGCGTAGTAGTCGCGCAGATGGCGCCGGATTTCGGCTTCCGTTCGCGGCCACGGCGCGAGTCGCTCGTCGCGTATCAGCAACTCGCCGTTATTAAACCGGTGATACGGCTGGAAATTCGGCGGCAAAGGGATCTTGTTCGGGTCGTACCGGTCCAGGTACTCCTTGGGCGCCACCCGCGGATCGTGAGGCGAAGCCCCGGCCAGGTACATGAAAAAAGGCTTGCCCTGGGAGGTGGAGGGGTCGCTCTTCCATTTGCGCAGGAACGAAGTGGCCTGATCGGCCAGGTACTCATCGGGCCGGCCGCTGAGCCGGACCTCGTTGTCATTTGGGGCAACGTAGTTGCAGTACGTAAACGCCTGCTGCGACTGCTTATCGGTGTTGCCGCTCTTCCCCATGAAATAAGTGAGATAGCCGGCCTCGTTCATGGACTTGGGGAAGTTCGGCGCGTCCGGCGGCTGGTTGCGAACCGAGAACCACGATCGGCCCCGCAGCGCCATCATCCGGGCGGGCAAACAAACCGCACCGACGAAGCCACCCATGCAGTAGGCATTGCGGAATCGAACGCCGGACCGGACCAGGCCGTCCAGGTTCGGTGTCTGAATGTGAGGATTCCCGAGTGCGGCGATCGTGTCTTCCCGCTGATCGTCGGTAAAAATGAACAGCACGTTCGGCCTTGTCCCGCTCGCGCCGGCGCGCATGACGTGCGGCAGGGCAGCGGCAGCAGCGCCCAGCCCGGCCATCCTGCAAAACTGTCGTCTCGAAGGCTGCAATCTCTTCATGCTCAAATCTCCTATGGAGCTCGTATGGAGCGCCGGCCTCTGGCCGGCCCCGGGGCCGCCGGGACGGCGGCGCTCCGAATTTTCAGAACAGCAATTTCAGGCTGACGAAGGTGCGGCGAGCCTCTTCTCCTTGTGTTTGCGTGCTGCTCACCATTCCGAAAAGGGTGCTCGTCGGAGTGGCGTTCGGGGCGGCAAAGAGAGGATGGTTCAGGACTCCTTCCGCCTCGCCGCGAAGCTGCAGCGCCAGTTTTTCACGCATCCGGAAATTCTTGTGGACGGCGAGATCGAGCATGTTGATTCCGCCGGCGCGGACTCCGGAAAGCCGCGACGGGAATGTGCGGATGTTGTTGGCCAGTTGTTTGCCCGCGGTTCGCTCGAAACCCTCGGTGTTGAACCAGTGGTCGATTGTTCGCCGGCTGCCGCCCAGCGGAATGTCATGAATGTCGCCACGGTACAGGACGTTCCCGAATCCGATGGGAGCGCCGGTCTGTAGCTGGTAGATCGCAGCGACGGTCCAGCCTCCGAAGAGGTGATCGATCACCGCCGGTCCGTTTTTGCCGAAGGCCCTCCCCCTTCCGAAAGGAAGGTCGTAAATTGCATCGACCACGAAGCGACGGGGGCGGTCCAGGTTAGAGATCACATGTTCCGGCCGCGAATCCGTAGGATTCAGGTACGAGGTCGCCTCCATGTTCTTCGACCAAGTGTAGAACGCGTTGAAGTGCAGACCGTGCGCCAGGCGTTGCTGGACGCGAATCGTCATCGCGTGATACCACGACGATCCCGCGGGAATGTCGGCGGCCAGGCTGGTGAATTGCGGATAGGGACTCAGAAGTTGGGCATAGGTTGTGTTTTGAGAATTGAACAGCGCGGTACCGGCAAAAGCGGGCAAGCCAAGGAATGGATTCGGAGCCCGGCTGGTGAGGAAGTTGTTGACATCGTTGTCCCGCTCCGGCGAGGTGCTCAGGTACGAACGAGG
>Ga0315282_10008492_pt1 | contig 16608 bp, 32 predicted proteins | sample YL17G07_20_MG_FD_203693 | JGI IMG/M metagenome (GOLD analysis project Ga0315282, IMG submission 203693) | Sediment microbial communities from Yellowstone Lake, YNP, Wyoming, USA - YL17G07_20 | ecosystem: Environmental > Aquatic > Freshwater > Lake > Sediment | place: USA: Wyoming | collected...
ATGTGGCGATGGAGAAAGGGCTGCGTTTTGCCATCCGGGAGGGCGGACGGACGGTCGGCGCCGGCACCGTGACGGATATTCTGGAGTAGGAAAAAATGGCGATAGGCACGCGGTGCCTGTCACCGGAGGGACATCATGGAAAAAATCAGAATCCGATTGAAATCCTTTGACCACCGGCTGCTCGACCAGTCCGTGAAAGACATTGTGGTGAAAGCCAAGAGGACGGGGGCCAGCATTTCCGGCCCCATCCCCCTGCCAACCCGGATCCACCGCTTCTGCGTCCTTCGGTCTCCCCACGTTGACAAGAAATCACGGGAACATTTCGAGATGCGCATCCACAAAAGGCTGATTGACATCAGCGAATACAACAATGAAACAATCGAAGAGCTTCAGAAACTCGATCTGCCCGCCGGCATCGACGTCGAGATTCAAGCTTTCGGCGCGGGAGAATAAACCATGCTTGAGGGTCTCATCGGCAAAAAAATAGGCATGACCCAGGGTTTCGATGCGGTGGGGAACTCCATTCCTCTGACGGTCATCCAGGCCGGCCCCTGCACGGTCATCCAGAAGAAGACCGCGGACAAAGACGGTTATGCGGCCCTTCAGCTCGGCTTCGTCGAAGAGAAGGGCGTCAAGCTCCAGAGAAAAGCGGCCCTCGGCCATTTCAAGAAATCCGGCTCTCCTCTGACGAGAGTTTTGAGGGAGTTCGGCTTCGAAGGCCAGGGCGAGGTCAAAGAGGGAGATCAGTTCTTCGTCGATATCTTCAAGGTCGGAGACAAGGTCCACGTCACTGGGACGAGCAAGGGCAAGGGCTTTGCCGGCGTCGTGAAACGCCACCACTTCCGCGGCGGCGGGGCTTCGCACGGATCGATGTTCCACCGGGCACCGGGTTCCATAGGCGCATCGTCCTATCCTTCGCGCGTCGTCCGCGGCCTGAGGATGGGCGGCCACATGGGACACGCCCGAGTGACCGTCAGAAACCTGACTGTCTTCCAAACGGACAAGGACCACAACCTCTTGGTTGTCAAGGGAGCCGTGCCCGGCCCCGACGGAGGCTATGTCCTCATCCATAAACAGAAGAAGAGTTGACCATGCAAAAAGCACAAGTTTTAGACAAGAGCGGGAAAGTCAAGTCGGAGATCGAGCTTCCGGACGAAGTGTTCACTTACCCGGTCAAGCCGCATCTTCTGTATGAAGTGGCCGTCAATTATCTGGCCAATCAGCGGCGCGGCACGGCCGCAACCAAGACCCGGGCCGAGGTGAGCGGCAGCAACCGCAAGCCCTGGCGGCAGAAAGGCACGGGCCGGGCTCGCGCCGGCGCCACCCGGTCCCCGCTGTGGCGGCACGGCGGCACAACCTTCGGGCCCCGGCCGAAGGATTACTCCTACGAGATCCCTAGAGAGGCCAAGAAAAACGCCCTGAGATCTGCCCTCGCGGCCAAGCATGCGGAAAAATCTTTGCTCATCTTGGACGACCTGAAGCTCAAAGAGGCCAAAACCAAATTGGCCGTCGACCTGTTGAAAGACTTGAAGATCGATTCCGCGCTTGTCGTCGACGGCCAGGACAATGCCAACCTCTTCGTCTCGGTCCGGAACATCCGCAAGGTCAAAGCCGTTGATTGGAAAGTCGTCAACACGTACGACATCTTGAACTACAAATGGCTTGTCATCAGCCGGCAAGCTTTCGAGTCTTTGATGGAGAAACTGAAGTGAACAAGGACCCCTACCAGATCATCATCAGGCCGGTGATTACCGAAAAGAGCACTGTCCTCAAGGAGAAGAACAGGGAAGTCTGCTTTGAAGTCGCTTTCAATGCCAATAAGAGCGAGATTAAGAAGGCCGTGGAACATCTTTTCAAGGTTAAGGTCGAGGCCGTCCGAACGCAGATCAGGCACGGCAAAGAACGGCGTGTGGGCCGCAGCTCGGGAATGACGAAGAATTGGAAAAAAGCCGTCGTCCGGCTTAAAGAAGGCGAAAAAATGATTGAATATTTCGAGGCAACATAACATGGGCATCAAATCCTACAGACCACGAACAGCAGGCACGCGGCATCGGACGGGCTTGACCTATGAGGAATTATCGACGGGCAAACCCCATAAGCCGCTGTTGACCTTCCTCCCCAAGTCCGGGGGACGCAACAACAAAGGGCATTTGTCGACGCGCCACAGAGGCGGAGGCCATAAGAAGATGTACCGGACGATCGATTTCCGGCGGGACAAGCTGGATATCCCGGGTGTTGTCGAGACCGTCGAGTACGACCCGAACCGCTCCTCTTTTATCTCCCTGATCAGATATCAGGACGGCGAGCGGCGCTACATCCTCTCGCCCCAGGACCTCCGAGTCGGCCAGCCGATCGTCTCCTCGGACAACGTCGTCGATATCCTCCCCGGCAACGCCACGCTCCTCCGCAACATCCCCTTGGGCACGGTCATCCACAATCTCGAGCTCCAGAAAAACAAGGGCGGCCAGATCGTGCGAACCGCCGGAGCCGGCGCCCAGATCCTGGCGAAGGAAGGCGATTTCGCCCAAGTCCGCCTGCCCTCGTCCGAGATCCGGAAAATCCATGTGAACTGCCGGGCCACGATCGGCCAGGTCGGCAACCTCGACCATCAGAATATAACCGTCGGCAAGGCCGGCCGGACGCGCTGGATGGGTTGGCGGCCTCATGTCCGCGGCACGGCCATGAACCCCATTGACCATCCTCACGGCGGCGGCGAAGGCCGGTCCAAGGGCGGCCGCCATCCGGTCAGCCCCGAAGGCATTCCGACCAAGGGCTATAAGACACGGGCGAACAAGCGGACCGACGCTTTCATCATCAGACGAAGGAGCAAGTAACCATGGGCAGGTCTTTGAGCAAAGGTCCATTTATCGATACTCACCTTTTAGATAAGATCAAGGCTCTGGGAACACAGGGCGAGAAGCGCAAGGTCATCAAGACCTGGTCCAGGCGTTCGACGATTCTCCCCGAGATGGTGGGTCTGACCATCGCCGTCCACAACGGCCGGAAATTCATCCCCGTCTTCCTCACGGAAAACATGGTCGGTCATCGTCTGGGCGAGTTCTCTCCGACCCGAACCTTCAAGGGCCATACATCAAAAGCGGCTAAAGCAGTCAAGGTGGCGAAATAACATGGACGCGCAAAATTTCGTTGCCCACGCCGTCACGAGACACGTGAGAGCGTCCGCCCAGAAATGTCGCCTTGTCGCGGACCTCGTCCGGGAGCGGTTCGTCGGAGAAGCGTTGACGATCCTCCATTTCTCCGAAAAGAAGAAAGCGAGCTTGATCATTGAAAAGACTCTCCGCTCGGCGATTGCCAACGCCCAGCAGAAAGTCCAGAGCATCGATGTCGACAACCTCTACATCGCCAAGGTCCTCATCAATCAGGGACCGGCCTGGAAACGAATCCGTCCGGCTCCCATGGGACGGGCGCATAGGATCTTGAAACGGACGAGCCACGTCCATATTTATCTCGAAGAGAAAAAAGGGAGATAGACGGTGGGACAGAAGACACATCCGCACGGTTTTAGACTGGGGTTCAATAAGCAGTGGAGCTCTCGCTGGTTCTCCAAAGGCCCGGAGTATGGACGCCTGATCCACGAAGACCTGGAGATGAAGAAGGCGATCAAGGAGAAATATTACCACGCCGGCATTGCCGAGGTGGCCATCGAGCGCGTCGGCCCGAAGATCCGGGCCATCATCCAGACCGCACGCCCGGGCATCATCATCGGACGCGGCGGCAAGGAGATCGAAAACCTGAAAGGCTTTCTCGAGAAGATCGCCAAGCGCGAGGTCTATGTGGACATCCGCGAGGTGGACAAGCCCGAGCTCAACGCCCTGCTTGTCGGTGAAGGCATCGGCGTCCAGCTCGAGAAACGGATTGCCTACCGGCGGGCCATGAGGAAGGCCGTGGACATGGCGCTCAAAATGGGCGCCAAAGGGATCAAGGTCATGTGCTCGGGACGGCTCGGCGGCGTGGAGATCGCGCGTTCCGAATGGTACCTCCGGGGCCAGCTCCCGCTCCAGACGTTGAAGGCCGATATCGACTACGGATTCACCGAGGCCTTCACGACCTACGGCCAAATCGGCATCAAGGTCTGGATCTACCGGGGCGTTGTGGAGAAACCGACGATGACATCGCAGACGGTGGAGGTTGAGGAGATTTAGCCATGTTGATGCCCAAGAAAGTCAAGTTCCGCAAGAGCCACCGCGGCCGGATGCGGGGAAAAGCCCAGCGGGGAAACAGCCTGTCATTCGGCGAGTTCGGGCTTCAGGCCATGGAGCCCTGCTGGCTGACAGCGCGGCAGCTCGAAGCCGGCCGGATCACGATCACCCGCTTCATCAAGCGGCGCGGGAAGCTCTGGCTGCGCGCCTTTCCCTGGAAACCCGTGACCAAGAAGCCGACCGAAGTCCGCATGGGAAAGGGCAAAGGAGACCCGGAATTCTGGGTGGATGTCGTCCGTCCGGGCCGAATCCTCTTTGAGCTTGAAGGCGTCACGGAGGACGTGGCTCGCGAAGCCATGCGGCTGGCGGGACACAAGCTTCCCGTCAAAACAAGGTTCATATCCAGAGAATATAGGGAACTCCGATGAAAGCAAGCGAACTCAGAGAACTGGACGGGGACGAACTCCTCCGGAAGAAGGTGGAGCTCAAGGATCAGCTTTTCAAGCTCCGCTTCCAGCATGAGCTGGGGCAACTCGAGAACGCGGCCAAGCTCCTGACGATCCGGAGAGACATCGCCAGGATCGAGACGCTTCTCCAGGAAAAGCAGGACAAAAAGGCCTAAAGGACAGAAGCTCACATGGACAAGATAGGGATCCAAAGAAAAACAACAAAAATCGGGACGGTCATTGGAAAGAAGATGAAAAAAACGGTCACCGTCCAGGTGGAACGGCAAGTCCGCCATCCTTTGTACAAGAAGATTATCAAAAAACAGAGAACGTTTCTCGCGCATGACGAATACGACAAATGCAAAGTCGGTGACATCGTGCGGATCATCGAGGCCCGGCCCATAAGCAAGCGCAAGCGCTGGAGGGTCGTCGAGATCGTGGGCCTGGCGACCTCGCAGGAGATCGAGAACGAGATCGGGGATGCGAAGCCATGATCCAACAGTACACGTATCTCAGGGTTGCGGATAATTCCGGAGCCCGGCGGATCCGCGCCATCACGCCTCTCGGCGGCGGCGTGGGATTGGTCTGCTCCATAGGCGACGTCATTTCGGCCACGGTCAGAGAGGCAGAACCCGAGAGCAAGATCCCCAAGGGGAGGGTGGTCCGGGCCGTTGTCGTCCGGGCGCGGAAGGAAGTCCGCCGGAAGGACGGATCTTATATCCGTTTCGACGACAACGCGGCCGTCATCATCGACAAGGCGGGCGAGCCCGTCGGAACCCGCGTTTTCGGGCCCGTCGGCCGCGAGCTGCGGGAAAAAAGGTTTATGAAGATCGTATCGTTGGCGCCGGAGGTGTTGTGATGGGTTCACTTTCGATCCGAAAGAACGACATCGTCATCGTTAAGCAGGGAAAAGACAAAGGCAAAACGGGCAAGGTTCTGGCCGTCTTTCCAGACAAACGCCGGGCCATCGTTGAGAGAATCAACTTTGTCAAGGAATTCATCCGGCCGGACCGCGGCAAGAACGTCCAGGGCGGGATCATGGAGAAGGAAGCTCCCATCCCCATATCCCGGATCATGCTTTTCTGCGAGGAGTGCGGCCAGGGCGTCCGCGTCCGGACAAAAAATCTCGAGGACGGGAGCCGGATGCGGATCTGCACGAAATGCGAAACCGTCCTCGAGAAGCAGAAGTGAGGAATGACCGATGAGCCGCATCTACGATAAATATAAGAACGAGGTCTTGACATCCCTCCAGAAGGAATTTGGCATCAAGAACCGCATGGCCGTTCCGCGCCTGGAGAAGATCATCCTCAACGTCGGTGTGGGCGAGGCCATCCAGAACGCGAAGGCTCTGGACACCGCGAAGACTGAGCTGGCCTTGATCACGGGCCAAGCGCCCGTTATCAGCCGGGCCCGCAAGTCCATCTCGGCCTTCAAGCTCAGAAAGGGCGTGGCTATTGCCTGCCATGTGACGCTGCGGAGCAGGAGGATGTATGAGTTTTTCGACCGACTGGTCAACATCGTTCTCCCCCGCGTCCGCGACTTCCGCGGCGTGTCGCCCAAAGCTTTCGACGGGCGGGGCAACTACACCCTGGGCCTCAAGGACCAGCTTGTCTTCCCCGAGATCGATTATACAAAAGTGGAAAAATCCCGAGGCATGAACATCACCATCGTCACCTCGGCGCGCAACGACACGGAAGCGCATGCCCTTTTAAAAGGATTGGGCATGCCGTTCCGAGAGTCGCAATAAAGGAAGGACACCATGTCGACGACAGCAGCTTTCGCCAAATACCTCAGAAAACCCAAGTACGCGATTCGCACCAGGCGCCGCTGCCGAATCTGCGGGAGATCCCGGGGCTACTACCGGAAATTCGACATGTGCCGTCTCTGTTTCCGGGAGCTCGCCCTCAAGGGAGAAATACCGGGGATCGTCAAAGCATCGTGGTGAGTTGCGGGAAAGGATAACAACATGAGCGTAACGGATCCCATTGCGGATATGCTAGCCCGGGTGCGGAATGCATCCCTCATCAAACGGAAGGACGTCAGCATGCCGTCCTCGAAGCTCAAGGTGGAAATCGCCAAGATCCTGAAGGAGGAAGGGTATATCAAGAATTTCAAGGTCATCGACGACGACAAACAGGGGATTTTGAACATCTCCTTAAAATACACGGAGGCCAACCAGAGCGTTATCACCGGCCTGCGCCGCGTGAGTAAGCCCGGCTGCCGTATCTACTGCACCCGGGAATCCATCCCCAAGGTTCTGGACGGACTGGGGGTCGCCGTCATCTCGACGTCGAAAGGCATAGCCGCGGGGAAAACGTGCGGGGAGAAAGGCGTCGGCGGAGAGGTCTTGTGTTTTATCTGGTGATGATTCAGGGAGAAAGGGTCGAACAATGTCAAGAGTAGGAAAACGGCCGATTATCTTGCCCGATAGCGTCAAGGTCAATATTCTGCCCGACAGGCTCGAATTCGAGGGCAAAAAAGGAAAGCTGGCTTCCCCCCTCTGCCAGGGGATCGCCGCCCGGAGCGAAGGGAACAGCCTGAGGCTTTCGAGAGCCGATGACTCCCATGCACAGAAAAGGCTCCACGGCCTATGCCGGGCTCTGGCTGCGAACGCCGTCCTCGGCGTTTCGCAGGGCTTCTCCAAACAGCTCGAAATCGTCGGCGTCGGATACAGGGCCAAGCTCGAAAAGGACAGGCTCGAACTCAACCTGGGGTATTCGAAACCCGTTGTCTTTGAGGTCCCCAAGGATATCGAGATCGTCGTCGAGAAGCCGACGCTCCTCACGATTCGGGGCATCGACAAGCAGCGGGTGGGCCAGGTGGCGGACGAGATCAAGCGTTTCCGCAAACCCGACCCTTACAAGCTCAAGGGCATTCGCTATGTCGGCGAACGATTGATTAAGAAAGAACGGAAAGCGGGGGTTACCGGTGCTTAAAGATAAAGTCAAAATCAAAGAAGAAACTAAAATTCGGGTCCGGCGGAGAATCCGGAAGAAAGTTCAGGGAACCGCCGAGCGGCCGCGGATCTACGTCTTCAAGAGCAATCGCTACATCTACACCCAGGCCGTGAACGACGACAACGGCAGCGTCTTGGCCTCGGCTTGCACTCTCGAAAAAGCGTTTAAGGAAGCCAACAAGAATTATAAAAATATCCAAAGCTGCGAGAAGCTCGGCGAGATCCTAGCCCAGAGGCTCAAAGAGAAGAACATCGACAAAGTTGTTTTCGACCGGGGGGTGTATCCTTATCACGGCCGGATTAAAGCGCTGGCCGAAGCCATGAGAAAAGGCGGACTTGTTTTTTAGGCCTGGAGGAGGCAACAACGTGGAAGAAGAAAAAATCAAAGCCGGAAAAAAAGAACAGCCGCAGGAGGCCTTTGACGAACTCGAAGACCTCAAGGACCAGGTGATCAACATCCGCCGTGTGTCCAAGGTCGTCAAGGGAGGCAAAAACCTAAGCTTCTCCGCGCTCGTCGCCGTCGGCAATGAGCGCGGCCTCGTCGGGATCGGGAAGGGGAAGGCCCGGGAAGTGCCCGCGGCCATCGCTAAAGCGGTGGAAAACGCGAAGAAGCATCTCATCCGGATCAACCTCGCCGAAACGACGGTTTCCCATTACGTCCGCGGCGAAGCGGATGCCGGCGTCGTCGTCCTGCGCCCGGCTTCGAAAGGCACCGGCGTCATCGCCGGCGGCGCGGTCCGGGTCATCCTGGAGCTGGCCGGGATCAAGGACATCCTGACGAAATCGCTGCGCAGCAACAACCCGATCAGCGTCGCCCACGCCACATTGGACGCTTTGAAAAAGCTGAAAAATCCTGACGGCGTAGCGAAAGACCGGGGGAAAGCGAAGGAGGCGGTATGGCAGTGAAAGAGAATAAAGGAGAGCTGAGGATCAAGCTCGTCCGCAGCCTCATCGGCTACCCTCAGACCCAACGCAAGGTCGCCTGGGGCCTGGGATTGAGAAAGTTGAACTCCGAGGTCGTCCGTCAGGACTGTCCGGAGATCCGGGGAATGATCCAAAAAATCCCGCACCTCGTAAAAGTGGAGGTCTTGGAGAAAAAATGAATCTCAGCAATCTGCATCCCGCAAAGGGTTCCCGTAAGGACAGACTCCGGGTCGGGCGCGGTCCCGGCTCCGGCCGCCAAAAGACCTCGGGGCGAGGCCATAAGGGTCAAAAGGCGGGAGCCGGATATTCCCGCAAGCGCGGTTTTGAAGGCGGCCAAATGCCATTTCACAGGCGTGTGCCTAAACGCGGTTTCAACAATATCTTCAGAACGGAATACGCCGAAATCAACTTGGACCGGCTGGCGAAGGTTGCCAAAATCGAAGTGACGTTGAAGGACATGGTCGAGGCCGGCCTTATCAAGAAGGATTCCGAGCGCGTCAAGATCTTGGGGCGGGGCACGGTCGCCTCGCCCGTGACCATACATGCCCACAAGTTTTCTCAATCCGCCCAGGAGAAGATTGAGAAAGCCGGTGGCAAAGTCATCATCATCGGAAGTTAAAAATGCTAGACAGCATCAGAAACATCTTCAGCATCCCTGAGCTTAGGAAACGGGTGATCTTCACGCTGCTGCTGCTCGCCGTCTACCGCGCCGGCGGCGCGATCCCGAATCCCGGCATTTCCTCCCAGGCCCTGACCGAATTCTGGCAGCAACAAAAAGGGACGATCCTCGGGTTCGTGGATCTTTTCTCCGGACGGTACATGTCGAAAATGACGATCTTCGCCCTGGGCATCATGCCCTACATCAGCGCCTCGATCATCCTCCAACTGCTCCAGGTTGTCTGGCCGTATCTGGAGCGGTTGTCCAAGGAGGGCGAACTCGGCCGGAAAAAAATAACCCAGTACACCCGCTACGGGACGATCGGCATCTGCATCATCCAGGCCTCGGCCATTGCCCTGTTGCTCGAGAAACTGACAAGCCCGGGAGGTGCTCCCATCGTTCCCAACCCCGGGCTCGGATTTGTCTTTCTGACGGTCCTGACGCTAACGACGGGTACCGTCTTCGTCATGTGGCTGGGCGAGCAGATTTCCGAGCGGGGAATCGGCAACGGCATCTCGCTGATTATCTTCGCCGGGATCGTAGCCAGGTTCCCGGCCGGATTGGGCAGCGTCGTGACCGGGCTTAAAACAGGAAGTTGGGATCCGATCAAAATCATCGTCATGCTCATCATGATTTTGGCCGTCTTTGCCTTCATCGTCTTTATCGAACGCGGACAGCGCCGGATTCCCGTATCCTATGCCAAGCGGGTCGTCGGCCGGAAAGTCTATGGCGGCCAGAGCACGCATCTTCCCTTGAGAGTCAACACGGGCGGCGTCATCCCGATCATCTTCGCCGCGTCGATCATCACCATTCCGGGCACGTTCGCCCAATTGATCAAGATCCCGGTTTTTCAGAACCTTGCCAAGCAGTTCAATATCGGCATGCCGCTTTACAATCTTCTCTATGTCGGAGCCATCATCTTTTTCACCTACTTTTACGTGTCGATCATCTTCAACCCGACGGACGTCGCGGACAATCTCCGGAAATACGGCGGTTTCATCCCCGGCATCCGGCCGGGTAAGAACACCTCGGATTCGATCGATTCGATATTATCGAGGATCACGCTCGTCGGCGCCGTCTATCTGGCCTTGATCGCCATCCTGCCGGAGTTCCTGATGACCGGATTCAAAGTCCAGGCCATTCCTTTCATCGGCAATTTTCTTGAGGCCAACCTTCCCAAATTCATCTCCCAGGGTCTCCAGGTCGACTTCTACTTCGGCGGGACGTCGATCCTGATCGTCGTCGGCGTGGCCATGGACACGATGCAGCAGATCGAGGCCCAGCTTGTCATGCGCCATTACGACGGTTTCATGCGGCGCGGCCGCATCAAAGGGAGGAGGGGTTGAGGATTATTCTCTTCGGCGCTCCCGGCAGCGGCAAAGGGACCCAGGGGGACCTCGTGGCGAAGCGCTATGGCTTGCCCAGGATCTCCACTGGCGAGCTGCTGCGCCAGGCTGTCCAGGAGGGGACTCCACTCGGGAAACGCGCCGAAGCCTTCCTCAAAGATGGCCGGCTTGTGAGCGATGAGATCATCGAAAATCTTGTCCGCGAACGCATCGCTCGTTCCGACTGCCGGAAAGGATATATCCTTGACGGCTTTCCGAGGACCATCGCCCAGGCCGAAGCTTTAGAGAAAATCGATGGGAAGCGGCCCGAGATCGTGATCGGCATCGAAGTCCATCCCGAAGTTTTGATCCGCCGCCTGAGCGAGCGGAAGATCTGCCCGTCGTGCCAGGCCGTCTATAACCTCAGCCTTCAGCCGCCCGCGTCGGCGGGGCTCTGCGATATCTGCCAGGGACCGCTTGTCCAACGGGTCGACGACAAGCCCGATGTGATCCGGGAACGGATCAAGGTTTATCATCAAGAAACGGAGAAAGTGAAAGATTATTATCTGCGGAAGAAGGTTTATAAGGCGGTCACCGGCGAAGGGCTGGTCGAGGACATCTTCCGCAGAATCGTCCGTATTCTGGACGCGGAACTCGGAACGGGAGAAGCGAGTCGGGACCAGAGATGATCATTTACAAGACCGACGAAGAAATCCGGATGATGCGGGAGAGCTCCCGGATCGTCGCCAGAATTCTCGACGAGCTCCGGCTCATGATCAAGCCCGGTCTGCCGACCTCCGACCTGGATGCCTGCGCCGAGCGCAAAGCGAGAGAGTTTGGGGCGAAACCGGCGTTCAAAGGCTACCGCGGCTATCCGGCTTCGCTGTGCATCTCGATCAATGAAGAAATCATTCACGGCATCCCCTCGGGGCGGGCTCTCCGGGAGGGGGACATCGTCAGTCTCGATTTCGGTCTCTTGCATAACGGCTTTTACGGAGATGCGGCGCGGACCTATCCCGTCGGAAACGTGGCCCCGCAAGCCCGGAAGCTCATCCAGACGGCCGAGCGGGCGCTCCATAAAGGATTGGAAAAAATGGTCGAGGGCAACCGCATCTCGGACATTTCGGCCGCCGTCCAGGAATTCGTGGAAGCGCAGGGCTTTTCGGTCATCCGTTCGTTCGTCGGTCACGGCATCGGCCACGCCCTCCATGAGGAGCCCCAGGTTCCCAATTTCGGATTCCCGGGGCGCGGCCCGAAGATCAAACGTGGGCTGGTCCTGGCCATCGAGCCGATGATCGCGGCCGGGGATTGGGAGGTGGAGATCTCGATGGACGGCTGGACGGCCATGACCAAGGACCGGAGTCTGGCCGCCCATTACGAACAGACCGTGGCCCTCACCGACCGCGGCGTGGAGATCTTGAGCGCTGACGAGGGGGAGGCCTCCCGCGGCCATCTTTTAAAGGAGCAGCCTTATGCCTAAAGAAGATGTTTTCGAGGCCGAGGGCACGGTTTTAGAGACGTTACCGAATGCCATGTTCCGCGTGGAGCTGGCGAACAAACACAAGATCCTGGCCCACATCTCGGGCAAGATGAGAAAACATTTCATCCGGATCCTTCCCGGGGACAAAGTCCTGGTCGAAATCTCGCCCTACGACCTGACCAAGGGCAGGATCACCTATCGATTCAAATAAAGGACGACGCTTATGAAAGTCAGAGCATCGGTCAAAAAAATATGTCGAAACTGCAAGATCATTAAACGCAAAGGGAGCATCCGTGTCATCTGCTCCAATCCCCGGCACAAACAAAAACAAGGGTAAACGAGGTCAACATGGCAAGAATAGCAGGCATCACTCTTCCCCCGGAAAAAAGGATCGAAGTCGGGCTGACCTACATCTATGGCATCGGCCGGTCCAAAGCGGAAAAGATCCTTGAAGAGGCCAAAATCGACAAGAACAAGAAGGTCAAGGCCTTGACTGAGGACGAGATCAACAAAATCCGCCAGATCATCGAAAAGCGGGAAAAGATCGAAGGCGATCTGCGCAAAGAGGTCAGCCTGAACATCAAGCGGCTGATCGACATCGGCTGCTACCGCGGCCTGCGTCATAAGCGGAAACTGCCGGTGCGCGGCCAGCGGACGAAGACGAACGCCCGGACGCGGAAAGGTCCCCGCGGGCACACGATCAAGAAGATCAAAGCGACATAATTCTCGCGAAGGGAGCATCCTATGGCCACAACAAAGCCCAAGACGAAAGTCAAATCGAAGAAGAAAGCCAGGAAGGAAATCGGGTATGGTGTTGCGCACATCCAATCGACGTTCAACAACACCATCATCACCATAACAGACCACCAGGGCAGCACGGTCTGCTGGACGAGTGCCGGTACGGCCGGATTCAAGGGAGCCCGTAAAGGCACGCCCTTCGCTGCGCAGTTGGCCGCCAAGGAAGCATCCAACCGGGCCCGCGATTACGGAGTCCGGTATGTGGATGTCCGGATCAAGGGGCCGGGTGCTGGGCGGGAGTCCGCCATCCGGGCCCTCCAATCGGCGGGCATTGAGATCAAATCCATTAAGGACGTCACCCCGATCCCGCACAACGGGTGCCGGGTCCGGAGACGCCGTCGAGTCTAAGGAGTGAATGATGTCAAGATACAGAGAACCCATTTGCCGTCTGTGCCGGGTCGAAAAGAGCAAGCTCTTTCTCAAGGGAAACAAATGTTTGACGGATAAATGCCCGATCGAGCGGAGGGCGTATGCCCCGGGCCAGCATGGACGGAGCCGGCGGCGGATCCTGGGCTATGGAATCCAACTCCGCGAGAAACAGAAGCTGAAACGGTATTACGGGATGTCCGAAAAACAATTCCACCTCTTTTTCCAAAGGGCGGAGCGCCAGAAGGGAATCACCGGCGAGACGCTGCTGGCCATGCTCGAGCGGCGCCTGGACAATGTGGTCTACCTGAGCGGTTTCGCCCATTCCCGGGCTAATGCCCGCCAGCTCGTCACCCACGGACATTTTCTCGTCAACGAGGCGAGGGTATCCGTCCCATCGTTTCAGGTTAAGGCCGGCGACGTGGTTACGTTCCGCGAGCGTTCGGCGAAGTCCGAGGATGTCAAGGCGATGCTGGAAGCCCATAAAAACAAGGCCGTCCCGGGCTGGCTTGAAGTCGACTGGGACGGGATGAAGACCCGGGTCGTTTCGCTCCCGACACGGGCGGACATCACCTTGCCCGTCGAAGAGCACAAGGTCGTCGAGTTATATTCCAAATAATCTTTAGAATCCTCAAAAGGAGGAACAATGACCGAAATAGGTTTTCAGAGGCCCAAATACCTCGAATGCGATTATGAGACTTTGACCAACACCTATGGACGCTTCACAGCCCAGCCTTTTGAGCGGGGTTTTGGCGTCACCGTCGGAAACGCTCTCCGTCGGATCCTCTTATCGTCCGTCAAGGGCGCGGCCATCACGGCCGTCCGGATCCAAGGCGTCCTGCACGAATTTTCGACCATCCCCGGAGTTGTCGAGGATGTGACCGACATCTTGCTGAACCTGAAGAGCATCCCCCTGAAGCTCAACGGCGACCAGCCCAAGACCATGACCCTGAAGAAGGAAGGCCCCGTTACGGCCAAGGCCTCGGATATCGTCCATGACGGCGATATCGAAATCCTGGAGAAGGAGATTTCTATCGCCTCGCTCGACAAGGACGGGAAGCTCGACATCGAGATGATCGTCCGCAACGACCGCGGCTACATCACGGCCGACGAGAATTTCGACGAGAAGCTCAGCCTCGATTTCATCCCGCTTGACTCTTCGCACTCGCCGATCAAGAAGGTCAACTACCGCGTCGAGCCGGCCCGCGTCGGCAAGCGCATCGATTACGAAAACCTGACGCTCGAGGTCTGGACGACGGGAGCCATCCAGCCCATCGAAGCGATGGCCCAGGCGGCCAAAATCATGCGGGACCATATGGTCATTTTCATGAACATCATCGACGAGCCTATGGAGAAGGAACAGATCGTCGCCAAGCGGGAGATCCCGTATATGTCCCAGATCGACATCCTCTCCAAGCCGATCGAGCATCTGGAACTTTCGGTCAGGTCCAACAACTGCCTCCGCTCGGCGGGTATCGAGAAGATCTTTGAGCTTGTTCAGAAGACCGAGGAAGAACTGCTTAAGACCAAGAATTTCGGCCGCAAATCGCTGAGCGAGATCAAGGAGACTCTGGCGAACCTTGGCTTGGGTCTCAACCTCGATCTTCATCCCAAGCTGCTCGAAAAGATGAAGGGCGAACTGAAGAGCGATAAAGCCAGCAAGGAGTCGGGTGAATGAGACACCGCGTGAAAGGCAGAAAACTAAGGCGGACGACCGCGCACAGGGAGGCGCTGCTCCGTAACCTCGTCACGTCTTTTTTCGAGAAAGAACGAATCCAGACGACCCTGGCCAAGGCTAAGGAGGCCAGACCCCTGGCTGAAAAGATGATCACCCTGGCTAAAAAAGATACCTTGCACACGCGGCGCCGTGCGCTGGCGGTCCTGACCAAGGAATCCGCCGTCACCAAGCTGTTCGCGGACATCGCGCCCCGTTTCTCCGAGCGGCCGGGAGGATACACCCGGATCGTAAAGACAGGGCTCCGCTTCGGCGACGGCTCCGCCATGGCCCTGCTCGAACTCCTCGGGTCGGAATACAAAAAGAAAGAAAAGAAAAAGAAAGACAAGGACGCCAAGGTCAAGAAGGGATAAGCAGCGCCAAAGGAGGCGGTTTCGCTCCTTTCCATGCATTTTCCTGAATTCGTTTCAGGTGAAAATGACAAAGGCAATGAAGAGGCGTCTTTTATTTTTTGAATCTTTAGGTCTATTCATCTTGACTGCCGTTCTCATTTCCGGGTGCATCCGGTTTAGGGCGTCTGCCCTTGTCCCTCCGACCGTAGTCCTGGAGAGGGCGGTTTTTTGCACGGCGCTTGACCAGAAAAACGGATGGGCCGAGCCTATTCAGGAAAAGACGCTTTTCAAAAAAGGGGAGGATTCGAGCGTCTATTCCTTCCTCACTCTTAAGGACCTTCAAGGCGCGCACACGCTCTTCTGGAAATGGTACGATTCGTCCCGCCGGCTGTACCGAGCGACGGATAAAATCGCGATCGGAGAAGAAGGCAAAGTTTTTGAAAGATATATCGCCTGGGATATGGTCTATGTCTCGGAGGACAAAAAGAAAGGCGCCTGGACTGTCGCCATTTTCCTGGACGACAGGTTGTTTTCTGCCAAAGAATTTGAAATAAAATAAAGATTGTCTTGAATATTAATCCCTGGCCAAATCTACCGGAAACGATATGCGAGAAACTCACGGACGACTCTATGAATGAGGCCGGAATCCTTGGGCTCGCAGCCTAGAGCTTTTTCATAAAGAGGACGGACCCTAGGATTGAGGTTGAGGAAGCTCTTCATCAGGTCTTGGGCCGCAGGCGGGTTGATTTCAGGATGTATCTGTATTCCCCAAATGTTTTTTCCTTTGTATCCAAAGGCCTGGATAGGGCATCTCGCCGTGGAGGCGAGCACCAGGAACGGTTCGGAAAGGCCCACGACTTCGTCGAAATGGAGAGAAAAAGAAAAGGCCCGGCCCTTCTTTCCCAGGAGACGATTAGCCACTCGAATCTCGATGGGGATCCAGCCGATTTCTGGCTCCTGGCATCTCCGGACATGAGCCGTCCCGGCCAAGGATAGCGCCAACAACTGATGGCCGTAACAGCTCCCCAAAATCGGTAAGTTTATTTGGAACGCTTCTTTGACGACGGCCACTTCCTCATCGACCCATTTTTCTCTTTCCAGGATTGAAGATTCGGATCCCGTCAAAATAACGTGGGTGAATCCTTTTTTTAAATCCGGAAACTCGTGACGGGGAGCGCGGAAGGCTTCCCATTCCGCTTTTAAATAGGCGCTCCAGTGTTCTATGGGCTTGTAAACGGACGGATCTATCGAATTGTCAATAATCGCAATTTTAGTCTTTTTTGTCGCAATCATTCCGGCGATTATACTATGAAAAGAGGACGGATCTCAATAAGTAGTAAAGAACAGCTGACCGCAGTACAGTTTGGTTTTTTTAAGAGATCGGGTGGCGCCGACCGGGGCGCCCCAGAGTCACCTTGGAGGGGGAAC
>Ga0315282_10008493_pt1 | contig 16607 bp, 12 predicted proteins | sample YL17G07_20_MG_FD_203693 | JGI IMG/M metagenome (GOLD analysis project Ga0315282, IMG submission 203693) | Sediment microbial communities from Yellowstone Lake, YNP, Wyoming, USA - YL17G07_20 | ecosystem: Environmental > Aquatic > Freshwater > Lake > Sediment | place: USA: Wyoming | collected...
TTGACACGGCGAGGCGCGCGCAGGACAATCTTGCTCAGTTGCCGCGCGGATTCCGGGGGAGGGAACGGTTCCCGCTGCACTCCCCAGCGCAGGGGGATCCCGGTTTTGCCGCGCGGCTTTTTTGCGCTCATGTCGTCGGCGAAGGCGCGGGCGGCTTCCTGATTAACCGCCACCCCATCGCCGTCGTGCTGGGAGAATCTAAGTGGAGTTGAGACGCGGGCAGTATCTCGAACGATGCCAGGAGGCCGGCAATGGAAAACCAACCCTATGATGCTGCGGCAGACACACAAGGTCGCCCGGAATATGAGCGGGAGATGGCAGAGGTTCATCGCGCCCTCGTGGCAGCGGGGTTGATCACGCCCCAGAGGAAACAGAAAGTGGACCTTGAGCTTGTCCAGGAATTCCTGCGCCTGCGGGGCAGCGAAGACGAAGACGGGCTTCGCTTGCTGACGAAGTTGCAGGACGACCTGGACGATGGCGGCTGCGCTGAGGTGACCTTCGAGTTCATCCTGCGGATGGACGACTTGATGATGGAACTGGCGACCGACGAGGTCGCCGCCGAGATGATCGCCGACGATTCCGACCCTCTGGGCCGGGGCGTCGGGTTGGTCATAACCGGCCGGATCCGGGAGGCCGTCCGGGCCTTCGACGAGGCCATTGAATCCGGAGAATACGGTAGCGAGGTCTACCTGGAACGCGGCAATGCCTTTCGACTGCTTGGGGACCATGGCCGCTCGCTTGCCGACCTTGACCGGTACCTGGACTCGCGCTATTTCTGGCGGCGTCCGACGGCCTTCGTCTGGCGGGCCGAAGCGCTGGCGGCCCTGGGGCGCACGGAAGGGGCGGTCCAGTCCCTCGCCGATGCAGTTGCCGATCTAGGGTCGAATCCTGACCCTGGGAACACGCTGAAAAGGGGACCGGAACTTACGCCGGAGGAAAGGGAGTTCAACCGGCGAGGGGATGTTGCCAACGAACTCCGCTACATCGCCGAGACAACCAAGGAATTCGAGTCATCCAACCAGATTCCGCCCGACTTGCGGCCCTTGCTGGAGGAGGTCAAGGCGGGTATCGTGCGGCTGAGGGAACAATGCGGCTTTTGAACTCTTGGTGAGGGGTATCGGATACGTGCAGCGTGGGAGAGGGCGTGGCGGCAATAATCTGTTTCGCCGCAAGACTCCAAGATGGTGTTGTCGCCTCCCTGGATGAGAAGTTGCCGCCGGACTACAAGGAAGGCCAAACCCGGAATCACCCTGCCGCCCAGGCAGAAGTGTCGGTCCTTGACGGGTACAAGGAGGCGGCGTAAGGTGCCGTCAGGCTCGCCCGATGACCGGGCCGATTGGGGCTTCGGGAACAGGTCGTGCCGGAACCCAACCTGCCCTCCGGCAGGCGGGTTTCCCCCCCTTCGGGACGCGACCGGTGTGCGACGAGGAGAGGCAAGACCATGATAAATGAACCAATGTGGGGTATTATTCAAAAAACCATCGAAGCGAGCACCGCGCGTAATTACTTCACGCAGACAAACTGGGAAGGCCCACTGCGGCAGCGCTTTCGACAAATGCGTGATAATCTGCGAAAAGACAATTGCAGCGATGCAATTCGGAAAGAAGCCGTGGAGGCGTTCAGGTCTCTCAACTATAACTACAGGACCCGGGCTCCTCTAAGGACGGCCGGTCTTTTCATTGGAACTCTCTTGGGCGAACTCAAAGAGCAGAAATGGTTGGAGTCCGACCCACCAGCGCTTCTGACAGACACGGTGCACTCGGCATCTGCCGATTTGATATCCGCGGTCGTTCCGGCGATACTGACTGACTTCAAAGCAAAAGGCGGAAGGCATGAATATTCCCTGCTCACAAAATTTCTCCACTTCACCTATCCGGAGACCTTTCCGATCTACGATGCCCAAGTGGCGCGCTCCGTTCAGGAGTGGGCCTATTTCAGTTTCAGGGAGGGGGAGGAGCGCAAATGGAAAGAGTTTTCTGTCGGCACCATTGGGAACCTTGACGGAAGTGGCTACAGACACTTGGTAGAGTTCTACAGGCAATTCTGGGCCGCGGCGTGCCCAGACGATCAGGTTCAACTCCGGAAAATCGCTAACGAGATGGAAGACATCGTGGGCGGCAAAGTGAGCGTGCTTGACGTCCTTGATAAACACCTCTGGATTGCCAACGGTAATGCAGTCATTCTTGGCTTGTTGGATTAAGGTGATCAAGTGGCATAGGGTCATGGTCCGCCCGTGACGGGCCGGATTGGGCTTCGCATCGGGCCGCGCCGAAACCCAATTTCCACCCACTTCCCGGATGCGGCTCACTTCAGAAAGGGAAACGCCATGGCTGATGCGACTCCAAATTCTGACCGGGCACAACTGTGTGCAAATCTCTACGACGCAGAATACAAGCAGCTGTTCCTGGAATTACTTTGTAAACACGTGGAAGAGGCTCAAAAACCGCGTCGGAAACCCAGCAGGGAGTGGTGTGCAAACTGGGTTTCGGTCGGCAAGGCTTACAAAGCAGGCGGTCGGATGATTGTTGGACGGGCCGTAAATGGCTGGAAGAATACGAAGTTTTGCCTTCAAGAGGTACAGACCAAAGAAGGCAAAGAGAAGCTCGTTGCGAGTTGCTGTCAATCGTTTGTCGATGAGTTTGCGTACGGAAAACCGTGTAGTATCTCATCTATCGGAAGGATGGCGAGGCGTGTAGCAGACGGGCCGCGCGATTGGGGCAGTTGTTGGAACGAGCCTAAAATTGCGTGGAGCAACCTTATGAAGATTTCACCTGAAAAGGGGGGGAATCCGCCGGAGTGGAGTTTTTGCGCGCAACTGCCAACTGCCACTCAGTTGCTGAAATTGGAGTTGGCAAGATTAGCCCCCTCTTTAGTGGTCTTCCTGACTGGTATGAGGTGGTTCGAGCCCTTTCTCGAACCGCTCGGCGCCCATGTAGAACGAACCAAGGATTGCCAGTTTGTTTTACTCTGTGGCCACTTGGGTGAATCGATCATCATCGTTAGTGAACATCCTGCGAGGAGGCCAGAAGAAGAGTTGGAATCAGAGATCCGCCGTTGCGCCGGATTGCAGGTCAATTCATGAGGATGCGAGCAGCCAGAGGGGCTAGGTGACACATGCCATACAGACTTGACAAGGCAAGGGGCAAGTTCACTACTACGAGATACTTGAGGCGCTCATTCGCGGGATAAGATAACGGGAAAGAACCGCAGGCCAACCGATGATTCCTGATTCCGAGACAAACGCCATCTTCTTTTCGGACCTTTTGCCGAGGCGCCATCCGGAACTTTCGGCGGACCTGCTGCGCATCCTCAAGGATGCAAGAGTGAAGACCGGCTTGGTGCCGGGCACGCGGGACATCTGGTGCCGCGACTACATGCCCGTCCAGGTCGGGCCGGGACGGTTCGTGCAGTTTACCTACCGGCCGGATTACTTGGCCGGCAAGTATGAGCATCTCATCACGCCGCCGGAAGTGGCGGAAGGCCTGCCTTGCATCACGGAGTGTGTCCGGTCCGACATTGTGCTCGACGGCGGCAACGTCGTCCGGTGGACCGACCGGGCCATCCTCACCGACAAGGTGTACCGCGAAAACCCGCGCTGCGCGCCCGAGCGTCTCGGGCGACGCCTGCGGGAACGGTTGGAGGTCGAGAAGATCATTGTGATTCCGCGGGAGCCGTACGACAGGATCGGCCACGCGGACGGCGTGGTGCGGTTTATTGACGGCCGAACGGTGCTTGTGAACGACTACGCCGCGATGCCCGCGTACCGGAAGCGGCTGCACGCCGCGCTTCGCAGGGCGGGCCTTGAGTGGCAGGAAATACCTTACCGGCCGACGGAGGACCAAACCGACGGCATTCCGTCGGCGGTGGGCAATTACATCAACTTCCTGCAAGTGGGCCGGACCATCCTCATGCCGGTTTACGGACAGAAGGAAGATGAGGCGGCGGCACGATGCCTGGAGCGTGCCTTCCCCCCTGGCCGGGTGATTCCGCTGGCCAGCGGCCAACTGGCCAGAGAAGGTGGCATCCTGAACTGTGTGTCGTGGACCATCAAGGCGTGACGGCGGAGCAAATGGAACGCCGACCGCATGACTGACCCGTCGTCGGTGGCCGTCGAGGAACCGCCCGACGGCAAGCCGCAGGTCTGGGTGGTCGAGAACAGCATGTCGCCGCGCCGCGTGAGCGTCTGGGCGTCCGCCCGTGCTTTGTTGGATGGCCCAGGCCGGAGGCGTGTGCCGGCATGGGTCCGATGTAGGCCGGGGCAACGCCCCGGCTTGACGTGGCGGCGTCCGGGGAAGCCGGGGCTTCGCCCCGGCCTACACGCTGTGCCACCATATTTGGCCGCCTACCTTGGTCGGCGCGCGGCGTTGTCCGGCGCAAGTGAATGGAGATGAGCCATGCGTTGGAGCCTCGTGATCGCTGGGGTGCTAGGTTTGCTGGGTGGGGCGGTTTGGTGCCAGGAACCCATCGCCCTCAAGCCCGGCCACGTGGTCTTTGCCACCGACTTCGAGGGCGCCGATGCGCTCAAGGCGGTGGCGGGCAGGGCAGGGGCCGTCACTCTCGACAAGGGGTACCCTGGCGGCCAGGCGCTGCGTGTTGAGGTCCCGCCCGATGCGGCAGCGCGGCACGCCAACGTGCAGATTCCGCTCCCTGCCGAGAAAGTCCGCGGGGCGAAGTTGATCCTCTCGGCCCGCGTCAAGGCCGAGAACGTTTCGGCCAAGCCGCAGCCCTGGAACGGCATCAAGTTCATGATGCCCATCACGGCGCCGGGCGGCAAGACCTGGCCGCAGGCGGGGATCGGAGTCGGCACGTTCGACTGGCGGCCGGTGGCCTGGCAGACTTACGTGCCCGACGACGCCACGGAGATGGTACTCGTCCTGGGCCTGGAGGAGGTGACCGGCCGGGCGTGGTTCGACGATGTGAAGATCACGGTCCGCCGCCCGGCGGTGCCGGTGGTCCCGCGCCCGGCAGCCGGGCCGGTGTACAAGGGCCACGGCCTGCCGCGCCTGCGCGGCGCGATGGTCTCGAATGATATCGACGAGGACAGCCTGCGGGTCCTCGGCAAGGAGTGGAACGCCAACCTCATCCGCTGGCAACTCATCGGCTGGCTGGGCAGCGGCCAGGGCGTCGATCTGGCGAAGTTCGACGACGTGCTGGAAACGCACCTCAAGAAACTCGACCGGGCCCTGCCTGTGTGCGAGAAGTACGGGATTATGGTCGTGGTGGACCTGCACGCGCCCCCCGGCGGCAGCGCCGAGTCGAACCTCTTCAACGACCCGGCGTGCCAGAAGAAGTTCGTCGAGGCCTGGCAGATGATGGCCCGGCGCTACAAGGGCGCGAAGGCCGTGTGGGGGTACGACCTGCTGAACGAACCGGTCGAGGGGTCCTATGCCGAGGGGTGCGCCGACTGGCAGGAACTGGCCGAGCGCACGGCCGTGGCGGTCCGCTCTATCGACCCCGAGCGCACGATCATCGTCGAACCCGCGCAGGGCGGCGGCCCGGACGCCATGCGGGAACTGAGGCCCATCAATGTACCCAACGTAGTCTACAGCGTGCACATGTACTTGCCGCACCAGTTCACCCACCAGGGCGTCTTCGAGAGCATCAAGAAACCGTATGTATATCCCGGCGAGATCGAGGGCCAGCGGTGGGACAAGGCCCGCCTGGAGGCGGCCCTGCGGCCGGTGGTCGATTTCCAGGCGGCCTACGGCGTGCACGTGTACGTGGGCGAGTTCAGCGCCATCCGCTGGGCGCCCGAAGGGAGCGCGTGCCGGTACATCCGCGATCTGATTGACATCTTTGAGGCCCGCGGGTGGGACTGGACGTACCACGCCTTCCGCGAGTGGCAGGGCTGGAGCGCCGAGCACGGCCCCGACAAGGGCGACACCGCTCCCGTGAAGGAACCGACCGACCGCGGGAAACTTTTGCGCGAGTGGTTCGCGAAGAACGCAAAGCCGAGGATGTAGACCGGGGCAACGCCCCGGCAGAATGCGGCGGATGACGGCGAGAGCCGGGGCTTCGGCCCGGCCTGCATGCTGTCGCGTTCGGCCCCTGCGGGCCGTCCGCCTCCGCAATTGCGAAAGTTTTCTGATTGACAGGCCGATGGATGCAATACAATACTGACTAGTCAGTTCTGTTCTGAGGGGTGCGGGGCTGGGGGAGGACGGCCATGGCACGGCGCGACAGGCGGCAGGAGATCATGCAGGCGGCGGAGCAACTCTTCACCGCGCGACGCTTCCACGAGATCACGACCGACGAGGTGGCCCAGGCCGCAGGCGTCGGCAAGGGCACCATCTACCGGTACTTCCAGGATAAGGAAGACCTTTTCTTCCAGACGGCGATGGCGGGGTTCGATGAACTGTGCGACCTGGTGCGGCAGAAGGTGCCGGGCTGCGCGCCGTTCCGGGCGCAGTTGGTCGAGGCATGCGAGCAGATGGGAGCGTTCTTCGCGCGGCGGCGCCAGTGGTTCCGCATGATGCAGGCCGAGGACTTCCGCATGGCGATGGCCCGCGGCGCCCTGTGCGGGCGCTGGATGGAGCACCGCAAGCGACTCGTAGCGGCGGTGGCCGACGTCATCCGCAAGGGCGTGGCCGAGAAGGCCGTGCGGACGGACCTGGCGCCGGAGGTGCTGGCGAGTTTCCTCTTGGGGATGCTGCGGACGCGGGCCCGGGACCTGGAGGACGAGCCGGAGGTCGTGCGCCGGTACGCGGTCGTGGTGGACCTGTTCCTCCGCGGCTCTTCGGCGCCGGCCCACGGGGCGGCGGTCGGTGCCGGCGACGGCCTTGGGCGGCGCCTGCGGGCGCCGGCGCCCGACGGCCGGCGGGCGACGGCGGCCCGGCATGGGAGGAGCGCGGGAAGGTGAAAAAACTTATCGTCATCCTGGTCGCGGCGGCGCTGGCGGGCGGCGCGGCGTACTACTGGTTCGTCTGGCGGCCGGGCCAGGAGGCCCAGCCGCCGCCGGTGGTCACCGAGAAGGTCCAGCGCGGAGACATCCGGACCCTCGTGGCCTCGACCGGCCGCGTGGTCTCGAACCTCGACGTCGACATCAAGTGCAAGGCCTCCGGCGCCATCATCAAACTGCCGTACGACGTCAGCGACACGGTCAAGAAAGACGAACTGCTGGTCCAACTCGACCCTGTGGACGAGGACCGCGTGGTTCGCCAGTGCGGGGTCCGGCTGAACTCGGCCGAGGCGCAACTCCAGATCGCCCGCCAGAGCCTGGCGGTGGCGGAGCGCACGCTGGTCACCGACCGCCAGAAGGCCGAGGCGACCATGACCGCCACCGAGGTCAGGGCGAAGGACTGCCAGGCCAAGGCCGCCCGCCTCAAGGAACTCCTGGCGAAGAAACTCGCCAGCCAGGAGGAATGCGACACCGCCGAGACGGCGGCGGCCCAGGCGGCGGCGGACCTTGCGACCGCCAAGGTCAAGATCGAGGAACTCAAGACCCAGGAACTGGCCCTTGAACTGAAGCGCCAGGAGGTCAAGTCGGCCGAGACCGACGCCGAGGCCGCCAAGATCGCCCTCGAGATCGCCCAAGACCGCCTGCACGATACCAAGGTCTTCGCGCCAATGGACGGCGTCGTGTCGGCGCGCAACGTCCAGATCGGCCAGATCATCTCGTCGGGCATCTCGAACGTGGGCGGCGGCACCACAATGCTGACCCTGTCGGACCTCTCGCACATCTTCGTGCTGGCATCGGTCGACGAGACTGACATCGGCAACGTCCGCCTGGACCAGGACGTGGCCATCACGGCCGACGCCTTCCGCGGCAAGACGTTCCGCGGCAAGGTGGTCCGCATCGCCACGCGCGGCGTGAACCTCTCCAACGTCGTCACGTTCGAGGTCAAGATCGAGGTGCTGGGCGAGGGCAAGGGACTGCTGAGGCCCGAGATGACCGGCAACGTCGAGATCACCACCGCCTCGAAGGCCAACGCCCTCCTGGTGCCGGCCGAGGCGATCTTCCTCAAAGGGGGCAAGTCGTTCGTCAAGGTCGTCAAGGAAAACGGGACGCACGAAACCGTACCGGTGGCGACCGACCTTACGGACGGGACGAAGACCGAGATCGTCCGGGGCCTGGCGGAGGGCCAAACGGTGGTGGTCCACAAGGGGGCGTCGGATACGAAGTGGACCAGCGGGCAGAAGCAGCCGGGGCCGCCCAAAGGCATGATCCTGGGCGGGCCGCCGAGGAAGCGATGAGCGCGATCATCCAAGCCCAGAAACTCGTCAAGACGTATCTGCTGGGCGGGAGCACCGTCCGCGCTCTCGACGGCGTCGGCCTCGACGTGGAGGCCGGCGAGATGCTGGCCATCATGGGGCCATCGGGCAGCGGCAAGAGCACCCTGATGCAGATCCTGGGATGCCTGGACCGGCCCGACAGCGGCCGTTACATCCTGGCCGGCGAGGACGTCTCGAGACTCTCGACGGACCGGCTGGCCGAAATCCGCAACCGGCACATCGGCTTCGTCTTCCAGACGTTCAACCTGCTGCCGCGCATGAACGCCCTCGAGAACGTCGAGTTGCCGTTGCTGTACGCGGGCCACCGGCACGCCAAGGGTCCGGCGGCCGAGGCGCTTAAGACGGTGGGCCTGGAAGGCCGGGGGCATCATGCGCCGAGCCAGTTGTCGGGCGGCGAGCGGCAGCGCGTGGCCGTTGCGCGGGCGCTAATCACGGACCCGGCGATCATCCTGGCCGACGAGCCGACGGGGAACCTGGACTCCAAAACCGGCGATGAGATCATGGCGCTGTTTCACGCACTCAACAGGGCCGGACGGACCCTCATCGTCGTGACGCACGAGCCGGATATCGCCCGGCACTGCCAGCGGACGGTGCACATTCGCGACGGCCGCATCACGGACTCCGGGCGGCCGGCGTAACGACGGGACGGGAAGAAACGGGCGGGGCCTAGCGATGCTCTTCTGGACGACGGTCAAGGCGAGCCTAAAGAGCCTTCTGGCGAACGCGATGCGTTCGTTCCTGGCGATGCTGGGGATCATCATCGGCGTCGCGGCCGTCATCTCGATGCTGGCCATCGGATCGGGGGCCAAGAAGCAGATCATGGACCGCGTCACGGCCATGGGCACGAACCTGCTGGTGGTCCGGCCGGGGCAGAGCGGGTTCCACGGCGTCGCCTCCGGCACGCAGCAGAACCTGACGCTGGCCGACGCCCAGGCGATCGTCAAGGAAGTGCCGGGCGTGCAGCGGATCGCCCCGTGCGTCGGCGGGAACGTCCAACTGAAGTACCTCAGCCGCAACAGCCGCGTACGCGTGACCGGAACCACGGCCACGTACCTGCCGATCCGCGACTTTGCGATCGCCTCCGGCCGCGCATTCACCGAGCCGGAGACCGACGCCATGGTCCGCTTGGTGATCCTCGGCCCCGTGACCGTCGAGAACCTCTTTGGCATCAGCGACCCCATCGACCAGGTTGTGAAACTCAACGGCATCAACTTCACGGTCGTCGGCGTGCTGAAGGCCAAGGGCGACCAGGGCTGGTTCAACCCCGACGACCAGGCCATCCTCCCCTACACGACCGCCATGAAGCAGGTGCTGGGCCTGGACTACCTGGGGGAGATCGACGTGCAGGTGGCGGAAGGGCAGGACGTCAACAAGGTCCTCGCCGACACGTCGGCCCTGCTGCGCAAGCGCCACCGCACCCAGCCGGGCGCGCCCGACGACTTCAACATCCGCAACCAGGCCGACATGATCGAGACCTTCAACCAGTACGCGATGACGTTCACGATCCTGCTTGGCGGCATCGCCTCGATCTCGCTCCTGGTGGGCGGCATCGGCATCATGAACATCATGCTCGTGACGGTGACCGAGCGGACCCGCGAGATCGGCATCCGCAAGGCCATCGGCGCCAAGGAGCGGAGCATCCGCAACCAGTTCCTCATCGAGTCGATGATCATCAGCGGCGTGGGCGGGCTGATCGGCGCCGTCCTGGGTGTCGGGGCGGCCCGGCTCATCGAAATCCTGACGACCCAATACACCACGAACCCGTTCCTTACGATCGTGGAGTGGCCGAGCATCCTGCTGGCGTTGTCCTTTTCGGCCCTGGTGGGCGTCTTCTTCGGGTTTTACCCGGCGTGGCGGGCCTCGCGTCTGGACCCCGTAGAGGCCCTGCGCTACGAGTGAAAGGAATCTCCATGTCTGCCCCTACCAGAAGTGCCGGTTGGATGGCCGTGGCGATGGCCATGGCGGCAAGCGGCATGGCGGCCTCGTGCGTGAAACTGAACTGGTCCTACCCGGAGGACTACATCGGCCCGTCGAGGACGGCGGCCGCGGTGCCGGCCGTCGGCCCCCCCGCGCCGGCCAAGGCCGCGCAAGGCCCCAAGCCGACGGCACCGGGGCCGGCCCAGGAGCCCGCCGCGGGCCAGGCCGCGAAGACCGTGACGGGCCTGCCGGACACCGGCGCGAAGCCGTCGGCCGGGCTCCCGCCGGCCGCCACCGGCCAGAAGCCCCTCGAACCGGTCAAGATCGGCGTTACGGACGCCATCCTGACGGCCCTGTCGAATAACCAGGCCCTGGTGGTCGAGAAACTCAACACGCCCATCACGCGGACCTTCGAGGACCAGGCCCTGGCGGTGTTTGACCCGGACCTGACGGCGGGCCTCTCGCGCTCGCGCGCCATCACGAAAGGGCGGGGCGGGGGCGCCTCGACCAGCGTGGCAAACGAGGCCCAGATCGGCGTCCAGCAGTTGCTGCCCACAGGCACGCAGATCGGCGTCGACGCGAGCACAGCAGCCACGCACGGGTCGGGCGCGGGCGAGGAGTTCTTCACCTCGCGCCTGGGCCTCTCGGTCACGCAGGCGCTCCTGAGGGGCTACGGCCTCGACGTGAACCTGGCCAGCCTGCGCCAGGCGCGGCTCGACACGCTCTCGACGCAGTACGAACTGCGCGGCTTCGCCGAGTCGCTCGTGGCCCAGGTCGAAGAAACCTACTGGGACTACACGCTGGCCCAGCGCCAGATCGAGATCTTCACGGAGTCGCTGCACCTGGCGGAGCAGCAACTGAACGAAACCGAAGAGCGGATCCGCATCGGCAAACTGGCCGAGATCGAGCGGGCGGCCTCCGAGGCCGAGGTGGCCTCGCGGCGAGAGGACCTCATCAACGCCAATGCCGCCCTCACGACCACGCGGCTGAGACTGCTGCGCCTGCTGAATCCCGGCGTCCCGAGTTACTGGTCGCGCGACGTCGCGATCGAGACGACGCCGGCTGCCCCCGAACTCAAACTCGAGGACCTCGAGTCGCACGTCCAGGTGGCGGAGCGCCTGAGGCCCGACCTGAACCAGGCCCGCCTCCAGGTCCAGCGCGGCGACCTGGAGATCGTCAAGACACGCAACGGACTCCTGCCGAAACTCGACCTCTTCATGACGCTCGGCAAGAGCGGCTACGCCGAGACGTTCGGCAGGTCCCTCGAACACCTCGACGACCGCGGGTACGACCTCTTGGTGGGGGTTAACGTGGAGTACCCCCTGTGGAACCGCGATGCGAAGGCCCGCAACATGCGGGCCGGCCTCACCCGCCGACAGTCCATCGAGGCCGTGACGAACCTCGCCCAACTGGTCGAGGTCGACGTCCGCAGCGCCTACGTTGAGGTGCACCGGGCGAAGGAGCAGGTGGCGGCCACGGCCGTCACGCGCAGACTACAGGAAGAGAAGGCCCGGGCCGAGATGGAGAAGTTCCGCGTCGGCAAGTCCACCACCCTGCTCGTGGCCCAGGCCCAGCGGGACCTCCTGGCGAGCCGGATCAACGAGGTCCAGGCCCTGGTGGCGTACCTGAAGGCGATCGTCGAGTTTTACCGTCTCGAAGGGTCGCTGCTGATGCGACGGGGCGTCGAGGCCCCAGGCCAGCAGCCGATCGTGCTGACCGAATGAGCGGCGAATCTCGAATTTCAGGCATCGAATGCCGAAACGATGCGACTGACGACGAAAGGCAACAAGCAAAGAAAATGGCAACGAACGCAGAAGACAACGCGTTTAGCGGCGAGCCGAAGGCGACCGCGTGTTCTCGTCGCACGGGGGTGAGCGCACTTGTTTCCGGCCTGGGTGCCGGACTGGCGCTAGCGCTTCTCGCGGCCGGCTGCAAGAAGGAAAGCGGCGGCGCCGAACCGGCTCCGCCGGCGCCGGTCGTCCCCGTGACGCTGGCGCCGGTCTTGGAGAAAACGGTGCCGGTGGAGTTCCGGAACTTCGGAACGGTCCAGCCCTTCTTCTCGGCGGCCGTGAAGTCGCAGGTTACGGGCATCCTCCAGACCGTGCATTTCCGGAAGGGCCAGGAGGTCAAGAAAGGCGACCGCCTGTTCACGATCGACCCGCGCCCCTACGAGGCCGCCCTCAAGCAGGCCGAGGCGAACCTGGCCCGGGAAACCGCCCAGTTCCAGAATGCCCAGAAGGAGGCCGAGCGGCAGGCCGAGTTGCTCAAGAAAGGCTTCACTGCGCAGGACGCCTATGACCAGGCCAGGACGACCGCCGACGCCCTGGCCGCCGGCATGAAGGCCGATGCCGCCGCCATCGACACCGCCAGACTCAACCTCGATTACTGTTACATCAGCAGCCCGATCGACGGCAAGGCGGGCGACTACCTGGTCGACCCCGGCAACCTCGTCAAGGCCCAGGACGTGACGATGGTCATCATCAACCAGGTTCGGCCCATCGAGGTCAGTTTCTCGCTGCCCCAGAAGGACCTCCTGCCTGTCCTGGAAAACATGGCCAAGCGCACGCTGACCGTCCTGGCCATCATTCCGGGCGCGGAAGCCAGGCCCGAGCAGGGCGAACTCACCTTCGTCAACAACAGCGTGGATGCCTCCACCGGCACCTTCCAGTGCCTGGGCACGTTTGCGAACAAGGAAGGGCGCCTGTGGCCGGGCCTCTACGTCAACGTCGTGCTGACGGTGGCCGAGGAGCGGGGCGCCATCGTCATCCCGTCGCGGGCCGTCCAGGTCGGCCAGAAGGGCTCTTACGTGTGGGTGGTCACACCGGAGATGACGGCCGAGGCCCGCCCCGTCACGGTCGAGCGCGCCCTCGACGGCGACAGCGCTATCTCCAGCGGCCTGAAGGCCGGCGAGCAGGTCGTCGTCGACGGCCAGTTGCGCCTCGTGCCGGGCGCCAGGGTTCGGAGCAAGCCGGCCGTTGAGGCTCCGAAGGAGCCGCGGCCGTGAACCTCTCGGCGCCCTTCATCAAACGGCCGGTCATGACGACGCTGCTGATGTCGGGCATCGTCATCTTCGGCGTCATGGCGTACCGCCTGCTTCCGGTCAGCGACCTGCCGAACGTGGACTTCCCGACGATCTCGGTCTCCGCGAGCCTGCCGGGCGCGACGCCCGAGACGATGGCGTCGTCGGTCGCCACGCCGCTGGAGCAGCAGTTCTCGATCATCCCAGGCGTCGACAGCATGGTCTCGACCAGTGCGCAGGGGGTCACGTCGATCACCCTGACGTTCGTCCTGAGCCGCAACATCGACGCCGCCGCCCAGGACGTTCAGGCCGCCATCACCCGGGCGGCCAAGCAACTGCCTTCCAACATGCCAACCCCGCCATCGTACCGGAAGGTCAACCCGGCCGACCAGCCGATCCTGTTTCTGGCGCTGACGAGCCCGACGCTGCCCATGTCGACCCTCAATGAATATGGCGACACGCTGATGGCCCAGCGGATCTCGATGATCGACGGCGTGGCCCAGGTCCAGGTCTACGGGTCGCAGAAGTACGCCGTCCGGGTCCAGGTGAACCCGACGGAACTGGCGTCGCGCGGCATCGGCATCGACGAGGTCGAGGCGGCCATTATCAACGGCAACGTCAGCCTGCCCACGGGCATTCTGTACGGACCGCACCGGGCCTTCACGGTCCAGGCCTCCGGCCAACTGATGAAGGCCGCCGACTACCAGCCGCTTATCGTGAAGTCCGGCAACGGCGCCCCGGTGCGGCTCCGGGATGTGGGCCGCGCCATTGACAGCGTCGAGAACGACAAGATCGCCGCCTGGTACTGCACCCCCAAGGCGCAAGACCGGTCCATCGTCCTGGCGATCTTCCGCCAGCCCGGCACGAACACCGTCGAGGTAGCCAACGCCGTCAAGGCCCTGCTGCCGGTCTTCCGGTCGCAGATGCCGGCCTCCGTGACCCTGAACACGCTCACGGACCGCAGCATCTGGATCAAGGACTCGGCCGACGACGTCCAGTTCACCTTGGTCCTGACACTGGGGCTGGTGGTCCTGGTGATCTTCCTCTTTTTGCGGAACGCCTCGGCCACGATCATCCCGAGTTTGGCGCTGCCGATGTCGGTCCTGGGCACGTTCGTGGTGATGTACGCGCTGGACTACAGCCTCGACAACCTGTCGCTGATGGCCCTGACGCTGTCGGTCGGCTTCGTCGTCGACGACGCCATCGTCATGCTCGAGAACATCTTCCGCCACATGGAGATGGGCAAGAGCCGCCTCCAGGCCGCCCTCGACGGCGCCAAGGAGGTCGGCTTCACCATCGTCTCGATGACGCTGTCGCTGGCGGCGGTGTTCATTCCGGTCCTGTTCATGGGCGGCATCGTGGGCCGGCTGTTCCGCGAGTTCGCCGTGACCATCGGCACTGCCGTGCTCGTGTCGGGCTTCGTGTCGCTGACCTTGACGCCGATGCTATCGAGCCGCTTTGTCCGCGACCCGGCCCAGGTCCGCCACGGACACCTTTACATGGCCTCCGAGGCGATCTTCAAACTGATGATCCGCTTCTACGGATGGAGCCTGCGACTGGCCCTGCGGCACCGGCTGATTACGGTCCTCATTTCGCTCGCCGTTCTGGGCGGGACCGTGTACCTCTTCTGGCTCCTCCCGAAGGGCTTCCTGCCCAGCGAGGACCGCGACATGATCTCCATCCGGACCGAGGCGGCCCAGGGCATCTCGTACAAGTCGATGCTTGAACACCAGCAGGCGCTGGCCTCGATCCTTCAGGAAGACCCCAACGTTCTGCGGTTCATGTCTGCCGCCGGCCCAGGCGCCGGCGGCTCCCTCGGCAACGAGGGGCGCATGTTCGTGATGCTGAAACCCCGGGCCCAGCGCCAGTTGAGCGTCGACCGCATCATCCAGGTCCTGCGACCCAAACTGGCCGTGGTCCCGGGCATCGATGTCTTCCCGCTGAACCCGCCCGCGATCACGTTCGGCGGCCGCATGGCCAAGGGCATCTACCAGTACACTCTCTACGGCCCCGACACCGACGAACTCTATCGCCACGCCGGGATGCTTCTCGAGAAGGTCAAGGGCGTGCCCGGCCTCCAGGATGTCACCAGCGACATGAAACTCCAGAACCCGCAGTTGAACGTCGATCCTGACCGGGACCAGGCCTCCGCCTTGAACGTCACGGAATACCAGATGGAGCATGCCCTCTCGGTTGGCTACGGCTCCCAGCAGATCTCGACCATTCTCGCGCCGAACAACCAGTACCAGGTCATCATGGAACTCCTGCCCGAGTACCAGAAGGATCCCAAGGCCGTCGAGTTGTTGTACATCCGGTCCGGGAGCGGGAAACTGGTGCCCATCAAATCCGTGGCCACCTTTACCGAGGGTATCGGCCCGTTGGCCATCAACCACTCAGGCCAGTTGCCGTCGGTCACGATCTCGTTCAACCTGGCGCCCGGCGCGTCGCTGGGGCCGGCCGTGGATGCCACCAACGCGCTGGCCCGCGAGACGCTGCCGCCAACCATCAGCACCAGTTTCCAGGGCACCGCCCAGGCATTCCAGGCGTCGCTGAAGGGCATGAACCTGCTCCTCGCGCTGGCCGTCCTCGTCATCTACATGGTCCTGGGCATTCTTTACGAAAACTTCTTTCACCCGATCACGATCCTGTCGGCCCTGCCGTTCGCGGGGTTCGGGGCGCTCCTGACCCTGTACTTCTACCATGTCGACCTCTCGCTGTATGCCTACGTCGGCATCATCATGCTCGTGGGCCTGGTGAAGAAGAACGGCATCATGATGATCGACTTCGCCATCGAGTCGCAGCGCGGCGGCAAAGCCCCCATCGACGCCATCCACGAGGCGTGCCTGATCCGGTTCCGGCCCATCATGATGACGACGATGTGCGCCCTGATGGCCGGCCTGCCGATCGCCCTGGGCTGGGGCGCCGGGGCCGAGGCCCGCCGGCCCCTCGGGCTGGCGGTCGTCGGCGGCCTCATCTTCTCCCAGACCCTCACGCTCTACGTCACCCCTGCGTTCTACGTGTACATGGAGAAGTGGCAGGACTTCCTCCGCCGCCATCGCGCGGCCGGCGCCGTCATCATCGTCTCAACCATCCTGCTTGTGGCCCTCGCCATCTTCGGCTACATCGCCTACAAGGCCAACTTCTGGGGCGTACAGATGCCGTGGATGGCGCGGTAGAGACCTTTCCCGCGCGGCGGCCTTCGAGATGCTCGCGGCCGGCGGCTTTTTTTGCCGTAAGTCATCGTGACTTACGTCGATTTACGATTTTCACACCGCGAAAACCCCCTTTTTGGGGTCAAAGTTATCCACAAAACGGCCTTGGCGCTCGCGCCAGGGCAGGTCGGCCGAAGAAATGTTAAGATGGGTAAGCGCAAATTGGGGTCTTTTTTGGCAAAATCGAGGACCAAGTGGCACGCAAACGGGGGTCAAAGCGGGGGCAA
>Ga0315282_10008494_pt1 | contig 16606 bp, 23 predicted proteins | sample YL17G07_20_MG_FD_203693 | JGI IMG/M metagenome (GOLD analysis project Ga0315282, IMG submission 203693) | Sediment microbial communities from Yellowstone Lake, YNP, Wyoming, USA - YL17G07_20 | ecosystem: Environmental > Aquatic > Freshwater > Lake > Sediment | place: USA: Wyoming | collected...
GCGCGCTGCCTTGTCCCTAAAATGGTTAAAAATGGTTATAAGTCCGTTTTTGCTTATCTGAGCCCGAAATGGACTTCTTTGACGAACGCGTTTTAGCAGCGCTTAAGGACGGCAAACCCAGAAGCTTCACAGCGCTTCTAGGCGAAGTGGGGTTTAGCCACAACACTCTGCAGCAGCATCTCGAGCGTCTAATGGCTCAAGGTCTCATTGTTAGGGAGAAAGCAACCGCAAACAGTTTCGGAAGACCCAAATTTGCCTATCATGTGCCATCCAGGACCACGAAACAGGTCACTGTCGCCCTCCAAGATCCACACGTTGAACTCGTGGCCCTGCCGTTTAGTCGCTTAAGGCACGTTTGCAGGTTCGAGAAGGGCGGCTACTGCAAAGAAACAAGGAGGGACTGTACGCCTCAAAACTGCCCCCAAATCAGAAAATAAGACTTATGACCACTTTACACCAATTTCGGGACAAGCCAGCGCGCGCTAAGATTCGCTACATCCTTATCAAAGCGATGAGACATGCGCAACCTGACCAATTCGGAAATCCAACTTACGATCTCAATTCACAGAATATTATTGGGATAGTACCTTCAAAATCTAGCCTAGGAACACCCTCTCCTCCTTATACTCGAGATGAGTTATCATCTTCCATTACACATAATGACATGAAATTTGATGCAATCAAAGAACCTTGGAATGAATACGAATTGAAGGACGGAACTGTAATTCGAGTGAAACTTGTTTTAACTATGATTGGTGAGACCAGCAAGCATGAGGTTCATGGCGAACCAGTATATCTCGTTAATGCGCAGCCAATCATAAAAGGTGTCCCTTCTGACAAATTAAAGAAGAAATGAATTGATTGGAACAGCTCAATTTGTAAAAGCATCCTAAACTGGCTTGAAGCTTGGTTCTTTTTGTTTTGCCATTAACTCCTTAGGGATGTCTAGGGTTCTAACAACATTTTGCGAGTTTATCAAATATAGGGGCGTTCCATCAGGGTTGTGTTTCTTGAGTCGCTTCGCGCCAATAAGAACGAGTTTTACCTTGAGGGTTGTACCATCTTTAAGCTTGTAAATATTCCAATGTTCTTCCTTTTCCTCAAAGTCTATGTCCTCGCCCTGAGCTATGTCCTCAGGGGTTATTGGGGCTGGTGCAGCCATTGTTTATCAGTCTCCAAAAATCAATAAGCTATCAGTCTTAAAAGGTTTCATTCTTACCGAGCGCACACGAAATCATCGGGTAACTTAACTTAACAGTATCCTTCCAATATGTGCTTTGAGCGCGCGCGTATTGTTTCCAATACTCTTTTTGTAAATCCGCCAATCCGATCTGTCCCTTTTCCCAATCAGCTGCTTTTGAAACTGACAAGAGCCCAGCATAAAACCTGAAACCTAATAAGGGCCCCACAAAGCTGAGCTAACAGCGACATGGAAAAACGTCAAACTAAAAACAAGTTGGAAACAGCAAAAGCAATTAGGAAACCTGGTGGATGCTGAGGTCAGTAAAAACTAATTCCTCCTCTCTTCCTATTTAATAAGTAACTTATTAAAAGGTGTACACGAAAGAATAAAAATTAGATGCCTCAGCATCCAAAAAGAAAAACAACCTGTTCCAAAAAACCAGCTTAATCGTTTGAGACAGGTTTCAGGGTTTCAGGTAGGATAGCGCGCGCGCAGCATAACGTTGAGGAAGGCTTAAAGAAAGAATAAATACTTCCATGCCTTTTTCTCTTAAAGCACTTAAAAATAGAGAGTGAGAACGATAGGGTTAATGTTCTCCTTTAGGAGAGGATTGATAACTCATTGTTCTCATTCCTAGAAGTCGCGAAGCGAAAAAACAATGGGACATCGTAAAACGCACGCTCCGAGACACGGTTCTCTGGCATATCTGCCCAGGAAACGTGCTGAACACTTACTGGGCAGAGTGCGCTTCTGGCCTAGAGTTGAATCAGAAACGCCTCGGCTTCTAGGGTTTACAGGCTACAAAGCTGGCATGACCCACGTGTTCACGATAGAAGACCGGAAGCGTTCGCCGGATTTTGGCAAGGAAGTGATTCTTCCAGCCACGATCTTGGAGACCCCGCCCATTCTCGTCTGCGGTGTAAAGGTCTACGCGAAAGACGTCAATGGTTTGCGAACCTTGGCTGAAGCATGGGTGAAAGACCTGCCAGACGACTTAGAAAGAGTTTTCACGCTTGCGGAAGATTTCAAGACCGAAGAAGCTCTGAAGAAGATCGAGGAGAACCTGCCTCGAGTTGTGAGGGTCCGAGTTATCGCTGTAACTCAGCCAAGGCAGGCAAGTGTGCCGAAGAAGAAGCCTGACATGGCAGAAATAGAGATAGGCGGAGGAACAGTCCAGCAGCAGTTCGAGTACGCAAAAAGCCTTCTTGGAAAAACCGCAACCCCGGCGGAGATTTTCAAGGAAGGTGAGTACGTCGACATAGCTTCAGTTTCAACAGGTAAGGGCTTTCAAGGACCTGTAAAACGTTGGGGAGTCACGATACTCCAGGCTAAGGGAAGAAAGACAAAGAGAGGCGTTGCGACGCTGGGCCCGTGGAACCCGCACCACGTGATGTACAGCGTCCCAAGAGCAGGGCAGATGGGTTTTCACCAGAGAACAGAGTACAACAAACGAATCCTCAAGATAGGCAAGGATGGAAAAGAGATCACGCCAAAAGGTGGTTTCCTGAGATACGGCTTAGTCAAAGGTCCCTACGTGCTTCTTGCAGGAAGCATAGCAGGCACGGAGAAGCGTCCAATACGGATTCGCTACCCGGCACGCCCGCCGAGAGGAGTACCGGAAGAGCCGCCGCAGATAACCCAAATATCCCTTGAGTCGCCGCAGGGAAGATAGTCGGTGAATGCTAATGGTTAAGAAGACGGCGAAGGTTTTCAACCTCGAAGGAAAGGCGGTGGGAAAGATTGAGCTTCCACCAGTTTTCGCAACACCACTGAGGCCGGACGTCATAAAGCGGGCTGTCCTGGCAATACAGTCGAATAGGCTTCAACCACAGGGCAGAGACCCCATGGCGGGAAAGAGAACGACAGCCGAATCCAGAGGCACAGGCTTAGGCCAAGCCAGATTGCCGAGACGCAAGACACCGTCTGCAAGAGCGGCTTTCGCACCGGGAACGGTCGGGGGAAGGCAGTCTCATCCGCCAACTTCCGAGAAGAAGATTGTTAAGAGGATTCCGAAGAAGGAGAAAAGGCTAGCCCTGTTCTCGGCTATAGCAGCGACGGCATCGAAAGAGACTGTGGCCAAGAGGGGTCACAGCATTGAGGACGTACCGCAAATTCCGCTTGTAGTCTCGCCTGAACTGGAAGGCTTGAAGAGGACCAAGGAAGTTGAAGAGGTCCTCATACGGTTAGGAGTATTGTCAGAGATTCTCCGGGTGAGAGAGAGCAGAAATGTGAGGGCTGGGAGGGGTAAGAGCAGAGGAAGAAAGATGAAGCAGGCTGTTGGACCACTCATAGTCGTTGCTGAGAACAAGGGAATAATGGAAGCAGCAGGAAACATCCCAGGAGTGGATGTTGTCGCGGTCAGAAACCTTAACCCGGAGATATTGGCGCCGGGCACGCATCCTGGAAGATTCACGATATGGACAAGCAACGCGGTTGAGGAGCTTGCTAGGCTGCACGGTCAAGGAGGGCAGGCATAATGGACCCATACGACGTCATACTCTATCCTTTAATGACTGAGTCCTCCAGCCTCATGGTTGAAAAAGAGAACAAACTGGTTTTCATGGTCAACCTGAGAGCAAACAAATCTGACGTCAAAAAGGCGGTTGAAAGGCTCTACGAAGTGAGAGTTGAAGACATCAACGTCCTGATCACCTCGACCGGCGAAAAGAAGGCGTTCGTCAAGCTTCATCCAGATTACAAGGCAGCCGACATAGCAATCAGACTTGGAATACTGTAAACCTGTATGGTGGACTGACAGTGGGAAAGAGAATTCGTGTTCAAAGACGCGGGCGTGGGGGCTCCACGTTCCGAGCCGCAACCCACAAGAGGGTGGCCCCTGCTCGGTACCCGCCAGCAACAAAACTGAAGGAATTTGAGTCATCATTCAACTGCGTGATTGAAGAGCTTGTTCATGACCCTGGGCGAGGAACGCCTCTGGGGCTGATAAGGTCTGAAGATGGACAAACATTCTTCACGGTTGTTCCTGAAGGAGTCTACGAGGGCAAACAGATTCAGATTGGCGGGAGAGCCGCGGTCGACGTGGGCAACATCATGCCGGTTGGCAAGATCCCAGAAGGCACAATGGTCTGCAACGTGGAGCTCCGCCCCGGGGACGGCGGCAAGCTTTCAAAATCCTCAGGGTCGTACGCAACGGTCGTTACTCACACGCCCAAAGGGACGATAATCAAGTTGCCGTCGGGAAAGGCAAAGTACGTGGCTGATTATTGTCGGGCAACGATCGGCGTCGTCTCAGCGTCCGGAAGGACGGACAAGCCCTTCCTGAAAGCAGGCGCGAAGTTCCACTTGATGAGGGCTAGGGGGCGCAAGTACCCGAGGACAAGTGGAAGAAAGATGGTTGCTGCTGTGCATCCATATGGCAGTAGTAAAAGGAGTGCAAGAAAGGTCACTACAACGTCGCACGGCGCTCCGCCAGGACAAAAAGTCGGTTTGATTGCTGCGAGAGGCACCGGAAGGAAAGGGAAGAGCGCGCGCGATAAACAAAGAATAGGAGAGGGTTTATAATGTCTAATGTGGCAAGTAGGGTGCGATAAAAATGCCGAGAGAGTTCATGTATCGCGGGCTTTCGTTGAGCCAGCTGCAGAGCATGTCAATGGACGAATTCATTGACCTTCTCCCTTCAAGGCAGAGAAGGAGTCTTCATCGGGGTTTGCAGGCGGAGCAGAGGATACTGCTTGAAAAGGTCAGGCGCGCGAGGGAAGAGCTTCGAAGGGGAGGCAACCCGGCCATTAAAACGCACGTGCGGAACATGATCATTCTGCCTGAAATGGTCGGCTTGCTGATCCAGGTGCACAACGGCAAAGATTTTGTGCAGGTGGAAATAAAGCCTGAAATGATTGGACATTACTTGGGGGAGTTTGCAGTCACAAACAAGCCTGTTAGACACGGTACTCCCGGCATCGGCGCGTCGCGTTCCTCGATGTACGTGCCGCTGAAGTAACCTGCTGGTAACTTGCTTCTCGCCCTGTTCAGGCGCTGTAATCCCTGTCTGAGGGTTTCTTCTCGCTTGGCTTAGTCTCCCCTATTTGGGGCAGCGGGATTGGTGGCGGGATGTTCAAGGTTCTGGATATCAGGACAGACTCGATGAAGGCAACGTTTGAAACTGACTGTACGATAATTGGTGGCGGGGGTTTCTTCTCTTCGTATTCCTTGTAGACTCTTTCAGTTTCGCCTTTGTCGCCGACCACGTACGCGGTTCCCTTCAGGTTTATCTGCGCCACTGAAGGGTTGTAACTGATCGTCAGAACGAACGGAACGTCCAATGACTCATCCAGCTTCTTCTCCATCCCCGTAAGGTTAAGGTTCGTGTTTATGTGAACTTGAGGGAAAGGCTTCCTAAAGTCCAAGAAACGTTCCGCAGAAATGTTTGAGATGACGACGTTTACCCTGAGCATTTCGTAAACCATCAAGAAGCTATCACGGTGTCGGATAATTTAAAGATGTTCATTCCTTAGCGGGCTTGTACCGGCTGAACCCACAGTGTCCACAAGTGTACCTGTTACCATGGTCCGCCATGAAGTATCCGGGTCCGCACCGTTCGCATGTTGGGCGAAGTCTAATGACCTTTTCAGCCTCAACCTTGTACAGTTTGAAAACGCCCTTTTCTTTCTTCTTCTTTTTCTCGGGTTTTGGAGCTTTCTCGGGTTTCGCAGGTTTTGCTTCTTCCTTCAGGCCTTCCACTGGGGCTGCTTCTGCTTTCTTCACTTCTTTCTTGGGTTCTTCTCCCTTCTTTGGCGCCTCTTTCTTTTCTTTCTTCTTAGGCATTTTCTACTCTACCCCTTCTTCTCTTCTTCTTTGGGCTTCTCGGGAGGAGGAACGTTTCTTTTGATTATGTAATCCGGTTCGATGAGCTTCGCCTGTTCGGCAGAATCGTAAAGGTTCGCCACGCCTACAGCCGTGTGCGTTCCAGGCCTTGTTTCGAATTTTTTGACAAAAATCAGGTCCACGTTTGCCTTCAACGCCTCTGCGACTACTTTTCTGATTTCTAGTCTCGGTGGCGTGGCGCCTGCGACGTGTTTAACGTTAAAACGAATTTCCTTCCGCTTCAGCAACGGGTTCTCTTTCTGTGACACTATGTTGACTTCCATCATGTTTCCCCGTGTGCGGTGTTGACTTGATGTCACACTCTCTTATTTAGCTTTTTGAACGCTTTTCCATGGACTTGAGGATTGATGCGATTTCTGTTTTCTTGTCAGGAGTGACCTTGACCACGACGATGCCTTCGTGTGGCTGACCGTATATGACGTATGAGTCTTCGGACGCGTAGGCGATGGCAACGAGCGTCAACAGGTCTTCTTCGCCTTTGACGACGATTTTGACGTGCTCACTCTCTTTCAAGGCAGCTTCTATCGCTTGTTCGGCTTCGTCTGTAATTGTTCCTCGAGGGTTTGTGATGTAAACTGTCCGGTCTGCAGGTAACTTAAACGGCTTCGTGCTCCTCCTCATGCATTTGTTGTCTATGATGTACAATTTGGGGGAAAAGCCGTTCTCCGCAAGGTTCTTTGAGACAGTATCCCCGACGGAAATTATGCTCGTAGGGTTTTCTTGCTCAACCATCTTCTTCAGTCTTTTCATTGTGTCGACAAAAGAGCCTCGAATCAGAGTGCCCAACGGTTGCTTCAGAGCTTTGCGCAGTTCGGGTGTAAGATAGTGTTTAACAGCCATCTTATCTGACCCTTAGGGCAAAACGGCCTTTGTCTTTGATGTTCATGACTTTTGCAATTGCTGAGCCTTCAGGGTCAAAGATGATCACCAACCCGCTAAAATCGTCGCTCAGGCTTGTCGTTTTGCACTTAGGACAGACGTTTCCTCTGCTCAGATAGTGACAGTTTGGGCAGGCTTTCTCGCTCATTCTGCTCTCACCTTTTTTCGGTCGCTTTCTTCTCCGCTGCTTCCTTCATCTTCTTCAAGTCGGTTTCAATCCATTCAAGCTTGCCGAGGAAGGGCTGTCTTGCTGTGACGCCGATTTTTCCCGAACTTCCAGCTCTGCCAAGCGATACTGCGGTTATGCGGACGCGAACCTGGTCGCCGCTCATAAGTTTGCGTTTACTTTCCTTTCCCAGCAACACTCCTTGCTTCTCGTCGTGAGAGATGAAGTCGTCCATGAGTTGGGAAACGTGAAGTAGCGCGTCAATCGGTCCGATGCGGACGAAAGCGCCGAAGTCGGCGATCTCAACGACTTCGCCTTCCACGACTTCTTGAATTTTAGGGTAGAAGGTTAAAAGTGAAAAGTTCACCTTGTGATAGGTGGCGCCGTCGCCTGGGATTATCTTGCCCGTGGAGCTTACTCTCGCTTCGGTTACGGCTATGACATAGCCTAGCTCCTCGTCGACGACTCCTTCGTATTTCGCCTTGACCTGCTGGTGTCCTACTGATTCGAGTGGGTTGCCGAATGTGTCAGGCGGAATCCGAATCGTGTCTTCTAAGGTTACAAGTTTAAACAGGGGTTACAGCCTCCCGTCAATTTCTAACCGTGACTTTTGCCTCACATAAATAACTGGCACATTTATATCTCTTAGCCTGTTCCTGAGTTGTCTATCGTTCGTGAACACCGGGTACTTGTACTTGGCGGCCGCTTGGACGATAAGGTCGTCTGCGGACGCGCCTGCTCGTTGACCAACATCCAGTGGCTTGCACCTTTCAGCCAGTTTCAGTGCAAGAGCCGCGTTCTTGCGCATACTGGAAGAACCTTGAGTTGCTATTCTCTCAAGCTCCAGCCGGGTTGGGGAAAGCAGGACAAGCTCAAAACTCCTGTTCAAAAGCTTTTCTAAATCTTCAAAAAGGTCGATGTTGAACTGAAGCGGAACGAACAGAGCGTTTGAATCGAGTATGATCTTCAATTTTCTTCTTGCGGGCTTAGGTTCTGCCGTCATTTTACTGTATCATTCCATAGCCTATTAGCCGCCATCTCCCTGCGATTTTTCTGCTCAGCGCAACTCTTGACCCTGTTTGCACGCAAACCGGCCTCGTGAGCTTGATCTGAACGCTGTCCTTTCTTATTGAGGAGACTTTTCCGACCGTTATGGCGGCACCGACGTGCATGAGCAGTGTTTCGTTCATCGCGACTTCTTCGATTTTCAACAGCTCTTTTGTTCCTACAGCTCTGTCAAGAATGTGAGTTTCAAGGATAACCTCTGACAATATTGGAGGCAGCATTCCTCGTTTTCCGGCGATGTTTCCGATGAGGCTGTCGGCCTTCGAATATGATGGGTCAAGGAGTGTTCCTACGCCTACTAGGCCGCCGCAGTGAGCCTCATTCGCGTTTCTTCCGCCGGCTTCGAGGCTTGCGATTTCGCTGAACAGGGGCTCATACGTGTTCTTTCCTTCTGTCGCTATTCCTGGGAGTATCTCCAGTTCTTCTTCGACCATGAACTTGCCCTGGATTATCGTGCCTCCTAGCACGCCGCCTTCCAGCTTGTCGACAGGCGTGCCCGGCTTGTTGATGTCAAAAGAACGTATTATGTACATGAACGGCGGCTTTGTTTCATCCCTTTTCGGCGTCGGCATAACCTCTTCCATCGCTTGAAGGAGAACATCTACGTTGACTCCGTGCTGTGCTGAGATGGGAATGATGGGGGCGTCTTCCGCCACGGTTCCTTTCACGAAGTTCTTTATCTCAGCGTAGCTCTGGCGGGCCCTCTTCTCGTCAACGATGTCGATCTTGTTCTGGACTATGACGATGTTCTTTATGCCTATAACACCGACCGCGGCCAAGTGTTCTCTGGTCTGCGGTTGAGGACATGGTTCGTCTGCCGCTATCACGAGTAACGCTCCGTCCATTATTGCCGCGCCGGAGAGCATGGTTGCCATTAGAGCTTCGTGTCCTGGGGCGTCGACAAAGCTGATCGCTCGGACGAAAACAGCTTTTGAGCCACAGGCGGGGCAGGCTGGTTTTGTAGTGTAGTTGTTCGGCGGCTCACACTTGGGGCACCTGTAAACTGCCATGTCTGCGTAGCCCAGTTTGATCGTGATGCCTCTCTTGAGTTCTTCGCTGTGTCTCGACGCCCAAACCCCCGTCAGCGCCTGAACTAGTGTTGTTTTGCCGTGGTCAACATGTCCTATTGTGCCGATGTTGATTTCGGGTTGACGAGGCATGGGTGCCCGTTTTTCGCTGCTCATTGTCCACTTTCCTATGAACGTTTACAAATTATTGAAGGATTAGAAATGCTGCGGCTAATAAACGTTAAGCTCATATCAAGTGCTGGTTTTCGTTTGAGCTTTGGCTTGTTGCTCAGCTCCTTTTGGAGCCGTTTTTTCTTCCTTCTTTTCCTTCGGCTTCTTGCCTTCTTTAGGATGTTTCGGTTTTTCCACGATTTTCGCGTTTACCTGAACGATCTCGTCCGTTATGACGTTTCCCCGAATGGTTTTGCGTCTCCTCATCCCCCCGTTCAGCGGGTTCATGCCAACGCCGCCGCTGAGAACTATCCTTCGGCGAACACCGCCATGTACGCTCGGCCTCATCGGGAACCCGTCCTTGTCGGAGCCGCCCATGATTTGGACCTTGTGTCCTGCGAAATCGACTATTGTTCCGTCTATGACTTCGCCTATTCTCTTGCCGATCAAGGGGGTAGCGCGTGCTTCTTCAAGCTCAACCGCCTTTGATGTTCCCGTTTCGGGGTCTGAAACGATGACTTTGAACTTGGCCATCCGTCGTAGCCTCTTAGGTGGTGGTATGAAAGTTGAGCATCTCTCTATTAAGGATTTATCAAGACGCGGTGGGCTCTTCAGAGAAAAGATATCCGTTGCTGTGTAAAGGTTTTAATCCTGCTTTTGCGAAGTCTTCTGGCTATGTGGCGTCTGGGCTTCTTTTTTCACGAGATGGGGTATGGGCTGCTGTCGATTTTTTTGCCGTTGTACGTGACAGATCCGAATGCGATTGGCGGTCATCTCGTCGACGTTGGCCTCATGGCGTCCGTGGCTTTGTTCTTGGCCATTCCCGCATCGTTCTTGTGGGGCTACATGTGCGACAAGACTAGACGTTACAAACGCTACATTCTCCTGTCCTTCTTGGCATCAGCAGTCCTACTGTATCTCTTTACGTACACGCACAGCGTTGTTTTGCTGATAGCATTGTATGGCGTGATGTCGATACTTCATGTGGCTCATGAAGCTCCGAAAAACGTGTTGATTGCGGAGCTGTACTCGCGTCCGGACTGGGAGAAACACTTCGCGTTCTATGAGGGTTTCACTGAGGTTGGGTGGCTCATAGGCATACTCTTGGGGTTTTTCATGTCGGCCTACAGGCTTGGACCGGCGAACACGCTGTTTGTCTGCAGCGGGCTGAACCTGGTGGCCTTTGTCCTGTCTCTGGCCTTAGTGAAGGATCCTGCTCTAGTGTTTGAGAGAAGTCTCGTGAGCATAGAGAAGACGGTGGACTTTGCATCGCGGGGCGTGTTTCTAGCATCGCGCCTTTTTGACGGAACGTCCGCCACGGAGAAGTTGAGGAGAGAGAATGTTAATGCTTTCTGCGGCGGACTGATCCTGTTTTCGCTGGCCACAAGCATACTCTTCACGCCGATGCCCATATTCGTTTCAAAGGTTGTTGAAGCTGCTGCCCTTCCAGCAGGCTTGGTCTTTGTCATCTTTGTCTTGAACTCAGGCGGAGCCGTTGCTGGCTATGCGTTAGCCCGCCGTAGGTCGGAGCAGCCAGGAGGAAAAACTGGCTTGAGCAGACTTGTGCTCTTGAGAAGCATGTTTGCCTTCTTTTTCATCTTGGCTCTGCAGTTGTCAACGCTTTTCTCGCTGGGGTTGGCCACATCGCTCTTGATTCTGATGGGCTTCGTCTATGCCTTGTTTCTTGTCTCCACGCTTTCCTTGTCTATGGAGCTGATACCCGCAGGCAGATCCGGCATGTTCAATGTTTTGATAGGTGTAGGTGGGGCCTGCGGCTCTTTTGCCGGTCCGTTTATAGCTCAGACCTTTGGTTTTCTCACCGTCTTCATCATGGCAGGTGTGATCTTTCTCTTGGCCTACGCGGCTTTCAAAATCTTTTGACAGGGTGAAAGTGGGGAAGTGCGGGGTTTACTCGACGTGTACTCTGAAGAGGTCTATGTCTTCTCGCATTTCCGGCGTCGCTTCGAGGAAGTCTCTCACCGCGTGTTCAACGTCCCTTGACTGTGTCACGTATCTTCCGACGATGATTATGTCAGCGCCTTTTTGCAGGGCTTCTCTTCCAGTCTCTGGCACTATTCCGCCTGCCACAGCGATCAGGAACTTCTTGTCCTTGAAGGTCTGCCTAATTTCCGGGATGATCTCCAACCCGTGTGTTCTTCCTGTTTCTTGGTCTATTCCCCTGTGTAGGATGATGATGTCGGGGAACTCTTTGATCGACTTCAGTTTCTTGAGTGGGTCTTCAACGTTCATCATGTCGACCGCGGCGTATATTGCGAGTCTCTTTGCTTCGTGAATGAACGAGTCGAGTGTTTCAGGAGCTGCCAGTCCCGAGGCGACCACGGCGTCTGCCGTTTCGTCGAAGGCCAGGTCAACTTCGACTTTGCCTACGTCCAGGGTTTTCAGGTCTGCTACGAAGAAGATGTCCTTAGCTACTTCTCTCAGTTCGTTTATCACCTTTGTTCCATATCTCTTGATCAAAGGCGTTCCAACCTCCAGGATTATTCTGTCGCTTCCCGGCAGCTGTGCTATCACTTTCTTTGCTCTTTCTATCTCTGGGTTGTCAAGCGAAATCTGCAGGTACGGCGGTCTCCACAGGCGAGGCACTTTAAACCCCATTATTGGGTGTTTGGCTCTGTCCTTGTCGTAGAAGATCTTTTCCAGCGATGGGTACTTTGCTAAGGCCCTCTTCAGCGCCAGCTTGGTCGCTCCATAGTTGTAATGATAGATCTTGCGGAAGTCGCTTGCTTGAGGACTTACGAAGACGCTGGCCACTATGACCCAGTCGTCGATCTTGTCTCTGGGGATTATTCCGTCTTCCACTGCGTCAGCAACAGCTTTTGCGACTGCAGCTTGGGCGGGTCCAAATATCTTGCCCACGTCTTGAATGTTCTTTATGGTGACTTTGGGCACGAGCAGCGTGTGCGGTTTAGGCGGAAGGTTCGGCCTTATGACTGCCAGCAGGGGTGTGTGTCCCGCGGACAGGTTGCACATTCCTGCTGCAAAAGCATTTCCGACCGGCCCGTTCTTGTCGCCTATAAGCAAGTCTATGTGCGCAACCTCGTTTCCTTCTCCGACTAACGCCTCGCCAATCAAGTATGCATATCCGGATTCTTCGACAGATTCCGACAGCAAGTTTGTCGGCAAGCTGTCCGTGACCTCTTTGAAATCCACATCGAATTCTTTGAGCCACGTGTAAAGCGTGTCTCTGTGTATATTCAGGGCTTCAGCGGTTCCGAGCACTGTTGGCTTTGTCGGTTTGATTCTTGTAACAGCACGGCCTTCTGCTGCCTTTTTGGCGGCTTCCGTCAGCATCTTAACGAGTTCTTCTCTCGTTTCAGGCTTTTTGATGTCGTGTTCCGACATTTCTGACTCACAACTGCTATCTAGCTATGCCTCCGGTATATAAGAGTGTCGGCCACATAGAAGTCAGAGGGACCAATAACTCTGTGGCCGTCATAGCACTGTCGCCTTTAGGCAGCATGTCGGGTATTCTTCAGACGCTGCCTGTGGTCTCTGGTTGCAAAGTGTCGGGAACTGGAGGACCGAACGTGTTTCAAGGACGGCCAGATGTCGGGATGTCTGATGTCAGACTGTATGGTGCAATGGTTGATGATTCTGTTCTCAGAGCGGCAAAGTCTATATACTCTGAGACAGTGTAGAACGGTGAAAACTGGTTTCCGGAGGTGCCTCGATGTGGTGGAGAGACTTAGTGTTTCTGTTCTTGGTGATCGCAGGCTTGGTGTTGTTCTTGTATGGCGCTAACTCCTATGACGCCACAGTCGGCTGGACTGGCATCGGCCTGCTTGCTGCTGGGTTTTTTGGTTACATAGCTCTGAAAGCATATGAGGCTTCAACAAAGAAGAAAGAATGACCAAGATCCGCGGGTGCTTAACATACCTGTATTCGCGTTTTCACTCGTCTAACGCGCCTACCCCCTCCCCCCTAGGGTGTTGGTACTGCACGTGGGCGCTGGTGAAGGCCCTTCTGGCTTTGCGCGGGCTTGAGGCCGAGTATATGCAAAGGGCTTGGCAGATAGTCTCGGCAAGGGTAGTGACTGCGCAATGCGCTTCGCCGTCACCCCTGTCTTCTGGTTTTGTCCGTTCTGTCATCGTCAACGTTTCCGGGCATGCTGCACTGTGCTTCCATGTCCTTCCCGTCTAATTTGAGCGAAATCAGCTGTGACCTCCTCAGTCTTGAGATGAAGGGGCCGAGCGTCAGGGCAACTCTGTGTTCCCTGAGGAGAGAGAAGTTATCATCCATTCTTCCTAGGTTACTCTGAGCTGTTCTACTTCTTCTTTCGGTGGAACTCGAACACTCAGTGGTTTCTCGCAGTGTTGCTTGCCGAATTTCACTTGCACATTGCCTTGTTTCTTGTCTGAGTAGTAAGCGGTCAGCTCTGCGGCTTTCTCGATGGCGATTCTGGTTTTGGGTCCTTGGAGCAGAGTTATGGGGCTTCCGCAGTCTTGGGCTTCGAAGCAGTAATCATTCGCATTCTTCATTCGAGTCAAGAGCTTGTTTTCAGTTTCGTTCCTGCCAACTATGATTTTGCTCTTTCCAAACCTAAAATGTCGTCCAACTTTCAGCAACTGCACGTCCTTCAAGGAGACTCTTCTCTTGTGCTCGAACAGGTCTTTCAGTTTAGCGGCGAATTCTTTGTACGTTAATAGGCAGCCTCCGCCGGGGCACGAGTAGCCAGTTACGTTCATCTCTTCAGCAAGCCTGATCTGCTTCTTTCTTGAGCGGCCCTCGATGCCGAGCAGCGCTTCTCCGTTTACGAAACCCTTCTCTTCGGCTTCAGTCTTCGGCAGCAACCTTGCAGACAGGGGCCTGAGGATCTTTCCCTTCAAACCTGCTTTCTCCTCTATTAGGCTTAGAGTTCTTCCATGCTGTGACATGGGTCTTTGACCTAAGACTTCGCCGGTGATGATGAACAGCGCGCCTGTTTTCTCTGCATACTTCTTGGCCTTCTTCAGCATGAAAATTCTGCAATCAACGCAAGGGTTCATGTTCTTTCCATAGCCAAACCGCGGTTTTCTGATAATCCTGAGGTATTCCTCGCCGACGGTGATCGTTTTCAACGGTATGCTGAGGCTCTTTGCCACTTCTTGGGCTCCACAGCCGCCTTTTCCGCAGAGACAGAAAGGACTCACAAAGTTGACTGCTTCCACATCTATGCCTTGATCCAGCATAAGCTTCACGGCCAGCGTACTGTCTAACCCGCCGGACACGAGGGCTAGAGCCTTTGTTTTCTTGCCTCTCGAAGCCATGGTTTTCACAACGTAGACATACGCCTTTAACGTTCAGACGTATTAATGGGTTACTTAGAAGCTGCGTACACTAGAAAAAGAGGGTTTGTCGAGGGGTTTATTTTCCCTGGGTGGTGCTTCTTGATCTAGACTAGGAGAGTTACGTCTGCACCTGCTGCTATGTTTAGGAATGTTGCTGCGCCGACCAATTCATCTACTTCCGGAATCAGGTCTTCTCTTTTGACGCTGAACATTTCCATGCTCGGAGTGCAGGCGTATATCTTCAGGAGCCCCGAAGTCTTCATCCTCTTGAGCATTTCGTAAGGCGTCGGGTACTTCATCTGTTTCAACTTTTCTCTCATCGGTTTTTCTATCTGCTTGTAATCGCTTGGCAAGCCTGCTTTTTCCATTGCTCCTTTGACGAGCGCGCTGAGACCCCAGAAAGTGAAGTAGAGGTGCGCTTCCCACCCCATCGACGTTGCGGTTGACCCAAGTATGAAGGCGCATAGGAGTTTGTCCAGTGTTCCGCTGTGAACTACCAACGCTAGTTTCTTCTTTTCAGGCATAAGGTCACTTTCCATTTTTGGGTTAGAGGGGAGTATGACGTATGTAATATTTAATGCTTTCTGCATCCCCATCGTTGAGTTGCGGTAGGAAAAAAGTGTGTTTCAAGGTGTTAGCACGAGATTCACAGGCATTGTATTCGAAGCTCAGAGTATTTCCTCAGGATGATCGACAAAAGTGTATCTTTCTCTTCTCAGAAGCTCGGCCGTTTGATTCCATAGTCCAGAGATTTTTTCAGAATCCGGTTCCTCTAAAATACTTTGTATTTGGCTTTCAAGGTTCGCAGGCTTTCTATGAAGAAAGCTAATTTCTTTCAACGCCCACTGGGTCCTAGGAGCCCATCTTTCGTTTAGGTTAAAAAGCAATCGGATTAATTCCTGAATGGCGATCGCAGCATAAATTCTCGCGGCTCCACGGTTGTTGTGTTCAAGGCAGCTCAGCGAGTTCAGAGTGTTCTCCCAATAACCAAGATAGTATCGTTTCAGTCGTTCCAGCCTCGAACCCGTGTCATAGCTCGTTATCTCCCTTAATGCTTCCTCTAGAGTGTTTGTCTTGTCGAACAGGACAATGGAGTCTTGGAAGCCCCAGTGATCTTCGTCGTTTTTGGAGTTTTTGATATCGCGAAGCATGTCGGCCGTTGTGAATTTCAAGTCATACTCCTCGGTGTGAACGATTTTCTGAAAGTTCTTCTCAAGCATCACATACTTCTCTTCAGTGACAACCAGTACGAGGTCAACGTCAGAAAATTCATCGTCGTAGCCTTTCACTGTAGACCCAACCTGAATGATTCCAAAGACTGCTTCGTCAGTTCTGTAAGTGTCCAGCAACTTTTCGACCAACTTCTTCCTCGACTCCAAAGAGACCACCGCTCATAGCAGAGTTGATTTCTCATTTCTCACTCGTCACTTTCCCCAACGGTGACAAGACTAAAAAGACTATCTGGGAATGCTTAGAAATGAGGATTGAATTCAAATGCCATTTTCGTATTTCGCTAGGGCAGCTATTTCGATTGGCACCACTTTTCTGTACACGCACTCTGGTTTTCGTACAACTCCATCAACGTTCAAAAGATCTTTGACTTGTATCCCGAATAACTTTTCGTTTTCTTTCAGCAGCGGCAAGATCTTTTTCCAGTCTTCTCTGGAGATTGTGCTGATTCTGCCGCCGTTAAGCTGGTCTTCACCGACCGTCTCTCTAGGGTCTCTCAGGTACACGGCGCTTGCCGCGGCGAGAGGAAACAGGTTTCCGCCTTGGTAGGGGGTTTCTTGCTCTGCGATTTTTCCGTGGTCATCAAATGATATTCCGTTTAGAATTGTGAACCCTCTCGCTGCCATGCAAGATTCGCCCATATAATCCTTGCATGAACCATTGATTACGGCCGTGGCACTTCCAACAGCGTTGATCAGCGGTCTGTCGATTAGATCCCCCAGAATGAACGTCACTCCGCCCTTGGCGCCGTATTCGAATGCTTTTCCCGCGTCTC
>Ga0315282_10008495_pt1 | contig 16605 bp, 15 predicted proteins | sample YL17G07_20_MG_FD_203693 | JGI IMG/M metagenome (GOLD analysis project Ga0315282, IMG submission 203693) | Sediment microbial communities from Yellowstone Lake, YNP, Wyoming, USA - YL17G07_20 | ecosystem: Environmental > Aquatic > Freshwater > Lake > Sediment | place: USA: Wyoming | collected...
CGTCTTTAGAGCAGACGACTCAGACCCTTTCAAAGTCAAAACAGCAGGTGCCGAGTTCACCGGCGGCAGTAGAAAGCGCCATAGCCAAGCCGGCATTCTGGGACCTGGAAGTCGGCAGTATCTTTATCAAGGGGCAACTCGTCAAAATCGGGGGGCCGAACCATACGGTCAATGTCAAGGTCGGAGAAACCGTTACATTCAAGTGCACCTACAGGATGAAGACTCCTCCGGTCGGCGGCATTACCCAGGCGGATGCCAAACGCTGGGGCGCGGGCAATCTGCCGTTTACCATCCGGATGCAGGTGCATTCTACAAAGATGGGGATAGAAGACAAAGATCTTCTTAAAGACAAGACCCTGCCGAAATTTACCTACGAAGACGTAATAAACTGGAAAAAGAATCTTCAGCCCGGAGTTGGAAACGCATGGGATGATGATGTTTACTTTGAATGGACCCCTGGAGCGGAATACGTGGGGAATATGTTCATCAGTGTGGTCTATCTTTTAGATGTTAATCATGTGATCCCGGAGCCCGACGAACAGAATAATCACATCAATACGGCAGGCGGCATCCTCAACATCGTTGTCACGCCCTGATACAAAAAAACCTGCACGAGGAAAATTAATAACCTCCCCTTAGGGTAAGGGGAGACGCCGTCGTCCATAGCCTGATTAACTTAACAAACGCGGTATTGGGACTCTGGCGCCGGACGGTTAGGATTGGTTAATACTAGGTCCGAAAAGGAATGGCGCTTGTGAGCGGCGGGGGAAGACCGTCGTTGAAAAAAAGGGGGAAATGGGCGATACAGGATTTGAACCTGTGACTCCTACCGTGTGAAGGTAGTACTCTGCCGCTGAGTTAATCGCCCATCTGTCCTCATTTTAAGCTTTTCGGAATCGTTGTCAACGCCGGGCGACGATGATTCCAGAACGGCGATAAGTGTGCAAATCCTTGAGATGTTTGTCGTTCCGAGCACATCTTGTGTGTGGGAATCTCCAAAATAAGAATCTTTCTTGGAGATCGCCGCGTCGCTTCGCTCCTCGCGATGACAATTTCTCTGGGCAATCTCGGGACGGTTGACTTTGGATACTTTTATTATTATAAATAGGTTAATGGCCATCCGGCGGTGCCCCTACTGCAAAGCGATCATCGACGAATCCCAGAAGTACTGCAACAACTGCGGCACGCAGCTTCTTTTTCCCGAGGACGAAAACATCGAGGAAGACATCAAGGGCGAGAAAATCATCGATGAGGATTTCCGGGATGAACCGGAGGACGGAGAGGACGCCGACGAACAGGTCCTCGAAGAAGAGATCGACCTCGAAGACGTCATAGACGGCGAAGTTGATTTTCCCGACGAAAAACGGGAGGAGCCGGCGCAGCCGATCGAGGACGAGGGTCCGGCCGAACCCGAGCCGCAGGAACCGGAACCCCGGGAAGCGGCTCCGCTTCTCGAACCCGAAAAATCCGGAGCCGGAGAGATCGCGGCCGCGGTCCAATCGGCCCCCGGGGGAGACGAGATCGCGAAAAAAATCGAAGAAAAACCGACGCCCGGCGAACCGGACGCGCCGATCGAAGCTGAAGCCAAAGCCGAGGTCGGAACGGACCCGGCAGCCCGAGAGCCGAAGGATACGAGCGCGCGGGATGAAATCGCCCGCCTCATCGAGGCGATGGAAAAGAAACAACGCCAGGCCGGGCTGACCGAAAAAGAAGAGAAGGTCATCAGCCGCCTGGAGGATTCTGGAAATCTGCCCCCTTGGGCCGATGTCGCCCGGGAGACGGGCGGTTCGGGGCCGGTCGAAGAGGATGAGAGCGAAAAAGAAGAGGAGAAGGTGATCGGCGCGGGCGATACCGTGGATTTTGAAGAAGAGGTCATGGCTCACGCCGAGGAGATGACGGCCGAGGAAAAGCCTCCCACGGATCAGAAGACGATCGGCATCCCCGAGCGCATCACCAAAACGACGAGCGAGATCGCACCGGACCGGGACGAAGAGATCCCGGGGACCGCCGCCGCCGTTGAAATCATGAAGGACCAAGAGGATATTGAGGAGCCGAACGTGGAAGAACGGGAATCCCGGCTGGGCTTTTTCGGACGCCTGAAAGCGGTCGTTTTCGACCTGATCTTCATCGCCCTGGTGTGGCTCGGAACGGTCTGGCTGGCGTCTCGACTGATGGCGGTGCCGCTGACGCGGCTCGTCGCCGCCTCGGCCGGTCCTCTGGCGATCTTCTTCCTCGTCCTTTTCGTCGGATACATGTTCCTCTTCTTGTTTTTTTTGGGGGAGACCCTGGGCGGGCGCCTGGCTTCGCCCAGGGATTAGATTCTTCGTTCCTCGCCCATCGTAAATTCCGTCCCGAGGAATCTCTGCCTGGCGCGGGAGTCCGCCGCGATCTTCTCCGGAACATCCTCGATCAGAATTTCTCCGTCGTCGATGATGTAAGCCCGGTCGGCGATCTTAAACGTGTCCCGGACGTTGTGGTCGGCGAGGAGAATGCCGATGCCCCGGCCTTCGAGAAGGCCTAGGATCTTGTGAAGCTCGGTGATGGTCAGCGGGTCGATTCCCGTGAACGGCTCGTCGAGAAGGAGGAATTTCGGCTTGAGGATGAGCGCGCGGCAGATCTCGAGCTTTCGCCGCTCTCCCCCGGACAGGCTGTGCGAAGCCTGGTCGGCGAGGGGAAGAAGCCCGAACTCATCGAGAAGCTCGCGGGCGAGCGTGTCGACGCTATCCTCGGCTTTGGGCTGGAGCTCGAGGGCCAGACGGAGGTTGTCGATCACCGAGGCCTTGAGGAACACGGAGCTTTCCTGGGGCAGATAGGTCAGTCCGGCCAGCGCCCGGCGGTGAGTGGGGACGCGGGAGATGTCCTCTCCGTCGAGGAAAACCCCTCCCCGGTCGGGCCTGAGGAGCCCGACGATGATCTGGAAAATCGTCGTCTTGCCGGCCCCGTTCCGGCCGAGGAGCCCGATGATCTCGCCCGAGCGAACCGTGATGTCCACTCCTTTCACGACGAGGCGGGGCCCGTAGCTTTTCGCGATATTCCTGGCTTCGAGAATCGACATTGATCGGCGCGTCTTCTGAGGCTAGAATACTAAGTTCATTTTCCCAGGCTGTCAAGAACGGATGAAGAAGATCATCAGCGCCTCCCGCCGGACCGACCTTGTGTCTCACTTTCCGGACTGGCTGGCGGGGGCCCTTCGGGACGAGCGGGTCCGGGTCCTCGGCCCCTCGCACAGGGTGATCACCGCGGATCTCTCGCCCGGCGCCGTCCATACTCTGGTTCTTTGGTCCAAGGATTTTGCCAACTTGATCCGGAACGTCCACGGCCTTCGCGACGCGCTGGAGAAATATGCTCAGACGTATTTCCACTTTACGATCACGGGGCTCGGGGGCGGCCCGATCGAGCGGGAGGTTCCGTGTCCGTCCGAGGCGCTCCGCCAGATTCCCGAGCTGGTCCAAATCGCCGGAAATCCGAGGCGCGTCTCTCTCCGCTTCGACCCGATCGTTTATTGGCGGGAGGGGGATGCGATCAAGTCCAATCTTCCCTTTTTCGAAACGATCGCGGGCGAGGCGGCTCGCGCGGGAGTCGAGGACGTCCGCTTGAGTTTTACCCAGTGGTACGGGAAATCGCGTCGCCGGGCCCGCAGCCGGGGCTTTGAATACGTTGATCCTTCGGAGGAACGGAAGCTCCACGACGCAGCCCGGCTGGCTGATGTTGCGGCGCGGTTAGGATTACGACTTTTTTCCTGCAGCCAGAAATTCTTAACCGCAGTAAGCGGCATTCGCGCTTCGTCCTGCATCGACGCGCGGCTCTTGCGGGAGCTCCACCCTCAGAACGCAGAAGTCTCGACGGTCAAGGACAAGAGCCAGCGGCCGGAGTGCGGCTGCACCGAATCCGTGGATATCGGGAGCTACACCCAGACCTGCCCCCATTCCTGTCTGTACTGTTACGCCAATCCGACGACCTAATTTGGGAGTTTGGAGGCTGGATGATTTTGGAGTGCGACATCGTGATGTCGCTTTAGAAAGCGGCGGCGCGTCGCCGCAGCCCAAATGCGCGCCCCCGCTACGCCAGACCGTTTGGCCCCAGTCTCAGATGCCGAGAGACAAGCGCTCGGCAAGGGCGGCCGGAAGCCCGGCCTTGATGATTCTCGCTTGGGCGTCTTTGATGCTGTACTCGAGGCGGTGGAATTTCACGGCGCCCGATTCTGAGTCGTAGACGGCGAAAGCCGCCTTCGGGTTTCTATCGCGGGGCTGGCCGACCGATCCCGGGTTGATCAGATAAACAACACCCTTTTCGAGCTTCACCTCGTTCGAATCCCCCTCGAGGAAAGTCCCCTCGACCGTCGCGTCCCGCTTTGTGTAGACGAAGGGGAAGTGGGTGTGGCCGAAGAAGCAGAGAGGCAGGTTGAGGTAATCGAAAGCTTCGGCGGCGTCGAATTCGCCGAAGATGTAGTAATCTTCATCGAAGGGGGCCCCGTGGCAGATCGCGAAATGCTCGTGGACCACCTGGGGGCCTTTTTTCGTGTGATGGAGAAACTCCGCGTTGCCCTTCAGGACGTTTTTCTTCGTCCAGTGGATCGCCGCCGCGGCGATCGGGTTGAACGTCTCGATCGAGTCGAGCTCGGCGACGGCCTTGTCGTGATTGCCCCGGATGATCGAGAGAGGCTTCAGGTGCCGGACCTTCTGGATCGTGTCGTTGGGCGACGCGCCGTACCCGACCAGGTCCCCGAGACAGACATAGTGGTCGATCTTTCTCTTCTGGATAAACTTCAGGAGCGCGTTCAACGCCTCCAGGTTGCCGTGGATGTCGCTGAAAATCAGGTAGCGCATGCCGCGTCCTGTCGCCGGCCCCGCAGCGACGCAAAAAGTTGATGGGCGTGAAACGAGCTTCGCACCAGGGGCCCCGATTCGACCGCCAGGAATCCGAGGCCGAGGGCCTGCCGTTTCAAACCGTCGAATTCTTCGGGGGAATAATATCTGACTACGGGGGCGTGCTCCGGGCTCGGCCGGAGGTACTGGCCGATGGTCAAGAGTTCGCAGCCCGCGCCGCGCAAGTCGGCTAGAGTCCGGGGGAGGGCCTCTTCGGTCTCTCCGAGCCCGATCATGAGACCGGATTTCGTCACGGCCCCGCCGGCCTTGGCTCTCCGGAGAACATCCAGGGACCGGGCGTAGCCCGCCGCCGACCTGTTGATCTTCGGGTAGAGATCTTCGGTGGTCTCGAGATTGTGATTGAGGACGTCCGGGGAGGCGTGAACGACTCGAAGGAGCGCCGATTCGTCTCCCCCGAAATCCGGGATTAAAACCTCGATCTTCACTCCGGGAATTCTCTTCCTGAGAGCTTCGATGGTCTCGACGAACCGGGATGCGCCCCCGTCCGGCAAGTCGTCGCGCGTTACCGAAGTCACCACAACGTAAGAAAGATTGAGGGAGGCCGCCGCCTCGGCGACGGCTGCCGGCTCATCGGCGGGAGGGGGTCCCGGCCGTCCCTTCTTCACCGCGCAGAAGGCGCACGCCCGAGTGCAGACGTTCCCTAGAATGAGGAAGGTCGCGGTCTTCTGCGACCAGCACTCGGAGATGTTCGGACACCTCGCGCTCCGGCAGATCGTGTTGAGATTGTGCCGTTCGAGGAGTGACGATACAGAAAAATAGCTTGTCTGAGAGGGAAACTGAATCCTCAACCAGGGAGGTTTCTTGGCCGGAGGGGCCTCTTCGGGAGATTGGATGATCAATATTCGAGGTCTTTTTCTCTCTTCATCCGACGTCGCATTCGTTTGCGCGCCTGGGCTTCCTTCATCCTCTTTCGCTCACCGGGCTTGAAGTACACGGAGTGCTTCTTAATCTCCTTGATGATCGCTTCCTGCTGGACTCTTCTCTTAAATCTCTTGAGCGCGCTCTCGAGCGATTCTCCATCTTCCACAACAACAAAAGCCAAAACTTTCACCTCCTAACGTCTATGGAATTACCTGAATTTATACCCGATAGGCGGGCCAAAGTCAAGCTGCGCAGGGCGGGCCGATCGGAGTTGACTTCGTTCTTTCATCGAAATATCATTCGGGCCGCGGCCGGCCATGAATGGCGATCTCAAAGAACAAAGATCGTGGGTTGCCGAGATCCCCACGTCGCAAAGCCTCCTCGGGATGACCCTTCGGGTCAGTTCCCAACGACACAACTTCTCGTGCGTTGGTCCGAGGTCGAAAGGGAGGCCGGAATAAAAAAGCCGAGTTTGACGAGGGCGGAGCCGATGAGCCTGTTCCGGTCGGGGAGAATCGGCGAGACGATCGCCGTTCTGCTCTTCTTCGCGGCGATAGCCTTCTTTCAGCTCTCGCCTCTCTCCCTGCATCCAGGCGACTCGGTCCACGATCCGGGCGACCCTCTCCTGAATTCCTGGATTCTTTCCTGGGTGGGCGACCAGCTCGTCCGGGATCCTCTCCACCTTTTCGAGGCCAATGCATTCTATCCCCACCATCTGGCTCTCGCCTTCTCGGAGCACATGCTTCCACTCGCGGCGGCCGCGGCGCCGTTCTATTTCCTCTCGAAGAATCCTATTCTGGCTCACAACATCATCCTCTTCCTGACCTTTATCCTCAACGCCGCGGGAATGTACGCGCTCGTCAAACATCTGACCCGGAACAGATGGGCCGGCGTCGTCAGCGGGCTGATCTTCACGTTCAGCTCCTATAAAATCATGCACGTCTCCCACCTGCAGCTTCTGGCGTCGATGGGCATTCCCTGGGCATTTCTTTACCTCCACAAATTCCTGACCGAGAGGACGTGGCGAAGCGCCCTCCTCTTCTCGTTTTTTTTCACGCTGCAGGCGCTCTCCTGCATTTACTATGGACTTTTTTTCATCGCGGTTCTCGTCCTGGTGCTGCCCGTCTTCGTCCTGCTCGGCGGGCGGGAGCTCAAGCTCTCTTTTTTCTTGAAGCTGGCCGCCTCTTTCGCCGTGGGTGGCGGCATTCTGCTCTTGTTCTCTCTCCCTTACGCCCGCGTTTTTCAGACGATGGGTCTGAGGAGAGCGCTGCCCGCGGGCGCTGAAGTCCAAAACTACCTGGCCGCCGTTCCGCCTAACCTTCTGTTCGGTCGGCTTCTGTATCGGCTGGGGACGCACGAGAAATTCCTTTTTCCCGGCCTCTCGGCCATCCTGCTCGCGATCGCGGCGGTCGTGGAGACCAGGAAGTCCGGTCTCAGCCCCGGGCGAACACGGACGAGGATCGTTTTCGCCAAGATCGTTCGCATCGGCGTTATCATCTTCGTCGTTTTGAATTTATCGAGCATCCTCGTCGCTCTGACCGGAGGGGCCAGCATCCGTCTCGGCCCGATCAGGATCACCACGAATCGCCCGGAAAAACCTGTCCTCTATTTTTTCCTTCTCTGCGGCCTGTCTCTTTTGGTGAAGCTCCTCTCGCATCTCAGATCCCGCAAGGATGGAGTCAGCCCTCGGTCCGACCCCATCCTTGCCGACGCGGGCACGTGGGTCCTCGGATATTCGATCCTGGCATTTTGGGCTGCGGCGCTCTCCTTTGGGGCCGCGTTCACGTTCATGGGCAGGTCCACGTCGCTCGTCCCTATGCCTTTTTCTTTTTTTTATCGGCTCGTCCAGGGATTCAACGGAATCCGGGAGCCTTCGCGGTTTGCGGTTTTTGTCCTCTTTGGCGTGGGTGTCCTCGCGGGGTTCGGGCTCGATCGGATCACCCGGGCGACAAAGAAGGATTGGCTCAAAACGGCGGCCGCGGTCGGGCTCATCGCGTTCATCAGTGTCGAGTCACTTTCCATCCCGATCGAGCGCGTGGCCGTTCCGGTCGGAAGAGACATCCCTCCAACTTACTCCTGGCTTGGAGCCCAGCCCCCGGGGGCGGTTGTATTGGAGCTTCCCTTCTCCGAATGGCTCCCGGGCGAATCCCTGTATATGTATTTTTCTACGTTCCACAAAAAAAAGCTTATCAACGGATACAGCGGATTCGTGCCCGCTTCGACATATGTCCTGCGAGACGTATTCCGGGAATTCCCGAGCGCCGAGTGCTTCGATCTTATGGCCTTGCTCAAAGCCGACTTCGTCGTATTCCACGCTAAGTTGATCCCCGAGGCCTTCGTTCCGGCCGTAGGGGCCCACGTCGTCGCTGCCTCCGGAGGCGCGCTCCGCCTGGTCGAGCGCTTTCGGTACGGATTTTCCCGGCCGAACGCCTATCAATCTTTCCTCGGAGATGATCTCGTCTTCGCCGCGCGGTTCGAAAATTCCGGGCGAAGCCCGGAGCTGCAGCCAGAGCCTACGCCGCCGGCGCCGATCCCTCCGGCGGGGTTGAGGATCGCGGTCGAGCGCAATCCGGCGATGGCGGGCCTCATGAGCGATCATGACCTTTCGACGGGATGGACTTCGGGCCGGGCGAGGCGGACCGGGGAATTCATTCGGATTGACCTGGGCGAGCCCCGCGATATCGCCGAAGTCTCTCTCCAGTCCGGCGCGTTCCATTACGATTTCGGGCGGAATTTCCGGATCGAGTTCTCGGATGACGGGTCCCGGTGGAGAGCTGTCCCGTCACGCTATCTCCGGACCGAATTTTGCTTGGCGCTTATCGAGGACCAGGTCCATGCCGCGCAGAGGATTCTGATCGACGGCGGGCCGACGCGGTACCTGAAAGTCATCCAGGTGGGAGACGACGAAGTGTTCCCGTGGTCGGTGGCGGAACTCAAGATCTTTGAGCGGTCCAAGTCCGGGTCGTGAATCGCTCCGCGTCCTATTTCATGAGCTCCTTGATCTTCTCGAGCGGCAGAGCCTCGACGACACGCCCTTCCTTGCCTTCCATCGTCCGTGCCTTGAACAGGGAATTGAGGATGGCCTCTTCGGTCGCTTCGACCGCGGCGAGGAAAAGCGGGGAGACGTTTTCGTTCCTGAGAAGGGTGACTGTCTGTGTCGGCGATTCCGATCGATAGGGGATGCGGAGCTCTTTTGCGGTCGAGAAGGCGATGACGCAGTCGCCGCTTCCGTTCGAGTTGTAACCGCCCGTCCGGGCGATTCCCAGGACGGCGCGCTTGGCCAGGCGCTTGAGATTCCGGCTGTCGAGCGGGGCGTCGGTGGCGACGACGATCATGCACGACCCCTCGACCGTGATGTCGGCACGCGGGGAGACTTCGCCCGTCTTCTTTCTTCCCGTCCGGCTCAGTTTCTCGCCAACCGGAATGCCCGCGATCTGGAAGACCCCGCCGTGGTTCGTCTGGACGAGCACGCCGACGGTATATCCGCCCCGGGCCTCCGGAAGCTTTCGTGACGATGTTCCGATTCCGCCCTTGAAATTATAGCAAACCGTCCCGGTCCCCGCGCCCACCGTTCCTTCGTCGACGGGGCCTGATTTGGCGTTTTTGATCGCTTCGAGGACATGCTCTTTTCTCAGGTGACGGCCGCGGATGTCGTTCAGCCAGCCGTCGTTTGTCTCTCCGACGATGGGATTCACCGACTCGACGCTCTTATTATCGGGAAGCCCGAGGACGTAATCGATCACGGCATCCGCCGCGGCCGGAACGCTGAGCGTATTGGTGAGAACAATGGGCGTCTCAAGATTCCCGAGCTCCTCGACCTGCGGCGACCCGATGAGCTTCCCGAACCCGTTGGCGACATAGACGGCGGCGGGGACCTTTTCCTGGAAGATATTCCCTCCGTGGGGCAGGACCGCGGTCACGCCGGTGCGGATATCCTTGCCCTCGATGAGGGTCACCTGTCCGACCATGACGCCCGCGACGTCGGTGATCGCGTTGAGCGGACCGGGCTCGAGGGTGCCCGTTTTGATTCCGAATTCGCGGAGACGCGGCCTCTCCTGCGCGGTCAGGCCGGCCGCACCCAGGATCAAGATCGCAAGCCAAAAGATCGAAGTTTTCATGAGAACCTCTCCCGCCAGATTCGCAGCTCGAGTCGATGGGATTCGCACCTTTGTCATTCCGAGCATGCCTTGCGTGCGTGGGAATCCGATCCGCAGGGTCGTCCCGAGGAGGCTTTGCGACGTGGGGATCTCAGCGGCCCACGATTCTCCCTTTTTGAGATCGCCACGCTATCTTCGATAGCTCGCGACGACTGCTTCGGATCGCCACGTCGCCTGGCTCCTCGCGATGACAATCGCCAAGAATTATAGTGCAGACATCGCGGTTTGGAAAGGCCGAAAGCTGTATAATAGATGACTGATGAGCTCGCCGGGGCAAACGAAATTTCTGACCGCGCCGAGGTTCGCCGAGATTCCCTGGCTCGTCCACGGCTTCGGATCAAAGCTGTGGACTCTCCGCGATTTCAAGAAGGGGCCGGAGTGGCAGGGATTCTCCGTTGTGTGGCTCAAGCAAATCCATTCGGACGTGATTCATTTTATCGAGCGGCCGGCCGAGCGGCGCCTCGAGGGCGATGCCCTGGCGACCGACACCGCCGGCCTCTTTCTGGTGATCAAGACCGCGGACTGCCTCCCCGTTTTTCTAGCCGACGAAGCCAAGAGAGTCATTGCCGCGGTCCATTGCGGCTGGCGCGGAACCCGGCTCCGAATTCTCGAGCGGGTCGTCCTCGGACTTCGCGAGCGATACGGATGCCGGCCCGGCTCTCTTCTCGCCGCCTCGGGTCCCTGTATCGGCTCGAGCTGTTATGAGGTCGGCGAAGACGTCCGGGAGGCTTTCGCGGAAGCCGAGCTTCCGCTCACGGTTTTTCGCCGGGTTCCGGGGAAGAGCGGGAAATACTTCCTGAACTTGGGGGAGGCCAACCGGCTGCAGCTATTGAGAGCGGGGCTGCGGGCCTCGAACCTTTTCGACGTCGCCGGTTGCACCCACTGCGACCCGAATTTCCATTCCTTCCGTCGCGATAAAAACGACGCCGGCCGGCTTTACAATTTCATCGGGATTCGGGGAGAAGGTTAAGATTTTTATTGTTTCGAAGGTCCCCGCGTCGCAAGGCCTCCTCGGGACGACAATAAAGGCAAGATTCTATTGCCCCGATCCGGCTCTGACCGTGAGATAAGAATCATATCGAAATAGACATTCCGCGGACGTGGCAGTTGAAACGCGCCCGAGTTTTTTGTATGATGAGCGCCGTCCCCAAATTCCCAGGTGATGGTGCCGCATGGAACAAACGTATTCCGATATCGTCATCCCTGAACTGGCGCTTTTCAAAAAAGGCAAGGTCCGGAACGTCTTCGAAATCGACGACCGGCTCCTGATCGTGGCGACCGACCGGATCTCGGCGTTCGATTATGTCCTGCCTTCCCTCATTCCCTACAAGGGCAAGGTCCTGACCCAGCTCTCGAAGTTCTGGTTCGACTTTACCGCCCTCAACTGCCCGAATCACGTCATCTCGGCCGACTTCGAAAAGTTTCCGCCCGTCCTGGCCAAATACCGCGGCATGCTCGACAAGCGGACGATGCTCGTCAAAAAAACCGAGGTCGTCCCGGTCGAGTGCGTCGTGCGCGGCTATCTCTCCGGCTCCGGCTGGAAGGAATACAAGTCGACCGGCAAGGTTTGCGGCATCAAGCTCCCTTCCGGGCTCAGGGAATCCGACCGGCTGGAAGAGCCCATCTTCACGCCTTCGACCAAGGCCGAGCAGGGGGTCCACGACCAGAACATCTCCTTCAAGGAGATGCAGAAAATCGTGGGGGCGCCCCTGGCCAAGAAAATCAGGAGGGTCAGCCTCGACCTCTACCAAAAGGCGTCGCTCCACGCCCTCTCCCGGGGGATCATCATCGCCGACACGAAGTTCGAATTCGGCCTCGACCACGGGGAGTTGACCCTCGTGGACGAGCTCTTCACCCCCGATTCGTCCCGGTTCTGGCCCCTCGCGACTTACGCTCCGGGAAAGGGCCAGCCCAGCTTGGACAAGCAGTTCGTCCGGGATTATCTCGAAAGCACGAGCTGGGATAAGCAATCCGATCCGCCGCTGCTTCCGTCGGATGTGGTTCAAAAGACATCGGAGCTCTACCTCGAAATCTATAGACTTCTGACGGGAAAGTCAGAGCTTTAAGCCAGAATAATCTATGGGCGGCACCGTCGACCTGCACATCCACTCCACTTATAGCAGCGACGGCGATTACACTCCCGCGGAGCTTGTGCAGATGGCCCTGGAGGGCGGCCTCGTCGCCATCTCCATCGCCGATCACGATACGGTCGCCGGCTATCCGGAGGCCCTCGAGGTCGCGGCGGGATCCGGGGTGGAGGTCGTCCCCGGCATGGAGGTGACGACCCTTTACGACGACCGCGAACACCACGTCCTCCTGCCCTTCGTCGATTGGGAGAGCCCCGTCATCGCGAAAATCGCCGAGCGGGTCACGCGCGGGCGTCTCGTCGAGGCGCGCGAGCGCGTCGAAAAGCTCCGCGAATACGGGTTGAAGATCTCTTGGGAAGAAGTCGACGCCGCGACAAGATCCGCGCCGGTGCTCGGCGTGACGATCGCCCAGCTCCTTCTCGAAAAGCCCGAATCCAAAGACGACCCGCTGCTCAAGAAATATTTCGGTGAAGAGGAACAGCGGTGGGCGGCCTATCATTTTTATCGGGACTTTTTTCTGGAGGGACGGCCCGCCTTCGTCCAGAAGAGGCACATCCCGCTTCTCGAGGTCCTGGAGTTGGCCCCCCGGGCGGGCGCCGTTCCCGTGCTGGCCCATCCGGGAGCGTATTTTCAGAACTCAACGCGCGAAGACCTCGTTCGACTCAAAGAGAGAGGGCTCGTCGGACTCGAGGTCTATACGTCCTACCACAAACCCGAGCAGACCGCCCTCTATTTGGAGATCGCGAAGGAGCTCGACCTTGTCCCCACGGCGGGATCGGATTTCCACGGCCGGATCAAGCCGCACGTCGATTTCGGCTCCGTGAAGGATGGAGGCCCATGGATGGTCGAAGAACTCCGGAAGAGGAGGATATGAAATGGTCGGATGGCTTGATATCGTCCTCGGCGTCATCCTGGCCGCGACCTTCGTCATCGGGCTGGTCAAGGGGCTGGTGAAAGAGATCGTGGGAGTCGCCGCCGTCATCGTCGGCTTTATCGCCGCCAGCCATTTCTACTTGAGGCCGGCCGCCTTTTTTCAGAGACTCGTCCATTATCCCGTGGCCGCGAAGTTCCTGGGCTTCATCGTCATTTTTGCGGGCTTCGTGATGGTGGGGTGGCTCGTCGCCTTCTTGCTCTCGAAGCTCATGGTCGGCCCGCTGCGCCTCCTCAATCACGTCTTCGGGGGCATGGTGGGTCTCGTCGAGGGGATGCTCATCAGCGGCGTCTTTGTTTTCGCCCTTCTCGTTTTTCCGATCAACAAACGAGCGCTGGCCGACTCGAGGCTGGCGCCGTACTGCTACGGGCTGGCCAAGACCATGGTTCAGCTCATTCCGGAAGACCTGAAGAACCAGTTCCGGGAGGCCTACCGGAATATCGTCAAGAGCGAGGGAAAAAATGGACAAAAAATTTGACCTCCTCAGCATCCACCAAAAGCTGGAATCGCTTGTTTTTGAGATGGTCGAAAAGGAAGTCCGTTTCCGGGACGCTCTGAGGGAATTCCAGAAGATCTTCATCGAAACCGCGGCCAAAAAGTACGGCGGCAACAAGACAAAGATGGCCGACGCGCTCGGGATACACCGCAACACTCTCCATAATCGGGCTAAAATCCTCAAAATCAAGAAAATATCTGGCAGTTGACTAAGTCGACTGCTAAATATTTCCACCCGCCCCTTGACAAACCCTGATTATTGTCTTATATTAGCAGGCGTCCCTATCTTCTGCTAACAATCTTAATAGGAGGTTTCAATGAAAATATCCCCATTGTATGACCGAGTTCTTCTCAAGAGGATAGAAGAACAGGAAGTCAAGAGAGGCGGTATCATCATCCCCGATAGCGCCAAGGAAAAGCCCCAGGAGGCGGAAGTCATCGCCGCCGGGAAAGGCCGAGTCAACGATGAAGGGAAGGTCGTCCCTCTCGAAGTCAAGAAAGGCGACCGGGTCTTGATCGGCAAGTACAGCGGAACGGAAGTGACGATCGACGGCGAGGAACACCTGATTCTGCGCGAAGAAGAAATCCTCGCCAAGATCGGCTGAGGCGGAACTAAGGAGGCACAATGGCAAAACAAATCTTACTAGGCGAAGAGGCGAGACACTCCCTTCTCAAGGGCGTCAACATTCTGAGCAACCTCGTGAAGGCGACGCTCGGACCGAGGGGCAAGAACGTCGTCATCGATAAGAAGTTCGGCTCTCCCACGAGCACCAAAGACGGCGTCACCGTCGCGAAGGAAGTCGAGCTCAAGGACCACCTGGAAAACATGGGCGCGCAGTTGGTCAAGGAAGTCGCGTCCAAGACATCGGACGTCGCGGGCGACGGAACGACGACCGCCACGGTCTTGGCCCAGGCGATCTACGGCGAAGGCCTGAAGTACGTCACGGCCGGCGCCAACCCGATGCTGATCAAGAAGGGCATCGACAAGGCCGTGGAAGTCGTCGTGGCCGAAATCAAAAAACTGAGCCGTGAAGTCAGCGGCGAAATGATCGCCCAGGTCGGCGCCATCTCGGCGAACAACGACGAGTCCATCGGCAAGATCATCGCCGAGGCTATGGACAAGGTCGGCAAGGACGGGGTCATCACGGTCGAAGAGGCGAAGAGCATGGACACGACGCTCGAAATCGTCGAGGGCATGCAGTTCGACCGCGGCTATCTTTCTCCCTATTTCATTACCGATCCCGACCGGATGGAGGCCGTCCTCGAGAACCCGCTCATCCTTCTCCATGAGAAGAAAATCAGCAACCTGAAGGAACTCCTGCCCCTCCTCGAGAACGTCGCCCGTCTCGGCAAGCCTCTCGTGGTTATCGCCGAGGAAGTCGAGGGCGAGGCCCTGGCCACGCTCGTCGTCAATAAGCTGAAGGGCACGTTCCTCTGCGCCGCGGTCAAGGCCCCGGGGTTCGGCGATCGGCGCAAGGCCATGCTCGAAGACATCGCCACGCTCACGGGCGGCCGGGTCATCACCGAAGACATCGGCGTCAAGCTCGAGAAGGTCGATACCGAATGGCTGGGCGAGGCGAAGAAGGTCGTCATCGACAAGGACAACACGACGATCGTCGAGGGCAAGGGCAAGGGTTCGGACATCCAGGCCCGGATCAAGCAGATCCGGAACCAGATCGAAGAGACGACGTCGGACTACGACCGGGAAAAGCTCCAGGAGCGCTTGGCCAAGATGGTCGGCGGCGTGGCCTTGATCAAGGTCGGTGCCGCCACCGAGACCGAGCTCAAGGAAAAGAAAGCCCGGGTCGAAGACGCCATGCACGCGACCAAGGCCTCCGTCGAAGAGGGCATCGTGCCCGGCGGCGGCGTGGCCCTGCTCCGGGCCCAGAAGGCTCTCGACGAGATGAAGGTCGAAGGCGACGTCAAAATCGGAGTCGGCATCATCAAGAGAGCTCTCGAAGAGCCGCTGCGCCAGATCGCAAGCAACGCGGGCCAGGAAGGCTCGATCGTGGTCGAGAAGGTCAAGGAAATGAAGCAGGATATGGGCTTCAACGCTCTGACCGAGAAGTACGAAGACATGGTCAAGTCGGGAATTCTCGACCCGACGAAGGTCGTCCGGATCGCGCTGCAGAACGCGGCCTCGATCGCCGGACTGCTCCTCACGACGGAAGGCCTGATCACCGATCTTCCGGAAGAGGAAAAGAAGCCGGGGTATCCTACGCCTCCGGGCGGCGACATGTACTAAGTTCGCCACCGCGACGGGCGCCACAACGCGCCTCGCCATGACACGGCAAGAAACGAAAAAGGGCGGTCTTCGGACCGCCCTTTTTTTTGGCCATCCGCCAGTGACGACCAGGACACGCCGGGCGGCCGGGGGCCTCGGTCGCTCGGTTAAGCGCCGGCAAGCCCCATCCCCCGGGCGGGGGAGTGTTCATTTTCCCCTGATATATGTTATAAATTGGGCTCATGCTGAAGTTCTTCGACCGGTACGTCCTCAAGGAGGTCGTCCCACCCTTCTTTCTCGGCCTGCTCATCTACAGCTTCGTCCTCCTCATGAACCAGCTCCTCCAGCTTTCGGAAATGTTCATCGCCCGGGGCGTCTCCCTCGGGGCGACGCTGAAACTGCTCCTCTATCTGGTGCCGGCGATCCTTGCCTTTTCCGTGCCGATGTCGGTTCTGATGGGAATCCTGGCCGGCCTGAGCCGGATGTCGACCGATTCCGAGGTCACGGCCGTCAAGACCCTGGGCATCAGCCCCGCCCGGATGCTCCGTCCGCTTCTGCTGTTCGCTTTTGCCGGCTGGGCGCTCACCTCGATCTTGACCCTGGACCTGGCGCCGTGCTTCAATTTCAAATGGATTCAGACCTTGACCGATTCCGTGCTCAACGCGGAGCGGCCCGAGTTCAAACCCCGGGAGTTCAACGAGTCCGTCTCCAACATGGTCCTCTATTTCCATGACGCCGGAAAGGACAACGCCTGGCGGAAGGTCTTTCTGTATTTTTCCGATCCGCCCGACCAGCCGCGGATCGTCCTCGCCGGCCAGGGCCGCCTGGACGTCTATCCGCAGTCGAAGCGAGCGGTCCTCGACCTTCGGGACGTCCTCCAGCACTCGGGCACGGTCTCCGATCCGGAGAAGGAGGACTACCGCGTCACCACGGCGTCCCAGATCGCCGAGGAGATCGACGCCGC
>Ga0315282_10008496_pt1 | contig 16605 bp, 14 predicted proteins | sample YL17G07_20_MG_FD_203693 | JGI IMG/M metagenome (GOLD analysis project Ga0315282, IMG submission 203693) | Sediment microbial communities from Yellowstone Lake, YNP, Wyoming, USA - YL17G07_20 | ecosystem: Environmental > Aquatic > Freshwater > Lake > Sediment | place: USA: Wyoming | collected...
CGGCAGCAAGCGGACCGTCGCCAACTACCTGAGGTACATGGAAGAAGCCTTCTTCGTCCTCACGAACGAGAAATTCTCCTACTCCCCGAGGCGCCGGATGATGAACCCGCGCAAGGTTTATCTGATCGATCCCGGGTTCGGCCTGCTGGGAGGCGCGTTCTCGGAGAAGAGAGGGGCCCTGCTCGAGAACGTCGTGGCCGTGGAGTTGTTCCGTCGGCAGCGCCGGATGTTCTACTTCAAGGAACGGAACGAGTGCGATTTCGTGGTCCAGGAAGGCGCGAAAGCCAGGGCGGCCTGGCAGGTGTGCTGGGAGGTCAACGCCAGGAACGAGAGCCGAGAGGTCAGGGGGCTGCTCGATGCGATGCGGACGCTGGACCTCCGGCACGGCGGCATCCTGACCTACGATCAGGAAGGGACGCGAAAATCGGACGGACACAAGGTCCGCCTGATCCCGGTCTGGAAGTGGCTCCTCGATCCGGACCTCGAGGAGGCTGTCTGAGCCGTTTACGCGTTTCCCAAGCCCCAGTTGCCAATCATCATCGGAATCCTATTTCCCTGAAGCCTTCTCGCACTCCGAGAGAGCCTTGGCGGCCTGGGCCTTGATCTTGCCCTCGCTGTCCTTGGCCATGGCGTCGCGGAAGGCGTCCGCAGCCTCCTTGAACCGCTTCGCCCGGGCGAGCACGTTGCCGAGCAGGAACGGCGACGAGGGGTCCCTGGGATCGGCCTGGATTGCCTCGCGGAGCCTGGCCACGGCGCCGTCGACATCCCCCATCTTCTCGAGCACGAGCGCCAGGCTCGCGAGGTGCTTGGAGCCGGGCGTCGGGTCCTCTTGGACCAGCCGCTCCAGCACCCCTTTCGCGTCGGCGTAGCGCTCCATCCTCCTCAAGCGCTCGCCGATGAGGAAGAGCAGATCGCGGCTTTCCTCGTCGTTCGCCGGCTTGGCCGCAGCCTCGAGGAAGTCCTTGGCGGCCTCGTCCTTCTTCCCCTGCTCGAGGGAGATCATAGCGGTGTTGAACCAGGGGAACGGGTCGTCCGGAGCAGCGGTCTTGGCCTCCTCCAGGGTCTTCCTGGCTTTGTCGAAATCCTTCTTCTTCATGTAGAGCTGGCCGAGCGCGATGAGGGGCGCGGCTGCCTGGGCCGGGTCGGCCTTGATCGCGGTCTTGTACGCCTCCACTGCCTCGTCGGACCGGTCGAGGTTCTCGAGCGCGAGCCCGCGGGAGTAGTGGGCCTCGGCGTAGCCGGGCGCGATCGCCACGGCCGCGTCCAGATGCTTGAGCGCCTCCTCGGTCCGGCCCGCGTCGAGGTAGAGCACGCCGAGGTTGTTCTCCGCCTCGGGCAGGCGGGGGTTCAGGTCGATCGCCTTCCGGTACTCGGCCTCGGCCCCTTGGACGTCGCCGAGGTTGGCGAGCGCGACCCCCAGGTAGAAGTGGGCCCGCGCATCCTTGGGCTGGCTCTCGATCATCTGCGAGAAGGCTTCCTTGGCCTTGGCCATGTTGCCTGTGCGGATGTACTGCTCCCCCTGCTCGATCGTGACCTTTTGGGAAGAGACCCCTCCGCCGCAACCCAGGGCCATAAAAGCCGCGAGGAGCAACGAAACGCCTGTTCTCGACCATGCCTGCATGCATCACCTCCCTTTCGTCTTTTTTCGCGAGCCGATCCGGGCCGGGTCGAACCCCAGAAGAAGGAGGGGCTCGTCCGACACGAAGAAAGCGACCCTCTCCCCCCGGCGCACCGTGAAGAGCTCGTCGGGCCCGTCCACGTAGATCTTGGCCTCGTGGTGCAGGCTCGTGGCGATCCGGAGCTGCTCGCCCAAAGGCACGAACCCGTGGAGCAGCCGGTAATCCTTGCGGCGCTGGCTGTGCGGCTCTCGCACCACGTACTGGAGCCGTCTCGAGCTCGGCGGCGTCACCCTGCCGTTCGCGGCCAGGATCGCGGCGGTGGAGCCCGCGGCCGTGCTCACCCACACCCCGCTCGAGACCTGGGGCTCCTCCTTGTCGCCGAGCCGGATGGTGTAATGGGTCGTGGAGGCCGGGCACGCGTGGCAGAAGAGCACGTCGTTCAGGACCCGCGTGTAAACCGTGCGCTCCTCGATCGCGATGGCCATCCGCTCGAGCCTCTTGGGCCGGAGCCTTCCCTCGACCGCGGCCCGGAGCCGCTCCTCGAGGTTCTCGGCCCTCGCCGCGGTGAGATAGCCCAAGGAGGTCGAGGGGGACGAGTTCACGGCCAGGACCGGCGTCGGCCCGATATGGTGCGAGGCGTGGAGCAGCGTGCCGTCCCCGCCGACCGTGACGACGAGATCGAAGGCATCGGCCTTCACTCCGTTGATCCGGTGAACGAACCTCGCCTTGAGATGGAGCCGCTCCGCGGCCTCCTTCAGGACCTCCAGCGTGTGCCGGTGCTCGCGATGGGCGAGAAGGATGTCGGCCGCCTCCGGGTCTTTCCTGCTCGAGAGCTTCTTGAAGAGCGAGCTCCGGATGCTCTTCGGAAGCAGGTCCAGCTCGGACTTCCGGGAGACGACCAGAACGCGGCAGTCGGCCATTCGGGTCATCGAACCGTCACTTCGGGACCTTCTTCCAGTCGGCCAGGAACCGCTCGATGCCGGCGTCGGTCAGGGGGTGCTTGAGGAGCTTGCCGAGCACGTCGGGCGGCAACGTTGCGATGTGCGCGCCCACCATGGCCGCCTCGATGAAGTGGCCGGGATGCCTCACGCTCGCCACGATCACCTCGGTCGCGAATCCGTAGTTCTCGTAGATGGTCATGATCTGCGAGATCAGCTCCATGCCGTCGTGCGAGATGTCGTCCAGGCGTCCCACGAAGGGGCTCACGTAGGTGGCGCCGGCCTTGGCCGCGAGCAGCGCCTGGCTCGGCGAGAAGCACAGGGTGACGTTCGTCCTGATCCCCTTCTGGCTGCATCGCCGGGCCGCCTTGAGGCCGTCCGGCGTGAGCGGGATCTTGACCACGATGTTCTTGTGGATCGCCGCGAGCTTCTTCGCCTCCTCGAACATCTCGTCCGCGGCGAGGGACACGGCCTCGGCGCTGATCGGGCCGTCCACGATCTCCACGATCTCGCGGATGACCTTGTCGAAGGGCTTGCCCGTGGCTGCCACGAGGCTCGGGTTGGTGGTCACGCCGTCCACGAGGCCCTGCTCGGCGTATTTCCTGATTTCCTTGACGTCTGCGGTGTCGATGAAGATCTTCATTTTTCGTGCTCCATGGAATGGTTTCGTGATTTATCGAGATCTCCTGAATTTCTGCCCCAGGAGAAGGGCAAAGTCAACCGAGCGGCCGGGACGGCGACGCCCACATGTCGGTCCGGATCGGGATATCCTCGCCCATCAGGGCGGCATCCAGGGACGGGCCCACGATTCCCCGGCAGACGAGGATGTTTCCGAGACCGTACATGAGGAAGAGCCAGGGGCTCACCGGCTCGATCCCGGCAAGGCCGATGAAGGCGATCCCGAACCCCGCCCGCTGGATGGACTTGCGGTCCAGCGCGTCCCTGGGCGGGAAGAGGCACATGCCCGAGGCGGCTCCCCACAGGGCCGCGGCCGCCACGTACACGAACGAGGGCACGGCGCTCACCGAGTTGAGGAAAAGGCCCAACGTCCGGTAGGCGAGGAGCGGGAACAGCTCCTTGGCCGTGAGGGCGATGACGAGAACGACGCCGCCTGACAGGATGCCGAACAGCCCTCCGGGCCAGAGCGACACCGCGGATCCGCGGAACAGGGGGCGCGGTCTCACCATGAAGAACACGGCAAGGGGTGCGAACAGGAACAGCCACTCGCCCGTCTGGCCCAGCAGCTTGGGCAGGAAGGCCAGGCTGCCAGGCAGCCGGAACGCGGGGTAGATCTGGGAGGAGAGAAAGTAGCAGACCAGGAAATACGGCACGAAAAGGGCGAAGCCGGCGACACGCGTCGACGCCTTGACCCGGTGATGGAACGACAAGGTGGCGAGAAAACCGGCGGTCAGGACCGCCGTGACGTACCCGAAAAGGCTGGCGCCGGCCGTCGGCCTCACGAACAGGGAGGTCGCGGAGGTGGGGAGAAAGACGCTCGCGAAGACGAAGATCACGAGCCTGCGGCTCCTGGGGGCGGTCCTGCGGTTGGCGAGGAGCATGAGGAGCCCGTGCGCGGCCAGGAGAATCCCGAGGAGCCCTGCAAGGTACATCCCGAACATGCCGCTCCGGCCCAGGAGGTCCAGCGCCGAGCCCGGCATCGCGTTCTGGTAGATCCCGAAGCCGCCGAGGAGCCGATCCGCGAGAAGCTCCCACAAGGCCCCGACCAGGGCGAGGGTCAGGAGTCCGGGGAGATCGAGATTGGAGAGGGGGATGGCGGCGGGGCGTTCCTCGTTCATGGGTCGGGTCAGCACCCGATGCGGCGTGCGATGACGGTGCGCTGGATCTCGCTCGTGCCCTCGCCGATCTCGAGGAGCTTCTGGTCCCGGAAGAAGCGCTCGACGTGGTACTCGCGCATGAGGCCGTAGCCGCCGTGGATCTGCACCGCCTCGGTGGCCACGAACTTGAACACCTCGGAGCAGTAGAGCTTGGCCATGGCGGCCTCCATCTCGAACGGCTTGTGGTTGTCCCGGAGCCAGCAGGCCTTGTAGAGGAGCCAGCGCGCGGCCTCGATCTGCGTGGCCATGTCCGCGAGCTTGAAGGCGATGACCTGGAACTTGGAGATGGGCTTCCCGAACTGCTTGCGCTCCTGGGCGTACTTGAGGGCCAGCTCGTACGCCCCCTGCGCGCCGCCCAGGCCCATGGCCGCAATGGAGAGCCGGCCGCCGTCGAGCGTGGCGAGCATCTGGTGGAACCCCTCGCCCCGATTGCCGAGCAGGGCCGATTCGGGCACCCGGCAGTTGTCGAAATAGAGCTCGGCCGTGTTGCTCGCCCGCCACACCAGCTTGCCGTGCATCTCCTTGGCCTCGAACCCTGGCGCTCCGGCCGGCACCAGGAAGCACGAGATCTCCTTCTTGCCGTCGGGCCGCTTGGCGGTCACGGCCTGGATGGTGCACACGGAGGTGAGCGGGTTTGCGGCGTTCGTGATGAAGATCTTGGAGCCGTTGATGACCCACCCGCCGTCCTTGAGCTCGGCCGAGGTCTTGGAGGCGCCTGCGTCGCTGCCCGCGTCGGGCTCGGTGAGACCGAAGCCGGCGAGCGCCTTGCCGGCGCAGAGGTCGGGAAGGTACTTCTTCTTCTGCTCCCCGCTCCCGAAGTAGTTGATCGGGCCGATGCCGAGCGAATTCCCGGCCGCCACGGTTGCGGCATGCGAGCCGTCCACTCGGGCGAGCTCCTCGACCGCGATGATGTACGAGAGGTACCCCATGTTGGTGCCGCCGTACTCCTCGGACACGAACATGCCGAAGAGCCCGAGGTCGCCCATCTTCCGGGTGATCTCGACCGAGAACTTCTCCTCCCGGTCGAGCTCCTCGGCCACGGGCTTGATCTCATTCTCCGCAAAGTCGCGGATGGTCTGTCTCAAGATGTTCTGTTCCTCGGTGAGCTCGAAGTTGACCACGGCGTTTCTCCTTTCAATCCCGAAAAGTTACACCCGTATTCTACTAGACAATGCGGCCCGGTTTGTCCACCCGAAAAGCGGTCCGGCCAGGGAAAGGCTGGAAGAATACCCAATGAGGGACATCCCCTAGTTCGCGCACGGGACCGATGGCAAATACGTGGCTATGTGGTGGGTGTACGCGTCCGCGTCGGGGAGAGGCTCCACGCCGTAGGTCGACGCCTGGCTGGACTCGGTGCCGACCAGGAAGATGTGGTCGTTCTCGATAGTCACATTCTGGTACGCGTCGATGTCGGTCGTGCTATTGCCGTACGCGTATGCAAGCACGTAGCCCTGTGTCTTGAGATTCTTCATCACCCCGGCCTTGTAGGTGGTCGCGGCCGCGCCGGTCAGGCCGAGGCCCGAGGCCAGGAACAGCGTATTCTTTAGCTGCGGGAAGCCGTGCCCGCTGAGCCACGCATTCGTTGCGTCGGTCGCGCTCGTGCCGTCGAGCAGGCTTAGGCCCACGCCGCGCGCAGTTATGTAAAGCACCTTGTAGCCGAGCGCCACGTAGTCCTGGGCGAGCGTATTCGCGTCCGGCCGCATCGCGGGGTTGTAAGCCGGGTCGACGACCTGCATCTCGAACTCGGCATCGCTCTTCGTGAGCGTGCCGTCGATGTCGAACACGACCGCCGTCTTGGTTGCATCGGTCGCGGGATTGCAGTTCGAGGGGCCGGTGTCGGAATCGCCGTCCGAGTCGCTGTCCGAGTCGCCGTCCGTGTCGCTATCGGTATCGCTATCGGTGTCGGAATCGGAGCCGGAGTCCTGGTCTGAGTCCGAGTCGGCATCGACATCCGCATCGGCTTCCGCGGCTCCATCCTGATTCTGACCCGTGTCCGGGTTGCCGCCGGAGTGCTGTGGATTATTGCCTCCGCTTCCTTCCACGCAGCCGAGCGAGAGGAGAACTGCCAGGAAGGCGCAGAAAACGAAAGATCCCTTGCGGTCCATCTTTCCCTCCTACTCGTGAAACCAAGCCACCCGCCAAGACGCTTTATTTTAGCACGTCGAGAGGATAGGGGGGGTAATCAATAATGTGCAGGTAGGTTAATTATATCATCGTTTCCCGATAATTTACATACGGCACTATCTGCTTCAATTTTACAATATCATTCGAATTGAGAATTGAAACATCCCAATGCCGCATTATTCCAAGTCTTCGGAGTCACATTTGTTGCAGGTCCCCCTTGCCGGAACGGGAATGGGGATCTCGTGATTGATGCTCGGAGGGGCGAGCCTTCGCACTCGCCCTTCCGGCTAGAGGGCGAGAGAGAGGAGGCTGAACAGGGATCCGCTGCCGGTCCGGGCTCCCACCACCTGGCATCCGCAGTTCGAACCGCTGGACTTCTTGGGAGCTATTATGTTGTTTCCACTGTCGCCAGCCGCGTCCGCGCTGCCGTCCACATCGCCGTCCGCGTCCGTATCGGTGTCGGTGTCCGTATCGGTGTCGGTGTCCGTATCGGTATCCGCATCGGTGTCAGTATCCGCATCTCCGTCGGCGTCACCGTCCACGTCACCATCAGCATCCGCGTCCACGTCGCCACCGTCGCCAGCCGCATCACCGGCCGCATCGGTCGCTGCATCCTGAGCCGCATCCGCGTCGGTATCGGTGTCGCTGTCCGTGTCGGTATCGATGTCGCTGTCCGTATCGGTATCGGTGTCGGTATCCGTATCCGTGTCGGTGTCCGCATCGGCATCCGCATCGGCATCCCCGTCAGCCCCGCCGTCCACCACGCCGCCGTCCGCCACACCGCCGTCCAATACCAACGTGGTTGCAACCGCAGCGCTTGAGAACTCGACACCAGACCCGGCTCCCAAGCTTCCCACAAGGGCCGATGCGCCGGTCGACGTGTTGCAGGTGCGGAGCTCACCCATGCTGGTGTCGTTGTTGTATGCGAACAGGTAGCAGGTGTTGGTGTCCGAGTCGAAATCCATGCCCTGCGCGTAGTTGGCGTTGAATCCGACGGCTCCGACCACGGTCCCCTCTCCCGTCGCCTTGTTGAAATGCACCAGGTTGTCATTGGCTACATCGAGACCGTACATCCCGCCCGAGTTGTCGATGCCGATTCCGATGAGGCAAGTCGCTGCTGTGGTCGAGCCGATGTACGTGGCTGCCCCGGTCGATTTGTTCACCGTATAGATGGACGACTGGGTTGAGCAGTTGGTGCTTCCAAGGTACATGACGTGCGTGGTCGGGTCCGTGGACATGGCTGTGAAGGTTTCGCCCCCATGCGGCGTGGCCGTGCCGATGGTTCCGTAGACCCCGGTCGACGTGTTGAAGCTGCCGAAGGTTCCATTGCCCTGGATGGCATAGAGGGTCGAGTAATTGCCGGAGTCGTCGAAATCCACACCGTGAATGAGGTCGGCTGCCGTATAGGCACCGATGTTCGTCAAAGTCCCGGGCGCATTCAGCGCGAAAGAATCGAGCGTATTTCCTATAACCTCGGGTCCGTAGGCCCGATCCGTGACGGCCCGAACGCCGTTCCGATCACCTTCCGGGATGGACGGGGGCGTACAGTAGGTCTTGACCCATCCCGGCACGGGACCCATGGATGTGGGCTGTCCATCGCAATAGGCCGGCCGCTTGAACTCGCCGGCCAGGGCCCCTGAAGCCATTCCGATAATAAGGACCAACGTTAAAACGGTGACGACTCTTTTCACGGTCTTCATTTGCTTTCTCCTTGATGGGTACGATTTAAGAAAACTTTCTAATCCATTGCATGAGATATGCAAGGCTTTTTCAATCTTACGGCGTCGCGATGTCGCTGCGGCGGTCGGATTTGACGGCGCGGAGGTCGGCGGCAAGGCCGCGGAAGCGGCGGACCAGGACAGGCAGGATGTCCGCGGCCATGGCGGGCCGCTTCTTCAACGCCGCGTTGAAATCCCACTGGGTGAGCACCAGGCTGACGACCTCGTCCTTGGCCCGGATGGTGGCGACCCGCTCGGCTCCGTCGATGAGCGAGAGCTCGCCAACCACGGCGCCCGGGCCCAGCGCCGCCACCTCGAGGACCCTGCCTCCGGCCAGCTCCTCCTCCACCGCGATCCGTCCCTGGGCGACGATGAACGCGGCGATGCCGCGATCCCCCTGGCGGCAGAGCACGTCCCCTGCGTGGTACGTCTCCTCCTTGGTGGTCTTGGCGAGCGTCTTCAGGTCGCCCCGCTTCAGGTGCTGGAAGATGTCCACCTTGGCGAGCAGATCCATCCGTTCGTCGAGCGTCATGGGGTATCTCCTCCGAGGGACATGAGCTCCCGGGCCGCGGCGCGCGCCCGCGGCGTGATCTCGGGCCCGCCGATCATGCGGGCCACCTCGTCCACGCGCTCCTTGCCCGTGAGCCCCTCCACGAAGGTCACGGTCCGTCCGGCGCGAGCCTCCTTGCGCACCGCGAAGTGATGGTCCGCGAGCGCCGCCACCTGCGCGAGGTGCGTGATGCAGATCACCTGGCGATCCGAGGCCAGGGACTTGAGCTTCATGCCCACGGCGTGCGCCACGGCGCCCCCCACGCCGGCGTCCACCTCGTCGTAGATCGATGAAGGGGCGGCCGCCCGGCCCGAGAGCGCGCAGTGGAGCGCCAGCATCACGCGCGAGAGCTCGCCGCCGGACGCGATGCTCCGGAGCGGCAGCTCGGGCTCTCCCGGGTTGGGCGCCAGGATGAACTCCACGCGATCCCGGCCCCGGCGCGTGATCCGGACCTCTCCGTCCCGCGGCTGGCCCTCGACCGCAGGCTCGGGCTCCACCCGTATCTTGAGCTTCGCCTTGGCGAGCCCCAGATCCTTGAGCTCCTGCTCCACGGCCCGGCCGAGCTTCCGGCTGTGCCCTTTCCGCGCCTCGGACAGGACCCGCGCCTGCTCCACGGCCCGGCGTCTCGACTCGTCGAGGCCGGATTTGAGCGCATCGAGCCGCTCGTCGTAGTTCCGGATGAGATCCACCTCGGACCTGAGCTTTTCCGCGAGCGCCAGCACCTCGCCGAGCGTGGACACGCGATGCTTCCTGAGGAGCTGCTTCAGGTCCTCGTGCCGCTCCTCGAGCGCCGAAAGGCGATCCGGGTCCGCGTCCAAAGCCGAGAGGTATTTCTGGAGCGCGTGGGCCGCGTCCGAGACCAGGATCTCGGCCTCGCGGACCTGGGTCGAGATCCCCTCGATCCGGGGGTCGAGCCTCGCCGCCTCGAGAAGGCTCTTGGCCGCGGAGCCCAAAAGCCCGCTCGCGGACCGGTCGCCGCTGTAGATGAGGTCCTCGCTCGAGCGGGAGATCTCCTCGATCCGTCCCACGTGCCTGAGCACGTTGAGATCGGCCTCGAGCTCGGCCAGCTCGTCGGGCCCGGGTTTGAGCCCCTCGATCTCCTTGAGTTGGTACGAGAGGAAATCCAGCCTGGCCGCATCCTCCCTGGCGCGTCCCAGGAGCTCCTGGAGCGAGGATTCGGCTTTCACGAGCGCGTCGTGCCTCTCTCCCATCTCGGCCAGCGCATCCTGGAGCCCGGCCGCCTGGTCGAGCACATCGAGCTGGAACCTGGGCTCCAGGAGCCGCTGGTGCTCGCGCTGGCTCGAGATGGTGAGGAGGAGCCCGGCCAGCTCCTCGATCTGGGAGAGGGTCACGAGGCGGCCGTTCAGGTACGCCTTGCTCCGGCCTTCGGCGCTCAGCACGCGGCGGAGCACGAGCTCGTTCTCGGATCCGAGCTCCCACGACGCGAGGAGCGCATTGGCCGGCGCGCATCCGGAGATATCGAAAAGCGCCTCGACCTCGGCGGACGAGGCGCCGGAGCGGACCTCTTCGGGCCTGGCGCGTCGTCCCTGCACGAGGCCCAGGGCCCCCACGATGAGCGACTTGCCTGCGCCGGTCTCGCCCGAGAGGACCGTGAACCCCTCGTCGAAATGGATCTCCATCTCATCGATGAGGGCGAGGTCCCGGATGCGGAGCGCGACGAGCATGGCCTATGCGAGCCTCGCGAGCACGCCGGCGTTGACCTCGTCCGCCTTGGCTTGCCCGGCGAGCCTCGCGACGAGCGCGAAGGCGAACTCCATGGCCGTGCCTGCGGCCTGGCTGGTCATGACGCCGCGGTCCTCCACGACCCGATCCTCGCGAAAGGAAACGCCGGTGAGCCTGTCCTTCACCGAGGGATGGCTCGTGGCCTCGAGGCCCCGGAGCAGGCCTGTTGCATGGAGCACGAGCGGTGCGGCGCAGATGGCGGCGACGAGCCTTGCCTGGCCGTGGTGCCGTTTCAGGATCGCCTTGATCCGAGGGTCGTCGTTGAGCCGTCTGGAGCCCTCGGCGCCGCCGGGCAGGACCACGGCGTCGAACGTGCGGTCCATGACGCTTTCGAGAAGCGTGTCTGGCACCACGACGATGCCCCGGGATCCCCGGACCGGTCCATGCTCGAGCCCGGCCGCGACCACCTCCAGCTCGGCCCGGCGGAGGATGTCGATGACGGTCACGGCCTCGATCTCCTCGAAACCCTGTGCCAGCGGAACCAGAACGCTCTTCATGATCCGTCTTACCTTTCCCTGTTTGAAACCATATGCGAGACACGGCCTTGGCCGCAACGTCTTTGAGCGAAAGGCCGGGGGTCGCATTTCGCAGGCGCAGGGGGACCGAGTTGTGTTATACTTTCGCTGTTCGATTCCAGTCCGACCCGGGAAGGAGAGGGAGATATGGCTGTGCCTGCATGGTCGATCATACGGAAAATGAAGCCGATTCCGCACGCTGCGCTCGCGCTGGCTCTCGCGATCGCCGGGCTTGCGCCCTTGAGGCTCCCGGCCCAGGAAGAGGACAGTAACCGGCTCGCCAAGCAGTTCTACGAGCAGGGGATCAGGTACTACGAGCAGGGGGACAACCGGGCCGCGGCCGAGGCGTTCCGCGAGGCGTACAAGGTGAGGCCGTCCTGGAAGATCCTGTTCAACATCGGCCAGACCGAGGCGGCTGCAGGCCATTACGGGCTCGCGGTCGAGGCGTTCGAGCAGTACCTCGTCGAAGGCAAGGACGCGATCGAGCAGGAGCGCAGGGACTATGTGCTGGGTGAGATCCAGCGGATGAAGGTCCTTGTCGGCACGCTCGTGATCCACGGACCGGACGGCGCGGCCGTGTTCGTGGACGACATGAACCGGGGCGAGCTGCCTGCGGCGCAGCGGGTCAAGGTCGAGGCCGGGGAGCGGCATGTGGTGGTGAGCACCAACACGGGAGTGCTGCTTCGGAACGTGATCCGCATGTCGGGCGGAGACGAGGTGGTGCTGGAAGCAAATCCCAGCCGTGCTTCGGTTCCTCACCCTTCCCTCGCGCCGGTCGCAGGGAAGCCCTCCATCCCCGGCCCTTCCCCCCGTGAGGGGGAAGGGAAGCCCAAGGAGACCGGGTCTCCGCTCCTTTGGACCTGGGTCACGCTCGGCGTGGGGGGAGCGGCCGGAGTCACGGCCGCGATCACGGGCGGGGTGGCGCTGTCCAAGGGAAGCGACGTCAAGGACCAATGCCCGCACAACGTGTGCCCGGCCGGACTCAAGGGCGACATCGACGAAGTCAAGCGCCTGAACCTCGCGACCGACATTCTCATCGGCGTGGCTGCGGCCGGCGGAGCGGCGGCCCTGATCCTGTACTTCGTGGAGAGCGCCCAGAGCGAAGAAGCCGACTCATCGCACGCCGCCAAGGCAGAGGTCCACGTGACTCCCTTTATGGCAGGCCTCTCGATCTCGGGGAGGTACTGACCATGCGCATCTTTCTTCTTCTGCTCTTGGTCCTGTCGCTGACTTCCTGCTCGCTCATCAACAGCATGGGCGGCTTGAGCATAGCTGACGGCAGCGCGTCCCAGGACGGAGCGTCCGGCGCGGACACGGACGCGGACGGCGATACGGATACCGACTCGGATTCAGACACGGATAGCGACACCGATACCGACACGGACATGGATTCGGACGCGGATGCCGATGCTGACGCGGACACCGATGCGGACAGCGACTCGGATACGGATTCAGACACGGATACGGACACGGACACGGATGCAGATGGCGACAGCGACCTGAAACAGACCTTCTTCGGCATGGGAGCTGGTTTCGGTGTGATCACTTCGGAGAACAATAGGATCTGGATTTCCGTGGGCGACACGATGCCGACGGGCGTTGGGCAGAGCGAGAACAACCGCGTTTTCCTCGGCATCGGCGCTGCAAGCCGGCAGTGATGACCAAGGGGTGACGCCATGAAGAAATTTTCCTTGTACGTTCTGTTCTTGATCATCGCGCTCTGCTCGTCGACCGCAGCGGCGGTAGTGCCCGAGTACATTCCGGTAGGCGGCATGTTGACCGATCTGAGCGGGAACGCGCGGAACGGGAGCTTCGACATCCGGTTCGCGATATACGACGTCGAGTCTGGCGGCAGCCCGCTATGGTCCGAAATGCGGGACGGTGCCAACCAAGTGGCGGTGACGAACGGGATGTTCTCGGTGTACCTGGGCGAGGTGAACCCGATCGATTTCCTGGACCTGATCGACGCGAGCGAGCTCTGGCTGGGCGTGAAGGTGGGCACGGACAGCGAGATGAACCGGATCCGCATGGCCTCGGTGCCGTTCGCCCAGGAGGCGAAGTACTGCAAGCTTGTGGAAACACTATGTGATAGTGGCCGAATCCTGCGCGGTTGGAACATAGACGCCGGTGTGGCCGTATGTGATAGCGATGTGAATATAGATGGAGTTTTGCACGAAGGGACTGCAAGGACAGAGAATTATACTGGCGTGGACGCATACGGCGGGCCTATGGCTTCTTGGGATTTCGACCATAATAGGACTGGAGGGTTTGCGGGGGCTGCTACAAGTTATGTTCCTTTTAAGTTACAAAAAGGAGAAATTCTCGTAAGCGCGTCAATAAAGACGACAGCCGTGACATCAATTGCAGGGACTATGTATATTTATAAGGCTTCCCAGGATAGCTGGTCTCCTCTGTTGATAGATAGCGTGACTTTAATGGAAAATGTTAGAGTGACAGTTAATTTAAATTATACAGTTGAGGAGAACTATGTTGTATGGGCAAAGGTTGATATAACGGAGGCAACTGGAGGGTTTATTTATCCAATTACAATAGTTGTTAAAAGATAGGTGATTAAAAGATATTTATATGAATAAAACGATGGAGATACTATCTCTTTTGGGGACGGTTGCAAGGTACCCTCGGAAACCTAGAAAGCTGTTCATGCGCGTTTTCCTTCTCTTGCTTGTCCTTTCTCTCGCCTCCTGCTCGCTCATCAACAGCATGAGCGGCTTGAGCCTCGCGGACGGCAGCGTGCCGCAGGACGCAGCCTCCGGTGCGGACACGGACACTGATGCGGACGGCGATACGGATTCGGATACTGACTCGGATTCGGATACGGACACGGACTCGGATAGCGACACCGATACCGACACGGACACTGATTCGGACACGGATGCTGATGGCGATACAGACACGGATACCGACACGGATACTGACGTAGATGCTGACACCGACGCGGATGCGGATACGGATGCCGACACCGATGCCGAGGTGGATGCCGGGGGTTGCGAGAGCAGTCCAGGCGCATTTGATATGACCGCTCCTGCCAATGGCGCGGTGGACGTACGGACCACAACTCTTCTGGACTGGACGGATTCAACCGATCCGGATACCGGTGACGTGGTTACTTACTGTCTGGAAGTTGACAACAATTCATCTTTTGCCTCGCCCGAAGTTAACCAATGTGGGCTTACGGATAGCCAGTATTCAGTACCGGGCTCGACCCTAAACTTCAGCACGACCTACTACTGGAAAGTGCGCGCAGTTGATCTTTGTTCCCACGAGATTCCGAGCACAACCGCTTCTTATCACTTTACGACTGAAGACACCTGCGTGCCGTATTCTTATTCGGAAACAGATTTTACTTCAGGAACGCTAGGGGGTGGGGCGGCTGTCTCTTCTGGTTCGCTAATGCTGTCAGAGGACTCGAGCGCGTGGACTTATCGCTACGAAGGGGATGTTCTCCCTGCAGCTGATGGTTGGACACAGGTCGGGTCATTTGTTTCCGAATCTGCTACAAGTGGTGTATTGGCAGTAGATACGATTGGTTCGAATATTGCAGGTTATTATGAGATTAACCCCAGTTTAAATAATACCACAGGATCTGTTGTTGAAATGAATTTACAATTAAACAGCCAAGATGACGCTACTATTCCTTCAAGTGCTGGTCTTTCATTAAGGTTGGCTGATGGCAATAGGTTATTAGTATTCATGTATTTTAACGATAGAGTATGCGAGCCTGGCAACACAGGGCTTTGCTATACGGTAGATACTTCTTTGTATCATAATTATCAGGTTCGTTTTCAAGGTGATAATTATCTGTTCTATGTTGATAATTCGATTGCCATTGATGGTACCGGTATGTCAGGTTCAGGTACTGGTTCAAATTATATTCGCTTGGGAGATCAATCATTAAATCCTGACAGCTATTACCATTTAGATTATTTATATTATTACAATGGAGGAACTTCTCTTCCATGTGTAAGTCCCGGATCGTATATTGGTACTCCAGTAGATACAGGTGTGGCTGATTATAACCATGGCAGTGCAACTATAGGATGGAATCCAGTTTCAAACCCAGGAGGAACAGTTGCAGCTTCGGTAAGGGCGGGTAATTCGGCTGATCTTTCCGCAGTGCCCTGGACAGATTTGACCGGTAATCCTGCAACAATTCCCGGGAGTGTTAAAGGGCAATATTTACAATGGATGTTGACCCTGACTTCAGGGGCTTCTACCCCGGTTGTTGATGATGTTTCAGGAGGAAGAGCATGTCCTTGAATGGCTAGCAGTCGAATGTCCAGGAGGGGGTCAACCCTAAGAGCGAAATGTCTGGAAAAGGAACCCCATCCCTAGGAGCCAATAACATTTGAGACGCTGGGAACTTAGGTTGACTGGGCACTTCAAACGCAGAACATGGGAGGTGACACAATGGGCTATATTAAAGAACACCATGGCTTTGCCCAAAAACCCACAGTAAAAGTATAATTATTGGGCAAACACGATTTCTGCCCAATAATATAGGATAACTAGTTGATTTTACATTGTTATAGGAGGAGCTAAATTACAATGAAACTAGAACGATTGACGGATTTACCATGTAGTAGTAGATCTATCTCTAAAGAGGTGGGTCATGAGAAATATAAAATCAAAGGCGGATTGGACCTTAAGAATTATAGCTTCTGTTCCAGGAATTGGGATTGTTTATTCATTCATAGAAAAGCGATTATATAAAATGGAAGAAATAAAATCATTTTGGGAAATCAATCAAATAACTATTTGGTTTTTTATAGCATTGATACTTTTTACAGCTTGGTTTATTGTTAAGAACAAAGAATTAGAATCTGCCATAAAAACTATTAAAAACCAAGCAAATAATGTAATTCCAGATGAGTGGAAGTTAAAACTTGGTGTCTATTGGGATATCGAACAAAATCCATATTGTGCTGTCTGTAAAACACCTGTATCTCAATCGCCTATAGCTTCTAACATGGTTTATTGTGGTAAGTGTAATAAAGATATTCTTTTATCAATAGGCGCAACTAGGTATCCTTTGAATGATGCAAAAGAAGCTATTCGAAAAGGTGAACTATGAAAAGTTACTTAAAGGGTTGTTTAATATAAATGGAATCCAAGTATGTTGAAATTTAAAACACGGTTTATCAAAGGTTAAAAGATTAATGAAATTAAGAGGTTTGAATTTTTGGGCAACTCAGGTAATATTTGGGCAAAATGGGGTTTTTGGGCAAAGCCGAACACCATCTTACCTTAGTGCAGATTATTCTTATGATTGTTGCATTGTGGTTAGCCCATAGATCGTTACAGGCGAATATCAGCAGAAGTAATGATTGGCTATCTGGTAGAATTAATCTCATAGAAAAAGATGTCAGGAAGAAAAACAAAGACATATCACGGTCTATTGGCGATGGCGGAAAAATTGAAATAACGGATAACGTACGATTTCTTGCGCACATTTCTGGACGAAAAAGAGCGGTGGTCCTCAAGCTGTTTGAAACCGGAAAGTCACAAACAGGAGGACCACCATGACGAAAGATACACATGATCT
>Ga0315282_10008497_pt1 | contig 16604 bp, 16 predicted proteins | sample YL17G07_20_MG_FD_203693 | JGI IMG/M metagenome (GOLD analysis project Ga0315282, IMG submission 203693) | Sediment microbial communities from Yellowstone Lake, YNP, Wyoming, USA - YL17G07_20 | ecosystem: Environmental > Aquatic > Freshwater > Lake > Sediment | place: USA: Wyoming | collected...
CAGACAGGACAATGGGCTTCTTCGGGCGGCCTCTTCTCATGGGCTTTCTCCTTCCTTTCCGTCAGGTTAGCCCATGATACCATAATCAGCCTAATTATTCAACTTATTTATGACACAGGACACTAGATGCCGGGGTTGCTTGAGGGCACAGATACAAACCTTGAGCAGTGAAGAACCAACTTCGCAGAAAGATGAGCTGGACACTATTGTGGTATCCAGCTCATATCCTCTCATTCAGCCCAGCTGTGTATTATGTCTTTACGCGTAGCGTCTTAAGGTCAAGGAGCGTGCTATTAACACATACTTCGCTTACGCGTCTGCCTTTGCCCAATCCAATGGCAACCCAGCTAGGTACATCACGGCGGGCATAAGCAGGGCAGGCCTCCCGCTTCCCCGGCGGGCAGTGCAGGACTTCCCAGCAGTGCTTAGGAATAGCTTCCTCCTGAATGCTCAATCCAGCCTTGGCTAGGAGCTTATTGAGTTCTGACGCAGGCTGTTGCATGAACACCTCCGCGGCTACCGGCTTGCCTGTGGCAGTCTCCGCTTGGATGGTGAGCCCGGCGGCGGCCAGAATCTCACCGATAGTGGGAACTGACTCTTGCCGAATCGTCTTTCTCCGTCTGGCGAAAACTCTTTCGTACAGCTTCCTAACCATTCCCCCAAAGGTTAAGGCTGGTGCTAGAACAATAAAGACCACTACCGCCACTACTAAGAGCGCTGGGATACCCCAGACTAGTACGAGAGATATTACCCTAAAGACATCATATGCTTCCATTTGGCACCTCCTTTCTATCTCTTCTCCCTCTCATCAACCTCACTTTCATGATAACAGCTAGTCTATAGAGAGACATCCGCTATTAATCCTGTTTGGGGATGCGGTTAAATCCTGATAACTTTGGCTTTGACTCAGTAGATTTATCCCCTTCAAACCAACGAAAATACGCATTTATGCCTACCTCTAGCAAGCATTTCTACGTGGTGTTGAAGTATCCTCTAGGCTGCGTTATAATTCGGATGAAAGAGAGAAAGCTACGGGCAAGATTAGAATCGTTATTGCTGATGACCATGCCGTAGTAAGGCAGGGCACCCGGAGTCTACTAGAGAGGGAAAACGATCTGGAGGTTGTGGGGGAAGCTGGGGATGGGGAGGAAGCGGTAAAACTTATTGAACAATTGTGCCCGGATGTAGCTATAGTTGATATCGCCATGCCCAAGCTCAACGGCATTGAAGTGACTAGACGGGTCAAACCTGGCTGTCCATCCACCGCCGTGTTGATTCTAAGTGCCTACGATGATGATGAGTACGTCTTCGCACTTCTAGAAGCGGGAGCTGCTGGCTATCTTCTTAAGGATGTCGATAGTAGGAAAGTGGTTGAGGCAGTGAGAGCAGTGCACGCCGGCGAGTCAGTATTACATCCGGTCATAGCGCGTAAGGTTATCAGCCGTTTCGTATCCACAGTAGCTAAGGCTGGTGAGAAAAAGCCAACGGTTGAACTGAGTAAACGGGAGATGGAGGTGTTGAAGCTGGCTGCCAAGGGCATGAGCAACCAAGATATTGCCAAAGAGCTGTTTATCAGTATGCGGACGGTTCAGGGTCATTTGACCAGTATCTTCAATAGGCTTGGCGTCGGCTCGCGCACAGAGGCCATATTTCAGGCTGTTAAAAGTGGATGGCTATCCTTTGAGGAATTATCCTAGAGCAAGGTATGGTAACACAAGGTATGGTAACGCTTGACAATGGCTAAGGAAGCACCACAGAAGACAATCCATTTGATGGCAAGAGCGCTACGCAACCCCCATCTATGGGTAGTGGCGGTTATGGTGGTGCTCTTAGTGATCATCCACTACCATGAAGTCTTTTCAGACGTGAGGATTCTGCAGCAGATAGGCTCTATCCTGACATTAGGTCTGACCCGGCAGACCTTTGGGCGAATTCTTTTCTTGATTCCCGTAGTCTACGGGGCAGCCATGCTTGGCACCAGAGGCGGGTTAAACATACTGGTACTGGCAGCCGCCGCAATGCTCCCCCGAGTCTTCCTCATCTCACCTCAACCGCATGAGGCACTGTTTGAAACCTGTGGGATCATCTTCACTGGTGCCCTTCTAGTCACTCTGTTCGATGCTTTGCAAAAGGGGCGGCGGCGACTCTCTGAGCTGAAGGCAACCCAGAGCATGCTCAACTTACAGATTAAGAGGCTGGGCATGCTTCACGCCATCTCTAGTATAGTCGGTCAGTCACTAGAAACGGATAGAGTTTTGAACGCCGCTATTGATAAGATAGGACAACTAATAGAAATTGACGCTGCCTGGCTCTACCTTTGGGATGAAGAGAACTGGGGAAGAAAGCTGAGGTTAGCCGCTTTCAGGGGTTTGTCCGAGGCAGTATTACCCGAGGCAGTCAGATTCGGTGAAATCCTAGATGGCGCGGCACAATCGAGGCAGCCCATTGTTGTCGAGAATGTATCTGCTGACCCCCTGTTTGGCTCCACCTTGTTAAGAGAGGAAGGCCTGCAAAGTGCGCTTATCGTCCCCTTGATATCCAAAGGCGAGGTAATGGGTACCCTGGGTGTGGGTGCTCACTTAATACATCACTTTCCCTCGGATGAGGTAGATTTACTCCATGCCGTCGGGGACCAGATCAGTATGGCAGTTGAGAATGCTCGCCTTTATGAGAAAGAACGCCTCGCCGCTGAGGCCTTGCGTGTTTCGGAGAGAAACTACCGCGAACTCTTCGAGAATGCCAGTGATGCCATATGGGTTCATGACCTTAGTGGTAGAATCCTTGCCTTCAATAGCGCTTTGGAGAGGCTTACCGGGTACGAGCGAGATGACCTCATCGGTGCCCATGTGTCTATGCTTTTGCCCTCGCATGACACGACCAAGGTCGATAAAGAGGCGCATGATAAGGTGCTAAGAGGGGAACACGCTGGGATTCTTGAGCAAGAATTGGTCAAGAAGGACGGCAGCATAGTCATAGTTCAGATGGGGACTAGCTTGATAACTAAAGGTGGAGCCCCTTGGGCCTTTCAGCACATTGCCCGAGATATCACCGAGGGAAAGAGGATTCAAGAGAACCTGAGATTCTACGTGCAACAGGTGACTCAAGCTCAGGAAGCGGAGCGCAAGCGTATCGCTCGGGATTTACACGATGAAACAGCCCAATCTCTGGTTGCTGTCTCACGCAATCTTGACGGCCTTGCCTCCGGCGATTCTCAGGTCTCGATAAAAGATATCCGAGAACAGGTGAGAAGTATTCTTCAAGGAGTACGGCACTTTAGCCAGCAACTTCGGCCTTCCATACTGGATGACCTGGGGTTACTGCCAGCAGTGAAGTGGCTTGCTTCCGACCTAGCCGAGAATTACAACATAACCGCCGACGTCGAACTGGTTGGCAACCAACGAAAGCTTCCGCCTGAGGCAGAGTTGATGCTATTTCGCATTACCCAGGAGGCATTGACCAACGTGCGAAGACATTCCGGGGCTAATCGGGTTTGCGTCAGGGTGGAATTTGCCGATGGTAGCACTAAGGTGACAGTCAGTGATAATGGCAGGGGATTCGAGATACCGGCACGGGCAGGGGACTTGGCCAGATTTGGAAAGCTTGGCTTGGCTGGTATGCAAGAAAGAGCCCAGTTGTTGGGAGGAACCTTAACTATTGATTCCAAGCCAGATAAAGGAACTATTCTAACTGTGGAGGCACCACTGTAGAAGGCAGCCTCGCAGTAAAAAGGGAGCCAGTGAAACTTTTTCGGCGTGTACAAGCACTATTATTTACCTTGACTATCGTCATCTTGGAAAAAGCCAAGTTCGGGCTCGAAGATTGGCTGAAAACGATGCGCTCACGTAGCGAACGCTGGATGCCCGGGGGTAAAGGAGATAGCGCGGGAAGTTCTAGTGCTACCGCGGGAAGGCCTGTTGATTGTTTGCAAACCATGATAGATGGCTTCGCCGATGAGGTAATAATCATTGGCCCTGACTTCCAGGTTAGGCAGGCAAACAATGCAGTGCTAAAACGGCTCGGCAGACCAGCAGCAGACATTATGGGACAGCCTTGCTTTCAAGTTAGCTGTGGTGCTGACGAACCATGCCGCTCGCCATGGTGCGAGTGCCCACTTAACCAAGTATTGCAAACGGGGCAATCTATCCGTGTGGTTCATACCCGTTGGGAAAGCCAGATGGATGAAGGTTATGAAAAGTGGGTCGAGATAGTGGCGTCTCCCATTTGGGATAGCAATGGCAGAGTTATCGAGGTGATCGAGCTAGCTAGGGATGTCAGCGAGAGCAAGAAGTTGCAGAGGGAAATCCTAAGAGTAACTCGCGAGTTACTCGCTCTGAATTCGATTTCTCACGCCCTAAACCAATCGCTCGATTTAAAGGTGACACTCCAGGCTGTCGCTGAGACGATGCTCGATGCTCTAGAAGCACAGGTAAGCTGGGTACAGCTATCAGATAACGTCAGCAAGATACCAGCAGCACGAGCTGCGCGTGGATTATCAGCCGAGGTACTCGGTGAGCTCCTAGAAGTTGTATCTAACCCGGGTTCATACGAGCAGGCAGCAACGTGGGCAAGCTATTCCGTGGTGCCAAGCCACGGCACAAACGGAGGTGAGCAATCTCTGTGGCAGTTTGCCGTAACTCCACTAAAGTCAAAGGGGGTTGTATTGGGGGTAGCTGGAGTTGCTACTGCCAAGCGGCCTGTCGACCAGCAACGTATTCAGTTGCTTGATGCTATTGGTAACCTGATAGCGATAGTTGTAGAAAGGTGCAAACTGTATGAGGAGGTACAACTTACCCGAGACTTGCGAGGTGAACTGTTGCGCCAGGTCATTACTGCTCAAGAAGAAGAACGGAAGAGAATCGCCCGAGAATTGCATGACGAAACCGGTCAGTACCTTACTGCCTTAAGGCTCAATCTAGAGAGGCTGGCCATGGTACCAGTTTCCAATAAGGAGGAGAGCAAAGCTCAACTAGCCCAATGCTTAAGTTTGTGCCAGCAGGCTGATGATGAGGTGGACAAGCTCATTTTTGACCTCCGTCCCGCTCTTCTCGATGATTTGGGACTGGTCGAAGCGATAGAATTCTATGCCCAGACACGCTTGGAAACAGCCGGCATAGAGCTAAACTTAAAGGTGACTGGCAAGGAAATGAGGCTGTCAGGGGAAAGGGAGGTTGCCCTCTTTCGTGTCGCACAAGAGGCCATCACCAATATCGTCAAACATGCACGTGCCAAGAGTGCGATGATACAACTACAATTCGAAACAAACCAATTAGTAGTATGGATCGAAGATAATGGTTGCGGATTTGAGGTGAGCCAGAAAGTAAACTCTTACAGTTCCGAGCGTGGTCTAGGGCTATTGGGTATGAGAGAAAGAATTAGCCTTGTTAGCGGCAGTTTGAGCATTATCTCCAAGCCAGGGGTTGGCACACGTCTCAAGGCTGTAGTTCCTCTGGATGAAGGGGAAGCTCAAAAATGAGAAGCATCAGGGTGCTATTGGTCGATGACCATGCTCTGGTGAGAGAGGGGATTCGCTCTCTCCTCCAGCTCTACGAAGATATTGAGGTGGTTGGTGAGGCAGGTGATGGCAGAGAGGCTATCCAAAAAACCCGTGAATTAGAGCCTGATATTGTAATTATGGATATAAGTATGCCTTCTATGGGAGGGCTGGAAGCTACCCGCCAAATTCTTAAGGAGAAACCGGCAAGAAAGATTGTTGTTCTATCTCGATATGATAATCTGAGTTATGCTCGTTCCCTTCTAGAAGCAGGGGCATTAGGCTATGTACCAAAGAAAGCAATATCCACTGAGCTAGCCGCGGCGATTCGAGCAGTATACAATGGTGATGTGTTTTTGCACCCCTCCATAGCTAGAGGGGTTGCTAAGGACTATGTCCAGCTAATCCAGTCTGAACGCAAAACAGAACCCTATGAGCGCTTAACAGATAGAGAAAAGGAGATACTAAAGCTATTGGCTGAGGGATACTCCAGTCATAAAATCGCTGAGCGGCTCTATTTGACTGCAAAAACGGTTCTCAACTACAGGAGGAATATTATGGAGAAGCTCGGTGTTGAGAATCTGGCCCAGCTTATTAAGTATGCCATCAAAATAGGTCTGGCGGATAACGACCCTTAGCTAATGTAGATTTAGATAATACGGAGAACGAAAGCCTCTGCCTAAGGTAGAGGCTTTTTGTTTCAGCATAATTGGGAATTTATCCCATAAAATTAAGGATTTTGTGACGAGAAGAAAAGGGATTTCAGACATTAGCAAGGGAGTTAGCCGATGTTATCATGATACTTGGATTAAGTATCGTGGATTATTATATTCCATTTTCTAGAAACCTTTTGGCAGCTGGTTAGAGAAGGAGCGAAAGGAAATACTATGGAGTTAAACCGAAGAGATTTTCTGAAAGCCTCAGGAACGGGTATAGGTGGTGTTTTTCTAATCGGGCTACTCAATGGTGATGTAGCCCTCGCTGAGACCCCGAGGTCTATAACACTCAAAAAGAAAATCGGGGAGACAGTATCCATTTGTGCTTACTGCGCCGGGGGCTGTGGCATCCTGGTAAGCGCTGAAGGTAGCAATCTTATTGGTATCGAAGGCTACCCCGACCACCCTATTAACCGCGGTGCTCTCTGCTCAAAAGCACAATCCCTGTATCAGATAAGGACAGTCAACGGCCAGCTTAATCCTCGCCGTCTCACCAAGGTCCTTTATCGTGCCCCTAATAGCACTACCTGGGAGGAAAAATCCTGGGATTGGGCTCTGGATGAAATAGCCAACAAAATGAAAAAGACCAGAGATGCCAATTGGATTGAGAAGGATAAAGATGGCACCCTCGTCAACCGCACAGAGGCTATCGCTCAAGTTGGTGGCTCGGCCCACGATAACGAGGAATGTTACCTCATCACCAAGATGAACCGGGCCCTGGGGATGGTGTACACAGAAACCCAGGCCCGGATATGACATTCCCCGACTGTCGCCGGTCTGGCGGAAAGTTTCGGTCGGGGAGCCATGACCAATCACTGGACAGATATTGGCAATGCTGATGTTATTCTCATCATGGGTTCCAACGCCGCCGAGAATCATCCAATCTCCTTCCATTGGGTTACCAAGGCTGTAGAAAAAGGGGCTACACTTATCCACGTTGACCCCCGGTTTACCCGCACTTCTGCCCGGGCTCATATCTGGGCACCAATGAGGTCAGGCACCGATATTGCCTTCCTCGGCGGGATGATAAAGTACATCGTTGAAGATATTGAGAAGAATCCCCAAAACTACAACATGGAATATCTTAAGGAGTATACCAATGCCGGCTGGCTCGTCAATATGAACTACGCTTTCAGCGATGGCCTATTCAGTGGATATGATGCCACGGCCAGGGTTTATAAGGATAAGTCCACCTGGCAATACCAGCTTGATGATAAGGGCATTCCCAAGCAGGATAAGACCTTCCAGAGTCCTGATTGTGTTTTCCAGCTTTTGAAAAAGCATTACTCCAGATATGATCTGGATACTGTCTCACGTGTCACCGGCACTCCCAAAGACCTTCTGCTCAAGGTATACCAGACCTTCGCCTCTACGGGTAAACCAAACGGAGCCGGCACCATTCTCTACGCTATGGGCACGACCCAGCATACGGTGGGCAGCCAGAATGTCCGGGTTTTCTCGGTTATCCAGCTTCTGCTGGGCAACGTGGGCATCGCTGGTGGCGGCATCAACGCTCTGAGAGGCGAGTCTAACGTCCAGGGTGCCACCGACCACGCCCTTCTTTTTCATCTCCTGCCCGGGTATTTACCAATTCCGAGCACCACGCAGCCTACGCTCGCCAAGTACCTAGAGGCAATCACTCCTAAGAACAATGACCCGAGGAGCGGGAATTGGAAAAAGCATCAGCCTAAATACATGGTAAGTTTACTTAAAGCCTGGTATGGCAATGCCGCTACCAATGACAACGAGTTCGGCTACCAGTACCTGCCCAAGATTCCGGCTGGCGGCAACTATTCCTTTATACCGCTCTTTGAAGACATGGAGAAGGGCACAATCAAGGGGCTATGCTGCTGGGGGACGAACCCGGCAGTTGGTGGGCCCAACTCCAATGCTGGGAGAAAGACCCTGGAGAATCTTGACTGGCTGATGGTAGCCGACCTCTGGGAGACAGAGACGGCTGCCTTCTGGAAGAGACCAGGGGTTAACCCGAAGGCAATCAAGACCGAAGTCTTTCTGCTCCCTGCCTGTGCTTCCTATGAGAAGGAAGGGAGCGTGACCAATAGCGGACGCTGGGCACAGTGGCGATATAAGGCTATTGACCCCCCGGGCGAAGCTAAAGACGACCTGTGGATGGTCAGTAATCTCATGTTGAAGATAAAGGAACTCTATGCCAGGGAGGGTGGACCCAATGCCGAGGCGATTACCAAGCTTACCTGGGACTATGGTGAACACCCTGACCCGAATACGGTGGCTAAGGAAATCAACGGCTATGACCTAACTACAGGGAAGTTAGTAGCTAACTTCGTGGCGCTTAAGGATGATGGCACCACTTCCTGCGGCAACTGGCTTTTCTCGGCAAGCTATAACGAAAGCGGCAATATGATGGCGCGCCGTGACCCGAAGGACACCTCTGGCATCGGACTTTATTCCAGCTGGGCATGGTGCTGGCCGGTAAACCGCCGCATTATTTATAATCGCGCTTCGGTTGACCTTGATGGCAATCCCTGGGATTCCCAACGAGCCGTCATGAAGTGGGACTCCGCCGCTAAAAAATGGACTGGCGATGTGGTTGATGGCTTTGGTGCCAACTCGCCCGCTGAGATCTATCCCTTTATCATGCTGCCTGAAGGTGTCGGCAGACTCTTTGGAATGGGAATGGCTGACGGTCCCTTCCCTGAGCACTATGAACCGTGGGAGACCCCGGTAAAGAATTTGATTTCCAATACTCAGCTAAACCCGGCGACCAAGGTGTGGCGTCCTCAGGAACAGGGCACGTCTGATAAATATCCCTATGTGGGTACCACCTATCGCCTCTCCGAACACTGGCAAGCCGGGCAGATGACCAGAAACCTGCCGTGGCTTTGCGAATTGATGCCTGAGATGTTTGTGGAAATAGGTGAGGAGCTGGCGGCGGAGAAGAGCATCAATAACGGTGACAGGGTAATTGTCGAATCAGCCCGAGGACAGGTAACAGGAGTGGCGATTGTTACCGGACGTCTGGTGCCACTGCGGGTTGACGGCCGAGTCATCCACCAAGTTGGGCTTCCCTGGCACTGGGGTTATATGGGTTTGGTTACCGGAGATAGCGCCAATTTGCTCACACCCTATGTTGGTGATGCCAACACTTCCATGCCGGAATATAAGGCTTTCCTGGTCAATATAAGGAGGGCGTAAAATGGCAGAAAAGGCGATTCTTTTTGACACTACCAAATGTATAGCATGCCGTGCTTGCCAAGTAGCTTGCAAGCAGTGGTGGGAATTACCGGCGGTATCAACCTCGAACCGGGGCACCTATGAGAACCCGCCAAGCCTATTAGCGGAGACCTGGAATAGAATCAGATTCACGGAGATCAGTAATAATGGTACGCTGAGGTGGCTATTTACCAGACATGCGTGCATGCATTGTACGAAAGCGGTCTGTGTCTGGGTTTGTCCCACACATGCTCGACAGTATGATGCCCTTGGTTTCGTTACCATTGACCAGGAGAGATGCATTGGTTGTGGTCGCTGTGTAACCTATTGTCTCTTCCAGGTGCCAAGCCTTGGCAACTACAATGTGTCTCCCCGCATCGTGGTCGAGTTGGGGACACCGAGGTCTGTCGCCTACAAATGCAATTTCTGTGAAGATCGGATAAGGGACGGACTCGCCCCCGCTTGCGTCAAGACCTGTCCTACTGGAGCACTCGAGTTCGGTGAGCGAGCCGACCTACTTGCTCAGGGCCAAGCCAGAGTGGCCACTGTCAAGACAGACTACCCGAAGGCTTATCTCTATGGCGAGAAGGAACTCGGTGGATTGCACGTGATATATGTCTTAACTGAAGCGCCCAGCGTGCATGGCTTACCTGAGAGTCCGCAAGTCGGCACTTACCCTCCGTTCGATGAGAACACTTTCCCCGATTGGTATGTCCGCGCCTTAGCCGACGGCAGGCTTCCAGTCTTTCCGCCGGAGGCAAAGCCTGAGTGGTATATGCAGCCAAGATTAGTGCCAGTGCCAGGGCCCGCGGAACCAGCATGGCCGGGAGTGCCGGCTGGAAAGGGGATCGGCTGGGGAGCACCGGCTATATTTAGCTGGCTTGGTGTCGGAGTCATCGGAGGAGCACTGTGGTGGACTATCCAACGCAGGATGAGACAACAAGAGAGAAAAACTAATGATTAGGGAGAGGGTAAAATGAATACCATGCTGGAATTCATAACCTTTACCAAAGGGGTGGAATATCTGATAGCTATCGGCTTCGTTATCGCATTTATTGCGTTCTGGCAGTTGGTATATGGCCATGGAAAAGGACGAATCGTCACAATAGCTGTGCTGTTCTACATGGTGCTGGGTATCGCCATTCTGATAGGTAGCTGCCTGAGCACGGCACCTCGGTAAACCATTTGTAAACGGAGGAGACCAGATGAAAATTAATCGAAGGGACTTCCTGAAGACCGGAGCTGTAGCTACAGGCTCCTTGTTGTTATGGAGTCTCATAAAGAATCCAACGGAGGTGCTTGCTTCTCAGAGTGTCTCGAGTCGGCCCGATGGCTTTGCCATGCTGTCGGATACCACTCGTTGTGTTGGCTGTCGACGCTGCGAGGCTGCCTGCAATAAGGCAAACAATTTGCCTGCGCCTGGAATTCCCTTTGAAGACCCCTCCGTTTTTAAGGAGAAAAGGCGAACTGATGCGCAAGCTTACACGGTAGTCAATCGCTATGAGAATGCGAAGTGGGAAAAACCAGTTTTTCGCAAGAAACAGTGTATGCATTGTGCTGAACCCGCCTGTGCTTCGGCCTGCCTGGTGGGCGCGCTCAAGAAGACCCCGGAAGGGGCGGTTATCTACAACGAAAACGTCTGCATAGGCTGTCGCTACTGCATGACGGCGTGCCCCTTCTACATTCCGGCCTTTGAGTATTTTGACGCACGCAGTCCAGCTATTCGAAAGTGCACTCTGTGTTACCACAGGATTTCCAAGGGGATTATTCCGGCATGCGCCGAGGCCTGTCCCGTAGAAGCGATTACTTTTGGCAAGAGAAGCGAATTGCTCAAGATCGCTAGGGACAGGATGAGGGCCGAGCCGGACAAGTATATTGACCACATTTACGGCGAGCATGAAGTCGGAGGTACCGACTGGATGTATATTTCCGGGGTTCCCTTTGAGGAACTTGACCTCCCTACGGACGTAGGGACAACTCCATACCCCGAATTTACCAAAGAGTTCCTCTCGGCGGTGCCTCTCGTTCTTGTCGCTTGGCCTGCGCTCTTTGGAGGCTTCTACGCTTGGACGAAACGTCGCGAGCAGCTTGCTGAGGCCGAGGCCAGAAACCGGAAAAAGGAGGACATCTAGAAATGATCGAACCATCCGGGAAAAGTAGTATAGCCAAGTCCTGGGTCAGGGAAAGGCTGTTCCTGGGCCTGAGCATGCCTGACTATATGAGGCGACTGGTAACGCCCTTTAACATTATTGCTGGGGCCATTGCTGTCTTTGCTCTCGTTTTGGTTGGGATTCGCTTTTCCCAGGGCTTGGGCGCGGTAACAGCCGCCTCACAAGACCAGCCGTGGGGACTCTTTCTCGCCTGGGGGCTTTTCTCCGGAGTCCCACTGTCGGCTACAGGCTTTGTCTTGGGGACGGCGGTATATATCTTCGGGCTCAAAGAATACCACCCTGTAGTCAAGAATGCCATCCTTGTCGGGCTTCTAGGTTACCTCTTCGCCGTTATCTTTCTGCTCGTTGACCTGGGTCGTCCTTGGCGGCTTCCCTACCCCATGGTCGTCTCCTTTGGTACAGCCTCAGTCTTATTTCTGGTAGCCTGGCACGTGGCCCTCTACCTCTCGTGCCAGTTCCTTGAGTTTTTTCCAGCTATAGGTGAGTGGGGTGGTTGGAAAACTGCCCGCAGATGGATGCTAGCCATAACCATCGGCCTTACCATCTTTGGCATAATCCTTTCAACGCTCCATCAGTCAGCCCTTGGTGCAATGTTTCTCCTCGCTCCAGGAAAGCTGCATCCCCTCTGGTACACGCCCTACATCCCTGTGTTATTCTTGATATCGGCCATCGCTGCTGGACTCTGCATGGTAATCTTTATAAGCTTCCTCACCAAGCGCTTTCTCAGGCACCAGGCTGACGCACACTACTTGGCAAGCCTCGACAACATCACTCTGGGTCTTGGGAAAGCCAGCTCCTTTGTGCTTATCACCTACTTTGCCCTGAAGATAATTGCTCTTGCCCACGGGAATCATTGGGATTTATTGAATACGCCTTTTGGCTACTGGTTCCTGGTCGAAGTTCTCGTTTTTGTTCTCCTGCCTTGTTTCCTTTTTGTGTATGCGAGTCGAAAGAGGAAGGTGGGCCTTACGCAATTCACGGCTCTTTTCACTATTATTGGCGTTATCATCAACCGACTTAACGTGTCACTCATTGCACTCAACTGGCAACTCCCGCATCGCGAGCTTTTCAACTGGAAAGAGTTCGTTATCGTTGTCGGCATCGTTGCCATTCAGCTTCTCGTCTACCGTTGGATCGTGACCCGGATGCCTGTTCTGCGGGAACATCCTGAGTTCAAAGGTGAGTATTGACAAGGTACGAAGAAATTTCTAAGGGTGAGGAGGCGAAGTCCTCGTGACTACGGGAACAGAGAGTGAAATTCTAAAAAGATTAGAGGAATGGGAGGGGAAGGAAGGTCCTCTTCCCAAGTCTTTGGAGTTGTACCGCAGGCTACTGGGCATCCAATCTGAGGCTAAGTTACGTATCGGTATACCCAGACCGAGCTTGAGTTCAGAGTTTATCAGTAACCGAATGATGGCTGGACAGCCACTGTTGGAGTTTAATGACCTTTCTATCGATTGGTTGCTAGTGCAGGATATATTCGAAGATGTCAGCATCCTCCTTTCCAGATACTCGGTAGTTTCGACTGAAGTCCGCGAAAACCTGAAGAAATCAAGTTCTGATCTTGATTTCCTGAAGGAGATAACCGAGATTTGGTTCGAAGGAGTCCGATTGCCCCCCTTGGCAGCAGTCAGCGGCGCTAATGAGGCTCCTTGGGAATTTACGATACATGCTGCTCTTAGGCCTTTCTTGGTCCGCCATCGTGAAGCCTTGCTTAATTCCGTCAACCAAGAGCTGTGGCGGCGTGGATATTGCCCAATTTGCGGAGGCAGTCCTGACTTCGCTTTTCTGGACAAGGAGAGCGGAGCTAGGTGGCTTCTGTGCTCTCGATGTGACGCTGAGTGGCTCTTTCAACGCTTAGAGTGTCCATACTGCGGCACCCAAGACCAGGGTGCTCTGGCCTATTTCACTGACGATAAAGGGCTCTACCGGCTCTATGTATGTGAGCGCTGTCGACGCTACCTGAAAACCATTGACCTTCGGCGGGCTAAAGATGAGGTCTTGATACCCCTAGAGCGTTTTCTTACCCTTGACCTTGACGTTCAAGCTCACAGGGATGGATATACTCTAGGTAAAGAAGTTGGACAAGATCATGGGATGGAAAAACCATACGGGGCAACTATATTGGCGAAGGAGGAGGATAGACATGACATACTGGATGTGTGATTCGTGTGGCACCTGTCTCAATATCAATGTACCCCCTAATACCTGCCCGCAGTGCCAGAAGAACTGCACCTTTAGAGACGTAACATGCTATCGGCCTGATTGTGGGGGCGAAGGGAATTTCGACCCTCTACTAGTTAACGCTGTCGCTCGATGCTATGCGGGGGAGGATAAGATGTATACGCACGAGAAGGGGTCAATTAGAGATCTCCGAGATGTAGAAATCTTTATCGGACTTTCTGATGACGACTTGGAACAAATAGCGAAAATATGTAGTCGACGTACCTATCGAGTGGGCGAGTATTGTGCTATTCAAGGCATGACATCAGATGAACTGCAAATCGTGAATGATGGCAAGGTTGCGATTGAAATGCGCATCGAGGTTGCGCCTTTTGCCCAAACGCTTAGAATTACCACCCTGACCAAAGGCAATATACTGGATTTTTCAGCTTTTCTCGAGCCCCACGCCCCTACTGCCTCGGCAATATGTCTAGAGAAGGCCGAAACCATATGTATCAAGACTATAAATTTGGAGGGTATCTTTAAAGAAAGGCCATCAATCGAACATAAAGTGATGAGGAATCTTGTCGTAATAATGGGCTCAAGGTTTAGAGCTAGCCGGATACAGTTAGCACGCCTTGTTGCCGAAATGGTCAAGCAAGGAAAGTAGAGTTGAGTCCGATCATTTAACATAGGAGTTTATAGAGTATCTTGTTGAAAGGAGAGAAATATGCCGTTTCGTATGGGACCCTGGGAGATTGGCCTTATCTTGGTAATTATCCTGATTGTCTTTGGCGTGGGTAAACTGCCGCAGGTCGGTGGGGCGATTGGCAAGGCGATACACTCGTTCAAACAGGCACAGCGCGGCGAAGAGGAAGAGACAAAGACGGAAGTTAAGGATAAGACAACCGAGGCAACCACCAAGAGCACCAAGCAGAGTTAATCCACACTGAATACCTAATTTCTTGTCATGACACGTCTCCGTGAGGAAGGGCGATGGAATTTTTCGGCATGGGCACAGGGGAAATATTTTTAATTCTGGTCGTTGCCCTGATAATATGGGGGCCGGGAAGAATAGTCGATGTCGGCAGGACACTGGGAAAAATGATGCATAACTTAAAGAAAGCGACTTCTGACCTGACGACACAGATAACCTCAGAGATGGAAGAGAAGAAAACATCCACCACAGCTCAGAAAGCCCAACCTTTGAATGAGCAAGAGCACAAATGAGCGATAACAAGAAGTTAACCATCCTCGGCCATCTCTACGAACTTAGGAACCGCCTCATCAGATGTGTAATTGCTGTAATAATTACTACTGTCATATCTTTTGTCTTCGCTAAACAGATTTTCCACATTCTGATTCTGCCAGCAGGGGGGATTAACCTCATTTATGTGGAGATGACAGAGATGCTTGGTACCTATATGAAGGTGTGCCTGACTAGTGGCATCATACTGGCGATGCCTTACCTGATAATGCAGTTTCTTATGTTCGTCTCACCAGCGCTTACCCATAAGGAAAAGAAATATGTGTTTTTGATACTTCCATGGGTAGGACTGATGTTCATCGCTGGTGTTATCTTCGGCTACTTTGTTTTGGTACCACCCGGTGTGAAGTTCCTGATTACCTTTGGCAGTGATATAGCCACCCCCCAGATAAAAATTGGTAATTATATCTCGGTCGTGACCCGGCTGCTACTGGCGATTGGTTTTGTTTTTGAAATGCCGGTCGTCTCTACCTTTCTTGCCCGTGTTGGTGTCATCAGTTCCAGGTGGCTGGCAAGCAAACGCAAGGCCGCCATTATCTTCGCCTTCATTCTGGCGGCAATCATTACGCCGACCTTTGACCCCGTGAACCAGACCCTAGTTGCAGTACCGCTAATCGTGCTCTACGAGATGAGCATCTGGCTGGCGAAGCTCGTCCAGAAAAAGGAAGCGCTGGTAGTTGCTTCAGAATCGTCCCCGATAGCTCAGGACTAGAAATCCGTATTGTGTATTTCATCCCTCTAAAAGAGTGTTTACCAATTTCCGTTCACCCTGAGCTTGTCGAAGGGTGGATTTTATGATTTTATTAATTTAGTAAAAACCCTCTCTAATGCGGTTACTGACTTGAGAGTGTATAATGACATCTGGATGATGCTATACCTGCCGTGGTGACGAAGCGGCGATAGGGTTCAAATGAGACATGGACTATTTTACTAACCCTAGTTATCAGCGTGATTCTACTTGGTGTTTTTGCTGTTCCGCCTACACCACCCGCACTCCACCTCCAACGATGCCTACGCCCTACTGGGCTCAACCAGGGAAGACCGGGGTGGGCGGATTGGAGGTGGTGCCCTTCCCGCTTCAGCCCCGCGCACAATCGGACAAGTCGCATCCCGCTCCTGCCAGTCATAGGTATAGATGCTGGTGATAGAAGGTGTGTCCTGGGATAAAAGAAGTAGATAGCAGCCAAAGGGAAATGACTACCTTTGTCGGGCGCAAGCTGTTTGGCGGGGGCTGCTGAAGCTGGAGCGTGTCTAGGTCATCTGTCCTGCTTGCGGACAGCAAGTTAAAACTGTAGCCGCGGATAGTCGGGTTAAAGGATACTGTGCAATTGCCAGGCAGGATGTGGACTTCCTAACGCAGGTGAGAGAAGGCAGGGATAGCAGTGGCCGCTTCGTCAAGGGTAATGCGCCCTGGAAACAAAAGATGAAGGGGAAACCAAGAGGGGCATAAACAACTCTTTAGGTCACAAAAGCTTGATTTAGTATATAGAATAACCAAAAGGGATGGCTCCGGCTACAATAGAAAGAACGGTGTGTAGCTTAACACCAAATCTAAAGTAGGAGGAGCCATCACGAATGAAGAATACCGCAGCCATGAAACGAAG
>Ga0315282_10008498_pt1 | contig 16602 bp, 18 predicted proteins | sample YL17G07_20_MG_FD_203693 | JGI IMG/M metagenome (GOLD analysis project Ga0315282, IMG submission 203693) | Sediment microbial communities from Yellowstone Lake, YNP, Wyoming, USA - YL17G07_20 | ecosystem: Environmental > Aquatic > Freshwater > Lake > Sediment | place: USA: Wyoming | collected...
AGTTTTGGTTGGTAGTGCTCATTCAAGAGCCTACCATTTATTTCTTTATTTTTCAGCTAGAAATAGTTTGCGGTTTTACGCTGCTGTTGACCACCGTTCAAAGAACGGATGGAAAGGGGATTCTATAAAGTAGTATATAAAGTGAGCCTACAGGGATTCGAACCCTGATTAGTTGGTCCGAAGCCAACTGTCCTGATCCATTAGACTATAGGCCCGCATGATTTCAATTACTATTTAAGTATATAAAATTAATGAAAAAGAAATCTTTTTTTTATCTTCTTATAGAGAGCCTTTATCTTATCTCCAATAGTCTCTTCTATATTATATACTTCTAAGTCCCAGTCCATCTAGATACCCTACTTTTTCCTGAGGCTAATCTCGATTATCGAAACTCTTACGTCTCTTCCTTCCTTATTCTGGAAACCCTCTGAGTCAATTTTTATGTTGCTGATCTCAACCTTTTCTTCTAAAAACCGCTTTGATGAAACCTCTGCAACATCTACAGCCCTAGAAATAAATTTTCCCCTTGCCTTTATTACCAATTCAGGTACGTTCTTTGCTGTAAACTGCATCACTACTGCAGTTACATAGTTCATAAACGGCTTACCACCGATAAAGATGGTGTTGTCTTCCATAGTTACTCACCCCAACGTTTATTCTTGGTTCTCTTTTACGAGCCTTGTTACATAGCCAGATATTATGTTTCTGACTTTTTTACTAGGTATGTTAGCTAGTTTAGCTATTACTTCCTTGTTATCATCAAAATCCTTTTTGAGATCTTTCTCATGATCCCTCACTAATTGCAGTGAAACTCTCTTGATAAGCTTTGTTTTTACTCTTCCCAATATACCACCGTGGCAAGGATTGCATTTTTGTTTATAAAGGTTTCCTAGAAAGATTTATATACCATTTGATATAAAATAGATAATTATATATATTAAAATTATTAATATTAATATAAATTAGATATCAATTGATATAAATGAAACCAAAAACCAAGCGAGAAAGGTTACCAACTTTAGGGACGATCTTAATGGTAGAGTCTTTTCTAAGTAAGCAAAAAAATGTAATTTCTATACCTCATATCAAAAGAGGATTGCCTAAAAAAGTTATGCATCAGACATTGAAAATCCTATTATCATATCTTTGGAAAAGCAAGAAGATAGAATATACACCGGAAGGTATAATCTGGGTGTTTAAAAACGAAAAATAAAGTCTTAATAAGTATAGTACTATTTTTCCTGTTATTTAGCTTAACACTATCTGTAGCTGGGTCAGAAGATAATCCTTCTTTTATTGATATTATAATAGATTCTATATTGGATTTTTTCAGTGTCATTCAGAAGACAGGTATGGCTGGTGAAATTGGAGAACCTTGTATCAATGATTCAGATTGTAACAGCGGGAATTGTGAGGGGAATATATGTGTTGCAGCACATGTTTACTACGTCAGGCCTTCTGGAGGGAATTACAGCAGTGAAAATGGAAGCAGTTATGAAACTGCATGGGATGGATTTAGTAATATTAACTGGAGCAAAATAAAGCCAGGTGATAAATTATATGTTTGCGGAGATTTTTTTAAGACTAGTTCTTCGACTTCGATGGAACTGGAAATAAATGCTTCTGGACAGCCTGGAAAATTGATTGAGATTAAAGGAGATTGCAATTCATTAAGTCCTTCTTATGAAAATGGAAGGATTTGGGCAGGATTAAGAATAAATACAAGCCAGTGGGATGGAAGAAAGAAATTGTTGAAGCTATAATCAACCAAGAAAAAAATAGATTATCCCTTAGATAAAAATTTTTTAATAAATTGATCCCCTTCCAAAAGCCCTAAACTCCCCTTTATGCACGAAAATTCGTCAAATTTCTCCACTTTATCTCTATTCTTGTTGTCATAAATCAAAAAAGGCACTGGTTCTGCAACATGCGTCCTTAATTTTACAGGTGTCGGATGGTCTGGTAAAATAGCTATTTTTATTTCCTTATCTATTTTTTTTAACACCCTGCCCAGTAATCTGCTGTCAAATGCCTCAATTGCCTTAATCTTCAATTTCAAATCCCCATCATGTCCTGCTTCATCCGATCCTTCAAGGTGCACATAGACCAAATCATGATCCTTAAGAGCCTCAATGCATGCGTCTGCCTTTCCTTCGTAATTAGTATCATACAGACCAGTTGCGCCTGCAACATCAATTACATCAAAACCAGCATAGATTCCTAGCCCCTTGATTAAGTCAACAGCCGAGATTGCAGCACCTTTTATATTATAAAGCTCCTGAAATGTTTTCATATATGGCTTTTTTCCAGGTGACCATAACCATATCATATTTGCAGGCTCTTTCCCCTGCTTTACCCTACCAATATTTAACGGATGCTTTTCTAAGATTGGCTTGGAGTTAAGCATCAACTTGTTAAGAAGTGCAGCTGTTTCTTCACCTTTCTTAGATAAAGTTTTCACCATAAGTTTGGCAATCGGCTCTCCGGGATGATCATGAGGAGGTATGCATTCAATCTCATCGCTATAATCACTTTTAAGGACCAATAAATGCCTATAACCCACTCCAGGATAAAATTCAATGCTTTGACTGCCTAACTGCTGATCAATGTTTCTGATTAGTATTTCTCCCTCTTCGCTGGAAAGCTGGCCTGCAGAATGGCTCTTGAGCTTGTTATCCTCAACACAAAGCAGGTTGCATCTGAGCGCAACATCATTCTTTTCTAATTCAACACCCATTGCTGCTGCTTCCAAAACGCCTCTTCCATGAAACTGGATCATAGGGTCATATCCCATTATTGAAAGGTTCGCAACAGCAGAACATGTTGAGAAATTATCTGGTATAGTCTTAAACAATCCACATGCCCCATTTTTTGCTAGCATGTCAATATTAGGCTTGTTGGCTGCCATTAAAGGAGTTTTCCCTCCAAGCTCTTCAATAGGATAATCTGCTGCTCCGTCTATTATGAAGATTATGTGTTTCATTTTAGACTGGTTTTGTTAAAGTATTTATAAACTTGGTGCTCTTAATTGAGAAATACTTTCATAGGTTCCAAAGAAACAGGCTCTTTTTTTCTTAAGACTGCTTCCGTCATAACGTAGACCGCATAGGTGCTAGTGTGAACTTTTGTATAAGGCTTATTTGCAGAAAAATCAGCATCAGGTCGCCATGATGCTACTACGCCGAATTCATCAATAGATACCTTTAATAGCCCATCAATATCATATTGAAGCTGGTTTATTCCTAACTCACTGAAACGAGCTCTCATTTTTTCTGAAAATGCTTCTGTGAAATCTCTAGCCGCTTCTCCAATTCTAGCTCCTTCCTCTGCACCAACTACTGAAAAAAGCACACCTCTATCGTCTAATTCAAGAGAATAAGTTGAAAATCTTCCTTTGGATTCTCTTATACTTAAAGCGCCAATCAATAAGGCATCTGAAATGTATGGGAGCAATGAATGATCATAAAGATCGCATTGAGCAACATTTTGGAGACAATGTTCAAACTCCATTCTTGGAGCATTAACCTTTGTACGGTAGGATCCATCCAAATGTTCCAAAGCAAGATAAATATCTCCATCAGTCAATTCCCTTTTAAATAGGGTAGTTGTAACAGGAAGCCAGAAATTGTATCTTTCATTTTCTGGATAGTTCCCTGAATCCAGTCCTCTTAGTTTCCTTGAAAATGCCCTATTTTTTCCAACTTCAGCCAAATCTGCATTGATGAAAATCTTTCCAGCATTAATTTCAACTATCCTGTCCAAATTTTTTCCCCTCATCACTTTATGAAGCCCCGTCCTTATTTCAGAAATGGTTTGTGGCTCTGCTGTTTGGTCCAAATATTCTTTCACATACGCACTTAATGCTTCTCTTGCCCTGCTTAAGGCCAGATGCTGGTTGTACAATATAAAAAGCATGGCTCTGGCCCTCTCCTCTCTAGAGTAAATTCCACTTTGAATGTAAGGGATAAGCATTTTTGAATATTTTTGAGGGTTATTATAGTCTCCCATAATTTGTGTTATAATCTGGTTGAAATAATCATCTCCTAGGATGGAATTTATACTGTTAGAGGGGTCATTTTGGAAGGGATCTTTTTTATTATAACCTTTTAAATTATTAGCTCCAATCTTACTAAATGGCTGAAAAGAAGGTAGTTTTGAAGGTTTCCCCTGAAGATCTCCTTCTAATTCAAATCCATATTCCCTGATAAGCCGGGTTAACTTCTTACTATCAGGCTTGAATACACCCCCAGAGTGGAATAAGCCCAATGACTTACAAAGTATTGCATCATCTTCTGCCAATGTTTCATACACAAATCTATCTTCGTCAGACAGAGAAAAAACCTTTGTATGTAGATGTATAGGAACTGTTTCTTCTAGGTCAACCGCAACTACTTTATTGTCTATTGTAGCTATGTTTCTGGAAGATATTGCATCACCCCATTGTATGCCTAGTTCCCTAATAACTTGAGGAATGAAATCCAAGTTATGAAAGCAGGTACGTATTCCATCGTCCCGAACTGCTTGCGTATTCATTACAAGAACTTCGTTAGCAGTTGAACCAAGCACATCAGAACTAACTCTTGTTACCTGAAGCCCAGTCCTTAAGAGAAGATGATACGCTGTAAAATGATTTTCCCCTAAAATTAGTTGAGATAGGTAACCAAAGCGGGTGGCATTTGCTGCTTCAATCTTTGCTCTTTCTTCCCACAATCCGCCATCAGGGCACCATGCGCCAAGTCTTGTAGCGCCTGTATAATCCCCATTTGGGCCAAATGTGCTTCCTACCCCTTTTACACCAATATTGTTAGCAACTAAACCAGCCCTTCCATCTTTTGATTCATATCCTCCTATCATGTCTATTTCTTTAAGGATGTCAGTAAGTTTCCTCTCACCTATCCTGATACTAGGGACTGGATCACCCTCTGCGACCCACCATCCCATATGACTTAAGAAGCGGGCCTGTCCATTTAATCCAACTCTAGAGTGATCATCTGATGGAATAAATCTGTAAACAACTTTTGGAGCAGTGCTGGGGGTTATTAATTGATTCCAACTATTTGATCCATACCTGTAAGAAGGCAGGGGGTCAGTATTTAAGGAACCAAACCTAATTTTTTTTATAAGATCGAGATTATCTTTCTTGCTTAGTGATTGGTATGTTGTTTGTGGTATTAACCAATCACTGTCAAATTGTGTACTAATTACACTATCTGGATTAGCAATTTGGTCTAAAGAAAGGTAATGCTTTATACTGTAATCCTTAAAGGATTTAGGCAGAATTTTATCATCTTTAGGAAGAGTAAGTGGGGTAATGAAAGAAAAACTATTTTTCAATCCACTTAGATAATAATCAAAAGATTTATCATCTGGCATTGTGGCTTCATATTCTACCTGATGCCTCGTCCGCTGCCCAACCCACCTTTACCAAAGCCATAATCAAAACCAAGGAAAGAGGAAGCTATAGGAATAGTAGATGAAGGTATAAGTTTCCCTGTACTATGCTGTTTGTCATAGACCATATGATGTCTTACGTTGGCTACGTTTCCAGTTAAATTTACATCTGCTGTATATGTATTAACAGTGTATCCCTGCCCAACTAATTCTGCAATCTGGTTTTTTAGTAGATCTGGAAATTTTCCTAAAGTGAATGTGGCAGCCTCTCTAGCATCAACATAATAAACGAATTTTTGAGGTTTGTGTTCTGTATCTCCTGCAGCAGGTTCTGCATCAAGAAAATATACGTATTTAGTGCCTGTTTCAGTAGGTAATCCTATTGATGCATCTTGCTTCCTACCAAATCCTTTACTTAAATATCTGCCGATTGATGTGCCAATTGAACCTACATAATTAGGTTTTACATAATCATTTAAGTGCTCAACGCTGACTCCACCAGCGCTGCTTACTAAATCAGCAATATTTGCTGCATCTTTTCCAATCAATCCTTGAAAATGTGAAGGAAGTTTTTCCATAGTCAATCACCTTTATATTATATTGGGGTTTAGAGGTGCTGAACTATTTATAAATATTTCGTTTTTTACCATTTAATAGTAGTATTTTTTAGTTTATCCGAAAATGTTTTTTTAGTTTATCATAATCATTATCTACTGTCTCAAAAGCCTCCTTTTTGGAGTCAAGGTTTGCAAGGCTTTTTGGCACCACAGCGTCAAAATTCAGCAATTCCTTTATTTTCTCTGGAAACTTGGCAGGGTCTGCTGTTTCCAGGCATATAATCAGTCCTTTGAGGTTAGATATTTTTGCAGCTGCAAGAGCCACTGCTCCATGAGGTTCTACAATTATTTTGTATTTATGATATATCTCTTTTATTGTCTCGTCTACTTCTTTATCAGTTATCGAAAAGCTTACAAAATCCTTTCTTAATCTTTCCATATCTGGTTTTTGTTTTAAAATGCCCTTTGCAGTAACTCTACCTTGTTCATCCCTTTCGTCAGTTAACCAACCCCCGTAAAGGTCAATCAATCTGGCCAAATTGCTTGGATGGCCTACATTCATGGCATTTGAGCTGCACTCTTTTGAAGGAACTACAGGATTATATTCCCCTGTTTTTAGAAAATTAGGAAACTCATCATTTTCGTTCACAGCTACAATGAATTTCTCCACTGGAAGGCCCATTTCCTTTGCAAGCACACCACCCATAAGGTCTCCAAAGTTTCCAGATGGAACTGAAAAGATAATCTTATCCTGATTTAATCTTGAATATGCATACACATAGTAAACTATCTGTGGGATTAATCTTCCAAAATTTATCGAATTAGCTGATGTAAGGTTAATCCCGTGCAGATCTGGATCGTTAAAGGCCCTTTTCACCAATGCCTGGCAGTCATCAAACTTACCCTTAACAGCTATAGCCTTTACATTCTTTCCTAATGTAGTCATCTGTTTTCTTTGCCTACCTGTTACCTCTTTTTCCGGAAATAATACAATAACGTTGATGTCTTCCAGCCCATAGAATGCATCTGCCACAGCCCCACCTGTGTCCCCGGATGTGGCTACCAATACCGTTAACTTTTTGTTGTCCTTTTCTGAAAAATAATGCATTAATCTTGCCATCAATCTTGCAGCAAAATCTTTAAAGGAAGCAGTTGGTCCCTGATCCAAACGCATCATATACAGATTCTCATCCAACTTTTCAATAGGAACCTTAAAATTGTAGGCATCTTTTGCAATTTTTTTTAATCCTTTAATTTCATCAACAAATCTTTTAGCTATTTCAGATGCGATTTCAAAGTATTCTTTATTTTTGAAAGAATTTATATCTTCCTGGTTAAATTTAGAGATAGTCACAGGCATGTATAAGCCGTAATCAGGAGCTTGTCCTCTTAATAAAACTTCTTTAAAGGTAGCTAAAGGTGCTGACCTATTTGTGCTTTTATACATCATTTTTTGCATTTTGGGTGGTAGAACCATTAATGTTTTAAAAATTATTCTGTTTCAAAGAAACAACTTAATAATGTGAGGAGTTACTGCTGTTTCGACAATAGCAGCAAGAATCAACAAGATAAAAGATAGAAGCAAGAATAACATAATGCCAGTAAGAACTCCTTTTGATGAAAATATGCCTTTTAGATAGATTAGCTGGGAAAACTTGTCACCAACCACTCCGGCAAAAAGATAGGAAGATATCTCTAATCCTATGTGAGGTAATGCAGCTATCAATATGAATAAAAAATAAAAAAATGGATTTTGGGTGGTTACACTGTTTTTTGCAGCTAAACCAAAGATCACTCCTATTACTGATGCATTCCAGATGAGGATAAGAAGAAATATGGTGCTTATGCCAAACAAAAATGATGTAAAGATACACACCAGTAGAACCTTAAGATTATTTGAAAAGATTGAATTAAATCTGCCAAAATCAAAGATATTTTTTGCTGACAGCGTATGCATCATATTAACCTGACCGCTAAATATCTGATTTGTTGTCAGAGTTGGCATAAATATAGAAAAAAAAGCGAATGTGAATAATATGCCTATGAATAAATAAGATAAGATAAATAAAATGTCCTTGTTCTCTTTGAAAAATTCCTGAAGGGACCTCCTGTTCTTCTGTTTTATATTCTCCCTGAATATTAAGAGATCACTCAGGGAAACGGCTGCAAATAAGCTTATAAACGCTATTGACATAGGCGCCGGATTATCTGGAAACAAAAAAAGCGCAAAACTGATGCCGCAGATAGCATAAGCAATCCCAAGGAGCAGTGTTATTGGTTTGTGTTTTTTAATATAACTAGAACTATACAATCTCTCCAGCACCATAAATAGATGTTAGAAATTAATCCTATTTAAGATTATCGGTGTTGATCTTCAGGCATTTATAGAGCTGATATAGTCCAGCCTAAGATGACCGTATTCCTTTATGACCTTAGATGTACCAGCCACAGAAAGTTTTTCTTCATACTCCCTACCTAACCAAGCATGAAAAAAAGGATTCAGTCGTGCAATGCAGAGCATACCAGCTGCCTTTGCAGCTTTAACGCCAATAGCTGAATCTTCCATCACAAGGCAATTTTCAGGAACTATCCCTAGTGATCTTGCCACTCCGATATAGACATCCGGCTCTGGCTTGTTTTGGGGAAAATTCTCTCCTGAAAGCATAACATCAAAAAGTTTAGAGTCAATCCCTGCCATTTCAAGGTCTGGCTTAATGGAATTATCTGGCGCACCTGTTGCGAGGGCTAGTCTATACCTCTGCTTAACAGTGTTTAGAAATCCTACCACTCCCCTTACCTGTCTTATGTTTAATCTTAAACTACCTCCATAACATTCTTCGTATAGTCCTGCAATTTCGTTATGATATAGTTGATCAATTCTCCCATTAATCGCATAAATTAGAAATTGCTTCGGTGCCATAGTTTGGGACAGTTCACAATATTCCCTTGCGCTAAGAACCCACCTTTGACCATGTTTCTTGCTCACGGCTAGTATGGCATGATACCATGCGTTGAATTGCAGGGCTTCAGTCTCTACCAGAACCCCATCTTTATCAAAAATTATTGCCTCTATAGCCATAACCTTCAAGAATGCATTCGGTTTTTTAAGATTATCGTATTTTTTACGTAACCTAAGCTAAAGTTTTTAAGAGAGGAATTATTCTTATCAGTTCATGCAGGACAAAACCCTTATTGTACTTCCATCTTATAATGAAGCAAAAAATTTGGAAAATAGCGTACATAGTCTTACTGATTATCTCCAGCAGCATGGTTTAACTAATTGCGATATAGTAATCACAAACAATAATTCTCATGATGATACTGAAGATCTGGGAAAAAGAATTTGTGATGATAAACACATTTTTTATCATTTTGTCAAAGAACAGGGAAAAGGTATTGCAGTTATTGATACCTGGTTGAAGTATGATGGGTATAAGAGATATGCTTTTATGGATACTGATTTATCAACCGATTTAAACGATTTAGAGAGGTTATTGGCGGAGATAGACAACGGATATGGATTAGTTATTGGTTCAAGGTATTTGACTGAATCTGAGCGACAAAGAAGCCCAAAAAGAGAGTTTGTTTCATTTGGATATAGAACTTTATTTCATATGTTGTTTACTTGGAAGATAACTGATCCCCAATGCGGTTTTAAAGCCATAAGCAAGGAAGTTAGAGATAATGTAGCACCTTATATTGAGAACAAGGGATTCTTTTTTGATACAGAACTAATAATGAGAACCATTAAAGCAGGTTATAGTGTTTATGAAATTCCAGTAACATGGAAAGAGGCTAGCAGCTCTACTTTGAAATTTGCAAAAGATGTTCCAAGATTCCTTAAAGGACTTTTTGGATTGTATATAAGACTAAAGAAAGAGTCGCTAACAAAATTCTACCAAAATCTTAGCTCCCACTTTTGAAGTCATATCATTAATATCTTTTTCGGGATTTATCTCAACTAAGTCCATAGCTTTAAGGTTATACATCCTTTTTATCCTATGGATAAAGAATAATAATTCTCTAGTTGATAATCCACCAGGTTCAAGATAACCAGTTCCTGGAGCAAATGCAGGGTCAAGAACATCGATGTCAATGCTTAAATACAGTACTTTGAAATTCTTTGCAACCGACATTATGGATTCTGAAGTCTCATGGATACCTTCTAGAATTATCTCTTTCATTGGATAGCACTTAATCTTATTTTGCTGGATAAATTCAATCTCTTTCTTATCCCAGTTTCGTGTTCCGACCAATATAATATTTTCTTTTTTTATGATTTTTTGATTGACTAAAGCGCATAACAGATCTTCCTGCCCTTCCGGCATGAAATCATTTTTAGCATCAGGATGAGCGTCAAATATTATTATACCTGGATTTTCAGGATAGCATTCAGAAAATGCTTTTACTATCGGGACGGATATCGAGTGATCTCCTCCTAGGAATAGAGGCTTAATAGTTGATTTTAAAACTTCCTTTGCTTTGCAGTAGATATTGTTTTTAGTTTCCTCAAATACTTTGGACACCTGAACTTTATCCTGTTCAAACAAAGGTAAGCAACCACTTTCTGAAAAAAATAGCTCATTAGTTAAGGAAAGTATTTTATCTGGTGCAGTTTCAGCTCCACTATGCTCTCCAATAGAAAATGGAATCTTGATTATTTTCATACAATAAAAGATTATTAGATATTATTTAAAGATTTGCGTTAGCGAATGATTGAAAATATTTTAAATAAATAAAAATGTTATGGATAGTAATAATAATAATAATAAAAATAAAAAAGATTTTATGCACAGACTCCATTAACACATGTTTTGGATACGTTCGCACAGACCTGCCAAACATAACTCAATGTCTGACTGTTGCATAATGCATTACAGGTTCCTGGATTTCCACATGTGTACCACATATAATCTCTATATGCATTTCCATCTTCTTTGCAATAGGGTGACCCTACATATCCACTAGTTCCGCAATCCATATTTGTTTTGCATGCAGGTGTGCAGCAAGCACCACAATCAGTTGGGCATGTTGCACAGGTTTCTGCACCTTCACACCTTGCATCCCCGCAATTAGATTCATCATTATCGGACCTACTTGAACATCCAGAATCACTCATATCAATTTTTCCATCTCCGTCATTGTCTAGCCTATCATTGCACTCTGGTTTTGAACCTGCACCCTGACCCGTTGATCCATTACATGCGGATAACATAAAAATTAATACTGCAACTACTAAAACTGCTAGAATTGCATTTTTATTCATTTTTTCACCTCCTTTTAATTCAACAACATATATATTAGTAGCTATTTAAGTGTACCAATATTTAAGCATTTATATTATAGAGTATATAGTATTTTTTTGTAGATGAGAACTTATGTTCATCTATTAAATTAGAAAATCTTTTCATAAAAAAAATAAAAAAAGAATTTAATCTTTTGAAATTCTATAGACTGCCTTTAATGCTGGTATAAACACAGCACCTGCAACAAAGACGCTAAACACTGAAAATGCGGTTCTAACCATTCCGCCCATGGGTCCTGGAAGCAGGCTTCCTAGGTTTGCTATGGCAATAGAGCCTGTTGCAAGACCAATTGCAGCTATGATAAAACTATTTACTTCTTTGTCAGTTATGTTCAACAGCCCCACTACTAATCCTAATATCACCATTATAGTGGAAATGGTTCCCATATATGCCGTCAAATTGGCTGCTAATATTCCAACCAACAGGGCTATAATAATTCCTAAAATTTTAGCAGTTCTTCATCCATTTGTATCACCCCTTTTACAGTTAAACTACTTGTTTTACTGTATGAAATAGGGTGAAATAACTTATTTATAAAAATTTTGATTTTATTAAATTTTTTGAAATTTTATAAACTTCCAAGAAATAAGTAATTGTCAAAATCAAGTTATCAAGTATGAACAGCTATTATTCTTAAAATATTCTAGAGTAGTATATGAATATCTTTTTTTTCATCATTAGTATTATTGAAAGAGCATACTCATTCTTATTCAAACAATCTTCCAATCTCATCATCAGTAATGTGTTCATCAGAACCAATTGGTCTGCCTCTTTGATGTCTCAGGTGTTCCATAAACTCCCAAACATTTCCTGGTGTGGATTGCACTGCCAACTGGAAGATGTACCTTATTAAGGAAATTTCAAATCCGTTAGCAATACTTTTAATAAGTCCAGTTTTTGTATCTCCCTCATTTTCTAGTCGGGTATCATACCTTTCTAAAACACTGCTTAGACAGCCACTCTCCAATTTTTGTTCACTCTTTTTTTGGTTATGGATATGGGAGGAGGGAAACCCAAAATTTCTAAATAGAGATACAACATCGATAGGAACCTCTTCTTGGAAACCTCCTTCAAACTTTGGTCCTTGCATATACACTGGCAATATTATAGTTGGTCTGTCTACTTGAATAACACCTTCCAAAACAATGGTTCTATCTTGAATTTTATGTTCATAAGCTAATACGTAGGGTAGCGGTGTATCCCCAAAAGTAAAGAGCATCCCCTGATATTGTCTGATTATTTCTGTTCCCTTCCAATATTGATTAAGTTTCCCTCTGTTTATCATTTTCCTTGCAAGAAGAATGCTTTTTTGTTTAAAAAGCTAACTTTTTCAGAATAGGATACTTTTGACAACGACTTATTGGATTATACTTTTGATTAAGATCTACTCAATCACAATTGATTCAAGTACATTTTTTGTTGTATTATAGATACTTATCAAATGCACTTCAGTTTTCTCTAAGAGGCCGTGTGTTTTGTATAGGATTCCAACCTTATTTAAGGCTGCCTCTAACATGCCAACAACTTCCTCTGGCCTCCTGCCAGGGAACTGGTGTTCTGTAAATGCCTCGTGTGTCCCTATTAATCCCATAATATCAATATTGGATTCTGCTACATAAGCAAAAAAATTAGCTTTTGGAGCAACATCATGAGGGGACTTATCATATTTATGTAGTTCAAGATAGGCAAAGTTCCTATTCCCCCTTCCTCTTCCCCTGTAGGTATCATCTCTTCCTGGAGGTAGGTGTGTTGATCTCCTTAATGAAGTCCTAGTTTCTGGTCTTGGGCTTGACTCTGTCATCAATCCTATTGGAGGAGCAGCTTCTTTTGCCATTTCATGTTTTGGAATTTATCTGGACTTTTAAATTTTTATTGTTCTCAAATATGCCCATTGGAATCTGCACAACATTTATATTTCTTTAATCATTCCTAACAGAAGCAATGAGCCTTATTGAGCTTATTCTAGGTTTAGAGAAGGAACAAAGGCTTATAGCAGTGTTTGTTGAAGTTAGGTCATATTTGCAGAGGGAAACCAGTGTAGACTTAAGAGCAGAGATTCCGCCAAGATATTCTAAACAAAGCACCAGAGCTGGAGAAATTATCAGAAGAAATAATCTTGAATATATCATTTTTAAAGCAGTTTCAGGTTATGAGGCCCAGGAGGAAATAACAAAGCATGGAACAGATGGAAAACCGGGATATAAAGACTTTAAAGATTTGGCTTATCTCTTATCTGGAAAAACCATGACAGCCGGACAGATTGGGAAATACTTTTTAGAGCTTGCAGGAAAAAATGATATGCCAGAGCTGACAGAAGCAAGCAGGGCTTATATATCTGGTTTTGATAGAGAATATGTTAGAAATATTCCGGCAGATGTTCTAAAGGGAAGAGTCCCAATCTTTGCAAAACCTGTAAAAAAACCACAAAATTATGCGGCTTTTTTGAGGGATTTGCATAAAAAGGTCAAGGAAGATAGAGTGCTTCAGTATGAAATACTAAAAAAATGGACAGGAATAGAAAGAGAAGATCAGGTCACATATTCAGGAACAGAACTTATCCCAGGATACTCTCAACTGAAAAGCCTCGCTGCCTTCTTTACAGGGAATGCAATGGAAGAAAAAGAAGCAGGCGAATATTTCAGATGTCTTGTAAGGACTAAAGGAAGTGCAATCAAAACAAGAAATCTTACAGAGGTTATCATGGGCTTCGATAAAAGCACAAAGCCATCCTATGCAGCAGAAGTGGTCATGGAATATATAAGTTCAATGACTTCTGGACAGGTAAGAAAAGAACTTCCACGTCTTCATGGAGAAAAGATAGAGTGCTCAAAAAAGATAAGAGCATTAAAGTTACAATACGTGATCTTTTTAGCATGCACAGGATACAAAACCCAAAGTGATATAACGCAGGCTGGAAATGCACATAAACCAGGATATAGCTCCTTAACTGCTTTGGCATCTATACTTAGCGGAACACGAAAAGACGTTACAGAAACAGGAAAATACTTCAGATATCTGGCAAGGGAGAATGGGATGCCCCCTACTTAGATTATTTTAAAGCTTTCTTAATGTAGAAGTAAAATTTAATCCTCGGAATTATTGATCCTTATCTGGCATTCATCACAGAATCTCTTGCCTTTTTCATTTTTTCCAAACACCATCTGTTTTCGGCATAATCCGCAGTTTTTTACAATTCGGTAATCGGCCATCTTATCTTCTTCTATATTTTTTATTAGGTTCATTCGTATTTGAATAGACTGAGCCGCACCCTGAACAAACTTTCGATATCGTAGGTTTGGATTTTTTTCCGTGCGTATAATTTGTTTTTAACTTCATCTTTGTAGATCCGCAGTTTTTGCATGTCATTTGGTTTACCTTCAAGAGAGGTTTATTTCCTCATCAGAAAAAATTGGATCCTCCTTTGCAAGAAAAAACAATCTTTTTTGCTCTCCTTATACTAGAGAAAGGATGCGTTCTTTAAAAATGTATGTTTTTTAAATGAGAATAGCGATGGCTTAAAATTTTGCATCTATCGGATCTTTTATCGTCAATCTGAAAAGAGTTTTTAGGAAAACTCTTATATAAGAAAGCCTCTGCCAATAACAATACAAGATCCCAGGTTTGGATGGTTTATTTTTTATTTTTGTTTCTTTCTTCTTTTTGTTTTTCCAAAAAATAATAAAAAACAAAAAATAAAACGATGATTAAAAAAATAGCTGCAAGTCCTATCATATAACGCGCTCCGTAAATAATTTCTTCACAACTTGCTTAATCAACAATATTATATAAGATTTTTGTTTTTCAAATTTTTAAATCAAAAAATTTCTTTTAATTTGATTATTAAAAACACCAATCATCTTTTTAATACTAAAAAATGATTAAATGATCTATCATGGAATCAGGAACATAATAATATTTGCTATAACTTTTTAAATAACTGATTTAATATTAGGCTAATATGGGGAGAGATCCGCTGGATATAAACCAGAATTATTTTGATAAGGAATCAAAATCAATGTACTACGTACTGGGGGCTTTTTATGGGAACGGTTTGATCATTACAGCGTCCTATACCAAGAAAAATGGAGTTAATCAGGTGTATAGGGGACTTAAGTATTGCACTAACTGTCGGGCGCTTATGGATATAATTACAGCAGAATTGAATTTGAGCGTTTCTGTAACAGAAGATAAACGACCCGGTCATAACTCTTTTTGGTTTCAACAGTTCGGCGTTGACAATTTATGTGAGAGGCTGGAAGCATTAGGTCTTGGCCTTCCAAAAGATGAAAGAACATTTCCAGAGATTGATGAAAAATATTTGAGCCATTTTGTAAGGGGATATTTTGATGCAAAAGGCACCGTTCAAGATAATGAGGGTAGGACATCAATCATAATTTGGGGGTATCCAAGTTTTTTGATCGGATTAAATTTGGCTCTCTGGCGCTATGCGGGTATTATACAAGAAGGAAAGACAAATCGAAAATTGCGATTCAACTATCCTGATTCCATAAAATTATACAATTTTATGTACCAAGATTGGGAATGTATCAGCAAGAATGGGATATACCTTCCTTCAAACAAGGATGCTTTTAATCTAAACTACAGACCACGGGACCGGTGTGATGAATTAAGGAAACAGCGGATGGGCAGGATAAAAAGAGCTAAAGAGTTACTTCTCGAGTCAAAACCTGTGGGGGATGTTGCAACTGAGCTAGGTTATAAAAATCCAGAAAGTTTATCCGCTAGTTTTAGGAAGGCAACGGGTATGTCTCCGAGGGATTACATAAAAAGTCATGCCAAATAAAATTGAACAGATTGCCGTACCAGCTTTAATTCTCCTAAAAAATATTAAATAATCCTGGGCTGTTAAGTTAACGTCACCTAATAACTACCTGCATCCTCCACATTTTGACTATTTGAAGAGTATAAGGTAGCGTTAATATATCTTGTGTGCCAATCTACATTACACCAGAAAATATCATTCTTGTCTGTTTCTCTGTCTATTTCTGTTTCGTCTGCATAAAATCTCCCACCTAATTGTGGTTGTAGGGTATCTACATATTTTTGGACTTTGAACACATATTTTCTGCACCAACCTAAATCTGTAAGATGACTAGTATTATGATCTAAATGCCTTCTAAAATGGTTTCTTACTTTTCTGCTTGATAGGTTGGAGAAATACAAATCAATAGCAGAAGTTATTTTGCTTTCTGGATTTCTCAGTAAACAACCCCCAATCAGAGATTGGGGGATTTCCGTGCTTAGGCGCCAAAGCATAAGAGCGTTTGCTGACTCTGCATGTTTGCGCCATATTTCTGGTTTCTTATGTAATTGATTGTGTCCTGAAG
>Ga0315282_10008499_pt1 | contig 16601 bp, 14 predicted proteins | sample YL17G07_20_MG_FD_203693 | JGI IMG/M metagenome (GOLD analysis project Ga0315282, IMG submission 203693) | Sediment microbial communities from Yellowstone Lake, YNP, Wyoming, USA - YL17G07_20 | ecosystem: Environmental > Aquatic > Freshwater > Lake > Sediment | place: USA: Wyoming | collected...
GCCGGACCGGCTAGCCCCCCGGCCGCCCCCGCTGAACCTCTCAGCCTGAAAAAAAGGATCAAGATAAAGGTCCAGCGCTTCTTGACGCCCTTCTTCCCTTTGCAGCGGCTGCTGGCCTTTCCGGTCCATTTGGATCTGATGCAGACGACGGCCCAGCTCCACCAGACCAACCTGCGTCTCGACCGGCTCCTGGCCAAGGTCCACCAGCGTGACCTGACTCAGGAGTACGTCAAGCTTCTCCACATCCTGTGCCACAACCTGGTGGCCGAACTGACCAAGCTCCGGGTGGAGCATGAGGCCCTGAAGCTCAAGGCCCAAATCCTGGAGAAGGACTTCGAGCAGCTCGGCCGCCGGGAGCGGGCCATGGAGCGGCGCCTCCTCCCATGAAGGTCGTTTTCGTCGTCCAGCGCTACAGCCTGGACATCTCCGGAGGGGCCGAGCTCCACTGTCGCTGGGTGGCCGAGCACATGGCCAGGCACTGGGAGGTCGAAGTGTGGACCACCCGGGCCTTCGACTACATCACCTGGAAGAACCATTATCCCGCCGGCCGGGAAGTGATCAACGGCGTGCCGGTGCGGCGCTACCCGGTCCGCCGGCCCCGCGACCCGGAGAAGTTCGGCCGCCTCCAGGCCCGCATCCTGGCCGGCGAGCATAAGGCCTCCGATGAGCTGCGCTGGCTGGAGGAGGAGGGGCCGCTGGTCCCCGGCCTGCTGGCCGACCTGCGCCGCGGCCGACCGGCCGCGGATTATTTCATTTTCTTCAGCTACCGCTATTATCATTCCTACTGGGGCGTCCATACCGTACCGAACAAGGCCATCCTGGTTCCCACCGCCGAGCACGACCCGGTCATCCACCTCCGCCTGTTCAAGGGGCTTTTCCGCCGGCCGCGGGCTTTCATCTACAACTCGGTCGAGGAGCAGGACATGATCCAGCGGCTGTCGGGCAACCGCTCCGTCCCCGGCCTGGTGACAGGGGTGGGCAGCGAGGTCCTGGAAGCCCGCTCGGCCGAGCGCTTTCGCCAAAAATACGGCCTGGACGGCGATTACCTCATCTACATCGGCCGGGTGGACCGGAACAAAGGCTGCCACAAGATGTTCGACTATTTCCTCCGCTTCAAGGAAGAGACGGGCTCGCCGGTAAAGCTCGTCCTCATCGGCGGCGCCGTCCTCCCCATTCCCCGCCATCCCGACATCCGCTACCTGGGCATCCTCTCCGAGCAGGACAAGTTCGACGGCCTGGAAGGCGCCCTGCTCCTCCTCATGCCCTCTTTTTACGAGAGCCTGTCCATGGTCACTCTGGAAGCCTGGGCCCTGGGCAAGCCCGTGCTGGCCAACGCCCATTGCGAGGTGCTGCGGGGTCAGTGCCGGCGGAGCCGGGCCGGCCTCGACTTCCTCGACTATGCCGAGTTCGGCGAAGCGCTCGGCCTGCTGCTGGCCGACCCAAGGCTGCGGCAGGCGCTGGGCCGCAACGGCGCCGCCTATTACCGGGAGAACTACACCTGGGAGGTCATCGAGCGCAAGTACCTCACCGTGGTGGACCAGCTCCAAGAAGAGAACCGATGCCGATCCATCAATTCGCCACGTCCCTGACCTACGGGGACGCCATCTCCGACGAAATGCTGGAGATTCGCAAGGCCCTCCAGCGCCTGGGCCATGAGTCCGAGATCTTCGTCAAGTTCTACGACCCGCGGCTGGCCCATCTCGTCCGGGACTACCGGGAGTACCGCCGCCAAAGCTCGGCCCGGAACACGGTCATCTTCCATTTCTCCATCGGCTCGGCCGTGTCCAAGATGTTCTTCCGCATCCCCGACCGCAAGGTGATGATCTACCACAACATCACCCCCTACGCGTTCTTCCTCGACAACCACCGCATCCTGACCCGGGAATGCTACAAGGGGCGGCTGGAGCTGCGCCTGTTCACGGGCAAGGTGGGCCTGGCCCTGGGCGACTCGGAGTACAACCGCCGCGAGCTGGAGGAGGCGGGCTACGCTCCCACCGGCGTGCTGCCCATCGTCCTCGACTTCTCCAAGTTCGATAGACCGGGCGACCCGCTGACGGCCGAGATTTACGGCAAGGGCCGGACCACCATCCTGTACGTTGGGCGGGTCATCCCGGCCAAAAAATTCGAGGACGTCATCAAGGCCTTTTATTGGTATAAGACGCGCTTCAACCGGGACTCCCGGCTCATCCTGGCCGGCGACACCCGGGGCATGGAGCGCTATACGGCGGGGCTGTTCGAGCTGGTGGCCCGGCTGCGGCTCAGCGACGTCCACTTTACGGGCCATATCGAATTCGACCAGCTGGTGGCTCTCTACCGGCTGGCCGACGTCTATCTCAGCTTGAGCGCGCACGAGGGGTTCGGCGTGCCGCTCCTGGAGGCGTTCTATCTGGGCCTGCCGGTGGCGGCCCTGGCCTCGGGCGCCGTGGAGGAGACGATGAACGGCGGCGGGGCGCTCGTCCGGGCCAAGGACCCCCTGCGCACGGCCGCCCTGCTGGACCGTATCGTAAGCGACACCGACTTCAAGGCCCGGCTGGTCGCCTCCGGCCGCCGCGCCCTGGAGAAGTACAGCCCGGAGAACATCGGCCGCATTCTGGCCGAACATCTGCGCCGGGTGGGGGCGGCCTGAGGGCGGAATGAGAATCGACCAGCTCGTGCCGGCTTTCCACCGGGGGGATGCCATCGGCGATGCGGCTTTTCACATGCGGAACCTTTTCCGCCGGAGCGGCTTCCCAGCCGATATTTACTGTCTGGACCGCGACGAAGACCTGGCGGAGGAAGCTGTTTTTTTCAAGGATTTCCCGCCGCCCTCGGCCGGCGACGTGACCATCCTCCATTTCGCCCTGGCCTCGCCCCTGAGCTCGGCCTTCGCCCGCCTTGGCTCCCGGAAGGTTCTCCTCCACCACAACATCACTCCGGCCTCCTACTTTCTGCCCTTCAGCCTGGAGATGGCCCGCCTGGTCCAGGCTGGCCGCCGGGAGCTGGCCTCGCTGGCGGCCGCCGCAGACCTGGGCCTGGCTGATTCGGAGTTCAACCGGCAGGAGCTCATCCGCTTCGGCTTCCGCCGGGCGGAAGTCTTTCCCCTGTTTGTGGACTTCGCCAAGTACGAGCGGCCGGCTGACCGCTTTGTCCAGGACCTGGTCAAGGACGGCCGGACGAACATCCTGTTCGTCGGCCGTATCGTGCCCAACAAGAAAATCGAGGACCTGATCAAGGTCACTTTTTACTTCAAGAAATACATTTCGCCCTTGGTCCGGCTGCTGGTCGTGGGCAAGACCCAGTCCCTGCCCAAGTACACCCACAGCCTGGTGCGCCTGGCCGATGAGTTCTATCTGAAGAGCGAGGAGATCCAATTCACCGGCCATATCCCGGACGAGGAGATGTACGCCCTCTACCGGGCCTCCGACGTTTTCCTGTCGTTGAGCGAGCACGAAGGCTTCTGCCTGCCCCTCCTGGAGAGCATGGTCTTCGACCTGCCGGTAGTCGCCTACAATGCCGCGGCTGTTCCCGGGACTCTGGGAGGGGCCGGGATTCTGATCAATGACCGCCGGGTGGACCGCGTGGCCGAGCTGCTGAACATCGTCGGCCGGGACGGCCGGCTCCGGGAGGAGGTCCGGCGGGGCCAGAGGCGGCGGCTGGAGGAGTTCAAGAGGACGGACTGGGGCAAGATCCTGGTGGAGCTATTGACCGCATGAACGGGCGGAGCTCGGCATGAAGATCGCTTTCGTCATCCAGCGCTACGGCCTGGAGGTCATGGGCGGCTCCGAGCTCCACTGCCGGCTGGTGGCCGAACGGCTGGCCGACCGCGGCCACGACTGCACGGTCTATGCCAGCGCGGCCAAGGATTACATCACCTGGCAGAACGAATACCCGGCCGGGGAGAGCCTGCTCAACGCCGTTGCCGTCAAAAGATACAAGGTCCGCCGGCCGCGCGACATCCGGGCCTTCAATGCTTATTCCGATTGGATCTTCCACCACAGCCACAACCGGCGGGATGAGCTTCGCTGGATGGAGCGTCAGGGGCCGGCGAGCCCGGCGCTCGTCGAGGCCCTGGGGCGGGAGGAGAAGGATCACGACCTGTTCATCTTCTTTACCTATCTTTATTACAACACCTATTGGGGATTGCCGGCCGTCCGCCACCGGCCCAAGGCCCTGGTCCCCACGGCCCATGACGAGCCCGCCCTCCGGCTGGAAATGATGCGGGAGGTTTTCGCCGCTCCCCAGGGGTTTGTCTTCAATACCGAGTCCGAGAAAAGGATGCTGGGCCGTTTCTTTTCCTTCGAAGGACGCTACCAGGATACGGTGGGCGTGGGCGTGGACATCCCCCAGAAGTCTGACCCGGAGGGGTTTAAACGGCGCTACGGCCTATTCTCGCCCTTCATCCTCTATGCCGGCCGGATTGAGCCCGGCAAGGGCTGCCAGGAGCTTTTTGACTATTTCCTGAGGTATGCCGGCCGCCGCTCCAATTTGACCCTGGTCCTGGTCGGAAAGCAGCTCATGCCCATTCCCAACCATCCGCACATCCAGTACCTTGGTTTTGTGCCGCCCGGGGACAAAAATGCCGCCATGGCCGCGGCCGAAGTGACCATCCACCCCTCCCATCTGGAGAGCCTGTGCATGGCTGCCCTGGAGTCCCTGGCCGTCAGAACTCCCATCCTGGTCCAAGGCCGGACCGAGCCCTTGAAGGACCATTGCCTGAAGGGCCGCTGCGGCCTCTATTTTATGAATTATGAGGAATTTGCCGGATGCCTTGACCTCCTGCTCCGGGACGGCCGGCTCCGCCGAGCCCTGGGGTCAAATGGCCTGGATTATATCCGGCAATACTACACCTGGGAGAGGGTCATGGACAGATACGAGGCCCTGTTTGAGGCCCTGCTGCGGCCCTCCCGCTAAATTCAAATAGACCCCCTCCCGATTGACTAATAATTTGGAGTGTGTTAACTCTAAGACGGCTGCTTCCTATGGCTTTCGTAAACTATTTAACTAATGACGTCGCGGTCAAGATTGTTTATTATGGCCCCGGCCTGAGCGGAAAGACCACCAACCTTCGCTACATCACTCAAAAGCTCGACTCCTCATCCCGGGGAGACCTCATCTGCCTGGAGACCGACACGTCGCGGACCTATTTCTTCGATTTGCTGTTCATCAATGCCGGCCTGATCGGCGACTTCAAGGTCCATTTCCAGCTCATGACCTGTGCCGGCCAGGTCTTTTACGAAGCCTCCCGGCGGAGCGTGCTGTCCGGCGCGGACGGAATCGTCTTTGTGGCCGACTCCCAGGTCCCCCTGCTCGACGCCAACCTGGAGAGCTTTGAAAGCCTGCGCCGGAGCCTGGAGGAAACCCACCTGGATATCAACACCATAGCCCTTGTGTTTCAGTACAATAAAAGGGACCTGGAGGACCTGACCTCCGTGGAGACCTTCAACAACCTGCTCAACCCCTACCTGAGGCCTTATTTCGAGGCGGCGGCCATCAATGGACGGGGCGTTTTCGAGACGCTGCGCGGGATCGCCGGCCTGACCATTCCCATCGTCCGTCAGCAGATCCTGCCCGAACTGCCCGAGGAGGCCGAGGAGCCCGCCGAGGAGACGGGAAAAAAGGTCGAGGCAGCCATCGAAAAGACCAGGGTCGAAATGCCGGAAGCCCCGGCTCCCGTCCAACAAAAGATCAGCGGGGATATTAAGAAGATCAAGCTCAGGTCCGAGCGTGACATCGAGAAAGAGCTGGCCAAGCTCTCCCGCGAATTCAGCAAAAAAGGTTGACCCGGCGCTCCTGGGCCGGCCGATGACAATCCATCACGAATAAAGCGCCTTTTCTCCAAGTGAGTTTGATACAGCCGCCTTTTTCCCGCGTCTTTCTATGGGATGCTGTTTAAGATTTCGAGCGCCGCGCTCCAGGGCATCGAAGCCTACCTGGTGGACGTGGAAGTGGACATCGGGCTGGGCCTGCCCAATTTCGTCACGGTCGGCCTGCCCGACACGGCCGTCCGGGAGAGCAAGGAGCGGGTGCGGGCCTCGCTCAAGAACTGCGGCTATGAGCTTCCCGCCCGCAAAGTGACCGTCAACCTGGCGCCCGCCGACCGCCGCAAGGAAGGTTCGTCCTTCGACCTGCCCATCGCCCTCGGCCTCCTGGCCTACCTGGAGGTCATACCCGCGGCCAAGTTGAAGGATCATCTGTTCCTCGGCGAGCTGACCCTGGACGGACGGCTCAAGCCGGTGAGGGGAGCTCTGTGTTCGGCGGCGCTGGCCGGCCGGTCGGGTTTCCAGGGCATCGTCCTGCCCAAGGCCAACGAGAGGGAAGCGTCTCTGGTCCGCGACCTCGACATTTTCGGGCTTGAGACTCTGGCCGATGTGATTCGTCTGCTCAGGGGGGAGGAGGCCGTGGAACCGGGCCGAATCCCCCTGGAGGACCTCCTGCAGAAGCTGGAGCCCGAGGTGGACTTCAAGGATGTCCGCGGGCAGCATCATGTCAAGAGAGCCCTTGAGGTGGCCACGGCCGGCAACCACAACATCCTGATGGTCGGCCCGCCCGGAGCCGGCAAGACCATGCTGGCTAAAAGGATCCCGACCATCCTGCCGGAGATGACCTTCGAGGAAATGGTCGAGGTCACTCAGGTTTACAGCGCCGCCGGCCTGGCGCCCGAGCTGGGGGCGGTCAGCCTGCGGCCTTTCCGCGCGCCCCATCATAGCGTCACCGAGGCCGGACTCATCGGCGGCGGGCTTGTGCCCCGGCCTGGTGAGATCAGCCTGGCCCACCGCGGCGTTCTTTTCCTGGACGAGCTCCCCGAGTTCAAGCGCAGCGTGCTGGAGGGCCTGCGGCAGCCCCTGGAAGAGGGAAGGGTCACCATCTGCCGGCTGTCAGGCAGTGTCGTTTTCCCCTGCGGCTTCATGCTGGTGGCGGCCATGAACCCCTGCCAGGAGGTGATGCGCGGGCCGGCGGCAACGGCGGGCGACGAGGAGTGCAGCGACGGCGAGAGGGCGCGCTACTATGCGCGGCTCTCAAGGCCGCTCCTCGACCGGATAGACATCCTGGTCGAGGTGCCGGCGGTGACTTTCCGGGACATCATTTCCAAGACGGAAGGGGAGGCCTCAGCCGCAATCCGGGCACGGGTGGAGGCGGCGCGGCGGAGGCAGCTCGAGCGTTTCCGGGAGGATGGCCGCCGACGCCGCATCTCGACGAATTCCCAAATGGGCCCGCGCGAAGTGAAGCGGCTTTGCCCGGTGGAGGCTGAGAGCCTGAAGCTGCTGGAGATGGCGGTGGAAAAGCTCAAGCTGAGCGCCCGGGCCTTTGACCGCATCCTCAAGGTGGCCCGGACGGTAGCCGACTTGGCCGGCGAGCCCGACATCCGCCCCGTCCATGTCTCGGAGGCCGTGCAGTATCGGATGATGGATAAATATTAACTTCTGGCTGGATATCCCACGGTCTGGCCATAAAGCGCGCACTGGTCAGGCCGAAGTTTCAGCGCCTTGGCCAGCCCCTCTTTATCGCAGTTGTGAAACCAAGCGGCCAAGCCTTGGGAGGCGGCAAACAGATAAACGTTCCCGGCGATAAGGCCCGTGGCGACATTATAATAAGACTTCTGGATTTCCGGGTCTCTTAAGCCCGGTTCCTGAAACCCTGCCTGGCTGTATTTGGCTATATCCGCGACGTAGATAAGATTCACCGGAGCCTGACCGGCGGCGGTGCCGCGCTGTCCGCGGCTAATGGCCTTCTCGCGGAGATCCTCTGCCGCCACAGGAGCCAGCCGGTGAGGAACCGCTTCATATAGGTAGGTTCCTTCGGGAAGGGCGACATAGATGTCGATCTCCTGGGAGTTGCTGGCCGAGGCCGCTGTCCTGCCCAACTGGCCGAACGGGCCGTTCTGCCGGTTCACGCCGAAGGCCGCCCAGAGAAGGTTCGACAGCACCTGCGGAGGAAGCTTCTTGGCGCTGATGTACCGGTTCGTCTTTCTTTCCCGCAAGGCGGCCAGCACGGACTTTCCGCCGTCCTTTTCCGGGGCGGGAAGGGTCACAGGCGGCAAGCTTTCCTGGGCCAAGAGAGACCCGGCACCGGCCATGGCGGTTGCCGCCGATAATGTTTTTAAGAATTTTCTCCGGTTCATGCCATCCTCCAATCTTTGAGGCGTTGACGGCAGTTTGGCTTATCCATTCAAAAAGATTGATAAGCCGGCGGGTCAGGGAGAAGGTTCTTTGATCAGCTTCAGATAGCCGTTCACCTTCTCTTGCAGGGCAGGGTCTTTGATCAGGGGCAAGGCCTCCTCAAAAGATTGGCGGGCCTTGGCCTTCTCGCCGCTATTGAGATAGGCGATGCCCAGGTTGATCATAATGTTCGGGTCGTTCGGAGTAACGGCCAGGGCGGCCTGGTAGTTCAAGGCGGCTTCCGGGTATCGTTTCAGCTCGTTGAGGACAATTCCCTTGAGGTTGTAGGCGGCCGCCTCCCGGCCGGTTTTCTGGGTCGTTTTATCGATGTATTCAAGTGCCCGGTCAAATTCCTTTCGTTGAAGATACAGCTTGGCCAGGTTGAAGCTCGCCCTTGGATTGCCGTCCAGGGAGAACGATTTGAGAAGCTCGGCCTCCGCTTTTTCCGGCTGTCCCAGCTCCACATAGACCGCCCCGAGAGTGCTGCGGGCTTCGGCCGACTCAGGCTGGAGCTCAACGCATTTTTCCAGGGCCGCGGCCGCTTGGCTGAAATTCTTTTTCTGGATCTGGATCACGGCCAGGAGAAAAGCGGACGGGTAGTGTCCGGCGTCGAGGGAAAGGGCCAGCTCCACATACTTGAGGGCTTCATCGGGCAGGCCGTACCTCAAAGCCAGGACGGCTTTCTCGTACTGGTGCTGCGGATTTTTTTCGTCGTTGAGGCCCGGCTTTCTGGGGCCGGACACACAGCCCGCCAGGCTGAGGCTGATGGCCGCCAGAACAAGGATTGTGGCTGTTTTCATTTGAAAAAAACTATATCGTTTGGCTCCTCCCTCTGTCAATGGCTTGAAAGGTGCTTGAAAGGTGACAGGTATCTATTTACCGAAATTCAATATGAATATTTGGGTGATTAGATAGCTGTCACCTATTTCACCTATTTATTCGGCTTGGCTTTGCGGATGTGCCGTTTCTGCAGCTCGCGGAGACGTTCCTTGGAGTAAAAGACGCAGTCCGTTCGTTCGGCTTCGCCCAGGCCGGCGTCGCGGGCCAGCACCTTGCAGGTAGGCGCGCCGCACAGCCCGCAGTCCAGGCCGGGGAGTGAATTGAGAATCTCCTCGGCCTTCTGCATGATCCTGACCCGCTCCCTGAGGTCGCCCGTCATGCCTTTGACCGGCCTCGGCCGGATGGGACGGTCCAGGGAAAGGTTTTCCAGGGGGAAACGCCTTTCCACCTCGGCCTCGGTCTGGGGGTCGGTTTCCGGAAGCTGGCTGATCAGGGCATGGAATTTGCTCAGGGTGACGTAGATATTGGCCACGGTCAGGTTCCCGCCCGTGCAGCCGCTCCAGCAGCAGAAGGCCTCCAGGAATTCCACGTTGCGGAGTTTGCCCTTCTCGATGTCGTCGAAGACCTGGATGATGTTGGGCAGGCCGGTGACGTGCAGGTACTGGTGGTCGGACAGGATGCGGCCCAGGCCCTCGCTCAGCGACCACTGCAGCATGGTGGAATTGCGGATGAGGTTCCGGGGGGAAGGTTTCTTGCCGTCCTCCCGGTGGAGGTTGGCGTAGGCCAGGATGCCGTTGTAGACGGCGTTGATGCCCAGGGCGCCGTCGAGGTAGCTCGCCGCTCCCTCGGCCGGCTGGAGGATGGAGATCGTCTTGGCCTGACAGGGCGTGATGTAGATGACGCCGACCTGATCGGGGGAGAGGCTCAATTCCTCCGAATAGCGGCGCTTGGCCTCCCGGCCGGCTATCTCGCGCGGGATCTGGACCTGGACGAGCTGGTCCACCATGCGGGGGTAGGACACCTGGACCAGGCGGACGATGACCGGGCAGGAAGTGGAGATGAGAGGGAAGGTCCCCTTCCAGTCGGCCAGGTAGCGGGTGATGGCCCGGCCGGCCAGGATGAGGTCCACGCCGTAATCCCACACCGCGTCGAACCCCAGCCAGTGCAGGCCCTCGTGGATGTGGTCGGGCGTGATCCCGGCCGGAAACTGGCCGAACAGGACCGGCGAGGGCACGGCCACTTTGAACTGGAATTTGAAGAGGTCCTCGGAGGACGAGGTGGTGGCGGTGATGGCCCCGGTGCGGCAGGCCCTCAAGCACGACCCGCAGTCGATGCACTGGTCGGGCTTATAGCGGGCCTTTCCGTTCTTGACCCGGATGGCATGGGTCGGGCAGATCCGCATGCAGGCCAGGCAGCCGTTGCAGCGGTCCGCCTCGATCCTAAACCCGTGCGTCAGGGGAAGCATCTAAGTCCAGCCGGATCACGGAGCAAACGCGCGTCCCTTTGCCCAACTCGGATTCCAGGGTGAAGTGGTCCGAGTTCTTCTTGATGTTGGGCAGGCCCATGCCGAACCCAAAACCCATTTCCCGCATCTCATCGCTGGCCGTGGAGTAGCCCTCCTGCATGGCCAGCTCGATGTCGGGGATGCCCGGTCCCTGGTCCTTGACCTCGATGGCGATGTCCTTGTCGGTCAGGATGAAGGTCACCTGGGCTTTCTCCGCGTACATGACCACGTTCATCTCGGCCTCGAAGGTCACCACCCCCGCTCGCCGGACGATGCCCGGGTCGATGCCCAGGTCCTTGAGCAGGGTTTTGACTTCGGTCGAGGTTTCGCCGGCCTTGTCGAAGTCCCGCCCCCGCACCTCGAACATCCTCTTCATCAGGACCTCGGCCATGCTACATCCCGCCCTTGAGCCCCCGCTCCCGCAGGAGGCCGCAGGAGTCGAACATGCCTTCGACAGTGGTCAGCAGGACGATCTTCTTGTCGCTGGCCACCTCGACAGTCTTCTCGTTGGGACGCTTGCCCCGCACGTAGAGAATGGCCGGTATGTCGGCCACCAGCGCCGTCCGCACCGATTGAATGTTGGTCAGGCCGGTGATCAACATGGCCCCCGGATGGGGACGGGCCAGGACCTCGCTCATCCCGTCGGAGGCCACGGCGGTCTCCACCTCCAGGTTCAGCAATTCCTCGCCGCTGAGCGTCGCGCAGTGGAGAAGGTCCCGGATCTCGGAGAGTTTCATGGGCTACTTGGACAGGGCCTCATGGATGGACTTGGCCGCCTTGCGGCCGGCGCCCATGGCGCTGATGACGGTGGCCGCGCCCGTCACCACGTCGCCGCCGGCCCACACCCGTTCGCGCGAGGTCCGGCCGTCTTCCTCGCCGGCCACGATGTTGCCCTTTTTGCCGATGGTCAGGCCCGGGGTGGTCATGGGGATGAGGGGGTTGGGGCTGTTGCCGATGGCGCATACCACGGCGTCGGCCTTCATCCGGAATTCCGAGCCCTTGACCGGCACCGGCCTGCGCCGGCCGGACTCGTCGGGCTCGCCCAGCTCCATCCTCAGGCACTCGACCTCGGTCAGCCAGCCCGCCTCATCGCCGATGAGCCGGACGGGCAGGGTCAGGAAATCGAAGATCACCCCCTCTTCCTCGGCATTCTCCACCTCCTCGATCCGGGCCGGAAGCTCCGCGCGGCTGCGGCGATAGACGATGTGGGCCTCGTCGGCGCCCAGGCGCAGAGCCGTGCGGGCCGAATCCATGGCCACGTTCCCGCCGCCGAAGACCGCCGCCCGGGAGGCGCACTTGAGGGGCGTGTTGTAGGCGGGGAAGCGGAACCCCTTCATCAGGTTGCAGCGGGTCAGGTATTCATTGGCCGAATAGACCCCGCACAGGTTCTCGCCCGGGATCTCCATGAACCAGGGTAGCCCCGCGCCGGCGCCGATGAAGATTCCGTCGAACTCCTGGAGCAGGCTGTCCACCGTCCGGGTCTTGCCCACGATGTAGTCGAGATGGAGCGTCACCCCCAGGCTGCGGACATACTCCACTTCGCGGCGGACGATGGCCTTGGGCAGGCGGAACTCGGGGATGCCGTAGGTCAGGACGCCGCCCGCCTCGTGCAGGGCCTCGAACATGGTGACCCCGTAGCCCAGCAGGGCCAGGTCGTTGGCCACGGTGATCCCGGCCGGGCCCGAGCCGACGATGGCCACTTTTTTCCCGTTGGGCGGCGCCATTTCCGGCCTCTCGATGGTGCCCGAGGCCGCTTCCCAGTCGGCCAGGAATCGCTCCAGCCGGCCGATGGCCACCGGCTCATTCTTCTTGCCCAGGACGCAGACTTTCTCGCACTGGTCCTCCTGGGGGCAGACCCGGCCGCAGACCGCGGGCAGGGCGTTGGTTTCCTTGATCCGGCGGACCCCGCGGCCGAAGTCGTCGGCCATGATGTCCTTGATGAAGCCGGGGATGTCGATGGCCACCGGGCAGCCGGATACGCAAAAGGGGGTTTTGCAGGACAGGCAGCGGGAGGCCTCCTGGCGGGCCAGCTCCGGAGTGAAGCCCAGGGCCACCTCCTCGAAATTCTTGATCCGCTCGAAAGGCTCCTGCTTGGGCATGGGAATCTTTTTGGGAATGATCTTCTTGGACACCGCGCCGCACTCCTCAGCTTCAGAAATGGGAGGCGCACCCGCTTTTGCGCAGGGGCTGCACCTCTTCGGGGTTGTAAGTCTTCCGCCGCTTGAGGAACTCCTCCCAGTCCACTTCGTGGCCGTCGAAATCGGGCCCGTCCACGCAGGCGAACTTGGTCTTGCCCGCCACGGTCAGGCGGCAGACCCCGCACATGCCCGTGCCGTCGATCATGATGGGGTTCATGTTGACGATGGTCTTGATCCCCAGCTCCCGGGTCACCTGGGAGGCCCGCATCATCTGGAAGGTGCAGCCGTTGACGATGATGCGGTCGGGCTTGATCTTCTCCAGAGTCAGGATCTCGGGCAGGCGCGAGACGTGGCCCTTGTAGCCCGCCGACCCGTCCCGGGTGACCTCGATGACCCGCTCGGAGACAGCCTTGAACTTGTCCTGCCAGTAGAGAAGGTAGCGGCTTCGGGCTTCGAGCAGGGTGAAGACCGTGTTGCCGGCTTCGCGGAGCGCCCGGGCTACCGGGTAGATGCTGCCGATGCCGTAGCACCCCCCGACGCACAGGACCGTGCCGAACTTCCCGATTTCGGTGCTCTGGCCCAGGGGGCCGGCGTAGGTGGGGATGGAGTCCCCCGGCCGCAACCGGGCCAGCTTGGCCGTCGTGGCGCCCACCTGCATAAAGATGGAGGTCACCGTGCCCGCCGCGGGGTCCCAGTCGGCCACCGACAGGGGCACCCGTTCGCCCGTCTCGTCCGGACGCAGGATGACGAAATTCCCGGGACGGATGGAGGGGGTGACGAGTGGCGCTTCGACCGTGAACTCGTGCAGGTTGGGCACGATCATCCGGCGTTCCACGACTCGATACATGCTCAACTCCCTGTTTTTCCCGGCCCGGGCAGAACGCAGCTTTGTCCGGCCGGCTGTTCGCCCCGCGCGATCTTGACTCGCAGGGAATCGCCGGACAGCCGGTAGAGCGGCTCGAGGCCGCGGCGGTGGCCGATCCCGCCGTAGGCCAGGGGCCGGTGGATATAGACCGCGCCGGCGAAGCAGTCGCCGTCGGCCCGCACCGGGGCGGTAACCGCCCAGCCGTCCAGCCCGACTTTGATGATGTCCCCGTTCTGCAGCCCGAGCCTCTGCATGTCCTGGGGATGAAGGCGGAAGGCTTCTTCCAGCCGGAGCTCGGACAGCCCTTCCACAACGGAGCTGAGGTCAATCCCCCGGTGGCGGAACCCGCCGGGCTCGACCACCAGCCGGAAGCCGTCTTCGGCCGCCGGGGAAGGGGAGGCCGGGGGCTTGTCCCAGGGGATGTTCTCGGCCGGCTTGAAACGGCGGGGACGGCGGTCGGGCGCGGCCGGGTATCCCGCTACGGTCCGGCTGATCTCCTGAAGGACTTGCTTCGAGTCGGCGTATTCCAGACCCGGGTAGGAGAGTTTTTTGGAGATCTCGCCGAAGATGAACCAGTCCGGCCGGCTGAACCCGTTCGAGGCGCTGTCCGGAAGGTCCTCGACCCTGACCAGTTCCTGAACCCGGCCTTCGATGTTGGTCAGCGTCCCCTCGGCCTCGGCGAAGCTGGAGGCGGGCAGGAAGGCGTCCACCTCGAAGGGGGGGTGATAGATGTCCTGGCTGATGACGAACTCACAGTCCGGACGTTCGAAGAAGGGAACCTCGCCGACAAGATAGAGTACTTTCGGCTTGGCCTTTCCTTCCAGGACGTCGGCCAGCCTGAGCCCGGGTTCCTTGGCCCGGTGAAGGCCGGGCAGGAACTCGCCGAACACGCCCAGCTCGAGCGCGCCGCGCGTGTTGGCGCCTTGATAAAGAGGAAGGATGGTGGTGTTCGGCCTTGCGGACAGCTTCACCAGGGCCCGGGCGATGTCCTGCCCGCCGTCCTGGGCGAAGGCCGCCGGGCCGACCAGGACGGCCAAGTCGCGGGCCGGCCCTAGAGCGTCGACGGCTTTCTCCAAGCCCTCCTCGTCCAGGCCCGTTTTTCTTGGATCGGCGGACGATCCTTTTTTCGGGCCCGGGGCCAGGAGCCGTTCCGTCAGCCATTTGAACGCCGCTCCTTGCTTCTCCGGGGCGGGCCGCAGCCAGTGTCCGGCGTAGCGGGCCAGGTTCGACTCGTTGGAATCGATGGTGACGAGGGTCGAGCCTTCCTTCAAGGCCCGGCGCACCTCGACCCCGGCCACCGAGAAGGAGAACCTTGAATCCAGCCCCACGGCTATGATGGCCCCGGCCGAGGAGATGGCTTTGATCGAAATGGGCAGGCTGAACAGAGAGGCCCACAGCCCCACCCCGCCGGGCAGAGTCCAACGGGCGGTGGAGTCGATGCTGTTCGATTTCAGGCAGGTCCGCATAAACTTCTGGGCGGCAAAGAGGCTCTCATTGGTCAGGTCGGAGGAGACGACCATCAGGATGTCTTTGGGTCCCAGCCCCTTGAGCCTGGAGGCAACCTCATCCAGGGCCTCGGCCCAGGTCACTTCCCGGAAGTAGCGGCCGCGCCGGAGCCCGGGTTTTTTGGCCCGCTGGTGATGGTGCGTCGTCTCGGGCAGGCAGAACCGGCCGCGCAGGCAAAGCTGTCCGTCGTTGATCTCAGGGTCGAGGCCGGGATGGACCCTGGACAGCCGGCCGTTCTTGTGATGGAGTTCGATCTGGCAGCCCAGGCCGCAGAAGGGACAGGTCGATATCTTGAACCCGTCGGGCCGGCCGTCCCATTTGGAGACCTTGTCGGCCAGGGCGCCGGTGGGGCAGACCGAGACGCAGGCGCCGCAGAACTCGCAGCCGGACTCGACATGGGACCGGCCGAAGGCCGGCCCGACCTGGGTCTTCGGCCCCCGGAACTTAAAGGCCAGGACCGAGGCGCCCCTCACTTCCTGGCACATCCGCACACAGCGGCCGCACAGGATGCAGATGTTGTAGTCGCGGTCGAAGAACGGGTCGTCGTGCTCGGGTTCATAGCCGCGGTAATAGACCGGGTAGTGGATGTCGCGCACGCCCAGCCGCTCCACCACGGCCTGGAGCTCGCACTGGCCGTCGTTGGGGCAGGTGCGGCAGCCGGTGCTCACCCCGGCCTTGCGGATGGTGACCATGCTCCGGCGGCACTCCTCCTGCTCGTCGCAGATGAGGCAGCTGGAGGGATGCTCGCTCAGGATGAGCTCCAGGATCTCCCGGCGCATATCGCGCAGGGCCGCGCTCTCGGTCAGGACCTTCATCCCCTCGGCCACGATGGTGCTGCAGGCCAGGGGATAGCCGCGCATCCCCTCGATTTCGACCATGCACAGCCGGCAGCCGCCGAAGGGGGAGAGGTCCTTGTGGGAGCACAAGGAGGGAATGTAGATGCCGCCCAGCTCGGCGGCCCGCAGCACGGACACCCCTTCCGGGCAGGATACCGGGCGGTGGTCGATGTCGATGATGACGGTTCTGGCTTCCTTGGCGCGGACGGGTTTGGGGCTCAACTTATCCTCTATAGCTAAGCTCTCGATTCGATGACGATGGCGTCGCCGGCGATGGCGTCAAAGCGGCAGATCTCGTAGCAGGAGCGGCACTTGATGCACTTGGATTCGTCCAGGTTGTGCGGCTCGGAGCGGGGCCCGGTAATGGCCCCCGTGGGGCAGACCTGGACGCAGCGCTGGCAGCCGGTGCACTTGCCCTTGATGATCCGGTAGACGACCAGGTCGCGGCAGACGGCGGCCGGGCAGCGTTTGTCCCTGATGTGGGCCAGGAACTCGTCGCGGAAATACTTGAGCGCGGTGAGCACCGGGTTGGGCGCGGTCTGGCCCAGCCCGCACAGCGAACCGCCCTTGATGGAGCGGGCCAGGTGCTCCAGCTTGTCCAGGTCGTCGAGCTCTCCCTTCCCTTGGGAGATCCGCTCCAGGATGTGCACCAGATGGCGGGTCCCCACCCGGCAGGGCACGCACTTGCCGCACGACTCGGCCTGGGTGAAGTTCAGAAAATACTTGGCCGTGTCCACGATGCAGGTGTTGCGGTCGACGACGATCAGCCCGCCCGAGCCCATGATCGAGCCGGCCGCGGTCAGGGACTCATAGTCGATGGGTAAGTCGAGGAACTCC